>Ga0126383_10002468_pt1 | contig 11944 bp, 12 predicted proteins | sample PanSoiMetPlot_35_FD_96882 | JGI IMG/M metagenome (GOLD analysis project Ga0126383, IMG submission 96882) | Tropical forest soil microbial communities from Panama - MetaG Plot_35 | ecosystem: Environmental > Terrestrial > Soil > Tropical forest > Bulk soil | place: Panama | collected 2016-02-17
CTTAATTGGTGACGCCCGACCAGCGCAGATTCGACCATGATCTCGTTTCCCAGCACTTCCAGGGGATACTTGGAAAGCAAGACAGAATCCCCTTGTTCAACTCTCCCTGAGAGCGGGGCGTTGCCGCGATACTCGGTTCGGGCGGCAGCTGGAGACACCGGGGGAACGTAAGGCACTGCGCTGACTGCGCGTGCATTCTGCTCCAGAATGGCACTTCCGATAACTTCATTCGCTGGCGGACTTTGGGGCAGAGTCACAACTACGCCACCCGGATGGATGATGCCGGCTTTCTCGCGAGCGATTTCGGTCAACGTGTTGCCCAAGAACTTTTGATGATCAAGCGAGATGTCAGTGATCACGCTGACCACCGGCTCGATCACGTTGGTCGCATCCAGACGTCCGCCCATGCCAACTTCCAGGACCGCTATATCAATGTTTTCACGCGCAAAATACTCAAAGGCCATGGCTGTCAGCATCTCAAAAAAACTGGGATGCCAAGGCAGGTCGCCCTCGCTTACCAGTCTCTCGGCGGTGCGCTCAACTACCGCATGGAGCAGCGCGAACGCCCCATTGGCAATCGGCTCACCATTTACGCGGATTCGTTCGTTAATCCGCACCAGATGCGGCGAACTATACAACCCGGTGCGCAAAGGCGCAGCTTTGAGGATGGCTGACAGGGTCGCCGCGGTCGAGCCTTTGCCATTGGTGCCGGCGATGAGCACGCCCGGAAACCGCCTCTGCGGGTTACCGAGCGCCTCCAGCAGCACGCGCATGTGCTTCAGGTCGAACTTGTGCGAAGGCGTTTGCGCCAGCTCGTGTCCGAGCGCATACATTTGCTCGACTGCAGTCTGGTAGGACATGGAGAAAAGCCGTGAACTCTCAGGGTAACAGTTTCAAGTTTCCGAGTTCGAGTTTCCAGCAGTAAGCAGCGAATGGCAGGCGGCGCGCTCCGAGAGGGGTATTCGCGAGTACCTTAGTCGTTCTTCGGCACTCGGTTCAAATTTCCCATTTTTTCCGCGCCAAGACCGCAGGCCTCGAGGTAACGGCTTCCCCCGAGCTGCCGAGTCACAGTTTATGGAGCAGATCAGACTGAAATTCAGCTTCTCGCCAATAATAGTAGACACGCCCGGCCTGGAGCCGGAAGGGCAGTTACGCGCTCTTCGCGCCGTCGGCGGCAGCCATGAATTCGAGGGCGCGGCCGATATACGATTTCAGCTGCTTGCGATGTACGACGGCATCGAGCATGCCATGTTCCAGCAGGAACTCGCTACGCTGGAAACCCTGGGGCAGCTTTTGCCGAATGGTTTGCTCAATGACACGCGGGCCGGCGAATCCAATTAGCGCGCCCGGTTCGGCAATGTTCAGGTCGCCTAACATGGCATAGGAGGCCGTCACCCCACCCGTGGTGGGATCGGTCAGTACGGAAATGTAAGGGAGTTTTTCTTCATCCAAGCGGGCCAGCGCGGCAGAAATTTTTGCCAGCTGCATGAGGCTGATCACGCCTTCCATCATGCGCGCGCCCCCCGAGGCCGAAACTATGATGATCGGATTCCGCATATCTGCGGCGCGTTCGATGGCGCGGGTGATAGCCTCCCCGACCACTGCACCCATGCTTCCACCGATAAACGAATACTCCATCGAGCTCACGATCACCGACCGGCCATGCAGCTTGCCGCGAGCGTTAATGACCGCGTCCTTCAGCCCAGTATCCTCTTGCGCCCGCTTCAGGCGCGATGCATAAGGCTTCAGGTCCACGAACTCGAGCGGGTCGGTGGAGGACAGGCCCGCATCATCCACTTCGTACTGATTGTCGTCGAGCAGTTGAGCCAGGCGCAGGCGCGCATCGATGCGGAAATGGCGATCACACTTCGGACAGACGTTGAGATTCTCCTCCAAATCTTTCTTCCAGATGATCTGGCGGCAGCCGTCGCACTTGACCCATAGACCCTCCGTGCGAACCTTCTTCTCGCCCGAAGTGTCTAGCTCACCGGATTGACGCTTAAACCAAGTCATAGGAGATATTTATGTATCTATTTAGATCGTAATTTGTCATTTAAAGCCTTAACGCAGGCGCTTGCCTCCCTCTTCAGTACAAATTACAAATCAGTACTCGATGCCTCTTTGCGACATAACGCCCTTTTCATAAGCGCATTTCAGTAACGGTATCGGCAAGATTGACAATTGTCGGATGGGCGTTACGACCAGTCAAGATAACATGTACCAGGTCAGGTTTGTTTTTCAGGCTTTCCACTACCCTGGCCGGATCCAGCATTCCGTAGCTGATCGCGTAATTAATTTCGTCGCGGATCACTAGATCCCATTGAGCGGAATGGATGGCGGCGTGCGCTCCCGACCGGGCCTCTCCGACCAGGCGCACGTCCTTGGGATCGGGCTTCTCGGTTCCGAATTTCACGAAGCCCCGGCGCATCGGCTTCATGATGAACTTATCGCCAAAACTCTTGACCGCATCCAGTTCGCCGTACTGCCATGAACCTTTGAGGAACTGTAGCATCAAAACGCGCATCCCTTGGCCGACAGAGCGTAGAGCGGTTCCCCTGGCGGCGGTGGTTTCCCCCTTACCGGGCCCGGTATTGACGATGGTTACTCCGCGGCGTACGTCGGCCATAGGCTCTGACCGATTGTATCTGGTCGATAGTCCGGGCGAGCAAGTTGACGTCCTTGCTAGCCAGGTCAGCTTACAGCCGGGTGCTCGTGACTATAACCTAGGTACCAGGCTTTTCGGGGGGAAAGTACATCAGTGCTTCAGGTGGTAGGGATGGCCCTTGAGGATCGTGAAAGCTCGATAGAGCTGCTCGAGTAGAACTACCCTGGCCAACTCGTGCGCCAAAGTCATTTTTCCGAGCGACAGCACGAAATACGCCGACCGTTGTAGCCCAGGGCTGAACCCATCGGCTCCCCCGACGGCAAACAGCAGCGGCCGTGGATCCCGGTTCTGATGATTTTCGAGGAACTTGGCGAACTCCTCAGATGAAAGCTCCTCGCCATCGGAATCCAGCAGTACCATCGCGTAGTTAACACGCGCACCGGACTTCTCCCGCATTTTCAGAAGCGCTTCTTCGCTGGGAAATGTCAGTCCCTCGACCTCGGCGTAACCGCTGAGTCGTTTCAGGTAGCCGTGGATGAGTGTTTCAATTGCAGGGTCTTTTGTCTTGCCAACCCACGCAACCCTAATTTTCACGGACAAGACTGGCACCCCCGAAACAGCATAGACCGGCTGAAGTTCGCCGATTGGCGCAGAGCGGAGCGAGCGAAAAACATATCGCGGAGAGAGGCTCGGAATCTCCTGGCGCCTGGCCGTAATTAAATCTTCTTTCCCGACAGGACACGAGAACGAATCGGAAAATGGAAACGTCCCCGCCCATGCTGGCCAAATGCAGGATTTGGACAGGCCGAGAGACGGCTTGTCTAATTGCGTTGACCTTTGAGATGTCCAGGAACCCGGCACTGAACTGGAGCGCAGCAAACAAAATCCGTTCCACCCTTGCTCATGGCCGGTACACTTTTGCCGCCGGCCACAGCGAGATCGCGCGACCATCTGGCTCGTAACCGCCCCAAAGGGGTGGCTCGGGCTTAGAGGAGAAGACAGTCGCGCCTACTCGACCAGCTCTTTCACCGTCTGCCCGTGGGCGCCTCCGCGCGCCGGCCTGCACCATGACCGCCAGTCGGCCCCTGTCCTCACTGCATCGATTTTTAATTGTCCTGGCGAGTGGAGCATAAGCCTACTTTGATGGGCGAACTCATGCCCTTTTGCGGCGGCGCACCCTCGCCTGCTTCTTTGCGGGTCTTTGTCCCAGCTCATCCGCCTCCATTTTCTTGGCGGACTTCCACAACCGCTCCAAATCGTAATACCTACGCGCCTTCTCCGAGAAGACATGCACGACGAAATCGACATAATCGAGCAGCACCCACTCGGCTTGGCTATAGCCCTCGATGTGCGTGGGATCGAGACCCGCTTTCTGCAAGCGTCCTTCCACTTCGTCGGAGATGGCTTGGATCTGGCGAGGATTGGTTCCGCTGCAAACTACAAAATAATCAGTAAAGGCGCCCGAATCCTTCTCCATCTCGAGTACGGTAATTTCGTCGGCCTTTTTCTCGCGGCAAGCAACGATTGCTTCCGCCACCTGTCGCTTCAGATCTTTTTTTTTCATGAATTGCCGTTCATGCTCCCACAGACTGGCGGGCCGCGATTAATCGGGCAACATGCACTTGTTGCGCTGCCCGCAGGGCGGAACCGTACTCGATGGACCGACTGGTAGTTGTGCCCAGGACATGCTCCAACGCCCCGATTACGCCAATCGTGTCGAGATAGTCGTAATAGCCAAGGTGAGCGATGCGGAACAGCTCGCCTTTCATCTCCCCCTGGCCATTGGCCACCACCGCCGAAAAGGATTCGCGGAATTCCTTTACGATGGCCCCAGAGTCGACTCCAGTCGGAGCCGAAATCGCGGTAAGCGCCGCTGCCGGGCAGGTTGGAGAAAACAGCTTTAAATCGAGCGCCTGAGCCGCCGCCCGCGTCATCTCAGCGCACAGTTCGGCGTTATCCACCAGGGCTACGCGCCCGGCGACCAGATCGCCGTTGCCCATCTGCCGAACGTAATCCAAAGCTGCACCCATGGCGGCGATGAGCGACGTCGCCGGTGTGAATGCCGATTCGCCTTTAGCCGCCGATTTCCGCTCTTTACGCAGGTCGAAGTAATAGCGAGGGGACTTAGCGGATTCGATTCGCTGCCAGGCACGATCGCTCACCGCTAAGTATGCCAGTCCCGGCGGGATCATCAGAGCCTTCTGCGAGCCGCCGATGATCACATCGACGCCCCAGCCGTCTACATCCAGATGAGTTGTACCCAAACCGGTGATGGCGTCGACGACCAGCAAAGTGCTATCGCCATGAGCGCGGACAAGTTCCGCGATACGCCGTATGTCGTGACGCGCTCCGGTTGAGCTTTCGGTAGCCTGAACGTAGACCGAGCGCACATCTTCCGTAAGCGCCTGGCGAACCTCTTCAAGCGAAAAGGTTTCGCCATATGGTGCGCTCAGCACTTCTACAGTGCATCCGTAAGAGTTGGCCAGATCGCGCCAACGCTCCCCAAACTTCCCGGCGGTAAGCACCAAAACCTTGTCGCCGGGCGAGGTGAGGTTCGATACCGATGCCTCCATGGCCCCCGTTCCCGAAGACGCCAAAATCAGCACATCGTTCCTTGTTCCGACGAAGTCTTTCAAATCCGCCAGTGTTCGCGTGTACAGCGCGCGAAAATCTGCGGTGCGGTGGTGCAGACTGAAGGACGCCATAGCCGCCTGCGCCGCCGGCAGCAGCGGTGTCGGTCCTGGTGTAAACAATCGATACTTGCGCAGCATATTCGGCCCTCATACCCAGAATATCCATTTAGTTTATGACATTGGCTTCGATTGCGGTATCTGAGGTTCTCAGACGCGGGACTATAATTTCTGTCATGTCCATTGCCGAACAAATTCAGAAAGACATTACCGCGGCCATGAAGGCTCGCGAGGAAGCGCGTTTGTCTGCGCTGCGTATGATGAAGACCGCATTGAAAAATCGAGAAATCGAGAAGATGGCACCGCTCGACGATAAGGAATCGGTCAGGGTGCTCAGCACACTGATCAAGCAGCGCAAGGAGTCGGTCGAACAATTCCGTAAAGGCGGGCGGAATGAAATGGCGGATAGGGAAGAGGCCGAAATTACGCTGATCGAGTCTTATATGCCGAAGGCGGCGAGCGAGGACCAGGTGGTAGCCGGAGTGCGCGCAGTCATTTCAGAAATGGGTGCTCCAACCATGAAGGACATGGGCGCGGTTATGAAAAACGTCATGGCCCGATTCCAAGGCGCCGGCACGCGGGTGGACGGCAAGCAGGTCAGCGATGTGGTAAAGCGCGAATTATCAAAAGCTTAGTTCTCTTGAGGTGTGGTGGACGGCGCTCACAATACTCAAGAACGGCGCAACCAGGGACTTAGCTGACCTGAAATCACGCCATGGGGACAGTCGTCTTACTTGCTGCGCTGGAGTTCCCGGTAAGCTTCGCTCTTGGAGACGCCCAGTTCTTTGGCGACCTTCTTCAAGGCGGCCTTCTCATCAAGGCTCTCCTCGGACATAATCTGCTTGAGGCGCGTTCGCACTCCCACCTGGGCGGCGGCGGTTTGGATCGAGTCTTCCGACTTGCCGACTAGCAAAGTGATTTCGCCTTTCACTTCGCCGCGCTCTCTTAGCCTTTCGAGCAGTTCGCCGGCCCGGCCGCGCAAGAATTCCTCGTGAATCTTGGTTACTTCGCGCGCGATCACCACCTGCCGGTTCAAACCGAGCACTTGTACGAGGTCTTCCATGGTTTCAATGAGTCGGTGGGGCGCTTCATAGAAGACCTGTGTGCGCGAGGACGCCAGGATATTTTCGAACAGTTCCCGCCGCCTGCCTCGTCGTGCCGGTAGAAATCCGCTAAAGCGGAACGAGTCAGTGGGCAGCCCACTGGCCACTAACGCCGCCAGAAACGCGGAAGCACCCGGAATGGGAACCACGGGCACGTGATGCCGGATCGCAAGCGTGACCAGCCGGAAGCCTGGATCGGAGATACCCGGCATGCCAGCATCACATACCAGAGCAACGCTGGCGCCGCCTTCCACGTGGGTAATCAACTCGGCGGCTCGCGTCATCTCGTTGTGTTCGTGGTAGCTGACGGTGCGCTTTTCGATGCCGTAGTAATTCAGCAATTTCAGCGTTTGGCGGGTATCCTCGCAGGCGATCAGGTCCACCTCTTTTAGAACCCGTAGGGCGCGCAAGGTGATGTCGTCGAGGTTGCCGATCGGGGTGGCCACTAGGTACAGCTTCGGGCCTGGCGCGCCGGCGTTACCATTCGAAGGTTGCTCACCTCCGCGAGACTTCATGCCAAAAGTCTACCACCGGTTTTCTGCCTTGGCGGGGGTGAGTCTTTGTGCTATGTCGCAGGCTAAGAACTCTGCCTAAATTGACGCCCGGGAACGGCTCCCCCTAAAATCGAGCAAGATCTTCCGCAGCTACGCGTTTCCAGGAGCTTCATGCCGCTTTACGAGTACCAGTGCAAGAAGTGTCATCGCCGCTTTGAGAAAATTCAGAAATTCTCCGATCCTCCGATGAGCAAGTGCCCTGAATGCGGAGGCGCGCTTGAACAGCTGCTCTCGGCTCCAGCGGTGCAGTTCAAGGGTTCGGGCTGGTATGTCACCGACTACGCAAAAAAGGGAGGAGCGCCCTCACAGGCTGCCGACGGCCCCTCCGATAAAAGCGAAAAATCCGAGAAGAAGGATGAAGCGAAGCCCAAGGCTGACCGTAAGAAAGCGCCGGAAAAAAAGACGTAGGATCCTGGCAGAGGTTCGCCTCGATCATGGCTTGGTCCTGCCTTCCCAACCCTCTCTTTTGGGCCATTTTGGAGCTGCAGCCTCGTGGGAACCTGTTTTCATGCCTATTCCGTACTGCAACTCGCAAAAAAACCAGCAAAAATGCAGGGAAAAGCTTCATTTTGACGGTGGCGTGATATAAGATGACCTCGACTTCAACAAATTCAAGAGGAGGATTCATGGCAGCCGGAATGACCAAGACCCAACTCGTCCGTCACTTGGCCGAGAAGACCGAAGTGAACAACAAGACTGCAGCAGCATTCTTAGAACATCTCGCTGACACCGCGATTAAAGAAACCAAGAAGAACGGACTATTCGTAGTTCCCGGCCTGGGCCGTTTGAAGAAGGTGCACCGGAAGGCTCGCGTAGGACGCAATCCGCAGACCGGCGAGCCCATCCAGATCAAAGCCAAGACCACGGCCAAGTTCTATTTGGCGAAGGCCGCGAAGGACTCGATCGCTCCCAAGAAGTAGTTGAGGTTGGCGCTCCGATCGCCGCCCGCGAAAAAGAGAGGCCGGTTTGCCGCCGGCCTTTTGCTCTTGGTTTACGGTGGGTAGCACGCGCCGATTCATTTCCCTTCAGATCCCTCGAGGCGCGCCGCCCACAAGATTTTCCAAAAGGACCCACTTCAGTGCTGTGTTTATTTTGCGTACTGATTTTTCACCACCTCGCCGCCCTTCATGACAAATTTGACCCTCTCAAGGACAGTCACGTCTTTCAGGGGATCACCATCCACGGCAATTACGTCGGCGTACTTGCCCGCTTCTATGGTGCCAATGCGATCGGACCACCCCAACAAAGCCGCATCGTTGATAGTAGTCGTCTGAATGGCCTCGAGCGGTGTCATGCCTAACCGCACATAGACGGCTAATTCGTGCGCGTTCAACCCATGCGGATAAACGGCGGCATCGGTTCCCATCCCGATCTTGACTCCTGCAGCAATCGCCTTTCGAATGTTGTTCTGCCCCACTTGCGACACCATCTCCATTTTCTTCCGTGAGTATTCCGGAAGGTGGCTGGTGGCCGCGTTCTCCCGCTGCCAGTCCATCAGGTAGAGCGTGGGAACCAGATATGTGCCATTCTTCTTTAACGTGGTGATGGCAGCATCGTCCATCAGGTGGCCGTGCTCTACGGAATCGACGCCCGCCTCCGATGCCCAGCGAACCCCTTCGGCACCGTGCGCGTGAGCGGCCACTTTGCGCCCCAGGCGGTGGGCCTCGGCAACGATCGCCTTCATTTCTTCCAGGGTGAACTGAGAATGATTGGGGTCATCGCCCTTGGACATTACACCGCCGGTGGCACAAACCTTGATAACATCGGCACCGTACTTGATGATCTCGCGAACTTTGTGCTGGACGCTCTCGACGCCATCGGCGACACCTGCCTCAGTGGCGTGATAGTCATAAGGCAGCAAATTATTGTCGCAATGCCCACCGGTGATACTCAGCGCGGGACCGCTGGCAATGATGCGCGGGCCGGGCACGTCTCCGACATTGATGGCGTCGCGCAGAGCAATATCGCTGTAGCCGCGCGCGCCAACGTTGCGCACGGTCGTAAACCCGGCGTCGAGCGTGACACGCGCGTTGCGAGCCCCAATCAAGGCTTCACGCGGCACCGAGATGCCGAGCATCTCGTAACCAAACTGCGGGTTGAACGTCAGGTGTGTATGCGCATCGATCATGCCCGGCATGACTGTTGCGTCAGGCAGGTCTATCACACGTGCGTCGGGCGCCGCCTTTATCAAGTTCCCTGTTCCGACGCTCACAATCTTGTCACCTTCGATGACGATTGTCTGATTGGTGATTGTGTTACCGGTCTTCACGTCCAGCAAGCGCCCGGCCCGAATGACCACGTGTCTGACGGCTGGAGACGGTGCGTTCTGTGCTCGTGCGATAACTGAGAAGACAGCGATCGAAATTAGAACGTGCGTCGCAAGTTTTTTCATTGATCTCCTTGGGTGTGCGACCAACGACGGGAAAATGCCGGGCGGCAGCATACCGCAGCAACCGAGAGCGGTCAAAACGACAGGGGGCCCGGTCTCCCAGATCGCGTCTGGTCGAATCACCGACCGGGTAACGGTTTATACACCAACTTTGTAGGCCTGTACTCGGCCTACTCCGCAAGGGATGGCTGAAGTAACCAATCTTGGCAAGCCTTTGGGGCGAACGCCCCTGTGGATTTGGAAACCCCCGCGTAGAGGGAAAAAAATCCACAGTGGTTATCCCCGAAGGAACGGTTTATCTGCTGCTCAGAGGTTTGCGGGCAGGGGGCCTCGTCGATGCCGAGCGGGTGGAGGCTGAACTCCGAGACCCTGAGAACAGAACCACCCTACGCACGCTACGTTGATTCACGATGTCGGCAAACTTCGGTGTCGAGCGAGGACGGAATAACACATTCGAGCGACGCCGCCAAATGAGTTCCGCTCCCTGGTTGCTCGTGCGGCTGCAACAGATATCCGCGATATCTGGTCGTCTGTCTTGCCTCGTACGCCGAGATTCAGCGGCTCGTCACGCATGATTCTGGGCAGCGTTCTTAATTTGGTTCACGCTGACTGTCAAGCGTGTGGTGGTTTTATGGTTTGCCCCTATTTGGGTACTCATCGGCTTTGTCGTTCCTCCCCGTCGCTGAATTGAATCGTCTCATCCACAAGGAAGTGGGCCTCTCGGTGGCAAGCAATCCGGCTAACGATTGGTTCGAGGTGCGACACGTCTTTCGGCCCGCGCAACGAGTTTTCGAAAAACTAAGCGCTCGACGACGCTTGCCTGTCCGAAGAAGCGCGACGCTTTCCCTCGAGCCAACCGTCCACTCCCCACACCCGTCCCGCATCAGCGACATAGAAGATGAAGAAAAGAAGGAGCAACGGCAAATGATCCAGCTGTGCCCCGAAATAGCGCCAAGTTGGAACTCCGTGACCCGGTTCCCACCACGTGGCCAAAGCGAGGCTGGTCATGTGCAGCATGCCCAAGATCGATCCCACCCGAACCCAAATCCCGAACAGCAGCGACAAGGCGACACATAGTTCCACGACTCCCACCACATATCCGAAAAACACCGCATGCGGCAGGATGACATTGGCGAGGACGGGGCGATAGAGAACGACGGCGTTGCCGTCGATGTAGCCATGCAAATAGTTCTGGAAGCCGCCATGGGCAAACCCCGAGTCGAACACTTTGTATTCGCCAAAGAACAGGAAGAAGACGGCAGTGGCCATGCGGACAAGCGCGATCGCGCGCCCGAGAGCCACCGAACTATTATTCATTCGACCAACCGCCCGGGCCCTGGTTGCACACATGCTGTTCAAGAAAGTCGAGCTCCTCGGTCAGGTCAGCGATATAGTTGCCTGCAGCGTCCTGATCCAACTCGATACTGCCAGTGCGATTCGGCATTATGAACCGCGCCCTCGCTCTGTCAAGAGCAACTAGACACATTACTTGGCCGGTTGGGCAGAAGGGCTATGGTTTGAAGACCGCACCGTCTTTCATCACGAAGCGCACATCTTCGAGAATCTTGATGTCCCGCAGTGGATCGCCGCTCACGGCAATAATGTCGGCATACGCACCGGGGGCGACGATACCGATCTCGCCCACGGCATCGAGCATCTCGGCTGGACGGGAGGTCGCGCTGAGAATGGCATCGCCGGGAGACATGCCAAAACCGACCATGCGAACGAATTCTTGGGCAATCGGTTCGGTCCAGGGAATACCACCCATGTCCGTCCCAAACACAATCTTGACTTTGGCGGCCGCCGCCCTTCGAAAAGTCTCCTCGTGGACTGAGGCCCGCTTGCGGTCGCGCTTGCCGTCGGGGGTTTCCGGGGGCCCCCAATCGGTGTAGTACACGCTCAGCGTGGGACAGTACCAGGTACCCTGGCGGACCATTTGGGCGATTTGGGCGTCGTTCATCTCGAGGCCGTGTTCGATCGAGTCGCACCCGCCGTCGAGAGCACGCTGTAGGCCAATGCCGTTGTATGCGTGGCAAGCCACTTTCTTTCGCCAGCCATGCGTTTCGTCAACGATGGCCTTGAGCTCCTCCACGGTCAACGTGGGTTGGGAGACCAGTTCGCCGTTCTTGCCGATCCAGGAGCGATGCGTCATGTAGACCTTGATCCAGTCAGCGCCGTGATCGAGTTGCTCGCGCGCTGCTTTACGCGCCTGAACTGGCCCGTCGACGATCTGTGCTCCCTTGGGCATGTCGAGTTCCGGGGCGTAGCCTTCGAGCGGATAGCCGCCCGTGGTGGAGATGGCGCGCGTGGCGACCAACAGCCGTGGCCCCGGAATGTATCCACCGTCGATGGCCTCCTTGATTCCGACATCGCCGTAGCCGGCGCCTTCCGTTTCGACGTCCCGCAGCGTGGTGAACCCCTGTTCCAGAGCGCGGCGCGCCGAAACCGTTGCCCGCGCGGCCCGGTAGGACAGGGGATATTTCAGGAGGTTGACGTCATAACCACCCTGCGCTGGATTCTCCCCCTGCAAGAAGATATGGGTGTGGGAATCGATGAGACCGGGCAGAACTACGTCTTGTGAAAGGTCGATGACAGATGCGCCC
>Ga0126383_10002469_pt1 | contig 11943 bp, 13 predicted proteins | sample PanSoiMetPlot_35_FD_96882 | JGI IMG/M metagenome (GOLD analysis project Ga0126383, IMG submission 96882) | Tropical forest soil microbial communities from Panama - MetaG Plot_35 | ecosystem: Environmental > Terrestrial > Soil > Tropical forest > Bulk soil | place: Panama | collected 2016-02-17
CTCGCCGCCGAGGGCGGCCCGGTCCAGGTCGGCGCCGGCTGCGTGATCATGGAGAACGCGGTGCTGCGCGGCACCATGCCCCACCCGCTGCTCATCGGCGACCGGGTGCTGGCCGGCCCGCACGCTCAGCTGACCGGCTGCACCCTCGCCGACGAGGTTTTCATCGCCGCCGGCGCCATGGTCGGCAACGGCGCGCACCTGGGCCGCGCGGCCAGCGTCGCGCCCGGCGCGGTCGTCCACCTCGGTGCCATCGTGGCGCCACACGCGCGGATCCCGGCCGGGTGGGTGGCGGTCGGCGACCCCGCCCGCAGCTACCCACCCGGCCAGACTGAGGCGATCCGCACCGGGCTGGCCGAGACCGGCTGGAGCTTCCTGCCGCTGGTCTTCGGCATCGACGACGCCGGCGGCCGCCACGACCAGTTCCATGCCGCCCTCGCCCGCTACACCGCGGCCATGGCCTGCCACCACCGCCAAGACCAGGTCCTCTTCGCCTGCGGATACGGCTGATGACGGTGCTGCCCCCGTTCACGCACACGGTCGCCGTGGAAGTCGGCGGCTGTGAGCGTGAGCAGATAGCCCAGCGCCGGCCATGCGCGAACGCAACAGGGCAGGCATCCCGGCGCGCTGCTGCTCGCAGCGGCTGGCGCGGCCGCGGCAACGAGCGCGCACGACCCGAGAGCTGCCGCTGGACCGGTCGGGCGTGTGGCTCGCGTTCAGCGTATTGGTGCATACGGAATCCCGGCCGAATACCCCGCCGCCCATGGCCACCCTGAACCAGCAGATATGCACCCAGACCAGGGCCTATTTGACCGCGCTACTCGCAATTCATACTCGGCGATAGGTGCGCAACGAGAAAGGATCCGACGCAGAGAACCAAGACTGCGTTGATCACGAACCTGTGCATGAATATGCGCCGCCGAGCATGATGATCCGGCAGAGCAACGCACTACTTTCGGCATGTGCGGTAAATCCTGGCCACCAGCGCCGGTCTGCGGGCACAGCTCAGCGAGATCATTTTGACCCGCTTGGCGTGCCTCGCGAGCGCGCAGAACTTCCAGATCCGGAACAGCGTCCGCCTCGATTGGACCAGAGCACTCGGTCGACCGGATCGGCGGCACTGCGCGCGTACCGTTATCGCTGGACGGCTACGCTCCGCGACTACAGAACACGCGCACTGGGCGTGGACCAGCGTCAGTCGCTGAGCGTGATCGGATCTCGGACACCTGACCCTGGCACTGTAGTCGTCTGACTTGGCGGTGATCTAGAGTTGCCCGCATGCCTCGCCGGTGGGCGGCCGATGATCCCGTCTGGCGACAGGTTGCCAACGACATATCCGCGCGGATCGCTGATGGCACCTACGCGCTCGGCTCTGCCCTGCCTGCTGAGGATGAGCTTGCCAGCGAGTACGCGGTTGCCCGCATGACGGTGCGCCGGGCCTTGGCCGAGCTGCGCAAGCGGAAGCTGATCAAGGCCCTCCATGGGCATGGAAGCGCTGTCGTCGCCATGCCGGGGCCGGGGGGTCTGCCGAGCTGAGACGCCCGCGCGGTGTGATTGCCCAGCCGGGGCAACTCAAACGGGACGCCAGCATGCCTCGCCATTGCCCCGAATATTCAGACAAGCAGCCCCGCCGTCCTGGGCATCCAGGTCGCCTCCGGCAGGACCGTACAGCCTGCCGACGCTCGACGGCCGGCCGGCTGCCGTGGCCTGCCGGTCTGGCGGCTGCCCGCCACGGACCAATCTCGGCCATGAAGCGGTCACCTGTGCATGCGATGCGACTGGGCACAGATCATCTTGCCCTGCGCGACGCTGACAGCCTTCCACCGGCTGGGCTGAGGCCGGCCGCTTGCGCGGTGCGGCCACAGCACGCCCCCCTCTTCCGGCGGTCACCACGTCCAGCGGCGTCCCACCGTTACCGGCACCACCGGCGGCCGGCCCGCCCCGGCGGGTAACCCCGAGAGGGTGCCGGCCGCCCGTTGGGCAGTGCCGCGTCCGCCTGGGACTGCCCGCGCGGACACGGTGCGCACGCTGCGCGGCCTGGGGCTCTCACATCCCCGCACCGGCATGGGCAGGCGCCTAAGCTCTAGTTCATGATCTGCCGCGTGGGGCGAGGCCGGGCCACGAAGGACAACGCTGACGCCTACGGGCACATCGTCAGGGGCGAGGTGATCCCCGGCATCGAGGCGCGGCCTATTCCAGGGTTCCGCTCCATCGACTTGGTCCGGCGCGACCGAGAACACGACGTTGAATTCATGACCCTGATGTGGTTCGACACCCTCGACGCCGTGAAGGGGTTCATGGGCGAAGACTATGAGGCTGCCCACGTGCCGCCGCGGGCGCAGGCGGTGCTCGCGGACGTCGAGGGGCGCTCGGCCCACTACGAGGTACTTGACCGCCGCGAACAGCCGCTGTAACTGCCCACGGCACAGATCAATCCATCGGCATGCCCTCACTGACCCGCCCGTCGATCACCACCAGCATGCATAGCGGCAGGACTGTGCGCGTTCTCCCCGAGCTGCCCCTTACTGGGCGTGATGCCGGACGGGACAGGAAACGCGCAGCGTATCGGACCCGCTCGTCACTAGGTTCCCTCTCCGCACACAAGCGGCGAGGAACATCATGAGCAGTCCGAAGGTGGCACCGGTCCAGGTCGCGGCTATGAGCGACATGAGCGGAGGCCTACGACCAGGCGCTTGGCGGCGCCCGGTGACACGAAGGCATTGACGACAAACGGCGGCAGTCCGGTGCCGTCGTGGTCCCCGATGAGTAGCCTGCACACGCGCTGCTCGGCGCGGAGGCGGTCGTAACGGTCCCCCCGGCCAGCGTATCGCTGCGGCGGGGTCACGCTGGCTGGGTGAGGGTCGTGGCGACCCGAATTGAGCAGGACGGCACCATGTTGCGCCGCATGGTGGACACCGCCGGGCGAAGCGACGGCCACCAGTGGGATGACCTCGTGGTCTGCGCCCTGGCTATCGCGCCACCCTACCGGCCGGTTCCGGGCATCGCCGTTACCACATCAGTGTGGATGGTCACGTGATCCTGGTCGCCGAGCACGACCTCACCGCGCCGCTGGTGGATCTGATCACTGCTGTCATGACGCTGGGCGACGAAGCGTAGCCACTGGCGGTCTAGGTTGCTGAGGTCGTGGGCAGCCCTTTCCTTGCTGACGGTTGCCGTCCGGCGGCCAGGGGCAAACTGGCTGGATATGAGGTTCGTGGTGACCCACATTTGGTCTGACGGCATGACAGTGCGCCGGACCCTGGACACCGCCGGGCGGAGCGACGGCAGCCAGCTGGAGGAACTCGCCGCCCGCGCCCTGGCCGACCCGCCGCCCTACCGGCCGGTTCCGAGTGGTCCCATTTGCCACATCCAGGTGGAAGACGACGTGGTCATGGCCGCCGAGCACGACCTTGAAGGGCCGCTGCTGGACCTGGTCACGGCCGTGCTGGCAGAGGGCGACGTGGCATAGCGGGCAGCGGTCCAGGTTGTGTGGCAGCCGCATGCTAGGCGGCGAACCGGTGGAGTTCGGCGAGAATCTGCGCCATCCCTTCGGCGGCCACGCAGCGTTGTGAGCAATACGCCTGGCCGTAGAACGAGCGCAACTTCCACCCCCATCCGGCGCACGTGCGGAGCGTGGTCATGGCGTCTCTGGGCCGCAGCGCAGGTTCTCCACCGTGTAACTTGCCCACTCGGCGCACGGGTGGAAGGCCCGCTGGCGCAAGCCCTGCAGCACCCGCAAGTCACTGCGGCCGTCCACAGGGATACTGGTTGCCCACGGGCAGGCGAGTTCCTGGCCGCCGGCCGGCGCCCGGGTGATTTGCCTGGCTGGACGGGACTTTCGGCTGTGACAGAACCGCTCCTGTTGCGGGACCGTGTTGCCTGGTCCCAGGCGGCCGTGGGATAAGAGGGTGCGAAGGACAGAGTCGGCGAGGTGCCGGACCGGTATCTGCCGGACGAGCAGCGCCTGATGCGGGAGACTTGCCGGCGCCACGTGGACGAGGTGGTCCGGCCCTTTATCGAGGCGAACCGGGAACGGGAGTGGCTGTTCGACCCGGCCCAGCGGTTGCCCGCGGAGATCTTGGAGGAGGCTGACCGCACCGGGCTGCGCGGCCTGGGCGTCCCGGCCAAGTATGGCGGGGTGGGGCTCGACCCGGCGACCGAGGCGCGGACGTTCTCGGTCATCGCCACCGAGATCGCGCGGGGGGATTCGGGGCTGGCCGACAAGCTGGTGCAGAACTGGAAGATCTCCGTGCTGCTGCGCTCGCTTGCCGCCCAGCACCTGCAGGATGAGTGGTTCCCCCGGTACCTGGCCGACCTGCAGTTCCTGATGGCCCACTGCCCGACCGAGCCGCGGGGGGCCTCCGACCGGCGGCTGCCCTACAACGCGCCGGATGCGGGCATGGACACCCGGGCCGTGCACGAGGACGGCCACTGGACGATCGACGGCCGCAAGCAGTTCATCAGCAACGGCTACGACGCCAGCCTGTACGTCGTCTGCGCCAACACCGACCCGTCGGTGGGCATGCTCCAGGGCACCAGCAGCTTCCTGGTGCCCCGCGACACGCCGGGCCTGGCGGTCACCCGGTGCAACGAGACCTATCGGCGGCCGGTACATGAACAACGGCGAGATCGTCTTCGACGACTGCCGCGTGCCCGAGGACCACCTGCTGGCCCGCGGCGACGCGCTGGGCAAGGCCGGTGTCTACTTCCGGCCTGGCAAGATCATCCAGGCGGTGAAGAACCTCGGCATCGGCATCGCCGCCTACCAGGACACCGCGGTCTGGGTCCAGCAGCGGGTGCAGGGCGGGCGGATCCTGATCAAGCACCAGGCCGTCGCGCTGCGCGTCGCCGCGATGGCGACCAAGTTGGAGGCGGTCAGCGCGTTGCTGCAGCGGGCGGCCCGCGCGGTCGATGAGAACCACCCCGACGCGGCCCGCCTGTGCGACATGGTCAAGGTGTTCACCTCCCAGGAGATCCACCAGGTCTGCCAGCACGCCGTCGAACTGCACGGCGGGTACGGCGCCCTGCTGGAGGCAGGGGTCGAGAAGTACCTGCGGGAAGCCGTGTACCTGCACATGGACGCAACCGCCGACGTATCAAACTTCAAGATCGCCAAAACGCTGCTCCCCGCCACCGCCGGGACCTACGCCAGCCCGGAGTGAAAGCCCGGGCACGCGCCCAGGTGTTCGAGCCCTCCAATAACAGTGCGGTACGCGCCGCATGCGGTTGCCCCCACCAGCCGCGCCCGGCAACCACCGCCTTGGTCAGGCCGCGCTGAACGGCTAATGCGCGGCCGGGTTGCGCGGAACACGGCACACTCAGCCAACAGGCGCGCCGTACGGTCCATTCGCAGGATAGGGCCCGGTTGATCGCAGGTGTGCAGACCGGCAAGGAGCGCACAGAACTGCACGCTATGTACGCTCAGAACGCATGTGACTCTGCCTCCACCGACGCGCCATATCGGCGGTTACTTGCGCGCTGGGTGCTGACCATCGCGAATACAGAGCGTAACTCGATTCCTAGCGCGACGCCGCGCCGATCGCCGATTATTGGCTCCCGGCTGGCCGATGCTGGCCGAGGGTGGAGGGGTCGCAGATTATCTATTCGGCGGCGCTCGGCTGCCATTCGGCGCCGCACGCCGTGCGGTATCACGGCGCACTATCTGCCGCCTCTGGGTTATGAGCACGACGGCGTGTGTGTCTCTCCGGTCTTCTGGGTTCCTGCCGATTTTGATTACCTGGGCACACGATCGCCGCCGGTCTCCCCTGTCTCGCCGAGTCCGGCTCGATCCGGCCGGTCTCGTTGGCGAATCCATTAGCACGTCCAACTCGGCGCGTCACCACCCTTGCTGCCCGGAAGAGCGTGGACGAGGATGGGCTCATCTCAAGGGAGAGCGGCGGGCATGACCGCAGTGGCAGATGCCGACTTCGTCGAGATGCGCCTTGGCAAGGTCGTCGAGATCACGACAGCAGATGGCGACCGATTCTGCTGCGTGGTGCTGGACGCGGTGTCGCAGGACCGGCGCCTGCCCATTTGGATCGGCCCGACCCAGCTGTTCAACCTGTCCGCCACCCTTACCGGCGTAGGGTTCGCCCGGCCGGTGACCCTGCAGTTTGCCGCTGGTGTGGTGCGGGCTCTTGGCGGGCGGATTCGCCGGGTGCGGATCGGCTGGCTGGTGCCAGCCTTCGGCCGCGGGACAGTTTGCGGCTCCACCGTTGAGGTAGAGAGCTCGTCAGGTGCGGGACTAGTGGACGCCTCGCCGAGCGACGCGCTGAACCCTGTCGCGCTGCGGCCCGCGCCGATCTTCGTCGCCAGAAGGTGCTGGCCGGCGCGGAGGCCAATGCAGAGGGCGATTCCCCGAGGCAATCCTGCTGTGCCGAGCGCTGGAGTCCGAGCAGATGACCGTTCGGCAATGGCCTCCAGATCGGTCGCGCAGATGCGCGGGGCCTGTATCGGAATCAGTCGTCAATGAGGAGTTAGGCAATGGACGGGACTGATATTGGAGTGACATGCGTCTTGACCTCCGTTTGGATTACCGTGGGCTACACCATTGACGAGATGGGTGTCCTCCCGGGCGGCGGGGCCAGCAGCGCAATGGACCTGAATGGTCTGGAGAAACGCGATCAGGTTGTGGGCACCTCGGACAACATCCATGCGGTCATGTGGGAGCACCGGGCCACCAAGCCGCCAACCTTGGTTAACCTTGAGAGGGACTATTGCGAAGCGGCACCAGAGAGCTCGGCACTCGGAATCAACAACACCAGCTGGGTTGTTGGAGTTCACAGCTCCGGGCCTGACCAGGTATCTCCTGTGCTTTACGAGATGACAGGGTGTACAGCGTTGTCCACTCTGCCGGAGATGTCTGGTCTACCGCCATCGTATGGCGAGGCTTGGTCCGTGAACGACTCTGGGACAATTGTCGGATGGTCCGTCGACGACTCTGGGAACCGGCGTGCGTGCCGTTGGACGTCCCCGCTAGGTGTTTGGGAGGTTGCGAGTCTTGGCACTCTCGGAGGGCTCACGAGCGCCGCATTTCGGATTAGCCAGTCAGGCACGATCGTCGGTCGGGCCGACATTGCGGATGGTGTGGAGCACGCCTTTCTTTGGACCACCAGCGCCGGGATGCAGGATATACATTCTGGTCCTGGCGCAAGCGTCGCACACGGGGTGAACTGGTACGACGAGGTGGTCGGGGAGTTGATCCCCGCGGGTCAGCCGGCCAGCGCCTTCCGCTGGAGCTCTAGCGCGCAGATGCAGGTTCTACCAGGCCTACCAGGCTCGACAGTGGCCGGATCGGCGGCGACTGCAATCAACGACCACGGCGTGGTGGTCGGCAGGTCCAACACCGGCGACCCGTATCCCGTCTACCCGCATGCCGTCTACTGGCCGGCATCTGACCAACCTGGCTTCTCTCTCACCGCCCAATTGCTACCTAACCTCGGGCTTTCGCCTGTGATCGGCTGCCGTTGATCGTTTGCATAAAAGTGCCTTTGGCCTGGGAGGATGGGGCTTGTCGATGGTCCTGTCCGCGCCGAGCCGAAGGCACTTTCCGGGTGAATTGCGACATGAAGCTGCTCGCGTTGAGTGAGCGCGTCGAGGGAGGCCGGTGATGCCGGTGACGTGATTTCGGGCCAGTGCCTGAGGCTCGTCCCCGCCCTGACGTGCGCGGTCTGGGTCTTGCCCGGCCGGGTGCGGAGCTCAGGGTAAAGCCCAAGGATCCCTGTTCCGCCTGGGGGTCACAGGTGAGGGGAAGGCTGGGATGGGGTGAACGCCAGTGAACCCTTGCTGATGCCTCGTGAGAGAAGCATCCCGGGGCGGGTTGTGGTGCCGGGGTGGTAGGGACCGGCCGTTGCAAGGCGGCAGGCGGCGGTCACGGGATTCACACGTGACCGTGCAGGCACCGCCGTCCCCGGGGTACAGAGGGCACCCGGCCCCAGCCGCGTCTCGCGCGTGCGGAACATGTAAACCCCGTCAGGGTCCGGGACGGTGTCCCGGTAAGCCGACCGCAAGGGGGGCCTAATTCCCTGGCGGGACAGGATGCCCAAGAAGCAAATGCCGGCAGCCGAAAGGCAGCAGGAAAGCGGGACTGTGTGGCTGGCTCCTCCGCTGGCCGTCTCGTATAACTGGCCGGATACCGGCCCTGGTGGCCGGGCGCGAAAGCGCGCTGACGTGGGCAGGTGAGCCTTTGAAGAGGGGCAGCCGGAACTGCTGGAACCGAGGGGCAAGTTAGGCGCCGGTGACGGTGAACGGACCTGAGGGCGGGCTGGCGTGGGACGCGGTTGACTGGCGTGCCTGCGAGCAAAACGTACGGCGGCTGCGGCAGCGGATCTTCAAGGCGGCGCAGGAGCAGGACTGGCCCAAGGTCAGGAACCTGCAGAAGCTGATGCTGCACAGCCGGGCCAACACGCTGGTCAGCGTGCGGCAGGTGACGCAGCGCAACGCTGGGCGCAAGACCGCAGGGATCGACGGGGAGGTTGCCTTGACTCCCGAGGCCAGGGCGGATGTGGCGGTGCGGGTGCACCAGTCGCGTTCATCGTGGGCTCCCCGCGCGGTCAGGCGCGTGTATATCCCGAAGGCATCAAACCGTGCGAAACTCCGCCCGCTCGGCATTCCCGTAGTAATGGACCGCTGCCACCAGCAGCGGGTCCGGCATGCGCTGGAGCCGGAGTGGGAGGCCCGGTTCGAGCCCAGATCGTATGGGTTCCGGCCGGGGCGTGGCTGCCAGGACGCGGTCGCGGCGATCTACAACGTGTGCAAGGGCCCGCGGGCCAGCCGCGTGTGGGCGCTCGATGCCGACTTGGCCGCAGCGTTCGACCGCATCGACCACGATCACCTTCTCGCTGCCTTGGGGTCGTTCCCGGCCAGGGACCTGATCTCCGGCTGGCTGAAGGCCGGGGTGTTCGAGGCGGGCAAGGGGTTCGCTCCGACCGTGGAGGGGACCCCTCAGGGCGGGGTGATTTTCACCGTGCCTGCTGAACGTCGCGCTGCACGGGCTGGAGGAGGCCGCCGGGGTCTGCTACAAGACCTCCGGCATCCACGCCGGGGAAACGATGTCGGGCTCCCCGGTCGCGGTCAGATACGCCGACGACGTGGTCGTGCTCTGCCACAGCCAGCGGCAGGCTGAACATGTCAAGGCGCGGCTCGCGGAGTGGCTGGCGCCCCGGGGCCTGGCCTTCAACGAGGACAAGACGAAGATCGTCCACCTCCGCGAAGGCTTCGACTTCCTCGGGTTCAACGTCCGCCGCTACAACCACAAGCTGCTGATCAAGCCATCCAAGGCGGCCATTAGGCGGCTCCGGGAACGACTCGCGGCCGAGACGCGCAAGCTGCGCGGCCTCAACGCGGTGGCGGTCATCACCACGCTCAGCCCGATCATCCGGGGCTGGGCGGCCTATTACCGGACAGTGGTGTCATCCAGGGTGTTCCGCCTGTTGGACAGCTACCTGTGGAGGCTGCTCTACAAGTGGGCCAGATGGCGCCACCGGAACAAGCCGCGGCGCTGGGTCGTCGCCCGGTACTTCGGCAAGTTCAACAAGTTCAGGAACGACCGGTGGGTGTTCGGCGACCGCGACAGCGGCGGCTACCTGGTCAAGTTCTCCTGGACTGGCATCGAGCGGCACGTGCCGGTCAAGGGCTGGGCATCCCCCGATGACCCCGCCCTGGCCGCGTACTGGGCCACCCGGCGCAAGAAGGTCAAACCCCCGCTGGACAACTACACCCTGCGCCTGCTGGCCAGGCAGGACGCACGGTGCCCGCTCTGCGGGGAACACCTGCTCACGCCGGATCAGCCACCCCAATCCCCCCAGCAGTGGGAACGGTGGTGGCTGCAGGTCACCCGCAGGGCGATAGCCGCCAGCTACCTCGCCCACCAGCGGAGGCCCGGCCCGGCCGCAGGTGACCAATTCCGCCTCGTGCACGCATCCTGCCAGCGCGGGCTCCCAGCCCGCCAGGGCGGGAAACCAGCACCTCACCTTGCGGCGTCCTCGCGGCTTGCTTGAGCCGTGTGCTGGGCTAACTGGCACGCACGGTGTGCGCCGTGAGGCGCTTCGTCGTATCCCTAGCCCAGCTGGGAGGAACTTGGAGGAACGTTCCTGGGTCTGATGGCTTACCCGGATCCGAAAGGTGAGGGGAACAAGAGCATGTCAGGAAAGCGGCGGGCGTGCCCAGGCGTTAGGGGCGCCGCGCCGCGGGACCCGCGTGATATGGCCAAGGCTGGATTGCTTGAAGCCCAATCCCCGGCGATGAAAGTGCGCATCCATCGGAACGACGCCTGAAACCGATGCCACGCCGTGCTCCGGCATGAACCCGTGAGGCTGGTGCAACCTCCACGGCGTCGGGCACCGCCCAGCGAGGGCGGGTGAGGGGATGAGTGGGCGGCCTACGTCGCGCTCGAAACGTACGGCGAAGACGTACCACGGGATCGCCTACGGGACGCGAGTCCTAAGGCGACGGAGTGCCCGTAGTAGTCGCGGGAGCAACGACCCGCTAGGGAGGCCGGGAAAGCCGGGCCGCAGGGCGAAGGGGCACAGGTGATCACGATGTCTGGCGATGGGAGGCACGCGTGATGCGGAGCGCCGAAACGGTGCTGGACGTCATCCGGGAACGCGGCAGGCGTGGCCTGCCGATCGAGAGGCTGTATCGGCAGCTGTTCAACCCGCAGTTGTTCTTGCTGGCCTACGGGCGCATCTATGCCAATAAGGGGTCGATGACGCCCGGGGTCACAGCGGAGACCGTGGACGGTATGTCCCTGGCCAAGATCGGGGCGATCATCGCGGCATTACGCGGTGAGCGTTACCGGTGGCGGCCAGTCAAACGGGTGCAGATCCCGAAGAAGAACGGGAAGCTGCGCCCGCTGGGCCTGCCGACCTGGTCGGACAAGCTGGTCGCTGAGGTGGTGCGCCTGCTGTTGGAGGCGTACTACGACGTTCAGTTCTCCGACCATTCCCACGGGTTCCGCCCTGGCCGGGGCTGTCACAGCGCGCTGGATGAGGTGGTTTCGGTCTGGAAGGGAACGCACTGGTTCATCGAGGGAGACATCTCCGACTGTTTCGGGTCGCTCGATCACAAGATCATGGTCTCGATCCTGGCGGAGAAGATCCACGATGGCCGGTTCCTGCGGTTGGTGTCCGGCATGCTCACGGCGGGGTATCTGGAGGACTGGCGGTGGCACGCCACGCTCAGCGGCGCGCCGCAGGGCGGGGTGGCATCACCGATCTTGTCCAACATCTACCTGGACCGGCTGGACCGGTTCGTCGAGCAGTCTTTGCTGCCTGAATACAACTGCGGCCGTCTTCGGCGGCGCAACGCCGAGTATCAAGCTGCCGACCACGCGATCGCGAAGGCCAAGCGGCATGGTGACCGGGTTATGGTGCGGGCGCTTCGGCGCCGGCGCCGCACCCTGCCCAGCCAAGACCCCAACGATCCGGGCTACCGGCGGCTGCGGTATGTGCGCTATTGCGATGACTGGCTGCTGGGGTTCGCCGGACCCAGGCACGAAGCCGAACAGATCAAGGCAAGGATCGCGGCGTTCCTGCGCGCGGAACTGAAGCTGGAACTCTCCGAGTCCAAGACGCTGATCACCCACGCCACCAGCCAGGCGGCGCGGTTCCTCGGCTACGAGATCAAAGCCCAGCACGCCAACAACAAGCTCGACCGCCGCGGCCAGCGAGCGGTCAACGGCGCGATCGGGCTGTTCGTGCCCAGGGACGTCATCAGGCAGCGGTGCGCCCGTTACATGAGCAAAGGCAAACCGGCCCAACGCGGCCCACTGCTTCACGACAGCGACTTCACCATCGTCGCGAAGTACCAGGCCGAGTACCGGGGGCTGGTCCAGTACTACCTGCTCGCCCAGGACGTGTTCCGCCTGGAAAGACTGCGCTGGGTCATGGAGACCTCGATGCTCAAGACCCTCGCGGGCAAGCACAAGTCCACCGTCACGAAGATGGC
>Ga0126383_10002471_pt1 | contig 11938 bp, 16 predicted proteins | sample PanSoiMetPlot_35_FD_96882 | JGI IMG/M metagenome (GOLD analysis project Ga0126383, IMG submission 96882) | Tropical forest soil microbial communities from Panama - MetaG Plot_35 | ecosystem: Environmental > Terrestrial > Soil > Tropical forest > Bulk soil | place: Panama | collected 2016-02-17
CACGTCCTTGGCGGCGACATTGTAGGGCTGCTCGCCTTTCTTGCCGAACGGCAGCGCCACGTCCTTGTCGCGGGCACCGACCTGATCGAGGTTGAAGACCTTGGAGTACCAGTCCGCGGCCTGCCGGAAATCCGGGCAGGTGTAGGAGATGTGATTGACGAGCGCGGCCTTTAGCCCCTGGCTCTCCGCGGCGCCGGCGCGGTCGGCCGCATAAGTAGTGGTGGCGGCGAGCGTAAGCGTCTCGATGAGACTGCGGCGGCTGATCTTGCCCTGCTCGAACTCGGCGAGCTTGTGTGCGACGAAACCTTCCATGGCTATTCTCCTTGTCGCTCAGCGCCGGAACGCATTTTCGGCTTCCGCCGAAGCGATCTGCACGTAGTATCCGAAGGGATCGAACACATGCAGGCTGCCGTCGCGGCCGCCCACTTCGAGGCCCTTCGCCTTGAGGGCGGTGCGCACCTTCTGCTCGTCCCAGTTGGCGATGGTGTAGCAGACGTGATCGACCACGGCCCTTGACGGCTTGGCATCGCTCGGCGCCGTGCGCGCTACCATGAACGAGCCACCCTTGCCCGGCTCAGGGCCGAACATCAAGTTGGCCCGCTTGCCGTTGTCCTTACCGGGCGTGCTTTCCATGCCGAGCACCGAGGCGTAGAAATCGCGCACCTTGGCATAGTCGGGGCACGAATAGGAGATGTGATTGATGCCCATCATCTTGAAGCCGCGGGCCGCCTGGGCGTTGGCGGCTTCGCCGGCGCCGTAAACGACGGCGGCAAGCGCGACGGTTTGGCAGAATTCACGGCGGTCCAATTTGCCGCGTTCGAAATCTTTGACCAGACCAGCGATGAAACGTTCCATGCTGTGATCCTCCCATCAGTCGGTCGGCACACTTCTGCCTGCCGACTAATGTCGAGGCTAGCATTTCGGCGGGATGCGAAGAAGGTGGCTTCAGAACCTGTCCCATTTCAGGCAACGATTGGCGAAGGCCATCCTCGCCCGGAGTTACGCGCCGACGCGGCCGGCAATTGCTCCTCACCACAGCGATTCCGGCAAGCTATCCGGCACGGCATCATCGCACGCTCAGCGAGTCGTTCATCGCACTATCGTGCCATCTCAGCCGAGCACAGCCGTTACATCGAGCACAAGCACGCCGATTCCTCCGATCGCGATCAGAAGGCTCGCGATGATCGCCCGCGCGAGACCGCGACCGGCAGCCTTGGCTACGGAACGGGCGGCGCGCCAGTAAAGCCACCCGCCTGTCACGACGAGGAACGCCTCGATGCCAATGGTCGTTTGCGGGACCTGCCAAAGGCCGAATCCGAATTTTGAGAAATGTCCGATGTCCCCGGGAAGGAGAGGCAAGTCTGCGCGATGCACGATGAGGTCCAGCAGCCAATGCGAAAATGACACCAGACCCAGGACGACGCCGCTACGCAGTTTCCACAGGAATCCGCAGCCTATCCCGAAGACGACCGACAAGGCCGCCGCGCCGACGAGCGAATGCGTATAGTCGGCGTGAATGATGTTCGCGCCGTAACCCCCGTGCGTGCCGGGCACGGGCTGGAAGGTCTCAATCCCCGCCAGAAGGAGCGGGACGAACACGATATCGAGCCACACCGTGGCCAACATCAGTGCCCATAACGGGATTTGCGGTTCAGCCGCCTTCACGCCGGCTGCGAAACCGAAATGGCCCGCGATCATCGTGAGCGCCCCTTGCGAGTCGGCCACGGCAATCCCGCGTCGACGAGACCGACGACAATCACGAAGAAGATTACGCCTAGAATGAACTGCATAACTTGACACCCCATCGATGCTGAGGTTTCGATCTCGGAAAGATGACTGTTAAAGTCGGTAAGCGTTAGCTTTGTCGTTTCTTAGGATGCTTGATTGTGTTTTCTCTAAACGCGGAAGACTTTCGTTGATTTTAGAACAGCTTCGAACTTACGCACTGATGGAAAGTCGGATGGATACGGGCGGGCTCATCCAAGAAGCCGACGCCAATTGACAGCGATGTACCTCGAATTGCTGCATAGCCCAGATCGGCAGAGTCGGGCAATGACCGGACACTCTTCAGACAAGCACGGCAAAACTGCAATATGGTAATAGCCTCAAATCGACGGAGGCCGACATAGGGTTTCTCTTACGAGGCGGGTGTTCCAGTCTCGATCGCCCATATCGAAGTAGACGCACCGCCGACAAGAACTGGCAGATCATGTCTTGACCCAGGCGCTCGCGGGGCTCCGCGACTACCTCGCCGGTAAGCAGAACAAATGCAGCCCTGGAACGTGAACGAACGTGAACACCGATGCTCCAGTTTGCTTACGGTGCCGGTTGCAGTGGCTGTAACGAGCATCAAACACACATCAGTGATTTGGAAGTGTGCTGCTTTGCAGCCGGTCGTCATGCTCGACGTCGTCGCAACGGCAGCCCGTGTGAGGGGGCTCCATGAATGATGCTCCAATGCTCAAGAGACGACGCGCGTTCGCTTGGCGGGGCGGATGCGCGGCGCTCGTCCTCCGGCTTATTGTGGGGAGCGCCTTGCCTGCCGACTGCGCTTGCTGAGGTAGGCGCGTGGTCGGCAACATCGACGGCATTAGCACCGATGGCGAGCAATCCCTTTCTCTCGGGCTGGGCCTGCCAGCAAGGGGCGGAAAGAATCTATTCAGATTCATATCGATGGCTCTGCTACTGACACAAAGAAGAGCGTGTTTGTGACCGCCAGTAGGCGAACTTCGAACAGCGAACCTGCCGTCAACAATGCTGTCAGGACCATGCGGGAGGCAAGCATCGGTTTTTCGTTGCCTTGCGTTCGGACAGGCTCGACTGTGCATGGCATCCGCGTCGTGAACGGGGACGTCAACGAGGCGATCGCGGGTCGGGAGCGCCGTTGCGGCGTTTCGATAGGCTCGGATCCCGTTCCCCCAGCCACGGTACCCCCGATCTCCGGGTCCTATCGCCGCCTCGCCCCACACCCCCGCGTCTTGACCACCGCGGCCGATCTGAAAGATCTCGTGTCGCGGATTAATCGACCACGAGCTTTTCGGCAAAGCGCTTCCATCAAACTCGCGGACCAAATTGCCCATGACCTTGCCGTGCCCAATGACTGGGACGCGCGAAGGGAATGGCTGGAACACCCCTGCCTACTGTCCACATTGGCTCGAATGGTGAACCTGAACAGATCGCTTACTTCTGTCTTGTCCGATCACGCACTCGATTGTAGGCGGGCCGTGCGAAACAGCCGTCAAGCCATTGTGCGATGTTTGGATGACGCGACAGGTCCAAACGCCCATTTTACCCCAAACAAGGATGCTCGCCACATTGAGGTCGGCGACGCTAAATTGACCGCCGGCGAGGTGGCCGCGCTCACTTAACGCGTTGTTGAGTACCCCCAGCGGCTTCCTCAGCAGCAGCTCGTCGCGTTCCGCGTAGGACGCATCGCGGGCGAATTCAGGTAGTACTGCGCGATGCTGCAGTAAATCGAGTAGCACTGCCTCCATCTCTAACATCGCCCAGAAACTCCATTGGGCGGACAAACCTAGTACCTTGGGATCAGCGCAATGCATCGGACCTTCATATTTTTGCGCGAGATAGAGATTGATGGCCATCGACTCCCATAAGACAAGGTCGCCATCCACGAGAGTGGGAATTCTCGCGTTCGGATTGAGGCGAAGATACTCGGCGCTCTGCAAGTCGTCAGTTCGGGTGCTCTTCTCTATCAACTGATATGGTTCGCCAATTTCTTCAAGCATCCACAGGCATCGCGCCGCGCGAGACCTGGCATTGCCGTAAAGCTGAAGCATGACGCCTCCCAAGCACATAGCAGCCCTCAGGGCGATGCTACGTCAGCATGGGGCACCAGGCCAGTCTGACCTGGGAAGCCGGATAGGGCATGAGCGTCGCGTATTTGGCCCGGCTTTTCCGTACCTGTTGCCCGGCCAGCACGGAAACTATCTGGGAGACGAGCTGCCGAATTCTGTCGCGGAGCGCCTGGGCTCTGTTCTGGATGTTCAGGGTCAGAACATGGCCTACTCGGACCTTCCTCTACCTCGACCTTTACGCCACTGTTGCGGGCGGAGACTTTCGAGGGCCGGCGAAGAGAGCGAAGATATGCGAATCTATCTGTTGGCGGAGAGGGAGGGATTCGAACCCCCGATACGGTTGCCCGTATGCCGCATTTCGAGTGCGGTGCATTCAACCACTCTGCCACCTCTCCAAGTCTTTGATATTGCTATCCGTTTTGAATGGCCACTCGGTGGCAGAATGGCCATTTGCTACCCTTTTGCTACCCAATTTCTTTGGAAGCGCGCTTGTTTACCGCCACACGGAAGGCTTCGTCAACGCGTGCGGCGGCATCTTCCTGCATTCCGGGGAGCACGTGCGAATACAGGTCCAGGGTAATGCCGACCTTGGAATGACCAAGCCTTTCGCTCGCGACTTTCGGGTGGACGCCCGACGCCAGCAAATGCGTGGCATGAGCATCCCGGAGGTCGTGAAAACGGATGCGCGGCAACGAGCCATTGGCAGCAAGCCGCCGCCAGTTTTGAGTGAGAGTTCGGGGCTGCAACGACTCGCTGTCCTCGCGGCAACAGACGAAGCTGGCGTCGGTCTGTCGGACGCCAACTTTCAACAATTCTTCCGCCCGCCGGATGCGGTGCAGGCGCAATTCCTCGATTACGCTCGCGGAGAGCGCCACGGTGCGGGCGCGTCCCGATTTCGGTTCCTTATACCGAATGCCTGCTGTCGTCTGTTCGGCGCTCTCGACCACAGACAATTGTCCGTTGGTAAGGTTGATATGCCGCCAGCGAAGGGCCGCAATCTCCCCACGCCGCAGGCCGCACAACACCCCTAGCACAACCGGGACCAGCATGCGGGTGTTCCGTACTGCATCGAGAAGTTCGGCCGTCTGGTCGAGGTCATAGGTGTTCATTTTGGCCCGCTCGACCTTGGGCGGGTCCACGGCGTTTGCCGGATTGCGTGTCAGCATCTGCCAGCGCACCGCGTGCGAGAGAGCCTGCTTTAACAGGCGATGCATATAATGCACTGTACTCGGCGAGAGGCTGGCGCCATCCTTTCTGCGGCCACCGGAAAGCGCCTTGGCATAAGCCTCGGCAATGTGCCGGGGCTGCAACTTTGTCAGGATGATTGCGCCAATCGCCGGGATGAGATTTTTCGTGACGATTTCCGTGTAGCGTTCATGCGTCTTGGGCGTGACGTTGGGCTTGATGCTGTCGAGCCACTGACGGAGAAATTGCGCTACCGAGGTCTTGGCCGGCTCGATATATGCCCCGCCGCTCATTTCGGCGATGAGCCGCGAACAGGCAATTTGTGCCTCACGCTTCGTACCGGAAAAACTATACCATTTGCGACGGCGCCGGCCAGTCTTTGGATCATGGATGTCAAGCACGATGGCCCAACGGCCGGGCGAACGCTGGCGGATATGTCCCTTCATTTTCGCCTCTCCTTCGGTAACCAAATCGCTCGATTTCGTTTCCATCCCGAGCCGAGATCGCGGAGGATCTGCCAAAATCCCCACTCATCGGGAAATGCGAGCCGCGCCGGCTTGTCGCTCGCCGGGGCATTCTCAACTAGCGTGATGATCATTCCCGCCTGGGCAGTGCCGACGTTGGCCGCAGTTCGTGCCCGGTCGCGCATTGGGGGCGGCATCCGCATCGCCGCTTCCTCGACGCGCGGCGGAACCGGCATCTTGCCGTCCGGGGTCGGTGCAAAATGGAAAATCAGGCGCTCAATGGCATGGCGCACCGCTTCGCCAGTAAATGCATTTTCGTGCCAGTTTTCTCCCGTTGCCCGCTCGACCTCGCCAACAAGGAGTGCGATCGCGTGCATCAGCGCCCCGATATGGGGCCTGGGATGGATATAGCGCACGACGTGATCATCAAGGCCGCGCTGGATTTCCTGCGATAGCGAGCGGTGGTGCCGCTTGGCCAGCCGCTCAAGCTCTGTCCGTAACTCTGGCCTGACGCGTACGGTCAGGATTTTCGTGTTTCCGCGGAATTCCCCGCGCGGCTTGCGTCCACCGCCTGAGGCTCGGGCTTGCGGCATGGTTGGTCGGGTCCTTATTTGTCATACAAATGTATACGAAAGGGATGGCAGGGTCAAGCACGAGCTCGTATTTTACGGACCGATTAGGTTCAAGGAGGCACGTGAGAACATGAGCTTTGACGAAATGAAAACGCTCAGCGTACCGGAGGCTGGTCGGCGTTATTTCGACCTCGGCCGAAATGCGAGCTACGCGGCGGCGCAGCGAGGAGAAATTCCGACCATCCGTATCGGCGGAAAAATTCGGGCGCCGATCGTTGCGTTGGAACGTATGCTTGAGCGACCTGGCCTCCGCGACCGGGAAGGCGCCGCGACCCGGTGACCTCCCGAAAAGCCGCGACCCCGGCGGAGCGAGCGACCGCATTGCCGAGGGCCTAAGGGGCAGGTGTTAGCCCGGAAGCCGAAACGACGGTGCGTTCGAGTCGCACTGCTTCCACCAATTTACACCACCGAAGACGGCCGATTGGCGCGCGGCCATATTGAAGGACCGCGTAATCGCGCTCGGACGGAGAGAAGCAATGACATCGAGTGAGAAGAAGGTTTCGATCGAGGATGTAGCGGGCGAAACCGAAATCGACATCACCACGCCGTCAGACGCGCAACTCGACGAGGACGAAGCTATGTTGCGCGCGCTGCGTATCGACTTGCCGGGCACCGCCAATGCGCCATCCGGCATTGTGTCGATATCCGTCACCGACCGGTTTCCGAAACGCGAGTTTTTTCGTTGTCACCCCGACACCGTGGCGATGCACTTGATCGACCACGTTGCCGGCTTGGAGACCGAGTTTTATGCGGTCGTACCGGCCATGCTGGCGGAGCTGGCGTCTATCGGTATAGACGCCATGCCTTACAAGCTTTTCGAGCTGATCACCGCCGAGGGCGCTGTGAGGATCATTCCCTGCCGACAAGCTGACATCGACGGCAGTCAAAACGAATGGACTCGCACCCGAGAGATCGCCTTGACCAGAGGGCACAAGAGTTGGGTGCGTATCATCAGCGACAGAGCAAATGGACGTTATCGGGTTTTTGAAGCACCGCCTAACCGTTTCCCAGATCCGGTGTTTCCAGATCTCACCTGGGGCCAATTGGTGCGGCTCGCTTTCAAGGATCGTGGACGTCTGATCGACTCGCCCAACCATCCGCTATTCCGGAAATGGGCCGGGCGCGACGGCGATGCAGCCTGACAAGCTTTCAGCCTTCGACGAGATTTGGTCAATCGACACCGAGTATCGCGGCGACAGCGGCAACCCATACGACGTCGTTTGTATTGCCGGCGTTGAGTTGCGATCAGGCCGGCGTGTAGCGCTGTGGCGAACCGAGCTAGGCGCCGCCCCGCCCTTTCGGATCGACAGTAGGTCCCTGATCGTCTGCTTTGCCGCGACTGCCGAGCTTGGCAGCTTTCTATCACTCGACTGGCCGCTGCCGGCGAAGCTGCTGGATCTATCCCCAGAATACAGGCTTCTCGTCAACGGCCGCGCCGACGCTCGCGACAGGCGGGGCTTGCTCGACGCCTTGCAGCATTACGGCCTGATGGCCATGGCGAAGGGCGAGAAAGATTATTGGCGCGACATGGTGCTACGAGGCGGTCCTTATATGGACGACGAACGCACCGGAATTCTCAACTATTGCTTGACGGACGCTGACTCCGCCGCAGCCCTGTTGAGCCATATGTTGCCGGCCCTGGATCTTCCGCGGGCACTGTTGCGCTCCGAATTCGTCAAGGTCAGCGCGATCGAAGAGTACCGGGGCATTCCGCTCGATATGGATGTTTTCGGTCACCTGCGAGATCCGGCGACATGGGACGAGATCCGCGAAACGCTGATCCCTGGCATTGACACGGCCTTCAACGTGTTTGAAGGCCGCGTCTTCAAACGCGATCGTTTTGAACGCTACCTAGCGCAAAACAAGGTCCCGTGGCCGCGGCTCGAGTCCGGACAGCTTGATCTACGAGACAAGACTTTCCGCGAGCGCGCCAAAGCCTTCCCGCAGATCGCACCGCTGCACGAGTTGCGCCACACGCTTTCGAAAATGCGGCGGATCAAGATCCAGGCGGGTGCCGACGGGCGAGCCCGCACCGTGTTGTGGCCGTTCGCCTCGAAGACATCGCGCACGCAGCCGAAAGCCACGCAATACCTGTTTGGACCGTCGTGCTGGCTTCGGTCGTTGCTCAAGCCGCGCCTTGGCACGGCGATAGCTTACGTGGACTGGAGCGCGATGGAATTCGGAATCGCTGGCGGTCTGAGCAACGATGAGACGATGAGGGAAGCCTATGACGCAGATCCTTATCTGAGCACGGCCATCGCGTTCGGCCATGCGCCAGCAGGGGCAACGAAGGCGACGCACGGTCCGATCCGCGATAATTTCAAGGTCGTGATCCTGGCTGCGCAGTATGGGATGGAAGCGGCGTCGCTTGCTGGCCGGCTTGGAATCTCGACGATCGAAGCCAATGAAATTCTCCTGCAGCACCGTCGCCTCTACGCGAAGTATTGGCAATGGTCGGATGCGTGGCTGCACCGTGCCCTGTCGTCGGGCCAGATGTGGACGTGCTTTGGTTGGACTCGCTATCTCGACCAACCGGAAAGCGCCCGCTCGATCAGAAACTGGCCAATTCAAAGCCACGGCGCCGAAATTCTGAGAATTGCCGTCATCTGGGCCAACCGCTACGGCCTGCGACTGCTCGGTACCGTGCACGACGCGATCCTGATCGAAGCGCCGATCGATCGGATCGATCGCGACGTCGCTCTGCTGCAGGAGATCATGCGCCGCGCATCCCGTGTCGTGTTGTCCGCTGCCGGCCAAGAGTTCGCGTTGCGCGCGTCGGCAACGATCGTTCGGTATCCCCGACGTTACTCGGATCCCCGCGGCGCCCTGATGTGGCGGATCGTCAGCGAGCACCTCGCAACAATGCAGCGCGATGAAGGAGAGCGCCGTGCGACAGGATGATGATGGGGAAATGTTGGCGCGGCTCGTGATACCTGAGCGCATGGCGAGCGCGAACTCAGTCTCGACCGGTAATCCCGTCACTGTTAAACGGCGTGCGACCGTCACCAGTTTCGTTAGGGTTCCAATGTCATGGAAAGAGCGTCTTACGAGGGCGAAGCATGCTGCTGCGCTTAAGCTTGCTCTTGAGCTGCTTTTCGAGAGTTGGCGGACTGGAGAACTGACGGTTGTCCTATCGACTGCTATGGCGGCTCGGGCTGGTGTACAGCGACGGTCGAAGCTCCGCGGCCTTGAGGAACTTGAACGGCTTGGCTTGGTCACGGTCAATCGGCACAGGAAACGAGCGCCACGAGTCACCCTGGCGATCTGACATGGGACACAAAAGTCCTAGAACTGAGCCAAGTATGTCTCATGAGATGTGCCAATCTGGCTCAGTTTTGGGACTCAGACGCCATACAGGTCTGTCTCTTCTTCTTTCTTCTTATCTGAGTCTCTACTGATAGATCCTGGCCAGGGCGCGGCGGACATGACCATCTTGGACGACAAGGATGTCGACGACGAAACTTTTCTGCGAGGCATTGTGCCTTGTTTCGAGGACCTACGTCAGTTGACGAGTGCTCCCTATTCGCCAGGACAGTTCCGGTGGTTTCGATCGGAGAACGTGGTCGATCTAGTACGGTATCGGCGCAAGTGCTCGCCGCCGCTCAGCTCTCTGCTTTCCTGTACGTGAAACAGCCGGCCAGCAGCCCCAAGCCGAAGCCGGCGAGGAAGATCAGCGGGGTCAAGCTAGATCAATCCCGTTTCCCATCACGCCCTCGCGAGGCGGCATAGAGTAAAAGCACGGCCGCCGGGTCGAGCAGCAACGCTACCACCAGGATGAAATTCAGAGCACGTCTTGGTCGTGGCTCTGGCGATGAGGGAGGAGACTGTTCGGTTAACGCATGCTTGGATCGATCGCGATAAACGCCCAAGCTCGCTCGTCGGCAAGGATCAGAATAAGCCAATGCAAGGCTGCGTTGCCGTGTAGGACTGGTGGGAGATTTGGCCCTTCTTGCCGCTAATGGCGGTTTGCTCTCCTTCAGGCGGGCGGTCGCCCCAGCGTCCCCCAGCGCTCCGTCGCATCGAACCAAGAAGAAAGGGCCGGCACTGCCCGCGCCCCCGTTGCGCAGCTCGATCTGGCACAATCAGCTAGCGGCTGATCGCTGCGCAGATGCCGCTGCCGTCGGCGCAATGGCCAGCGGATCGCACGCGAGCGTCATAAACAGCACGAGCCATCTGATTGCCACCTCGGGATCGGTGACGCCGAAGACGGCGGCAACATACTGGATTGGCGCTGCATCCGTCTCGATTTGTCGGCTTTTGGCGGCCACGGTGGCGCGTTCCGCCTGCAGAGCCACCAGGATAGCCGCCTCCCGTTTCCGCTCATCCACGAGACTGGCACGGACCTTGCGCTGCTCGTCGGATAGCCTCATGGCGGCGCTAGGCGCCCTTTCTCGGTCGCTTTCTCGATAGCAGCGTCAATCTGGGTAATGCGTCGGTCGAGGTCGGCAACGGTGTGAGCCTGGACATCGATCCGCGCCCTTAGCTCGGCGTCGTGGGTCTCGATAACTGCCGCCGCTTCCCCCCGCAAGCCCACATGCGCGGCGACCAGTTGCGAATAGACCCCCGCTGCATTGATGGCCGCAATTGTGAGGATGAGGGCGGCCAGGACGCTGCGGACCATCCATGTCGACGCGTGCCAATTGCGCGCCAGCCAAGCCACGGTGGCCAACTTCCCGCCCTCCATGGCGGCACCCATGACAACGATCGCAGTGGGAGCACCGGGGAACAGGACCACGAAGCCACGGATACTGAAGTAGGACGCGATGCCGGCGAGTGTAACGGCAGCCGTAACGGCGAGCACATCGATGGCGGTGCCCGATCGCGTAACACTGGACGTGTGTCGACCTTGGCCGACTAATGGCGTATCCGCCTCGGATTGCTTCGCAATTTTTGCCGTTGCGGAAGCGTTACGCGTAACGCTCTTGCGTCGCTTGCGGAAACGGCGCTGGCGCAGCGCGTTACGGCTTGGTCCCTCCCCCTTTGCGGGGGAGAGGCGCAATGCTGTGACGTTGGTGTCGATATCAGTCATCGAGATGTCCTGCATCAACAGGGTGCGAAGCCGGCTTCGGCGAACTGGTTTTCGATCAGCTTGACGGCCGCCTACATAACATCGAGCTCGGCGCGACCGTCGGAATATTTCCGTAATCGGTTCGAACGCCGGATGCAGTCGTCATAGGTCGTCCGTTTGAGGAAATGGGTAAAAGCGTCCGCCTCATCGCGGGGAAGATCAAGCAGAATCGTGATAGCGTGAGTATCAGCCATTGGAACCTCTCATCCAGGTTTCGGTGGTTAGAGCCGGGCCGGTGTTGCAAGCACTTGCCCGGCTCGCCTTTTTTAGATATACGAAATATACTCATTGTCAATAACGTATATCTCAAATTCCGGACAATAGTCAGCATGCCGCGGGGGCGACCAGAGCTGTATCCCATCAAGAAGCTGATACGATTCGATCAGAAGATGCTCGACGACATTGACGAGTGGCGGCGGCACCAAACGCCGATTCCTACAGTAACGGACGCGATCCGCACATTGATCGAACACGCGCTTGCCACGGCGCCCAAGCGCCGGCCAGCGAAGCGGAAGGGAGAGTCATGAGCGAACGCCCAAGGAGCTGGAGGATTGGGCGCCGACGCCAAGCATTCCAGTGAATATTTCCGCAAGGCGTTCGAGCGTTCGAGCACTCGCGGCCCGAAGCCGGAACTCTGAACTTATAGAAGTCTGCTATCGGCAGCAAAGAGCGGCTCGAAGGCGCGCGCGGATTGCCGCTGAGTGGACCTGCTCACCCTTTAGCTGTGCACCGCAGCTTAGCCCCGGATAGCTGCCTTGGCGGTGCAATGGCCGC
>Ga0126383_10002472_pt1 | contig 11927 bp, 11 predicted proteins | sample PanSoiMetPlot_35_FD_96882 | JGI IMG/M metagenome (GOLD analysis project Ga0126383, IMG submission 96882) | Tropical forest soil microbial communities from Panama - MetaG Plot_35 | ecosystem: Environmental > Terrestrial > Soil > Tropical forest > Bulk soil | place: Panama | collected 2016-02-17
GGCCGTCCAGCGTGATCACTTCCTTCGCGCCGGGAAAGCGCGCGGTACGCTGAAGCTCGGCAATCAGGCGGTGGGGCTCGCCCTCGGCGAGCTGCCAGTGCAGCTCCGGGGTGGTTACCGAGTCGGGCAGCGCTTCGAGCACCGCGCTCGGGTCCCGGTTGCGCGAGAGGATCTCGAGCAGCCGCGCGCCGGCGTAGAGCCCGTCGTCGAACCCGTACCAGCGCTCCTTGAAAAAGACGTGCCCGCTCATCTCGCCCGCGAGCGGCGCCCCGAGCTCCTTGAGCTTGGCCTTGATCAGAGAGTGTCCGGTCTTCCACAGCACCGGCCTCCCGCCGTGGCTGCGGATCCACGGCGCGAGGTTCCGTGTGCACTTCACGTCGTAGATGATCTCGGCGCCCGGCACCCGCGCAAGCACGTCCGCCGCGAGGAGCATGAGCTGCCGGTCTGCGAAGATGATCTGCCCCCGCTTCGTCACTACCCCGAGGCGGTCGCCGTCGCCGTCGAACGCGAGGCCGAGCTCGGCGTCCGAGCTCGCCAGCGCGGCGATGAGATCCTGGAGGTTCTTGGGCTGCGTCGGGTCGGGATGGTGGTTCGGGAAGGTACCGTCGACCTCGCAGAAGAGCTCCGTCACTTCGCACCCGAGCCGCCGATAGAGCGCCGGCGCGAACCCGCCGGCGACGCCGTTCCCGCAATCGACGGTCACTTTCATTCCGCGCGCGAGGCGCACGTCGGCAGCGATCCGGTCGAGGTACGCCGCGCCGATGTTTGCGGTGCGCGACGTTCCCGCGCCTTGCGCGAACTCGCCGCGCTCGATGCGGCCGCGGATCCCCTGGATCGCTTCGCCGGAGAGCGTCGTGCCGGCGATCACGATCTTCAGCCCGTTGTAGTCGGGCGGATTGTGGCTGCCGGTGACCGCCACCGCGCTGCCGACCCCCAGGTGGTGCGCGGCAAAGTACGCCATCGGCGTCGTCACCATGCCGAGATCGTGCACGTCGACGCCGCTCGCGAGCACGCCGCGGGCAAGCGCCTGCGCGAGCTCGGGCCCGGACAGGCGGCCGTCGCGTCCGATCGCGATCGCGGCGCCGCCGGCGCTGCGCGCCTCGGTGCCGAGCGCACGCCCGATGAGCTCGACCGTCGCCGGCGTCAGCTGCGTCCCGACGACGCCGCGGATGTCGTAGGCCTTGAAGATCTCCGGCGGAACGCGGTTCACGTCGCGCGTTCGGCGAAGAACGCCAGGATCCGGCGCGGCAGCCACTCATAATGCCCCGGGAACCGGCCGCTCACGAACCCGACGTGCCCGCCGGTCGCCGGGACCTCGAGCACGACGTCCGGCGCCACCTCGCCGGCGCGCGGCAGGTGCTCGCCGGGGAGGAACGGGTCGTTCGCGGCGTGGAGCACGAGCGTCGGCACCGCGATCGTCGCGAGCCAGGGCTTCGCGCTCGCGCGCAGCCAGTAGTCGGCGACGTCCCGGAACCCGTGCAGCGGCGCGGTCACGAGGTCGTCGAACTCGCGCAGCGTGCGCGTGCGCGCGACGCGCGCGCCGTCGAAGAGGCCGGGGAAGCGCGCGAGCTTTGCAGCGCTCTTGGGTTTCATGGTGGCCAGGAAGTGGCGCGCATAGACGATGTTGAATCCGCGCCCGAGCGCGTCGCCGGCGGCGGTGAGGTCGACCGGCGCGGACACCGAGGCCGCAGCCCGCACCAAAGCACCCGCCGCCGCCCCGGACTCGCCGAGCCACTTGAGCAGCGCGTTGCCGCCGAGCGAGACGCCCATCGCGAAGAGCGGCCCGCGCGCGTCCTCCGCGGCGAGACGGTGGAGCATCCAGTCGATCTCGCCCGAGTCGCCGGAATGGTAGGCCCGCGGCAGCCGGTTGGGCTCACCCCCGCAACCGCGGAAGTGGGGCAGCGCCGCGCGCCAGCCGCGCCGCCGCGCCGCCGCGAGCGTGGCGCGCGCGTAGTGGCTGGGCGTCCCGCCCTCGAGACCGTGGAACAGCGCGACGAGCGGCGCGTCGCGCGGGCCGTCGACGCGGTCGACGTCGACGAAGTCGCCGTCCGGCGTCTCCCACCGCTCCCGGCGGACGGCCGGGGACGGCAGCCGCGTGAAGAGCGAGGCGTAGATGGTCTGTGCGTGCCCGCCCGGAAGCCACCAGGGCGCGCGGTAGGGACCAGGATGGTCGGCTCGAGCGACGCCCGGTCCGGCAGCCGAACTAGCGAGATCCTCTAGCGCGTCGGCGGTCGAGGACATGGCGTGCTTCAATGCAGGATCTTCGGCGTTTCGCCGCCGCCGGCGGTCGGCGCGGACGCCGGCGCGGGCGAGGCGTGATGGACGAGCATCCGCCAGCCGTTGCCGGTACGCACGAAGACGTTGGTCGTCACCATCGGCGCGCGCGGCTTGGTCTCATCACCGACGAGGATGTTCTCGTGCAGGCTGTGGATCGACAGCATCATCGCCTGCACGTACACCTGGTTCGAGAGATGCACGCGCAGCCGCTGGCGGGAGCCGAAGATCTGCGACCAACTCTCCCGTACCTGCTCGTAGCCGGAGAGCCGCGGGCCCGCCGGGTGCACGCAGACGATCTCCTCGTCCTCCGCCCACACCTCCATCATCGCCTCGAGGTCGGCGCGCTCGAGCGCTTCATAGAAGGCGGCCTCGGCGTCCTGCGGCGTCGGGAAAGTGCTGCGCTTCACGGGGCGCGATACTAGCGAAATCGCCCGGCCCTCGCCACCCGCTAGCGCGCCGCTGCTGCGATACAGTCGGCGATCGCCGCGAGCATCGGTTCCGCCTCGCCGACCGTCGGCAGCACGCGCAGCGCGACGGCCGGGTGGTGCGCACGCAACGCATCGATCATTTGCGGCAGGTCGCGGCGCACGTGTCCGCCCGGCGCGAGAAAGAGCGGCGCGACGACGATCTCGCGCGCCCCAGCAGCGACGAGCGACGCGACCGCCTCGTCGAGCGTCGGCCGCATGATCTCGAGATAGGCGAGCGCGACCCGCGTCGCGGGGCGGCGTTCGCGCAGCCGCTGCGCGAGCCGCTCGAACGGGTCCGACCACGCCGGCTCGCGGCTGCCGTGCGCGAAGAGCACCACACCCGTCGTCACGCGAGCCCCTCGAAGCGGATCACGGCCTCGCACCAGCGCGCAACCCTGAGGAGATGCGCGTCGCCGCCGACGTCGCAGGCGAGCTGCAATCCCAACGGCAGGCCCATCCGCGAGCGCCCGCTCGGGATCGTGACCGCCGGGACGCCGAGCAGCGACCACAGCGTGCAGAAGCTCGGGTCGCCGGTGACGTCAAGCCGCCGCGGGGCGGCACCCGGCGCCGGCGGCGATGCGATCACCTCGCAGCGCTCGAAGAGATCGTGCGCGCGCTCGCCGAGCGCGGCGCGGACCGCGACCGCCGCGCGATACGCTTCCGGGACGATCAGGCGGCCCTCGTCGAGCGCCGCGTTCAGGACCGCGCTGAGGAGCGGCCGCGCGCGCGCTTGCAGGCCCGCGAGGTTGCGCGCGGCCTCCGCGCGCATGATCGTCCGGTGGACGAGGTTCGCTTCGGCGGCGCCGTCGGGGAGCGCGAGGTGCTCGACGACCGCGCCCGCGGCGCGGAAGGCGTCGAGCGTGGCCTCGAAGTTCAGATCCGCCTCCGGCTCGGTGTCGTTCCACGGAAACCGCGCGAGCGCGCCGATCCGCGGCGCCCGGTCGAGCCGCGCGACTTCGGGCGGAATCGCCTCGCCCTCGACGAGCTGCGCGGCGAAGAGCGCGGCGTCGGCGACGCTGCGCGTGAACGTGCCGATCTGGTCGAGCGTCTCGCTGAACCGGAACGTTCCGGCGATCGGGATCGTCCCGAACGTCGGCTTGAACCCGACGACGCCGCAGAACGCGGCCGGCCGGATCACCGAGCCGTTCGTCTGCGTGCCGAGCGCCGCCGGCACGAAACCCGCGGCGACTGCGGCCGCCGAGCCGGAAGACGAGCCGCCGGGCGTGTGCGCCGTGTGCCAGGGGTTGCGCGTCTTGCCGGGGTGCATGAACGCGCACTCGGTCGTCACCGTCTTGCCGAGCACGAAGGCGCCGGCCCGCTTCAACCGCTCGACGACCGCCGCATCGCGCAGCGGCTGATGGCCGGCGAACGCCCGCGTCCCCATCTCGGTCGGCAGGTCGGCGGTGTCGATGATGTCCTTCACCCCGATCGCGACGCCGTGCAGCGGCGCACTGTCCGCTGTGGTCGCGCGGCGGCGATCGCAGCCTTCGGCGAGCGCGAGCGCGCGCGCCTCGTCGAGTGCGGCCCAGGCCTGGATGGAGGCGTCCCGCTCGCGAATGCGCGCGAGGAGATGCTCGGTACACGCCCGGGACGACAGCGCGCCCTGGACCAGGGCGCGTGCGGTCTCGATCAGGGTGAGCGACATCGGTCGGGTCAGCTCCGTCGCTTTTCCCAGGCGTCGGGATTCAGGAGGTTCGGCGGGCGCTCGCCCGCGAGCGCCGCGCGCAGGTTGGCCACCGCCGTCATCCCCATCGCGAGCCGGGTCGCGCGCGAGGCGCTGCCGATGTGCGGCGTGAGCACCACGTTGTCGAGCTCGCGAAAGCCCGGGTGAAGCGCCGGCTCGCCCTCGAACACGTCGAGGCCGGCGCCGGCGATGCGCCGCGCCTTCAGAGCGGCGACGAGGGCCGCATCGTCGACGATCCCGCCGCGCGCGATGTTCACGAGGACCGCGGTCGGCTTCATCAGCGCGAGCTCCCGTTCGCCGATCAGGTGGTGCGTGTCGCGTGTGTACGGCAGCACGAGGCAGACGAAGTCGCTCGCGCGCAACAGGTCGTGGAGGTCGACCCGGCGCGCGCCGAGCGCCGCCTCCACTTCGGGCGGGACGCGGCTGCGGTTGTTGTACAGGATCGTCATGTCGAAGCCGCGGCCGCGGCGTGCGAGCGCTTGTCCGATCCTCCCCATCCCGACGACGCCGAGCGTCGCGTCGTGGATATCCTGGCCGAGGAACTGCTCGACCTGCCACTTGCGCCAGTGCCCGGCGCGCAGCCAGCGCTCGGACTCGGTCACGCGGCGCGCGGCAGCCATGAGCAGCGCGAAGCCGAGGTCGGCGGTGGTGTCGTTCAGCACTTCGGGCGTGTTCGTGGCGACGACGCCACGCGCGGTGCATGCCGCGACGTCGATGTTGTTGTGGCCGACGGCGATGTTGCACACCGCCCTCAGCCGCGGGCAGGCGTCGAGCAGCGCGCCGTCGATGCGGTCGAAGCCGGTGATCAGCGCGCCGTCCTTGTCGGCAAGCCGGGGGCGCAGCACCTCCGGCGCGAGCACCACGTCGGCCTGGTTGTCCTCGACCTCGAAGTCGCCGCGCAGGCTCTGGAGGACCTCCGGAAAGTTCGCGCGGCTGACGAGGATGCGGGGTTTCATCGGTAGCGGATCGCCGGCCCGACGCCGAACCTTAGCACGGCGTCCGATTGCCGGTGAGGTCCGCAAGTACCGCTAGAATGCGAGGCTCGCACCGACCCGCGGAGGAATCGTGGGAACGAAGCTCATAATGGTCGCACGCGTGGCGGCGGCCGCGGTTCTCGCGCTCGCGGCCGGCACGGCCCTTCCGCAGGCTTATCCGGCCAAGCCGATCCGCATGGTCGTACCCTTCGCGCCGGGTGGCACGTCGGACATTCTCGCCCGCCTCTTCGGGCCGAAGCTGCACGAGAGCTTGGGGCAGCCGGTCGTGGTGGAGAACCGGCCGGGCGCGTCGGGCAACATCGGCGCCGAGCTCGTGGCGAAGTCGCCCCCCGACGGGTACACGCTGGCGCTGATGGACGTCGGCAACCTCGTGATCACCCCGAGCGTGCTCCCGGTGCCCTTCGACATCATCAAGGACTTCGCGCCGGTCACGATCATCATGTATTCGCCGCATCTGCTCGCGGTGAACCCCACCCTCCCGGTGAGCTCGGTGGCCGACCTCGTCAAGTACGCACGAGCGAATCCGGGCAAGCTCAACTACGGGTCCACCGGGCTCGGCAGCGCACCGCACCTTGCCGGGGTGCTCTTCGCGCAGAGCCAGGGCCTCACCTGGGTCGACGTGCCGGCGAAGGGCGGGGCCGACTCGATCCTGCACGTCATGTCGGGCCAGGCCGACGTGCTGTTCAACGGCATGGTGGCGACGCTCCCGCACGTGAAGAGCGGCAAGCTCAAGCTGCTCGCAGTGTCGAGCGACGCCCGGGTGGCGTCGCTCGCCGGCATCCCGACCGTCGCCGAGGCGACCGGGATGCGCGACTTCAAGACCGGCACCTATCAGGGTGTGCTGGCGCCCGCCGGAACCCCTGCGCCGATCGTCGCGAAGCTGCAAGTCGAGATCGCGCGAATCGCCGCGCTGCCCGACGTGAAAGAGAAGCTCGTGGCGCTCGGCGCGGACCCGGTCCTGAACACGCCCGCGCAATTCGCCGATTGGATCAAGAGCGAGAACGCGAAGTGGGCGGCGGTGGTGAAGAAGGCGAACCTGAAGGTCCAGTGAGCCGATGAAAGCCTGGTGGATCCGCCCTGCGGAGGGAACGCTCGTCCTCGAGCCGCGCGAGACTTCGACCCCCGGGCCGAAAGCGGGCGAGTTGCTCGTGCGGGTACGCGCGGCGGCGCTGAACCGCGGCGAGTTCATCGCCCAGCGGGGCCTGCATACCGGCACCGATGCGCGGCCCGCGGGGCAGGAGTGCGCCGGCGAAATCGCCAAGCTCGGCGAAGGCGTCACCGGCTTCGCGATTGGTGGTCGCGTGATGGGCCGTGCGCGCGGCGCTTACGCGGAGTACGCGGTGATGGACGCACGGGAGGCGATGCCTGCGCCGTCGCGTCTCTCGTGGGAGGAGGCGGCGGGCGTGCCGCTCGTCTCCCTCGTGAGCTACGACATGCTGTATCCCGGCGGCGAGCTGCAACCGGGCGAATGGCTGCTGATCACCGGCGCCTCGGCCGGGGTCGGCGTGGCCTCGCTCGCGATGGCCAAGGCGCTCGGCGCGAAGGTCATCGGGACGTCCGGCTCGGCCGCGAAGCTCGAGCGGCTGAAAGCCCTCGGCCTCGACGTCCCGGTCCAGACGCGCGGCGCGGGTTTCCACGATGCCGCCATGGCCGCCACGGGCGGGAAAGGCGTGGATCTGGTCGTCAACAACGTCGGCGGCAGCGTGTTCGCCGAGTGCGTGCGCACCCTCGCCTATCAGGGCCGGCTCGCCACGGTCGGCTACGTCGATGGCGTGATGAAAAGCGAGATCGACATCGAGGCGCTGCACTCGAAGCGCCTCAAGCTGTTCGGGGTCTCGAACAAGCTGCGCACTGCGGCACAGCGTGCGGAGACGGTGCGCGGGTTCGTCCGCGACGTGCTCCAGGCGATCGCCGACGGCCGCATCAAGCCGCTCGTCGACCGGGTGTTCGCGCTATCGGACCTGCCGGCCGCGAAGGCCTACATGGAGTCCGACGCGCACGTCGGGAAGATTGCGGTGCGGATCGATTGAGCGGGAGCGGCGGCGGGCTGCCGCCGATCGCCCGGGAACGAAACCGGACGGAGTCGCTTCAAACGTCCACGGATCGCCGAGCTCAGGAGGAATTCCATGACTGACGCCGAAAGCACTCCCAAGCCGGATCTGAAAGGCGGCGTTTCCCTTCGCGATCTTCCGGATCGCGGAACGCTGCTCGGGCAGGTCGGCACCGACGAGGTCCTCCTCGTCCGACAGGGCGACCATCTCTTCGCGGTGGGCGCGCACTGTACCCACTACCACGGCCCCCTTGCCGAGGGTCTGATCGCCGGCGACACCGTGCGATGCCCGTGGCATCACGCCTGTTTCAGCCTCCGCACCGGCGAGGCCCTGCGCGCGCCCGCGCTGGATCCGGTCGCCTGCTGGCGGGTCGAGCGCGTGGGCGACACGGTCTTCGTTCGGGAGAAGATCGCCGAACCGAGGCCGGGCGCCGCGAAGCCGCGGAGCGTCCCGACCTCGGTCGTCATCGTCGGGGGTGGCGCCGCCGGACTGGCGGCGGCCGACATGCTCCGTCGGGAAGGCTACGAGGGGGTCGTGACCGTGATCAGCGCGGACGAGTCCCCGCCGGTCGACCGACCGAACCTCTCCAAGGACTTCCTCGCGGGCACCGCGCAGGACGACTGGATTCCGCTGCGGTCGCCGGAGTACTACGCGGAACGGCGGATCGACCTCGTGCTAAATGCGCGCGTCTCGTCGCTCGACGTGCCGGCGAAGCGCGTCCAGCTCGAAAACGGCAAGTCCTACGGGTTCGGCGCCCTGCTGCTCGCGACTGGTGCCGATCCCGTCCGGCTCGATATCCCGGGCGCGACCGCCTCCCAGATCCACTATCTGCGTACGTTCGCGGACAGCCGCGCGATCATTGCCGCGACCGCGGCCGCGAAACGAGTGGTCGTGGTCGGCGCGAGCTTCATCGGGCTCGAGGTCGCTGCATCGCTGCGCGCTCGCAAGATCGACGTTCACGTCGTCGCGCCCGAAGCCGAGCCCCTGGAGCGGGTCATGGGGCCCGAGGTCGGCCGCTTCATCCGCCATCTCCACGAATCCCGGGGCGTCGCCTTTCATCTCGGCAAGACCGTCGGCCGCGTCGCGGGAAGCCAGGTGATCCTGAGCGAGGGGACGAAGGTCGACGCCGACTTCCTCGTCCTCGGGGTCGGCGTGCGGCCATCGCTCGCGCTCGCCGAGCGGGCGGGCCTCGCGGTCGACCGCGGCGTCACGGTCAACGAGTACCTCGAGACCAGCGCGCCGGGAGTATTCGCCGCCGGGGACATCGCGCGGTGGCCCGATCCGCATTCGGGCGACCGCATCCGCGTCGAGCACTGGGTGGTCGCCGAGCGCCAGGGCCAGGTCGCGGCGCGGAACATCCTCGGCTACCGCGAGCGCTTCGACTCGGTGCCGTTCTTCTGGAGCCAGCACTACGACGTCGCGATCAACTACGTCGGTCACGCGGAGAAGTGGGACGCCGTCGATATCGACGGCTCGCTCGACGCGCGTGACTGCGCGGTGACCTATCGGCGCGGCGGTCGTGCGCTCGCGGTGGCGACGATCGGCCGCGATCGCAAGAGCCTGGAGGCGGAGCTGACGATGGAAGAAACAAAATGAGCGCGCGATTCTCGGGCAGGACGATCCTGGTGACCGGCGGCACGGGCGGGCTCGGGCGCGCAGTGAGCCTCGCCTTCCTGGAGGAAGCCGCGACGGTCGCCGTCACCTACCGCAGACAGGAAGGGTTCGACGCGCTGAGGAACGCAGCCGGCGCGAGCGCCGCTCGACTCGAAGGGCACCGCGTCGACGTCACCGACGAGGCCGCCGCGCGCGAGCTGATCGAAAGCGTCATCGCGCAAACCGGGCAGTTGGACGCAGTGGTCAATACCGTCGGAGGTTACGCAGGCGGCGTGAAGCTCTGGGAGATGGACACGAAAGTCCTCGACCAGATGCTTGCGCTCAACCTGCGCTCGGGCTATGCGCTGTCGCGTGCGGCGGTACCGGCGATGCTGAAGCAAGGTCGGGGAGCGATCGTGAACGTTGCCTCAAAAACAGCGTTCGATCACGCGGCCGGCGCGGCCGCCTACGCCGCGTCGAAGGCAGCGGCGGTGGCCATGATGGACTCCCTCGCCGCGGAAGTGAAGGGTAGCGGGCTGCGGGTGAACTCGATCCTTCCCAGCATCATCGACACGGAGCCGAACCGGAAAGCAATGCCTAAAGCGGACTTCTCGAAGTGGCCGAGGCCCGAGGAGATCGCGCGGGTCGTCCTGTTCCTGTGCAGCGACGATGCCAAGCTCATCCACGGGGCGGCGATCCCGGTCTACGGGAATAGCTAGGCGCGCGCGAGGCCCTGGCTGACCGGGGTCTCTTCATGGACGCCTTCGACGCCCCGTGCATCGTCACGAAAGTGCTGGGCGCGGACGTGCTTGGTCGCACGGTATTCGGCGAATCGCGCGAGGAGCAATGCGTCGTGCTCAAGCTCTTCGGGCACGAGGGGCCGCTCGCGGACGGAATCCGCCATGCGCCCGACTACCCTGCTTCGCCGGAGCAGGCCGCGGATGCGGTGCTGCTGCTACGGACCACGACCAACGCGACCGTCGCCGACCTGATCGAGATCGGCGGCGTGAAGCTAAGAGTGATCGGCGTTTCCGCGAGCTACGATGGCGTGGGCAAGCTGAGCCGCTACGTCGTCGAGGCGATGCGGTGGGAGTGAGCCGAAGGTTTCGATCCGCTACTGCGCTTCGATTCTCGCCTCCTTCACCACCCTGCCCCACAGCGCGAGTTGGCTCTCGATGTGCTTCGCCAACTCCTCCGGTGTCGAGGGTTCGGGCTCCATGCCGTTCGCGAGCAGCTGGTCGCGCACCTCGGGTGTCGCGAGGACCTTTGCAAGCTCGCGGTTCAGCCGGTCGACGATCTCCTTCGGCGTCTTCGCCGGCGCGACGAACGCGTACCAGTTGGTCGCGTCGTAGCCGGGATAGGATTCCGCGACAGTCGGCACGTCGGGCAGCAGTGCGGAGCGCGTCGGGCCGGTCGTGGCGAGCGCTCGGATCTTGCCCGCCTTCACCTGCGGGATCGCGGTGGGCGCCGAGGCGAAGCTCGACGGGACTTGCCCGGCGAGGAGATCGGTCATCGCCGGCCCGCCGCCCTTGTACGGGACATGCACGATCGGTGCCTTCGCGACCTGCTTGAAGAGCTCGCCCGCGAGATGCCCGGCGCCGCCGATCCCCGAGGTACCGTAGCCGATCGTGTCGGGCTTCGCTTGGGCGAGCGCGACGTACTCGGCGACCGTCGTCGCGGGCAGCGACGGATGTACCACCAGGACGTTGGGAAAGGTCACGCCCTTGCTGATCGGCGCGAAATCGCGGCGCGGATCGTAGGGCAGCTTCGCGACCAAGTAGGGCGCAACCGTGAGGGGTCCGGGCCCCGCCAGCATGATCGTGTGGCCGTCGGGGACCGCGTGCGCCACCATCTCGGCCGCGATGTTGCCGCCGGCGCCGGGGCGGTTCTCGACGACGACTTGCTGCCCGAGGTTCGCCGAGAGCTGCTTCGCGACGATGCGCGCGCCGATGTCGGTGCCGCCCCCGGGCGCGAAGCCCACCACGAGCGTGATCGGTCGGCTCGGGTAGCCGCCCTGCGCGACCGCCGCGCCCGCGGCGGCGAGGGCGACGCCAGCGAGCAGGCATCGCCCGGCACGCATCGGTAGCCGCCTAGGCACGTGCGAGCGCGTCCTTAACGCGCTCCGGCGAGAGCGGCGCGCGCCGGATCCGCACACCGGTCGCATCGAAGAACGCATTCGCCACCGCCGCCGGGATGCAGCGGATCGTCGGCTCGCCGGCACCCGACGGGGCCACCTCCGGCCGATTGATCAGCGCGACCTCGATCGCCTCGGGCGCGTCCTGGATTTCGAGGATCGGATAACTCGCCCAGTCGATGCTCGTCACCGCGTTGCGGTCGAACCGCACCTCCTCGAAGAGCGTCCGCGACAGGCCCTGCACGACGTTCCCTTCGATCGTGTAGCGCAACCCCCCAGGGTTGATGATCAGCCCGCAATCGTGCGCGACCGTGAACTTCCGCCCCCAGATGCGCCCGGTCTTGCGCTCGACCTCGATCTCCGCGACGACCGCGACGGAGGTGCCGTTGCGATCGGAGAACGCGACGCCGCGGCCGCGCAGGAGGTCGCCCGAGCGATCGCGCTGCGGCGCCGGCCGCGGTTGCCAGCCCGCTTTCTCCGCCGCCGCGCGAACCGCCGCGACGTGCCGCGGGTTGGTGAGATACCTGAGACGGAACGCGACCGGGTCCGCGCCGACGGCGGCAGCGAGCTCGTCGATGAACTGCTCGCTGCCGAAGTGGATCTCCGGTCCGACCGGATCGCGGAGGTGCGCGGTGCGCAGCGGCGAGCAGCGCTCGAGAAGCGGCGGGATCGCCTCCCACGCCATCAGCTTGTTCTCGAACCCGTAGCTCTCAGACGGGACGCCGA
>Ga0126383_10002473_pt1 | contig 11925 bp, 7 predicted proteins | sample PanSoiMetPlot_35_FD_96882 | JGI IMG/M metagenome (GOLD analysis project Ga0126383, IMG submission 96882) | Tropical forest soil microbial communities from Panama - MetaG Plot_35 | ecosystem: Environmental > Terrestrial > Soil > Tropical forest > Bulk soil | place: Panama | collected 2016-02-17
ATCGACTCGCCGAGCTTTCGGAAGGCCGTGTTCTGGCGCGACTGCGCGACCGTTCAGCCCGCCCGGCTCGTCCGCGAGCTGCGGCGGCTCGCGGGCGAGCGGATCCGCCTGCACGAGTTCTCCCCCGTGAACAGGATCGACGACCGGAGGGTCGAGACGGACCGCGGGAGCCTGCGCGTGAAGGACGTCGTCGTCGCGACGAACGCCGCGGCCGCGGGGTGGCAGCCCCTTCGGCGGCAGCTCACCGTCTTCGGCAGCTACGTCGTCCTCACCGAGCCGGTGCCGGAGCTGCTCGAGCGGATCAACTGGACCGGGGGCGAGGCGGTGATCGACGGGCGGATGTTTCTGCACTACTTCCGAACCACGAACGACGGGCGCGTGCTGATGGGCAGCGGCTCGGGGCCGATCGGCTTCGGCGGCAAGATCGACGACCGCTTCTGGCGGGACGGCCCGACGGTCGCCCGCGCCGAGCTGGGCCTGCGGCGCCTGCTTCCGGACTTCGCGGATGTCGAGATCACACACGCGTGGGGCGGCCCGATCGACGTCTCGTCCGACCACCTGCCGTTCTTCGGGACCGTGCCGGGCACGCGCATCCATTACGGCGCAGGCTATTCCGGCCACGGCGTCGGCCCGACCTGGCTCGCGGGCCAGACCCTGGCCCGGCTCGTCCTCGGCGTGGACGACGAGCTGACCCGACTGCCGTTCGTCACGCGGAAGGTGCCGAAGCTGCCACCGGAACCGATCAAGCGGCTCGGGGGCGGGCTCGTCCGCGCCTCGATCCTCGCCTACGAGGAGGCGGAGGAGGCCGGGCGCACCCCGTCCCTGCCCGCGCGGGCCGGCGCCATCCTCCCTCGCCTGCTCGGGCTGCGGATCGGAACTCGCTGATGAGACGTTTCCCCGCGGACGCCGGTGATGGGTGTGCCGGCGAATGTGATTCGCGAACTACCCCCAAACGAGGGATGGGCAAGGGAGGAAGTCCCCCGATGGTGAATCCGAGCGTCACAACGAGATTCGATGAGCTCAGCGGCAGGGCTCCTCCCTCACCGAATGCCTGCCGACCGCAAAATTCTCGCCGCCGCCTTCGCCGCCATCCTGATGCTGAGCGCCGGGCCGGCGCGGGCCGCGCTCGACCAGCCGACGCAGACAGCACCGGCCGACGGCGCGGTCAGTCAGTTCCTACCGTTCTTCGCCTGGACGCCGGTGAACGGCGCGGACAAGTACGAGTTCCAGATCGCCGCCGACGCCGGCATGAACTCGCCGGTGCTCGGCCAGGGCAAGGACGACTTCTTCACCCGTAACACCCGCGCGACGCTGACGAAGACGGTCCCGAACGGCACCTACTACTGGCGCGTCCGTACGGTCGGGCCGGACGGCGCGGTCTCGCCCTGGACGGCGCCGCACTCGTTCACCAAGAACTGGACGATGCAGCCGACGCTCCAGACGCCGACGGAGGGCCAGACGCTGAGCTTCCCGAACAACCCGGTAGTGCTCCACTGGTCGGCCGTGCCCGGGGCCGCACAGTACCTCGTCTCGGTCGCCAGCGATCCCGCCCTGGGCTCGCTCGTCTTCAAGTACTCGAACCAGGACGACCCGAACGGCCCGCCGAACGTCGCCGCGACGAACGCCGCGATCGCGAACGCGCTCGCCCAGGGCACGTACTACTGGGCCGTACAGCCGGTGGACGCAGAGGGCAACAAGGGCGTCTCGACGCCGGTCGCCTCGTTCGGCTGGGTCTGGCCGTCGGCCACCGTGCCGGTCGTGACCGACCTCGACTCGAGCGACGAGGTCTACGACCCGAAGTTCTCGTGGAATCCCGTCCCGGGCGCCGTTTCCTACGAGGTCGAGGTCAACCCGTCTTCCGACTGGTCGGCGGGCTCGAAGGTCTGCTGCGACGACCCGACGATCGCCACCTCGCTCTCGCCGACGAAGGTCTTCAAGAACGACACCTACCACTGGCGTGTCCGCGCGATCGACCCGGATGGGAACGCGGGCGTCTGGAACGTCGGGCCGGACTTCACCAAGACCTTCGACAACGTCCCGCCGGTGACCGCGCCCGCGATCAAGAACGTGCACATGCTGGGCAGCGACCAGGACTTGGGAACGCCCGGATTCCAGACGCAGGTCCCGATCATCACCTGGGACCCGGTCCACGGCGCCTCGTACTACGACGTGGACGTGGCGCCGTACGAGTCGGGGCAATGCAACTGGAGCGCGAGTGCCTCCGACCACCACTGGCGCGTCGAGACGGCCGTGCCGGCCTGGACGCCGCTCGGCAACGGTTGGAACAATGTCAAGCCGTACCAGGACCAGATGTCGGTCGCGAATGACGGCTCGATCTCGCTCGCCGTCGGCTCCTACTGCGTCGGGGTCCGCGCCCACACCGACCGGGACACCGCGAGCCATGACGTCTACGGCGACTACACGTACCTCGACGACGGCACAGGCAACGGCACCGCCTTCAACTGGACGGGCTATCCCGCGGCGGTCTCGGCGGGCTGCAACGGCGGCTACCCGTGCGCCGGCGACTACCTGACGCCGATCACCGGCAGCGTGAATCACCTCACGCCGTACTTCACCTGGAACCCGATCCAGAACGCGCAGAGCTACTTCGTGCTCGTCTCGCGCGACGCGAACTTCACGTCGATCGTCGACTACGGGTTCACGCACGTTCCGGCTTACGCGCCGCGCACCGCCAACGCGGTTCGCACCTACAGCGACGAGACGACGTTGTACTACTGGGCCGTCCTGCCCGCGCAGAACTTCGACGGCAGCCTCGCCCTCGGCAACCCGCTCCTCGCGAACGCAGACAATTTCCAGAAGCAGTCCCTGCCGCCGAACCTGCTCTATCCGGCCGCGGGCCAGCTCTTCTACGACCAGCCGACCTTCCGGTGGAGCCCGGCCGACGGCGCGCGCCGATACCGGTTCCAGGTCGCCTCGGACCCGAGCTTCAGCAATCTGCTCGACAACCAGACCACCGACGCCACGTCGTACTCAAGCGACACGACCTACCCGGCCGACACCGTGCTCTACTGGCGCGTCCGCGCCGACGACGAGAGCCTGACCGGCCTCACCTGGTCGGCCTCCGGCATGTTCCAGAAGAAGCTGGCCGCGCCCGTGCCGAGCGCGCAGAACCCGCACTCCGGCGAGATGCTGCCCGTCTGGTCGTGGTCGCCGGTGCAGGGTGCCTCGAGCTACGACGTCTCGATCGACTCGCCCGACGGCAGCCACCACTACTTCTCGGGGTTCCGGACACCCGCCGTCTCGTTCATCAAGATGACCGGCACCGGCGTCTTCAGCTGGCGCGTCCGGGCCGAGTTCCCGAGCTCGAGCGGGCCTGATGTCCCCGGCCCGTACTCGGCCACGCAGGCCTACACGCGTAGCATCGGCGAGCCGGTGAACCTGCACACCGACAGCGCGCTGGACCACGTGCTGCTCAGCTGGGACCCGCGTCTCGGATCGCGCCAGTACAAGGTCCAGATCGCCTCCGACCCGAGCTTCAGCAGCCGCCTCGAGGAGACGACGACCGACAACGCGACCTACGCGCCGAGCATGACCCAGAGCGGCTACTCCGCCGGCGGCACGCTCTACTGGCGCGTCGCGGCGGTCGACGAGGACCGGAACCAGGGCGCCTGGTCGCAGGCCCAGACGATCTCGCTGCAGCCGCGGATGCGCCTCTCGGTCTCCGGCGTGGCGAGGCACGGACGCAGGAGCCGCCTCACGGTGCGTGTGTCGAAGTTCAACGGCACACAGCTCGGAGGCGTCGTCGTCAGCGTTACCGGCAAGGGCGTGAAGGCTCGGTCGGGGCGCACGAATGCCAGCGGCAAGCTCGTCTTCACGCTGAAGCCGCGGCGAAAGGGCACCCTCACCTTCCGCGCGACGAAGGCCGGATTCCAGCCCACCTACACGACGGTCAGGGTTCGATGAGGACGGCGAGGTCACGCGGGCGTCTGTCGAAGCCGGTCGGCCGCCGGGCGCCCGCTTCGCCGCAAGCGGAGCTGGGCCAGCGCCGGGTCCTCTGGCAGGTCTTCGACTACCGCCGCCCGCTCGTCCCCGCCCGCCCCCGCTTTACCACGTAGTTTGGTCGTGCCGACGAGTCGGCGCCTTAAGACGTAACCGGCTCCGGAACGGCCCCGAGCCGCTCGAGCCACGGAACGGCCCGGAGCCGCTCGAAGATCTCCCGGGCTTCCGTGAGCAGCCTCTCAGCCTCATCGCTCTGACCTGACTCCGCCAGCCACTCGCCGTGCTCGAGCAGGACGCATGCGAGATAGAAGCGCGCCTGGATCTCCCGAAGGATCTCTGCGGCCGCCCGGAACCGTTCTTCGGCGAGCTCGGCGTCGCCAGCCCGAGCGGCGAGCAGCGCTTCGAAGCGGCGGACTTGCCCGACTCCGAACGGAAGCTGGTCGGCAGGCCGGCGCCGACGGAACTCCTCGAGCCGGCGGGTAACCGCATCCAGATCGCCGAGCGCATAGGCCGTCTCGAGCGATTCCACGAGCGCGAGCCGGAACATCGGGTGCTCGTAGCCCAGCTCTTCCTGCATGGTCAGCACCTCATCGGACTTCGCAAGGGCGTCGGCGAGGCGGCCTTGCGCCCGGGCGCGAGCCGCGTGCGCGAGGGCGTGGCCGGCGGTGTCCTGAACCTCGGCGGACGGATCGGGCAACCGGTCGAGGAGCCAGTGCAGGCGGTCGAGGCGCCCGGTATTGAGGTAGTAGCTCGGCAGATTCGCGATCGAGTCGAGCCGGGCGCGGGTTCCCGCCTCGAGCCGCTCGTTGATCTCCTCCTCGGTGATCTCGAGCTCCTGCCAGTTGCCGAGCAGGTAGTTCGTGCCCTGAAGGTGGCCGAGGAAGGCCCACGCCCAGCCGCGGTCACCCCGCCTTCGCGCCTGCTCGAGCGCGTCTCGGTCGAGCTCCTGCGACTCCTCGTACCGGTCCTCGCCGGCGATGTGGTAGGCGAGGTTGAACTGGGCGCGGAGGGCCGAGTTCGGGATTCCATGCTCCTGCGCGAGCCGGAGCGAGTGTCTGAGGAGGGCTTCCGACTCCTGCCGTCGGCCGGTGTTGATCAAGACGAGATTCTTGGTGTTCAGCGCCTCCGAGAGCACCGCGGGCAGGAACAGCGACTCCGCGATCTCGAGCGCGAACTCGAGGGGCTCGGTGGCCGCCTCGGGGTTGCCGGTGAACCAGTAGATACGAGCGAGCTGCGCGGCGAGCGTGGCGAGGTCTTCGTCGGGCTCGTCATTGCGCAGGACCTCGAAGGATCGCGCCATCCGCTCGGCTGCAGTGTCGATCTGGCCCTCGTCCCAGAGGACGGAGGCGAGCTTCGCCTCGACGCGTGCGGCGTCGTGGAGCAGATTTTCGGCAGCGAAGAGCGAGATCGACTGCTCGAAGAGCTTCACGCCCGCACCCGGCCGCCCGCTCGCCTCGGCCATCGCGCCGGCGTGCTCCAGCAGCTCGGCACGCGCGGCCGCCTCGTCCTCCAGCTCCGCGGCCTGTTCGTAGTAGGCGTGCGCCTGCCCGCTCGCCGCCACGGAGGACGCTCTTCGTGCAGCGCGGACGAGGGCCTCGCGCGCCGCCCCCCGGATCTCGCTTGCATCGGGCGCGTCAGGGTCGGCCCGGTAGGCGTCGAGGTAGTGCGCGGCGGTCACTTCCACGATCTCGGCGTCATCGGAGCCCCAGCTCTGCTCGAAGTAGCGCGCCGCCGCGAGGTGGCGGGCCTTCTGCTCCTTCCGTGAGAGCGTGTCGTGCGCGATCCGCTGGACGAGAGCCTGCAGAAAGCTGTAGTTCCCGCGTTCCGGCGAGCGCGCATCGGCCTGCAGCGTCAGGAGGTCCTTTCGCACGAGGGTGGCGAGGATCGGCTCGAGCTCTTGTGGATCCAGGCCGGTCAGCGCGGCGAGGCCGTCCTTCTTGAAGGACTTGCCGAGCACCGAGGCGTCCTCGAGTACGCGCCGCTCGGTCGGCCCGAGGTCATCGAGCCGGGCTGCGATCAGCGCGTGCAAGGTCTCCGGGACTTCGAGCGACTCGATGTCCCCGCCGCGGTCGATCAGCATGCGCACGGTCTCGACTGCGTACAGCGGGACCCCTTCGGCCCGCTCGCGGATGCGCGCGCGCAGCTCCTCGGGGAGGTCAGGCACGAGTCCTCGGAGCAGCTCGTCCATCGCGTCGTCCGAGAGCGGCTCGAGCGCCATCGAGGTGAAGTCGCGCTTGGCCGCGCCCCAGCCCGAATGCCGCTCCGAGAGCTCCGGGCGCGCCAGGGCGAGCACGAAGAGCGGGAAACCGCGGGACCAGTCCAGGAGGTAGTCGACGAAGTCGAGCAGGGCGGCGTCCGCCCACTGGAGGTCCTCGAAGACGAGCACCGTCGGGCCCTGCTCGGCGAGCCGCTCGAAGAACAGGCGCCACGCGGCGAAGAGGTCCTCGCGATCGGTCGAAGCCAGCTCGGCGAGGCCGAGCAGCTGCGCGAGGCGCGGCTCGACCCAGGCGCGCTCGGACGCATCGGGCAGGTACTGCTCGAGGGTCTCCCGCAGCTTGCGTGTCGCCGCCTCGGGCTCCTCCTGCTCGGCGATCCCCGCGCGCATTCGCACCATCTCCGCGAGCGCCCAGTACGCGACCCCGTCGCCGTAGGCGAGGCAGCGGCCGCGGTGCCAGTAGACGTCGCCGACGAGCCCGTCGATGTATCGCTCGAACTCCTGGGAGACCCGCGTCTTGCCGATTCCGGCGATGCCGATGATCGAGACCAGCCGTGCCCTGCGCTCGTCGCTCGCGGCGTGGAAAAGATCCTTGATCAGCCGGAGCTCTACGTCGCGGCCGACGAACGGCGCCTCGAGGCCCGTTGCGCGCCCCTCGCCCCGCCTCGACGCGATCACGCGCAGCCCGCGCCAAAGCGGAACGGGCTCCGACTTGCCCTTCAGCTCATGCGTTCCCGCGTCCTCGTAGGCGATTGCCGCCTCGCTCGCGCGCCGGGTCCGCTCGCCGACGAGGACGGTTCCTGCCTGCGCGGCCGCCTGGACGCGCGAGGCCGTGTTGACCAGGTCGCCGGCGACCATCCCCTGGCCTTCGGCCCCGATCGTGACGGCCGCCTCGCCCGTGACGACCCCGACGCGCATCGCCAGGCCCTTGCCCAGCCCGGCGACGATCTCGACGAGCTCGAGCCCGGCGCGAACCGCGCGCTCGGCGTCGTCCTCGCGCGCGACCGGGGAGCCCCAGACGGCCATGACCGCATCGCCGATGAACTTCTCGACCGTGCCGCCGTAGCGTTCGATCACGCGGCGGGCTGAGTCGAAGTAGTCGGAGAGCAGCTCGCGGACGGCCTCGGGGTCGCGGTCCTCGGAGAGCGGCGTGAAGCCGACCAGGTCGCCGAAGAGGACCGACACGAGGCGCCGCTCGGCCTCCGGTGTCGCCGGTGTCGTCGGCTCGCCGCCGAGCGGAGCGCCGCACTCGCCGCAGAAGCGGTCGTCAGGCTCGTTCGCGGCCCCGCAGGCCGGGCAGGCCTGCGCGAGCGGCGCGCCGCAGTTGGAGCAGAACTTCCGGCCGGCCCGGTTCTCGGTTCCGCAGGCTGAGCAGATCACACGCTGAGCGTAATCCGTTACCGCGGCCCGGTCAGCCTCACGAGCCCGCGCGGGGTGCGGACGAAGACCTGCCGGCTGTAGAAGACGTAGTACGCGCGCGGGTCGGAGCGGATCCGTCCCGCGTAGCGGAGCACCGCGTCAACGTAGAACGACGAGGGGTTGTAGCGAAAGAGCGCGCGGCGGTAGTTCCCCGGAGCACCGTTCGCGTGGAGGTAGTTCGCCGCGCCGAGGATCGCGTCGTGCGGGTCGTGGACGTTGCCGCCGAGCCCGTACCGGCGCCACGTCGAAGGGATGAACTGCATCGGACCCTGTGCGCCGGCGGAGCTCGCGTTGCGGAGCTTGTTGAAGGCCGACTCGACGTAGTTGACCGCGGCGAGGACGTTCCAGGCGACGCCGAAGCGGCGCCGGGCCTCGAGGTAGTAGCTCCTGAGCCGGTCCGCGGGCTCGGCCGGCCCCGTCCGAAAGGCACTCAGCGGCTGCGGCTTCGAGAGCCGCCCGAGCTCGCTCCGGGCGAGCACCTCGCTCCGGAGCGGTGACCCGGGCAGCCTCCTGAACACGGCCTTCGCGAGCTTCGGCCGCCCGCCGAGCAGTAGCAGGATCCGCTGCTGGTAGAGCGCGTAGAGCGTCACGTCGTCCGGGACGCGCCCAGTGCGCGGCTGCCAGCGGTCGACGGCGGCGGCGAGACCACGGGTCGTCGAGTCGAGGCGCGCCGCGAGCGGAGCGGGATCCCGCGGGATCGGAGCACCCGGCGAGGGCGGAGCCGCGAGGGCCAAAGAGGCCAGCAAGACGGCCATCTCGGAAAGGCTATCTCGCATTGACCGCCTTTCCGGACTCTGTTAGGACCGCCCGGGTCATCGAGAAAGGGAGGGGAGAGCATGTCCATGAAACGACGACTGGCCACGCTGTTGTTCGTGGCCGCAGCCGTGCTCGCCGTCGCCATATCCGCCGGCGCGACGCGCACGAAGCTGCACCACGCCAAGGCGGTCCACCATCACGGTGGCGTCGGCCTCACGTGGACCGACTGCGGCGGCGGCTACCAGTGTGCGCACCTCCAGGTTCCGCGCGACTACGGCCACCCGCATGGGGCGACCTTCAGCCTCGGGATCATCCGCCTCCCGGCACAAGGGCAGCGGCTCGGATCCCTGTTCGTCAACTTCGGCGGGCCGGGCGGCGATGCGGTCGACACCATCCACGCGATCGGCGCCGATCTCTTCGGCGCGGTCAACGACCACTTCGACATCGTCGCGGTCGATCCGCGCGGCGTCACCGAGACGCAGCCGTCCGTCGACTGCCACGCGAACCAGGAGACGCAGGGCATCTACTCGGAGCCCTTCACGACGCCGTTCAACCTCGATCGCAGCGCGCTGGTCGCGAAGGACCGGCAGTACATCCAGCAGTGCATCCGGCAGAACGGGGACGTGCTGCGTTACCTCTCGACGGCGAACACGGCCCGCGACATGGACCGCGTGCGCGCCGCGATGGGCGACCAGCGGCTGAACTACTTCGGCTTCTCGTACGGCACGTTCCTGGGCTCGACGTACGCCACCCTGTTCCCGCACCACTACCGGGCGATGGTCCTCGACGGCCCCGTCGACGTGCAGGGCTGGATCAACCGGCCGATGGAGAACCTCCGCGAGCAGTCCGACGGCTTCGAGCACGCGCTGGCTCGCTTCTTCCAGGCGTGCGCTGCGCACCAGGACATCTGCCAGTTCGGCGGCGACGATCCGCAGGACGCGTTCGAGCAGCTCGCCCAGTCGGCCTACCAGAACCCGCTTCCCGCTGGCGGGAGCGACCCGCGGCCGGTCAACGGCGACGACCTGATCGGCGGCGCGGCGCTCGCGATGTACGCGAAGCAGTTCTGGCCGGTGCTCGTCGAGGCGCTGCAGGAGGCGCACAACGGCGACGGCACGACGTTCAGGTCCCTCGCGGATTCCTTCTTCGGGCGCAACGATGACGGCACCTACTCGCCCGGCGGCGACCGCTACTTCCTGATCACCGCCGCCGACCAGCTGTACCAGCACGTGCACGGCAACGGCGGTGACCACGGCAGCAACAGCGAGATCATCAACACCTACCTGGCGGCCGGAAACCACTCGTGGGGCCTGTTCCCGCACACGTGGTGGAACGCGGGCTACGCCGAGCTGAACTACGGGCTCTATGACCCGCATTCGGTCGGCGTCTTCCGTGGGCCGTTCCACGCCTCGAGCTCGGCGCCGACCGCGCTCGAGGTCGCAACGACCTACGACCCGGCGACCCCGTACCGCGGCGCGCTCCGGACGGCGGCACAGCTCGGCAACGTGCGCCTTCTGACCATGCGCGGCGACGGGCACACGGCGTACGGCGGCAACTCGCAGTGCATCGACGACGACGTCAATGCGTACATCGAGACGCTCGCCCTGCCGCCCGTCGGCACGGTGTGCGGCCAGCAGGTTCCGTTCAGCTCGGTCGGCGCAGCCCGGACGGTCAACCTCCACCGGATCCTCTGGCGGGCCCTCCCGCACGGCGGATCGATCCACTAGCCAGTGACGCTGGGCCGCCCGGCTTCCGGGTCGGGCGGCCCGCCGTCGACGAACGCGCGGAGCGCCTTGTTGAACGCCTCCAAGGCGTCGATGACGTCGAAACGCCGGCCCTCGCCGACGAGCTTCCAGAGGCGCGAGGCCTCGGCCTCGATCGTGAAGGTCGAGTCGAGCTGGAGCCCAGGCGCCAGAACCTGGCGGGATCGTTGGAAGGCTTCGATCTGGGGCTCCCAGGCCTCGGGGCCGGTCCCCATGCCATGAAGGAGGACGAGCGTCGGCTCAGCCACGGAGCTGCATCTGTTGCACTATGCCCTCCACAACACCGAATCCCATCCATAGGAGGTCACTTGAGCGAGTACATGGTGGCGCGACTCGACGAGATCGACGAGATGAACGACGGCCGGGCTCCTTGGCGGCCGGTTCGGCACCACTTCGGCATTCGGTCGTTCGGCGTGAACAGCTGGACGGGGCACGAGGCCGGCGACAGGATCATCAACGAGCACGACGAGGCCGGAGGCGGGGACTCGCAGGAGGAGCTCTATTTCGTGCACTCCGGGCGCGCGAGGTTCGAGCTCGACGGCGAGAACGTCGACGCGCCCAGTGGAACCTTCGTGTTCGCGCCGCCCGGCGTGAAGCGGACGGCATTTGCCGAGGAGCCGAAGACGACGATCGTCTCGGTCGGTGGCACCCCGGGAAAGGCGTATGAGGTCTGGGGCTGGGAGGAGTGGTCGCAACTGAATCCGCTCTACCAGGCGGGCGACTACGCGGAGGCTGCCGAGCGCGGCCGCGCGATTCTGATGGAGCATCCCGAGTACAGCGGCGTCGCCTACAACGTCGCCTGCGTCGAGAGCCTCGCAGGGGAGAAGGAGGCCGCGATCGAGCATCTCCGGATGGCGATCGAAGGCTCAGAGCGCCTTCGTGAGCTCGTCCCGACCGACACCGACCTCGACCCGCTCCGCGAGGAGCCGGCGTTCAAGGAGCTCGTCGGCTAGGAGGGGGCGAAGCCGGGCAGGTGCTGCTCGATCAGCGCCTCTGACAGCGCCCACTGGCTTCTGCCGAGCTGGCGTCGGTTCTCCTCGAGCACCTCGCCGCTCGCATCGGCCTCTCGCAGCTCCTGGCGCTCGGCGGCGAGCGCCGCAATCTGCGTGCTGAGGAGCTCGATTGTCTCTTCGTTGTCCACACACCAAGAGTTGCGCGATCGGCCTGTAGATCGCATGTGGAAAGCACGCCAAAAACCTCGCAACGAGCGGGGAAGTTGTCCACCGGCGCCGCTGTGGAGATTCGTGCCTGTGGAAAGCGGGGCCGCCGGCCCTGAATACGATCCCACGGTGCCCGACGAGGCAGGCGACGGCGCGGTTGTCGAATGGCTTCTCGAGGGGGATCCCGCGATCCGCTGGCAGGCGATGCGCGATCTCCTCGAGGAGCCGGCGTCGATCTGGGAAGCCGAGCGCGAGCGAGTCCTCGACACGGGCTGGGTCGCGGATCTTCTGAGGCGCCAGGGGGGAGACGGCGAATGGCCAAAAGGTCGATGGACGGCCTCGACGTGGACGCTGCTCCTGCTCGTGGAATGCGGACTGCCCGAGGGCCATCCCGCCGGGCGTGAGCCCGTCGAACGGCTGCTCGGTCGCTTCATGCCGGCCGGCGACTCGGTGGATCAGGCGTTCATGCTGAGACGCGTCGATCTCCGCCACCTCGGGTTCTGGCTCGGCCTCGGCGCGCATTTTCTGGACGACGATCCGCGGCTTGCTCAGCTGGGCGAAGCGGTGCTCTCCGCGCAACTCGAGGACGGCGGCTGGAACTGCCGCGTCCGGAACCGGCCGGAGACGCACCACAGCTCCTTCCACACGACGTTCA
>Ga0126383_10002474_pt1 | contig 11924 bp, 10 predicted proteins | sample PanSoiMetPlot_35_FD_96882 | JGI IMG/M metagenome (GOLD analysis project Ga0126383, IMG submission 96882) | Tropical forest soil microbial communities from Panama - MetaG Plot_35 | ecosystem: Environmental > Terrestrial > Soil > Tropical forest > Bulk soil | place: Panama | collected 2016-02-17
CGGGCAGAACATGTTCGAGGCGCTCCGCCTCGCGGCTTTCCTGTCGCGGGTCGGCGATGCCGATTACCGCCGGTGGCTCTCGGCTGAAGAGGTTTTTCGCGCGGCAACCGAAGGCAGCTCCAAGATCCTGAACTTCGATCACATCGGGCGCTTGGAGCCTGGCTACCGCGCCGACATCGTGTTCCTGGACACCGGTCACATCAATTATGTGCCGCTGCGCAATCCCTTGCAGCAGATGGTTCTCGCCGAGAGTGGCGCCGCCATTCACAGCGTGATGATCGACGGGCGATTCGTTGTGCGTGACCGCCGCCTGTTGACGATCGACGAGGCGCGCCTACGGCAGGAGGCGGAGGAGGCGGCCGCCCGTCTCGATATGGCGAATGTGGACGCGGCGCACGCGGCCAATCAGTTCCGCGATCTGGTGGGACATTTCTGCATGGCGCACGCCCGCGCGCCGTTCCATGTCCATCGGCGCCTGCCGGATGTGCCGCCCGAATGAATCTGAGAGTAAGCCGCGCGTCACGCAGCGCGCGACTGCGCGGCGTAGGACGACAGTCCGCGCTTGAGAAAACTGCCATCGCCCAGCTCGCCCAAAATCTTTCCTTCCTCGGCGACCACCTTGCGGCGCAGCGGCCAGCCGATCACGGCCAGCGACAGGCGCCGGGACAACCCACCGCACGCACGCCGGCGGTTCCCGTGCGGATTTCCCCGTAGGCGGAAAAGTTGACCTTGAGGAAAAAGTGATTTGGAATGCGTCCGCAAGAGGCTGGCGGGTCAACACAACGGCGAAACGGGATAGCAATCACCGGGAGGGGTCCATGGATCTTATTCTGCGCAACGCCCGAATCATTGGCCGCAACGGCACGACGTTCGACATCGGCATCGACCGGGGGCGGATCGCGGCGATCGAGCCGCGGCTCGCGGCGGAAGCTCGCGAAATCGATCTCGAAGGCCGCCTCGTCTCGCCGGGCTTCGTCGAGACGCACATCCATCTCGACAAATCCTGCATTCTCGACCGCTGCAAGGCGGACAAAGGGGACCTGGAAGAAGCGATCGGGGAAGTCGCGAGGGCGAAACGCGCCTTCACACCGGAGGATGTCTATCAGCGCGCGCGGCGCACGTTGGAAAAATCCATCCTCAACGGCACGACGCACATGCGGACGCAGCTCGAGGTCGATCCCGGCATCGGCTTGCGTGGCCTGGAAGGGGTGCTGCCGCTGATCGACGAATACAAGTGGGCGATCGACATCGAGATCTGCATCTTCCCGCAGGAAGGATTGCTCAACAATCCCGGCACCGATGAATTGATGCTGGAGGCACTCAAGCGCGGCGGCAAGGTCGTCGGCGCCGCCCCCTACACCGATACCAGTCCGAAAGGGCAAATGGACCGCGTGTTCGAAATGGCGCGTGAGTTGGACATCGATGTCGACATGCATCTCGATTTCGGACCAAATCCCGACGACCTGGATCTGCTCTACGTCTGCGAGTTGACCGACAAGTACAAATATGGGGGGCGGGTTGCAGTCGGGCACGTCACAAAACTTTCGGCGGCGCCGGCGGAGCTGTTCGAAAAAGCCGCAAGACGCATGGGTGATGCCGGCGTGGCACTGACCGTGCTCCCCTCGACCGACCTCTATCTGATGGGCCGGCACATGCAGCACTCCGTCATGCGCGGCGTGCCGCAGGCGCACAAGCTGCTGCACGTGGGCGTCAACTGCTCGCTGTCGACCAACAATGTGCTAAATCCGTTCACGCCGTTCGGCGACTGCTCGCTGATCCGGATGGCCAACCTTTACGCCAACATCTGCCAGGTCGGCGCGCGCGCCGATATCCGCGAATGCTTCAACATGATCACCAGCCGCTCGGCGGCGTTGCTGCGCCTTCGCGACTACGGCATCGCGGTGGGCCGATCCGCCGACCTAGTGGTGCTCGATTGCGTGGAGCCCGAGGTTGCGGTCGCAGAGCTCGTGGCCCCGATGTACGGATTCAAACGCGGGCGGCATACGTTCACGCGCCAACCTGTCATCCTGCACCGCAACTGAACAGCGCCCCGAGGTGACCGACATCGACCTGAGCGCGAATGAAGTACACGATCCGATCGGAGCGTTCTGCCGGGATAATCACGTGGCAATGCGCGGGTCGGGACGAGGTCCGCTCGCGGGCCTCACCATGGCGGTCAAGGACGTCTTTCACATCGCCGACCACCGCACCGGCTTCGGCAACCCGGACTGGCTAAGCACCCACCCGCCGGCGACGGAAACCGCCGAGGCGGTCCGACTGTTGATCGTGGCGGGCGCCGACATGGTCGGACGCACGCTGACCGACGAGCTCGCCTACAGCCTTTCCGGCGAAAACATGCACTACGGCACGCCGGTGAACACGGCGTGTCCGGAGCGTGTGCCAGGCGGCTCGTCGAGCGGCTCGGCGGCCGCGGTGGCGGCCGGGCTCGTCGATTTCGCGCTGGGCACCGACTGCGGCGGCTCGGTGCGCCTGCCAGCGAGCTACTGCGGCATCCTCGGCATTCGGCCGACCCACGGGCGCGTGTCGCTCAACGGTGTGGTTCCGTTTGCCGCGACCTTCGACGTCGTGGGATGGTTTGCCCGCGATCCGGATGTTTTGCTAAGGGTCGGACGCGTACTGCTGGGGAATCACGGCGAACCGGCGATGCCACAGCGGCTCATGATCGCGGACGATGCGTTCGCTTTGGTCGATCCCCCGGTCGCCGATGCCCTGCGGGATGCGGTCGAGGCGGTCGGCAAGCTCATTCCGCGCGTGGAAGAAACCACCGTCAGCCCCGCCGGGCTCGACCGCTGGACGGAAATCTTTCGTGTGGTGCAAGGCGCGGAGATATGGGCGAACCACGGGCCATGGATCGAGCACACCAAGCCGCGCATCGGCCGCGCCATCAGCGAGCGCCTCGCGTGGGCCGCCAACCTCGGCGGCCAGCAAGTTGCAGCCGGGAAAGTCGGGCACGCCGCAGTGCGCGAACACATCGACGCCCTGCTTGGGGAAACGGACGTTCTGTGTCTACCGACCTCGCCGCGCATCGCTCCGCTGCGCGGCACCGAACACCATGAGCTGGAAGTGGTCTACCGCTACCAAGCGATGTCCCTCTTAAGCATCGCCGGGCTCGGCGGCTTACCGCAAATCAGCCTACCGTTGGCGACGCTGGAAGGCTGTCCGCTTGGGCTCTCCCTCGTCGGCCGCCGCGGTGCCGATGAGCAGCTTTTGAAGCTGAGCGTCCTGATCATGGAGCGGTGGGGATAGCCCGCGGAGAGACATGACCACGGATGCGGAACGCCGCTAAGGTGAACGGCAGGCGGTTCGGCGAGAAGCCCGGCATCATTGCACGCCCTGATCATCCGCGCGCGGAATCATGCATTGAAGTGCCGGACGTTGTAATCCTTGGATTGCGCTCGTTCGTACGCGCTGGCGGCGCGAATGACGTCGGTTTCCATGTTTCTTCGCGCGACGATTTGCAGGCCGACGGGCATGCCATCGCTGGCAATTCCGGCGCATATCGATGCCGCCGGTTGTCCGGTCAGATTGAACGGGTACGTGTAGTAGACCCAGGAAACCAGGTTCCGATCCGGCAGTTGCTCCGGAATGTCCCTTTCCGCCGCCAGGGATGAGACGGGTAGCGTCGGACTCAGGAGCAGATCGTACTTATCGAAGAACGTGCGGATGCTGTCGCGCAGCGCATACCGTTTGAACACTTTCTCATAATAGTCGCGCATATCTTGCGCAAGGGCGGCCGTGAGGACGACCGCTACCGCCGGGTCCAGCAAATCGCGCTGGTTCTCCACGAACGCGCGCAGGCGCGTCCCCACGCCGGCGTAGAACTCGGCGGTCCAGATGTCGGCGGGATCTCCGTCGAAGACCCTCTCGACGAGCTCGACCGAGCAGCCGAGGTGCTCGAATGACCGCGCGGCCTTTTCGCAGATCGCAATCACCTCTTTGTCCGGCCGCGCATAGCCCAGTGTCGGGCTCCACGCGACGCGCAGGCCGGCAAGCGTTGCATCGCAAGCCCCGAGGAAATCGGGCACCGGACCGGCGATGGAGAAAGGGTCGCGTGGATCATAGCCGGCAACGGCCGTCAACAGCAGCGCCGCATCACGAACGTTTCGTGCAATCGGGCAGACATGCGCCAAGGTCGGCGTTGCGGAAGTCGGCCAAACCGGCACCCGTGCGAAATTCGCCTTCATGCCGACGAGCCCGGAAAAGGAGGCCGGTATTCGAATCGAACCGCCGCCGTCGGTTCCCAGCGCGAATGGCGTTATTCCGGCAGCCACGGAACCGGCCGCCCCGGCGCTCGATCCGCCAGGAGTCTTGTCGAGGTTCCATGGATGACGCGTGATCCCGGTGAGCGGCGAGTCACCGACCGGCTTGCAGCCGAACTCGCTTGTCGTCGTCTTTCCAATCAAGATGCCGCCGGCGGCCTTGGCGCGCTCAACGGCCGGCGCGTCGACCGGCGCAACGTTGTTCGCCATCGTCTTCGACCCCGACGAGTAGAGCTCACCGGCCACTGCCATCAGGTCTTTGGCCGAGAACGGCAAGCCGTGCAGCAGCCCGAGCGGCTGCCCGCGCATGATTGCGTCTTCCGCTTTTCGAGCGGCCTCGAGCGCGGCATCGGGCATCAGGAAATAGAAGCAGTGGAGGGACTTCTGCGTCGCTTCCGCTTTCGCCAATGCGCGCTTGGTGAGCTCGACCGGCGAGATCTGTTTACTCACAACAAGACGTTTCGCCTCGAACGCCGAGAGATAATCGAATTCCGCGGACATAATATTTGCTCCGCGACCCGAAAGCATTGCCGGCGAACTTCGCTGTTCGCCGCAGACCTAGGCCGTGTGTCCGTGCGGTCAGCCGTTGACGATCGCGAAGGCGCGCACCGGCGAGCCGGACCCACCCTTGAATTTCAGCGGCACGCCGAAAAACTGGAATTCGCCCTTGTCGATCAGCTCTTCCAGGTTCACCAGCCACTCCCAATGGGAGATGCCGAGATCACGGCACAGGCGATGCTGCGGAAAAAGATTTTCCGTCGGCCGGTCGGTCGAGGGGCCTTCGACGCCGTGCATCCTGGACCCGCGCTCATGCAGCCAACGCGTCGCCTCCACGGTGAGATAAGGGTTCTTCCATACAGAATCGAGCGTCGGATAGGTGCGGGCGTGGAAGCCGGTGCAGAGAAGAACGATGTGACCGTTCACCCTCACGCCGCACTTCTTCTCAGCTTCCTCCATGTCCTTGACCGTAATGTCGCCGAGATCGGGAACATGGCGCACGTCGAAGCAAACCGCCTTCCCCATGAACAGGTCGAGCGGCATCTCGTCGACCGGCGTCCCATTCGGATTGACGTGCTTGAAGGCATCGACGTGCGTGCCGACATGATCGAGCATCGCGATGAAATTCGTCTGGAACGTCATCGCGTCGCCGGGCACCCCGAGATTGAACTTCTTCGACGATTCATGGCTGAGGTGCGTGGTGATGACCGGCCGCTGAAACAACTTATGCGCCGGCATATTGTCTTCGATGAGAAGACTGAGATCGATGATACGTTGCGGCATGTTTTTCCCCATAGCTGCGGTGATCGGCAGGAGTTCACAGGAGTCAGGTCTGGCCCATCTACGAAGAGATGTCGTATCTGCTGCGCTTGTGCCGCGATACTTGATCGATGGTTCAGCAGTCCGTGCCTCTTCGCGACAGCGCAATCCGGAAGGCGTTGGTGCGATATATTTGATCGGCATCGAATGCTGCAGTCAACGTCAATCCACGGCTTGACCCAGCCGTACTGCCGGCACGGACTACCGTGAGGTTGCATTCGGCCTCTTTTCGGTCAGCGGTGAGAATGCGTACGGCGGAGCGTCCTGTTCCATCGGACTTTATCAAACAGGCCCTCAGAGCTAAGCTGTTGCCGCGGGTGAAGGGAGGGGATGATGGCCAAAGAAATTCTTTGCGCCTTCGGGGTTCACGTCGACGCGGTGGCCGGATGGCTCGGTACCTATGGCGGCGAGGATTCGCCAGCCGACATATCGCGCGGACTGTTCGCCGGAGAGGTCGGGACCATGCGATTGCTCGACGTGTTCGAACGCTGGGGCATCAAGACCAGCTGGTTCGTGCCCGGGCACTCGATCGAGACGTTTCCCGAACAGATGAAACGCGTCGCCGCCGCCGGCCATGAATTCGGCGTGCATGGCTACAGCCACGAGAACCCGATCGCACTGACGCCGGACCAGGAAGAGGCGATCCTCATCAAGTGTATCGGGTTGATCGAGCAGCTGACCGGCAGCAAGCCGCGCGGATATACGGCGCCGTGGTGGGAACTCAGTTCCGCCACCGTCGGTCTCCTGCTGAAGCATGGCTTCCTTTACGACCACAGCATGTTCCATAACGACTTCACGCCGTACTATGCGCGTGTCGGCGACCGCTGGAGCAAGATCGATTATTCCAAACACCCGGACACCTGGATGAAGCCACTGCAGCGTGGCACCGAGACCGATGTCATCGAGGTGCCCGTGAGTTGGTACCTCGACGACCTGCCGCCGATGATGTTCATCAAGAAGGCGCCGAACAGCCACGGCTTCATCAATCCGCGGCACCTGGAGGAAATCTGGCGGGATCAGTTCGATTGGGTGCACCGCGAAATGGACTACGCGGTGTTCCCGATCACTATCCACCCCGACGTAGCGGGAAAGCCCCAGGTGCTCTTGATGCTCGAGCGTCTGTATCAGTACATGAGCGAGCGGCCGGGCGTGCGTTTCATGCCGCTGGTGGACATCGCGGAGGATTTCGCGCGACGAATGCCGCGCAGGAAGTAGCAGATGTGCGGTTTGTGCGGCATCTTCGACGACGGCCGCCGCTGGATAGATGCAGCCGCGCCCCTCGACCCGGCGACGTTCCGCCGCGAACGGCTGCGCCGCGTCGACATCATCCGAAGCGTGCTTGCGCCCCTGCACGTTGGTGTCGACGATTGGGAGGGTGCGAGCTTCCTGGTGCGAGGCCCGACGGGCGCGGTCGAGATCGTCGACAACCTGTTCGATCTCTGGCGCAAGGCGGAGACCTTGTCCGGCCACCGGCTCGATCCGCTGGCCGAAGAGCCGGCCGGAGATGCGCCGTGACCGGCAAGCTGCCCGTGCACGTGCTCACGGGATTCCTGGGCAGCGGGAAGACCACCCTGCTCAACCGATTATTACGTGAACCCGCCCTCGCCGACAGTGCCATCCTGATCAATGAAATCGGGGCAGTCGCGATCGACCACAACCTCGTGGAGCGGATCGATGGCAGAAACGCAATGGACGTTGTCGTGCTCACGGGCGGCTGCACCTGTTGTACCGTGCGCGGCGATCTCATTGAGGCACTGCGCGAACTTTACGCCCGACGCGCGCAGGGCGCGTTACCGGCGTTCAGCCGCGCGATCCTGGAAACGACGGGGCTCGCCGATCCGGCCCCCGTGCTGTTCACCTTGGCCTGTGATCCGGTGCTCCGCCACAAGTTCGAAGCCGGCTCAGTCATCGCAACGGTCGATGCGGTTCATTATGCGCGACAGCTGCAGCGCTATCCGGAATGCCGCAAGCAGATCGCCGTGGCGGATCGGTTGATGATCACCAAGAGCGATATCGCCAACCCTTCGACCGTTGCGAACGCGATCGCCGAGCTGGCGCGGATCAATCCGGCTGCGGATATCCTCGATATCCAAGGTGTGAACACGTTCGGGCCGCTGCTGGGAACCCGTGGCTTTCCTGAGATATGCGCCCCTGCCGTTGCGCAAAATATGGGCAAGGACCTCGATGTTTTGGCGAACCGGACGAACCACACGCAAGACGTCGCAGCGCTCGCGCTCAACTTGGACGAGCCGATCGAATGGGCGCCTTTTTCCGTGTGGTTGAGCCTTTTGCTCCACTCTCACGGGCAGAATATCCTCCGTTTCAAGGCTCTGCTCGAGGTGACGGGATCGAGCGGCCCGGTGATGCTTGATGGCGTTCACCATCTCGTTCATGCGCCTATCCATTTGCCCGCTTGGCCAGACGGCCCGCGCGCGTCCCGCATCGTGATCATCGCCCAGGGCTTTCGCATGCAGCGCATCGAGAACTCGCTGCGTGATTTTTTGGCGACGCACGCTGTGTGAGACAAGAACCAGCAGTTGCAGCAATGACATCATGGTGATCAAACGCCGCGGCCGGTCATTCTTGATGAGCAATGTATTTTCTTGACCAGAACGGCATTTAGGTATGGAATTTGCTTTCACCGAGAGCCGACAACAACGAGAACACCAGGTGGCTCCCGAACCGTCATGTTTTAACGAACTTCAAGCAGGAGGCGGGTATGATTTGGAATTTCTTGCGCTCGACATCGCGCGGGCCTGCGCTGCTCGCCGGTACAGCGCTTGTCCTCTCGCTGTCGATCGCACCGGCCAACGCGCAAAAAGCTGAGCCCTGCATCGCTGGGTCATGGGAACTGACCGGCGCACTCGCTCACACCGGGCTCGCCATCAAAATGGGCATCGATGCCGCTGTCGACGAGATCAACGAGGCGGGCGGCGTACTCGGCCAAAAGTTGCGCGTGATTGCTTACGACGACCAGGGCGAACCCTCGCGCGCGGTCGATAATGCTCGGCGCATCGGGGAGCGCGACAACTGCATCATCATGATCGGCGGCTATCGCACGCCGAACGCGCTCGCCATCCGCACCGTGCTGAGCGAAATCGGCCAGCCGTGGATGGGCGTGATCTCGGCCGGCACCCGCGTCATCGAGTGGGAGAACGGCAAGAACGAGTGGATGTTCCGCGTCTCGGCGAAAGATCGCTGGGTCGCGCCGTTCCTGGTCGACCACGCGTTGCAACGGACCAAGAACAAGAAGATTGGCTTCATGTTCGAGGCTACCGGCTGGGGTCAGGGCGCCGTGCCCGATGTCGAGGCGGCCGCCAAGGCGAAGGGGACCGCGCTCGTCGGCAAGGAGACCTTCAACATCGCCGACCAGGACATGAGCGCGCAGCTGATCCGCCTGCGTGATGCGGGTGCCGATACGCTTATCTTCTACACCGTCGACCGTGAGACGGACGCCATCCTGCGCAGCATGGACCGCATCGGCTACAAGCCGACGATCGTCAGCGCCTGGGGCATCGGCGTGCAGCTCGGCAAGACGGCGGGCCCGCTCACTGAGGGCGTTTTGGTCCACGGCACCTTCGCTTGGACCGGCCAATTGAGCCCCCGCGCCCAGAAGGTGTGGGAGCGCATCAAGGCCAAGGAAAACCTCAAGGATCCTAGCGAGCTCGTGCTGCCGAGCGGCACAGCCAACGCCTATGACGCCGTGTACGTCATCGCCGAGGCGCTCAAGATCGCCGGCGCCTATGACAAGACAAAGCTGCGCGACGCGTTTTACCAGGTGAAGTACGAGGGGATCATCGCCAACTATAACCCCGCGTTCGAAAGAACGGTGGAGCGCCACGACGCGATCCTTCCGGCACACTACAAGCTGCTCGCCTATCACAAGGGCATCTTGCTGCCGGTCGCGCAGACACCGCACGCCTTGAGGTTCTGATCGCGCATTACCGCGTGACGAGGAGACCGCGCTCGGCCTCCTCGTTTTGAAGTCCGATGGGCGAGATTCTACAATATCTCCTGACCGGCCTGTCGCTGGGCGGCATCTACGCGTTGGTCGCCTTGGGCTTTTACATCATGTGGGAAGCTTCCAAGGCGGCCAATTTCACCCATGGCGACGTGTACATGTTCGGCGCGGTCGTCACCGTCGTGTTGGTGGAAAAAGGGCTGCCCGTCGTCCTCGCCGCGCCGATCGCCATTGCGGCGGCCGCTGTTATCGGCGCGTTGATCGAGCGGCTGCTGGTGCGGCCGTTCAACAAGGAGCCCAATGCGATCGGCTGGATGCTGACGACCATCGCGGCCGGGATCATGATCGAAAGCATGGCGACGATCACGTATGGTCCACTTGGACGGCCGTTGCCTTCACCGCTCGCCGAGCAGCCGATCCGCTTCGGCGGCGCAGGCATTTACCCTCAGGAGATGTTGCTGCCGATCGCCGCCGTCGCTGCAATGTTCGGGTTGGAAGCCTTTTATCGGCGAACCACTCTCGGCCGCGCCATGCGAGCCGTTGCGTTTAACCGCACCGCCGCCGGCCTGATGGGAATCAATCCTAACCGCATCGCATTGATAGCGTTCGCGCTCGCCGCGGCGATCGGCGCGTTCGCCGGCATCCTCGTTGCGCCGGTCGTACAGGCAATGCCGGCCATGGGTTCGTTGATCGGCCTAAAGGCGTTCGGAGTTGCAATCGTGGCGGGGATCGCCAATGCTCGCGGGGTGGTCATCGTCGGAATCTGCTATGGTGTGATCGAGAAATTCATCGAGGGCTATATCAGCACCGGTGCGCGAAATGCCGTGGGCTTCACCTTGATGATTCTCGCCCTCCTGCTTTTCCCGCAAGGCATTTTCGGCCGGCGTGAGGTTGTAAAAGTATGACCGCCCGCCAGCAGTTCATCGCCACGCTGTTCTTGGGCGTGGCCTTCCTCGTTTTGTTCCGGCAGCTCGACCTCACGAGCTATCACATCGGGCTGATGATGCGCTGCATGATCTTGATGATCGTGACCATCGGGCTGAACATCCTCATCGGGCACGCGGGTCTCGTCTCGCTCGGGCAAGCGGCACTCTACGGTCTCGGGGCCTATGTCGCGGCCTGGCTGGCGGCGAAACAGGGGGTGCAGTTCCTGCCGGCCATCATTGCCGGAGTTGTGGTTACCGGGGTGTTCGGCGCGGTGCTCGCCTATCCACCGTTCGGGTGCGCGGCGTCTATCTGGCGGTCATCACCATCGCGTTCGGACTGGTGTTCCAGAACATTCTGGTCGAATGGCTGCCGGTGACCGGCGGCACCCAGGGGCTGATCGGAATTCCGCGCGGCAACGTATTCGGCATTTCACTGACCCGGCCGATCTATTTCTGGGTGGTCGCGGGCTGTCTGATCGTCGCCTTCATCATCCAATACAACGTGATCCATTCGCGCTATGGGCGCGCCATGCGGGCAACCGCGCAGAGCGAGAATGCGGCCAAGGCGCTCGGCATCAATCTCGCTGCCACCCGCACGCTTGCCTTTGTTATCTCGGCGACGCTGGCTGGCCTGGCCGGGGGGCTATACACATTTCTCAATCTGTTCGTGAACTATGAGACGTTCACCTTTTTCCATTCCATCAGCTTTCTGCTGATGGTGATTCTCGGCGGTACCGGAACTCTCTTGGGTCCGGTCATCGGCACTTCCATCCTCACCTATATCGCCGAGATTCTGCAGGACCTTCAAGAATGGCAGATTTTTGCCTACGGCTTCCTGCTGGCGGCGGTGATGTTCGTGATGCCGCAGGGCATCGTCGGATCGTTTAGCGCGCTATGGCAGCGTTTCCTGTCCAAGTCGCGCGCACGTGAAACTCAAGGATGGCCGGACCGCAGCGTTCCGCTGGCGGAAATCCTCCGTCCCGGTGAGGAACGCGGCCAGATTGCGCTTAAGACCGAAGCTCTCACCTTGCGATTCGGCGGCCTGACCGCTGTCGACGACGTCTGGCTCGAAGTCCGGTCCGGCAGGGTCCACGCGTTGATCGGACCGAATGGCGCCGGCAAATCCAGCCTCTTGAACCTGATCTCTGGATTCTATGTTCCAACCGACGGGAGAATCACATTCTTCGACGCCAGCATTGCCGCGCTGCCTAGCCATGAGCTCGCGCGGCAAGGGATCGCGCGGACATTCCAGAATACGGAACTGTTTGGGCAAATGAGCGTGCTCGAGAATGTGATGGCCGGGTTTCACGCGCATTACCGCAATTCGCTCGCGGAAACTCTGCTCCGACTTCCGCGCTTCGGGCGCGAGGAGCACCGGTTCTTCAGCCAAGCACACCAGCTCCTGAAATTCGTAGGACTTGCCGACTTTGCGGAGGAGGA
>Ga0126383_10002475_pt1 | contig 11924 bp, 15 predicted proteins | sample PanSoiMetPlot_35_FD_96882 | JGI IMG/M metagenome (GOLD analysis project Ga0126383, IMG submission 96882) | Tropical forest soil microbial communities from Panama - MetaG Plot_35 | ecosystem: Environmental > Terrestrial > Soil > Tropical forest > Bulk soil | place: Panama | collected 2016-02-17
CGCAACGCTGGTGATCTTGTCGCCGGTGGTCTTGATGACCTCGATCTCAACTGTGTGCCCTTGTTCGCGCAGCAACGCGGCCACGTGATTGGCCTGCCACAACGCTAACTGCGAACCCCGTGAGCCGATGCGTAATTTGGCCATCACTCTTTGGGCTTTCCGGTATTCAGATTGAACAGCCGTCGAATCATCTCATGAATCGTAGCAGCCTCGGGATGATCAGTGGAGGACTTGAGCGTGGTAATCGGGGTGTGCAAAAGCTTGTTGATGATGCCACGCGTCATGGCGTCGATGGCCGCTTCCTGCTCCGGCGTTATCGATCCCAGCTTGCCCCGGATACGATCAATCTCCGCCTGCCGGATCGTCTCGCAATATTCCTGGAGCGAAAGAATCGTGGGCACCACCGCCAGCGATTTCATGCGCGAAGCGAAGCGGTCAACCTCAAGCTCAATAATCTTCTCCGCGCGCTCAGCTTCTTTCTTGCGTTCGCCGGCGTTATCGGTTGCCACGGACTGCAGATCGTCAACGTCGTAAACGAACATGCCGTCGAGCTTGTTCATATCGGGATGAACGTTGCGCGGCACTGCGATATCGATAAAGAACATGGGACGGTTGCGCCGGCCTTTGCGCAGGCGTTCACCATGCTCGCGACGAAAGAGCGGCTCGCTCGCGCCAGTGGAGGTCAGAATGATATCGGCATGGTCCGCGGTCTCATAGAGCTGCTCAAATGGGACAGCCCGGCCGCCGAAGCTTTCCGCCAGATCAACAGCGCGCTCGTGGGTACGATTGCTGATGATGATGTTTTCCGCGCCGTGGGCAATCAGGTGGCGCGCTGCCAGCTCCGCCATCTTGCCTGCCCCGACCAGATAGACCGTCTTGCCTTCCAGCGAACCAAAGATCTTTTCCGCCAGCTGCACGGCCACAGACGCCACAGAGACGCTGGAGCTGCCAATCGCCGTCTCTGAGCGGACTCGTTTGGCCACGGCAAAGGCCCGGGAGAGCAACGCCTCCAGCGACGAATGCACCGCGCCCAGTCCGCGGGCCACAGCGTAAGCTTCTTTTACTTGGCCAAGAATCTGCGGTTCGCCCACCACCATGGAATCCAGGCTGGACGCCACGCGGAACACATGGCGCACAGCTTCGCGCTGCTGAAATTCATAGATATGGCCGTTCAGGGCAGCGACGTCCAGGCCGAAATAGCGGCCCAGAAATCCCCGAAGATCGGCGGCCTGTTTGGTGCTTGTGACCACTTCCACGCGGTTGCAGGTGGAAAGAACCATGCCTTCGTCCACGCCGGGCTGCTGCACCAGGCTGCGGATCGCGTCCGGCAGTTGCGCTTCAGGGACGGCAAGCCGCTCCCGAACCTCCAGGGGTGCGCTGTTGTGGTTTACGCCGATGACGTGGAAGTTCATGGAGCAATAAACCTATGCGTCTGGCTGAAATTATTGGCTGCCCAAGCCAGCACGGCCGCGCCAAAGGCAAATGTCGCAAGATACGCAGCCCGCTTGCCCCGCCACCCCGCGCTCCAGCGTGTGTACAAGAGCACCATGTACACCACCCACATCAGGCCAGAGAGCAGGATCTTGGGATCGGCAAAGTATCTGGTTCCGTAACGCGCCTCGGCCAGGATCGATCCGGCGATGAGGCCTAACGTCATAAACGGGAAGCCCCAGATCAGGCACTTGAAGCCGATTTCGTCGATGGTGGCCAACGCCGGTAGCCGCGACCAGAAGCCATGCATTCCTGCCTTGGTCTTCAGGTTGCGCTCCTGGATGAGATAGAGAATGCTGGCGATAAAGCTGAAAAACAGCGCCGAATACCCAATAAGGATCAGCGCCACGTGGATGTAAATCCATTGCGTGCTTACGAAGAGAGGCGCGGAAGGCTCGGTGGGCTCGGCATACGACGATGCTGAAAACGTGAGCCAGAAAACCAGGGGAAACACCGCCAAACCCGGCGAAGTAGCGCGGTACCGGGCATAAATGACAAAGAAAAAGACCATCAGAACAAAAGCCAGTAAGGATTCCAGGCCATGCATGGAGGTGGGCGTCCAGGTACCGCTGAACATGGCGTTTTCGATGATGGAAACAAAATGAAACACCATGCCAAGGCCGACGGCAGGCAGGGTGATCCGGGTGAGGACTTTCCTGCCCCCCCAGAAGGAAGCAAGAGCGTAAAGTAGGCCCACCCCATAAAGACTCAGGGCCACGCGTAACCAGAACAGCGGAAGCATAAGTTATTGCAAATTATAGCCGCGAGTGGGCATGGTAGGTGTGATCTGGCGCACAAAAGTCAGCTTCTGGGTAAACCCTGCCGGAGCAGGCGGATAGGTGGAAAATTGAAGATTCCAGAATCCCAGAACTTTGAGGGATTCCGGGCGGCGCATAAGGTTGAGCGAGTTGCTAAGCTTTTCCGCCAGATTGCCAATAATGATGTGGTTTTTTCCCGGCTCAGCCCATGCAATTTAAGCTTCCAGCGGCCAATCATCGTAATACGACAAAGAGTACCTACGTAATGTTTGCATTGGAGTCTGCTTTCATCTACAGTGTTCCACAACTATTGGAAGCCAGCCGCTTTGGGCATTTCGTTTTGCACTCTGTGCAAAACGGCTCGACGGAAGCAAATGCCGCGACTGTTGACACAAGACAAATAATTTTCGAGCACGGCGAGAGCTGTAACGCCAGCGTATGAGTGTGCCTTGCGCCCTGGAACGTCTGAGGACACCACTGGCGAGCCCCGTCTGTGCCCGCACCTGCTAAGCGCAAGCTCGTTTCGCGGTTACGCAGGAGTGTCGCAATCGCAGGCCCGGGGCGGCAGCAGGAGCTATGAAGTACAAAATCCTCTTTGTTGATGATTGCAGCACCAGTTTGCTGATGGAACAGGTGCTGCTTGCCAATTGCACGGACTGCAACCTCATCCGGGCTTGCCACGGCCCGGAAGCTGTTCAAAAAGCGCAAACAGAGCAGCCCGACCTGATTTTGATGGATGGCACCCTGCGGAACATGGACGCTTGCCGCCAGATACGCAAGATGCAAGAGTTGCAGCGCGTACCGATCCTCATGGTAACCACCTTTGGCGAGCCTTCAAATACTGAAGATGGCTTCGCGGGCGGGTACAACGACAACCCGGCCACATATCTCAAGTGGCGCGGCCTGCTTGAGATGGTGGACACCTATCTGGCCAATCGCAGCGTGAACCGATGACGGGGCCTTTCACATTTGACGGAGAGCCTTGCCAGATTGGAGACAACATTGCTCTGGTCCAGGCCCTTGAGAGATGTGCAGCCGCCTACCATAACCGTTGCGTGACTAACTCGTACGGCGAGCATCCCAATCAGATGTGGGTGAGATTGTATTCTGCCACGGAAAGGCTCAAGCAGGCGGTTTGCAGAAACAACGTTGCACGCACAATCCTGGAGATTGGGTCAGATCTCATGGGATGCAATGACATGGCGATTGTGGTCCTGCACGGAAATTCCACTCTCTCTTTGCTCGCGGGCTCAGGAATGAACGCCGCGCGCGAGCAAGAGCTCTCCGCCAACGCAGAAGGCATTGCATCCGCAATCGAAAAGCGCCAGATCTCGATTGCGAATACAGATACGCCCTTCAACGCGTTGTGGTCTGAACTCGGAATCGCAGCTTGCGTTCCGGTCTGGCATGAAAACGCGCCGCGGGGCGCGATTATTTTTTACCGGTTTCTTTCCCCGCAAGCCGATCTTGATCTGGCTGACCGTGAGCTTCTGCGCCTGCTTTCCATGTTTGCAGGCCCATCGCTGTTCAGTACGTGAATTGCCTGGTCCCATGGGGTCCAGGAGGACATCCAAAGCTTTGTATGAATTTCCCGCCAGCCTTGCTTCGCTCCCGCAAGCGGCGCAATGGCAATGGAAGCGCCCGAAGGACTTCACCTCCTCGGGCGCTTTCCAGTTACAGTAGGGTCGATATATGACACGGCGGAAAGAAATATTAACTGCAGTGCGCCGCGCTTCAGGCCTACCGGATCGCCAGTTTCCGATACTTTTCCGCCGCCGTTTCTGACGAGATGTGGGTGTAATACACCTCTTTCAGAAAATAAGGTTTGGCCTTGGTGCCCATGATCGGCAGGATTTCAATGTGCCAGTGGTAGTCCTCGTCCACGGTTTTCCAGTATTGCAGGATGTTCGACTTCTGGTAGGTATTGGGCACCGTGTGCAGCACCAGATGGAACGATTCAGAAATGCTCATCACCCGCTGCAGCGTGCGGCGAATCAGCCCGGCAAGTTCGTTCAACTGCCCTGACCTGGACGTGACCGAACGCTCAAAAGAAGATTCGTGCCGGCGCGGCATGATCCAGATTTCATAGGGCACGCGCGAGGCAAATGGGCAGAGCGCAACATAATTATTCAGCAGTTCCACCACGCGCAGGGGATTACGCAACTCCTGGCCCAGAGTGTCACAAAAAACGCAGCGTTCTTTTTCCAGGTAGTAATCGCGCGAAGCCCGCAGTTCGTACAGGACCCGCCGCGGGACAAACGTTGTGGCCGTCAGCTCAGAAACCGGGTGATCAAACTCCTGCCCTGCCGGCACCCCGTGGTTCTTGAACATCGTCACGTACTTGAAGCGAAGATCGCCCTTCAGGTCCTGTATGCGCTGCGCCGTGAGTTGCAGAAATTGCGAAATCTCCGCATCAGAAGATTGCCACAACTCAATATCGTGGCGGATGCTCTGCACCAGCACCTCATGCGCGCCCACTGTATTCATGGCGTCATAAATACCTTCGGCGTGGCGATGCGGCTCGCCTTCAATGCGATAGAGCGGCGCGGGATGCACCATGGCTGTGACCGGGCCGGCGCCATGGTCCGCGGAGTTCAGCGTCGCGATGACCTGCGGCGCGCTGGGCGCGCCTGGACAGAAGGGACAATATCCGGGCTGCCCTTGCCGCTCCACGTCATCGCCAACGATCACCCAGGAGCGCGTAATCGGGTCTTTGCGCAATTCCATGCTATCTCTAGGAAAGCAGAGGCAGGGGACAACGGTCAATAGACATTCAGCACTATCCCCAGAGAGATGCCGTTAGGGAATAAACTCCGCGTCCCGCAGAGGCAGGTTATGCACTACTTTCTGAAAGCGGACGGTGATGCCGAGCGGATCGCAGGAAATGTAAAACGGAAACTTCACCCCGTTTACATCGCGATAATCATCAAAGTAGATGAAAAGACTCCGGCTATAGTACGGAATCTCCAGCACTCGCAGCCAGCCTGTCAGTGCGTCAAAGTAAAGAATGTGCGCACCCTTCGGATTGGCTTTCGACACTGCATGCAGCACGCAGTAATTGTGGGCGTCAGTGAAGTCAAACCGTGGTTTCTTTAATTCCAGATAAAGCTTGTTCGGGTCGGCAAACATCAGCGGATCGGCCATTACGCGGATCATCCAGGTGAAAGGGCTATTCCCTTCTCCTTTGCCGCCTGCCAGCACTGGCTTTCCCCGCATCGTGGTCCACAACGATTCCCCATCGAACTTAAAGGTGAAGGTGTTGAAAATGGCCGTATGGTTCTTGAAGACGACCTTGTCGGGCGCCTTCCACGCAAACACATACTTCCTCTTCTCCGGATGACCTGGTTTAAAGCTTGGTTCCAGCGCCTCCGCTTCAGAAGTTCTGGTATCAATCGCGTTTAGCTGAGCTTGCCCGCCGAGCGCGTCCACATAGCGCTGCAAAATACGTTCTGTGGAAAGACAATCGTCTGGATCAGGTGTTTGCGCCGAGGCGCGCCCACCGGTCGCAGCCAGAAACAAACTCACTGCCAGAATCAAATATGCATTTCTGGTCACCACGAATCGCGCACCGTGTGGTCGTTTGCAGGTCATCATGAGGCTTGAAGTTAGGACCGCGAAACTTCCCCGGCAAGCGATAATGCGCGGCAGAAAGAGATGCCGCTGAAAGTCGTGCCTACCGGTCTCATCTCACCGACCACCAGTACATTTGTTTTCGTCGACCGCATGACTTTATTGGTTCAAAATCAGCGAAAGCGCATTTAGAATTTCTCTTCACAGTGCTCTGGGTTTTCGATGGCTGCACAGTGGCGGACAGTCTTTTGCCCAGACGCAGATATTTTTTTGATCCTGTAAAGAAAACCCGAGTTGCTCAGCTTGCTTGAATACCGGCTAGTCCTCGATTGACGCTGCGCAGGAGAACCTATGAAGAAGCTAAGCATTGTGATCTCCCTTCCGGGTGAGAACAATTACTTACGCGAACAGGAAGCGGCCGCCAAGACAACGGCCCAACGGCTCGGCCTCGATCTCCGCATAATCAATGCTAAAAGCGATCCGGTTACACAAAGCCAGCAGCTGCTGGAAATCGTGCAAGCTACCTCCACCCGGCCCGACGCCATTGTGGTGGAACCAGTGAACAACCAGGGCTTGCCCCGTGTGGCTGAAGCCGCCGTGTCTGCGGGAATCGGCTGGGTCGTGAGCAATGCTCTCGTAGACTACCTTGAGGCGCTGCGAAAGAACGCGAAGGCGCCAGTCTTCGGCGTGTCGCAGGACCACCCCGAAGTTGGCCGCATGCAGGGACGCCAGATCCGGGCAATCCTTCCTGGCGGCGGAGCAATTCTCTATCTGCGCGGCCCCGCAACAAACTTCCTGGCGGCACAACGGTCGGATGCACTGGAAGGCGAACTGGGCATCAACATTCAATTCAAGAGCCTGAAGATCCAATGGACGGCGGAAAGCGCTTACAACTCGGTGGCTTCGTGGTTGCGGCTGTCCACCGTGCGTGCCGGCGATACCCAGCTGATTGCCGCGCAAAACACTGATTTCATCCTGGCGGCAAAACGGGCTTTTGAAGACAACACGTCCGGCGACGAACGCACAAAATGGCTCGGTTTGCCATACTGCGGTGTCGCTGTACCCAGCCAGGTCAAGCAACTGGTGGACTCCGGTACCCTGACCGCGGCAATCGTGACTTCTGTTACGCTCGACAAGGCTCTGGAGGTCCTGGTGCGTCACCTTCAAACCAGATCACAGCCCCAGCAACAGACTTTTGTAAAAGCCTGGTCTGAGCCCAGCCTGGACGAGCTGATCAAGAAGTACGGCTGAAGCTCAAGCAGAAAAAATTTCCATCTATGGCGGAAAACATCAAAGCAGATTCGACCGACTCTACGATTTCGCTGCTCGGCGTCCCCTTTGATGCCAACTCCAGCTTTCTGCGCGGACCGGCACTGGCGCCGCGGCTCATTCGCGAAGCGCTATACTCAGACTCAAGCAATCTCTGGACGGAAGATGGCATCGATCTGGGCCGAACCGGCGCGATCCATGACGCAGGTGATCTGGAATTGCCGGAAGGTTCCATTCCTGCTTTTTCCGCGATCGAGGCTGCGGTCTGGCGCACGCTTGGCCTTGGACATCCGTTGATCAGCCTGGGCGGCGATCATTCCATCACTTATCCCATCATCAAGGGCTTTCGTCCGCGCTGGCCGGAACTAACCATCCTCCACTTCGACGCGCACCCGGACCTTTACGACCAGCTTGGCGGTAAGAAGCATTCACACGCGTGCCCCTTCGCGCGGATTATGGAAGAAAAACTGGCGCGACGCTTAGTCCAGGTTGGCATCCGAACGATGAACGGCCATCAGGCAGAACAGGCAAAGAAGCTTGGCGTGGAAGTGATCACCATGCGCGAGCTTGATCGCTTCCCCGAGCTCAAGCTGGAAGGCCCAATTTATATATCGTTTGATGTTGACGTGCTAGATCCCGCATTTGCGCCCGGAGTCTCTCATTACGAACCCGGCGGCATGTCCGTGCGCGAGGCCTTAAGCTGCATCCAGTCTCTGCATGCGCCAATCGTGGGCGCCGATATTGTGGAATACAATCCCACGCGCGATCACCATACACTAACAGCGATGGTGTGCGCCAAAGTGCTGAAAGAGATTGCGGCGGCGATGATGCGGCGCTCTTACAGCTAATAGCTAATAAAAAACTCGCTTTGAAAAGTGTCGCTTTGCCGCAAGGCTTACGACTCGCCCACCGTGAAGCGGTCGCAGCGCACCAGGCCGGGAATCGCGCGGGAGATATAGGTTTTATACTGGTCCGCCTCCGCAGGAGGCATCTCTCTTCCGGTGGTAACGCACGCGAACACGCCATCAGGGTTGCGATCCCAATCCACGGTGTATTCACGGGTGTCACCCTGCTTTACTTTGAGCATGGCCAGCTCGAACTGCGCCAGAGCGGCCACCACCGGGTGCGCGTGGCCACCTAGCTCCAGCAGAAACTGTTCGCCGGCTTTTTCCACGTAGGGAGAGACATTCTGCCCGCGATAAAACGCCGTTACGGTCTCCGAGAAAATCCCCAGCCGGCGGAGCAGCCGGGTGCTCCAGGGACAATACTCTTCCACCGCCAGGGTGCGCCACCACACGGCAATTTCACGGATTGCCGCCAGCCCTGGGGACTGCGCCACTTCCGCCAGGTGTTGGTCGCCCGCGGGCGGCCCGGCGCGTCCTTTGATCAGGTCGCGGAGATTCTTCTGGTATTCAGCCAGCGAATTCATACAAAAGGTTCTCGCGCAGGCGCTGCAGTTCGCCGCAGATCGCCGGATATCCCAGGTTCGGCACAGCTTCTTTCAGATATTCAAACGTCACTGCCTGGACATTGGGGGCGCGAGCGAGAACGTCCCGGGCCAGCAACCGTGTAGACTCTTCCGTAAGCCTGGAATGCACGTCCAGGCGGAACCCCAGGTCGCGAACGCCTCCTGCCAAATGCATCTCCCTCACGCGCGGCAAATCCAGCTCACGGAGAAATCCCGCGACGTCAAACTTCAAGTTCTCCTGATCGCACTCCAGGTTATACACATCCAGGACAAACCCGCAGCCGGTCTCGCGCGCCAACTGGTTGAGAAACCCGGCTTCAGAATACTCACCCGGATACTCAGGTAGAAAGCGCACAATATTTTCCAGCAAAAACGGTGCCGGAAACCGTTTCTGGATGAATTCGATCCTGCCACACAGCATCTCCAGCGCTTCCTGCGTCCGCGGTGGCGGCAGCATGGTCCCCAGGTGCTCACCGTCCACGTTGGTGTAAGCCAGGTGTTCGCTGTGCCAGGCCACCGGCAGCTGCTCGAAGATTTCATCCAGCAACCGCACGTAGGTCTCCGAGTGTCCTTCCGCCGACGCAATGGACAGACCCACGCCATGCACCAGGAACTTCACGTGGCCGGCCGCGGCCACGTTTTTCAGTTCCGCCAGGATGTCCTGGTTCAGCACGCAGCCTTCACTGGTCACTTGAGACACCGAGTCAGGAGAGATTTCCAGGTAGTCCACCAGGGGAAGGATCTGCTCGAGCAGCAGCGGCTCACCGCCCTCGTAGGTAGTGGCCAGGGCCGGACGCTCGGCACGCCGCGCCGTGTCGTGTCCAGCCCGCTCGCCATTGTCGTTTTGTTGCAGCCGGTTCAAGACATCATCCCATCGGCGTGAAGCTGCCGCCCTTGATTCCGGGAGCGTCGATCCCGAAAGGCTCCGGATCCCCGCCGCCAATGTGGATGTCGACCCCGAGCAAGCCGCAACCCGGACATCCGACTCTGCCGAGGGCTTGCGCGACGGCCGCATGAATGCTTTCGATTTTCACGTTGGGTGTGCAGCGGATGGCGATCGACCCTGCTTTAGCCCGCGCCGGCACTGTGGCTGGTCTGACCTGTGCTTCGGCTCCGATTGAGGAAATTCCCGCTATAGCCATTCCGCCCAGAGCAGCGCCCGTAGTTTTGAGAAAGTCCCTTCTTTTGGACATGCCAACAACTCCTTTCGGAATTTCAATTGTGGAATCGCTGAAGGTCTTGATTTCAGTCGCGGCGATGATACTCTCTTCTGCTGGTAATTCAAGGGCTAGCTGCAAAGATTCCGACGGACATACAGGAGCCAAGCCTGATGCGTCCAACTACCATAACCTCCTGACACTGTAAGCATCAAACGCGGCGTCATTGCTGAGGATCGGCACGCCTTCCGCCTGTGCTTGAGCGATCAGCATCCGGTCAAACGGATCCTTGTGAGGGCCTGGCAACAGGCCAGCGCGCACCGCGTGATCTGTGGAAATCGGCAAACCTTCAAAACGTTCGCGTGCCATATAGCCTGCGAAGTCCTCCAGCAGATCGCCGGCATCTGGTAGCTTCCCAATCCGGAATTTCGTCGCGATCTCCCATGCCGAAGCCGAGCTTACAAGGACAGTATTGCCGGCCCGGGCAAGGTGCTTCCTCGCCGACACGGGCAGCACGGGATCGTCCATCAGCCACCAGAGAAGCGCGTGCGTATCAATCAGCAGACGCATGAAAGCTATTCCCAGCGCGCCAATTCTTCATCAGCCAAAGGCTCGAAGAATTCTGGCCCCACGCGTAGTTTGCCGCGCAACGCGCCTGGCTGGCGACGCCCTTTGATATCGGCGATCGGGACCAGCCGCACTACCGGCTCAGGCCCGCGCGCGATGACAACCTCTTCTCCCTGGCAGGCTTGTTCTATCAGCTTGGAGAGGTTCGTTTTGGCTTCATGGATGGTAAAAGTTTTCATGCTTAGCTAAGTAATATTAGCTAATAAAAGCCCCGCGTGCAAGGCAGATTTTCAATTGCCTGAAATTCAACCCGTGCCTTTCGCGCACATCAGTCGTCCCATTTCTCCGGCAGTATGCAGGCTATCCGAGCGCCCCGCAAAGTACCGGGCGTTGATCTCCTTCGCGCCAAGGTCCTCAAGCCGCTGGAACCCCATAGCGCTCAGTTCGTGAGCCAGTTTTTGGGGATCAAAGAAACCAATAAAAGGTTCGCCAGCGGCAGCCACTCTTGCCGCCAGCGCGTCAAAGGCCAAGCGATGGATGAAGCCCAGAGACGCGCGGGGCACCGTATAGTCAAAAGCCACGCCGTTTTGCGGAGAGCATGCGGCGATCCACCGCAGCGTTGCCAGAACCGTCTCCTCAGCCAGATATGGAGTAACGCCCAACCAGGAGAAAAACGCGGGCTCATGCGCCTGAAAACCCGCCTTGGCAAGACCAGCGGCCAGCGTGTCCTTCTCAAAATCCACCGGCGTAAAGGTCAAAGTTGCGGGAATGGCGATGGCTGCCGCTGCAAGCAACCCACGTTTCCACGCCTGCGTAGCCGGATAATCGACTTCAAACACCCGCACGTCCGCAAACGGATTGCGATAAGCAAATGTATCCAGCCCCGCGCCCAGCACCACGTACTGCCTTACCCCTTTCGCAACTGCTTCTGCAAGATGGTCTTCAGCAAACCGGCTGCGGGCCACAACAAACGCGCGCAGATACCGGCTGGAACCGAGCGGCCTGTTTTCGGTTAGCTCGGCTGCGGCGGCATGCCCAATGATTTTCAAAGCAATTGGATCATCCAAAACCTTGGGATGGTCCCATATCTGATGTGCGGCGCGGCGTAGCGCTACCCGATATGCAGTCTTGCTTGGCTGGTCCTCACGCATGCGTTCATTCAATCAAAGTGTGCTGCTTGCAACAAGCGGACAGCAGACAAGGCAAAACTGTCAGCGTCACGTCGCGAGTTTTACTCCTATATAATTCACCCACCAGCCGAATATCTTTGCTACGCATGACCGAGCCCTCCACTCCGCTGATGCGGCAATATGCCGCCATCAAGAAGCAGCATCCCACCGCGCTGCTCTTCTTCCGCCTGGGAGATTTCTACGAACTCTTCTTTGAAGATGCGGTCGTCGCGGCGCGCGAGCTGCAGATCACGCTGACCTCGCGCAACAAGGAAAAAGGCCAGGCCATACCCATGTGCGGCGTGCCCTATCACGCGGCGGAAAACTATTTATCCAAGCTGCTGCGCAAGGGCTTTAGGGTTGCGATCTGCGAGCAGATGGAAACACCCAGCGCCGCCACAAAACTGGTTCGGCGCGAAGTCACGCGCGTGCTCACGCCGGGAACAGCCATCGATTCCAGCGTGGGCTCGGAGGA
>Ga0126383_10002476_pt1 | contig 11922 bp, 7 predicted proteins | sample PanSoiMetPlot_35_FD_96882 | JGI IMG/M metagenome (GOLD analysis project Ga0126383, IMG submission 96882) | Tropical forest soil microbial communities from Panama - MetaG Plot_35 | ecosystem: Environmental > Terrestrial > Soil > Tropical forest > Bulk soil | place: Panama | collected 2016-02-17
CTACCGCAGACCGCGGGCGAACCAACTGCATACACGGTCATACCGCCGCCAATTCCTTAACTCAGTCCCGCGGTTCCGCTTTGCGGCCAAATGAAGAAGGCGCTAGAACGCGCGTCATAATGGCTCTGTCAATCAAAATCTGCGGCCTTAGAACCCCGCAAGCGCTTGATGTAGTGCTTGATTCCGGGGTCGATCTGGTTGGTTTCGTGTTCTTCGCACCAAGCCCGCGTCACCTCGGCTTCGAAGCGGCGCGCACCCTTGGTCAGCGCGTCCAAGGGCGGGCCGGCAAAGTCGCGCTTACTGTCGACGCCAATGACGATACCCTGCTCGACATCATTGCAGCGCTCAGGCCGGACATGCTCCAGTTGCACGGGAGCGAAAGCCCGGAGCGGGTCGTGGCCGTGCGCGCGCGCTTTGGTCTTCCGGTTATAAAGGTGCTGCCTGTCGCAGAGCGAAAGGACCTTTCCCCAGTCCGCCACTATGCGCAGATCGTGGATCGCCTGATCTTTGATGCGCGTGCACCCAGGGATGCGACCCGTCCGGGTGGCTTGGGCAAGGCGTTCGACTGGACGCTTCTTAAGGACATCAACGTTGGTATTCCCTTCATGCTGTCGGGCGGACTCGATGCCGGCAATATAGCGGAAGCTCTGCGCATCACCCGTGCGCCCGGCGTCGACGTCTCCTCTGGTGTCGAATGTGCACCAGGCGAAAAGGACCCCGAGAAGATCCGCGCCTTTATCCGCGCTGCGCGAGTGGCCGAGGCGGAGCTTTTTTCGCCGGCTTTCCAGTTCGAAGAGGCTTCAATCGACCGGTCGATCAAATAGCGGCAACGCGTATGACTCTGCAGCAGCCAAATTCCTTCCGGACCGGTCCTGATGAGCGCGGACATTTCGGTGTCTATGGTGGACGCTTCGTCGCCGAAACGTTAATGCCGCTCATTCTCGAACTCGAGCAGGCCTATGTGAAAGCCAAGGCCGATCCGATCTTTCAGAAAGAGATGAACGGCTATCTCGCGACCTATGTAGGGCGGCCGTCACCGCTTTATTTTGCGCAGCGGCTGACGCAGCACTGCGGCGGCGCAAAGATTTACTTCAAGCGAGAAGAGCTCAACCACACCGGGGCGCATAAAGTGAACAATGTACTGGGCCAGATCATGCTGGCCTTGCGCATGGGCAAAACCCGCATCATTGCCGAAACCGGTGCTGGCATGCATGGCGTCGCTACAGCCACGCTGTGTGCCAAATTCGGATTGCCTTGCACCGTTTACATGGGCGCCGTCGACGTCGAACGGCAAAAGCCGAACGTACTGAGAATGAAAATTCTTGGTGCCGAAGTGCGTTCGGTCCAGTCGGGTGCGCGCACGCTTAAGGACGCCATGAACGAGGCGCTGCGCGATTGGGTGACCAATGTCAGCGACACATTCTATTGCATCGGTACCGTGGCCGGTCCGCATCCCTATCCTGCAATGGTGCGTGACTTCCAGGCGGTCATTGGCCTTGAGACACGCGAGCAACTGCAGGCCGCCGAAGGTCGGCTTCCCGATTCATTGGTCGCTTGCATCGGCGGCGGCTCTAATGCGATGGGTCTATTCCACCCGTTCCTTGATGAGCGGACAATCGAGATTTACGGAGTCGAAGCGGCTGGTCACGGGCTCAAGAGCAAGCATGCTGCCTCGATTGCTGGTGGGCGTTCTGGCGTACTTCACGGCAACCGCACTTATTTGCTGATGAATGACGACGGCCAGATCGAAGAAGCACATTCGATTTCAGCCGGTCTCGATTATCCAGGCATAGGTCCAGAACATGCCTGGCTGAGCGACATGGGACGAATAAAATTTATTTCGGCTACTGACGACGAAGCCGTTGCGGCGTTCCAGTTGTGTAGCAAGTTGGAAGGCATCATCCCAGCGCTAGAATCGGCGCACGCCTTGGCGAAAGTACCCGAGATTGCCGCGAAGAAACCGAAAGATCACCTGATAGTCCTCAATCTTTCCGGTCGAGGTGACAAGGACCTGGCGTCGGTCGAAGCCTTCCTAGAAAGCAACAAGGGATGAATACGCGAATCGAGAAACGGTTCGCTGCTCTGAAAAAAGAGGGCCGCGCGGCGCTGGTGACTTTCACCATGGCGGGCGATCCTGACTACGACACTTCGCTCGCCATCACCAAAGCATTGCCGAAAGCGGGGGCCGACATCGTCGAACTTGGCATGCCTTTCACTGATCCGATGGCCGATGGCCCCGCGATCCAGGCCGCGGGCCTACGCGCGCTCAAGTCAGGTCAGCGCATGACTAGGACGCTGGCACTTGTACGCGAATTCAGGAAGGAAGATGACGAAACACCTGTCGTTTTGATGGGCTATTACAATCCGATCTACATTTATGGCAACAAACGTTTCCTCATCGATGCCAAAGCGACCGGGGTCGACGGCCTTATTGTCGTGGACCTGCCGCCGGAGGAGGACGAAGAGCTTTGCCTGCCGGCGTTGAAAGCAGGGCTTAACTTCATCCGACTGGCGACACCGACAACTGACGACAAGCGTCTGCCTACGGTCCTCACAAACACGTCGGGTTTTGTCTATTACGTTTCAATTACGGGTATTACGGGCGCGTCCGCGCCAGATACCTCCAAGGTGACAGTGGCAGTCGCGCGTATAAAGCGCCACACAAAGCTACCAGTGGCGGTTGGGTTCGGGGTGAAGAACGTCGAACAGGCCCGCGCCATTGCCGAGGGTGCTGACGGCGTAGTGGTCGGGTCCGCGCTGGTGGACACATTGCGACAAAGCCTCGATGCGAACGGCGAAGCCGGCTCTGGAACCGTTGAGGCGGTGACTGGGCTGGTATCAACCCTGGCGCAGGGTGTGCATGCCGCCCGTCGCGTGACGACAGAGTGAACATTCGGCCAAACCAGCGGTTATAATTCGGCCGTATATGGCAGGCCCATGAACTGGATATCCAACGTCGTCCGGCCGAAAATTCGCAGCTTCCTGCGCCGCGAGACGCCGGAAAACCTCTGGATCAAATGTCCGGAAACGGGGCAGCTCGTCTTTTACAAGGATGTCGAGGCCAACCAATTCGTTATTCCCAGCTCAAATTATCATATGCGCATCAGTGCGCCCATGCGGCTGAAGTCCATGTTCGACGGCGGCGAATTCGAAGACGTCGCATTGGCGGAAGTACCGGTTGATCCGTTGAAGTTTCGCGACGAGCGCCGTTACGCCGATCGCCTCAAGGATGCCCGCACCAAGACCGGATTGCATGATGCGATAAAGCTCGGCATCGGCCGTCTGGAAGGCCAGATGGTCACAATCGCCGTTCAGGATTTCGACTTCATGGGCGGCTCGCTCGGCATGGCTGCTGGCGAGGCTGTGATCACCGGCGTGGAGACAGCTGTGCGCAGGCAGACACCACTCATCATGTTTGCGGCCTCAGGCGGTGCACGCATGCAAGAGGGTATTCTTTCGCTCATGCAACTCCCGCGTACGACGGTCGGTGTGCAGATGTTGCGCGAGGCGCGCAAGCCTTACATTGTTGTCCTTACCAATCCGACCACTGGAGGCGTCACCGCATCTTACGCGATGCTTGGCGATGTACAGATAGCCGAACCCGGAGCGTTAATCGGTTTTGCCGGTCCGCGGGTGATCGAGCAGACCATCCGTGAGAAATTGCCTGAGGGCTTCCAGCGCGCTGAATACCTTGCGGCGCATGGCATGGTCGACATGGTGGTGCATCGGCACAAATTGCGCGCGACACTCGCTGAACTGTGCCGACTGCTGACTAGATCACCGGCGGTACCCGCTCAGCAACAATTTGTCGCGCATGCGTGAATAGGCTTGGCCGGTATCAACGCGAAAGCGGATGATCTAGTAGCCTCAGTGTTTTAAAATAGAAAACAAGAGGGATTACTGAATGCCCCGCTTTCGGGGGGCATGGCAAAACGAAATTACATGAATCAAATCGACAACATCGTTGCCCGTTTGACCGCCTTGCATCCCAAGCGCATCGACCTATCGCTCGATCGGGTGCAGCGGTTGCTCGCCGCACTCGATCATCCCGAACGAAAACTACCACCAGTGATCCATGTTGCCGGCACGAACGGCAAGGGCTCTACCATCGCATTCCTGCGGGCGATTCTAGAGGCAGCGGGCAAGCGCGTGCATACCTATACGTCACCTCATCTGGTCCGTTTCAATGAACGATTTCGGATTGGACAGCCGGGTGAAAGCCGACTGGTTTCGGACGAGGAATTGGCCTCAACGATGGCGGAGTGCGAGCGTGCCAACACACGCGCACCCATTACAGTTTTCGAAATTACAACCGCGGCTGGATTGTTGCTGTTCACACGGCACGCTGCCGATGTGCTGCTGCTGGAGGTCGGTCTCGGCGGCCGGCTTGACGCAACGAACGTGGTCGACAATCCGCTAGCCACGATCATCACTCGTATTTCAGTAGATCATACCGACTTTTTAGGCAATTCGCTTGAGAAGATCGCGACGGAAAAGGCCGGCATACTCAAACACGGGGTGCCCGCGGTTATTGCGTCCCAGCCTCGCGACGCATTAGCCGTAATCGAACGCCAAGCCGCCAAGCTACGCGCGCCGCTGAAAATCGCCGGTGCTGATTGGACGGCGACTGAAGAGCGTGGGCGCCTGGTCTACCAAGATGAAACGGGATTACTCGACCTGCCGCCACCAAAGCTCTATGGCAAACACCAATTCGAGAATGCCGGTCTGGCAATCGCCGCACTACGCACAATTGCGCAATTTGCGATCCCGCCCGCCGCATTCGATGCCGGTATGGTGAAGGCTGAATGGCCGGCGCGTATGCATCGGCTAGGACATGGGCGGCTTGTGGAACTTACGCCTGTTGGCAGTGAACTATGGCTGGATGGTGGGCACAATCCGGACGGGGGGCGGGCGATTGCGGCGTCGTTGGCGGATTTGGAGGAGCGCGTACCAAGGCCGTTGGTGTTGATCGTGGGAATGCTTGCCAGCAAGGATTGCGAAGGTTTTTTGAGCAATTTCGCCGGGCTTGCCCGCCGCACTATTGCGGTGCCGATTCCGAACGCCGAGAAGGGGCTTAGCGCGGAAGCAGTGGCCGATACCGCACGCGAGATCGGACTATCAGCGACAAGCCGAGATAACCTGACCGAAGCGCTTGACGCCGCCCGAAAGCTCGATCTGGATCCCCCTCCGCGCATTGTGATTACCGGCTCGCTTTTTCTGGTGGGCGAGGCGTTGCGCAAGAATGGAACGTTGCCGCAGTAAATCTCGGTAGTTGCAACACACTCGGTGTGAGCCGGGCAATGACAACGGAGAGTCCGTGCGCAAACTACAGTGAACCGGTTCTTCAACAACTTCATAAGATCCGTCTTCTTCTGGCGCACCCGCGAGATCGTGCGTGGTTGCCAGCGAGCTCGAATGGATTTGTGCCCCCGCAGATATTTGCGCGCAAAGCCTTCGAACATTTCACGCCTTGTACTGAGTGCGTCTTGGTAAGGGGCTGCCGTCAGCATCCGGCAACAGGTTGAACACGATCACCAGTTCCGGCGCCGACAGAGAGGCGAATTTACACAGCTGCCCCCCGGGTGAATACGCTACAATAGGTCATCGAAAGAAATGCCCGACCACTCGGGACAACAATTTCACTATCGAGAACGAATTGTCCAGCTTTGAGCGAAGTAACAGTTGAAGGAAGTTCGGGGAAATAGCGCTGAGCTATTGATTTTTTTGCCATTGCGAAGATGATACGGCAGAAGCCGTCCCATTTCGGTTCGTATTGCCAATCTTTACCCTCCGGGACTTCATCCACGGACAATGGTTTCCATCGGTGCGAAAAGGCCGCGCAAGCGAAGGTTCTTTCCCTAACACAGAACGGCCGGCTTTGGGCCGGCGGCCGAGGAAACGTTTATTGCGCCGCTAAACGGCGGCGCTGATCCATTGGTGTAGTTTATGCTTGGGCACGGCTCCGACCTGCCGTGCAGCTTCCTTGCCGTTTTTAAACAACATCAAGGTCGGAATCGACATGATGCCGTATTGCCCCGCCGTTTTTGGATTCTCGTCGACATTGAGCTTGACGATTTTCACCTTGTCACCGAGCTGACCGGCGATTTCCTCCAGAGCCGGCCCGATCATGCGGCAGGGGCCACACCATTCCGCCCAGAAGTCCACGACCACCGGTTCGGCCGATTTCAAGACATCCGATTCGAAACTAGCGTCCGACACTTTGCCGACGGCCATGGCAGCTACCTCTTGTGTTGAGTGGGGACAAATGAGCCCCAATAATTGCGAGGGCAGGAAGCTATGAATGCGGTCCCGCAGCGTCAAGGCGCTCTCACAGCGAGGTGACCTGCCGCAGCGCCTCATCGAGATCCTTCGCAGAAAGTTCCATAAGATCGGGCACTTCCGTCCATATCAGGGCAGCGCGAACTGGCCGGTCGGGGTACAGTTTCATGAGGACGGCGCGGTACAAGGAAAGCTGGCGAACGTAGTCTGCCGGGACCTCTTTGATTCGCCTTGGGGGGTCGCGGTTTGTTTTGAAATCGGCGATCGAAACTGCATCTTGAGTGATCGCGAGGCGGTCAATCTGGCCAGACACCAACACGGTTCTTCCATCGGCGGCAGCAACCTTACCAGCAATAGAGATTTCAGCGCGGCTACCGGGCGCGAACAACGCGGCGAAATCCGTGCTCTCGATCAGAAGTAGCACCTCTTGAAGCAGCGCAGCGCGTTGTTTGGCCGACATTCCGTCACCTCTTCGCGAAAGGAATTCACCCGCCACTTTTTCTCTTCGCCCCGCCGGAATATCGGGCAGCGATCGCAACAGCCGGTGCGCCAGCGTACCGCGCAAGCGCGCCATCTCGCGCTCGCCGCTGCCAATGGCACGGCGCGGTTCATCGTCAGTCGTATCAGATGGCCGCAGAATCTTCGCCGCCGGCGGCGAAGGCAGTGCGCTCGCTGTAAGCCACGGTGGAAGCGCGGCCTTCTCCTTTGTCGCACGCGAGCCGTCATCCGTCTCCGTAGGAACGCCCTTGCGGAAGCGCCAGATCTTGCCGTCGGTGTCGCTACCTTCTTCCGACAGGGGTTGGAGCGCGCTGAGGACGAGGTCGTGCCAGCAGCCTTCCGGCGCCTTTTTGATCCCCTTTGCGCCGCATACTAAAAGCCGTTCTGCAGCGCGTGTGAGCCCGACATACAAAAGGCGGCGGTACTCATCGCACGCCGCTTCAATCGCCTGTGCGCGCGCCAGCACCATTGGGCCTGCGTCCTTTTCCTTGGCGACACCCCAGATCAAAGCTGTTGCACCCGGCGGCGCACTGGTGATCGGCGCGATCAGCAGGCGCGGGGGGTGCGCACCTTCCGGTCGCGTCGTGGTGTGGTCGATGAGAATGACGTTTTTCGATTCAAGTCCCTTGGCACCGTGCACTGTCATCACGCGTACTTCATCGCGGGCCATTTCCATGTCGCGCTTCACTTCACTCTGTGCGTCCCGAATCCAGTTCAGGAAGCCCTGCAGTGACGGTGTTTCGCGTTGCTCGTAGGACAGCGCCAGATTGAGGAATTCGTCGAGCGGATCGGACGCCTCGGTGCCGAGTCGTGCCAAGATTTTCGCGCGGCCTTTACCCGCTCCGAGAACGTACGCGTAGAACGCGAACGGCGATAACGTTCGTGCCTTTTGGGTCAGCGCATCGAGCGCTACGGATGCTTCGTCGAATGCGGCATCTTGACTTGCCTTAGCCCGCAGCGCAGACCGCAAAGAGCCTCTGCGCTGATACGCGAGCTGATAAAGCTCCTCGTCATCCAGACCAAACAGCGGACTTTTCAGCACGGTCGCCAAAGCGAGATCATCATCCGGTAGCAGCAACGCGTCGCCAAGCACGAGCAGGTCCATGATCGCGGTGTGTTCGGTCAGCACCAGCCGATCAGCGCCTGCTACCTCGATCTGCGACTGCTTGAGCGCGCGGATCACCGCCTCAAACATCGAACCGCGCTGGCGCACCAGGATCAATACCTCGCGCGGTCGCGTGCCTTGCTCGATCCACCCTTTCACCGTGCGCGCAATCTTGGCGGCGAGCTTGACCGAAGGGCTCGTCTCGCTGGCGGTGTCGAACGGGGCGTCCCAGCCTTCTTTGCCGGCCTCTTGCTCGTCGGGGCCAATAAGCTCCCAGATTTCAACGACACCGGGTACCGCATCCGGCAGGGATTGATGCACGGTCCAGGTCGGATCGGCAGTCAACCCGCGGAATGCCGCCGGCTGCTTGAACACCGCATCGACAGCGTTAAGCACGCCAACCGCAGAGCGGAACGAATAATCGAGCTTTTCGGTCGCGAAGACGACGTCATTCGTCTCGTGTACCGCGCGAAAGTGATCGCGCATTTCAGCGAACTTGTGCGGCACTGCGCCCTGGAAAGAGAAGATCGATTGCTTTTCGTCGCCTACGGCGAACAAAGTGCGACGCACATTGTCGCGCGCGCCACCCGGCAGGAATTCACCAACGAGAATCTTGATGATTTCCCATTGCTTCTCGCTGGTGTCCTGCGCCTCGTCAATGAGCACGTGGTTGATGCCGAGATCAAGCTTGTAGAGCACCCAGGCCGCTGCCGTGCTCTTGGTGGAAGCGTCGCGGAGCAGAGCCAGCGCCTTGTCGATCAGGTCGTCGTAATCGAGCAGGCCGCGGCGGACTTTTTCCGCTCGATAACGCTTGATCACCGAGGCAGCGACTGTGATCAGCGCCGCGCTACGGTCGCGCGCGCGCACGGCGAATTCGCGTGCGAGCAGCCGGCACACGCGGTCCTTTTCGGCGTTGAGGCGCACCGCCCATTGCGGATTGGCATCGGCCAACTTCTTGGTCAGAACGGTGGCGCGGCCCCTGCGATCGGCGGTGCAAAACACGTTGAGATAATTTTCGATCCGTTCGCGTTCCGCAGAGTGAAGAGCGGCAGACAAAGAATCGGCGCGCTCCTGATCGTTTTTGGAACCGTTAGAAAAGACAGCGATTAACGCTGGCCATTCGCTGTGCGGAATGAGCGAGCCGGAGAAATATTCCGTTTCGACAGCGCCCAGACTTTCCGCGGGCGCAATTCCGAACATGTGGGCTAATTCGTCGATGGCTTGCTGGACACCGCCGGCGCGTGCGGTCCACTCGGTAATCAGGTCGCGCTTGCTGATCGTTTCTGCGATTACCTCCTTGAAGGTGACATCGGCCGCCGCAGTGATGGCCATGGCCAGTGCCTTGCCAAGCGAACTGTCGGACTTGGTGGCGCCTTCCAGCAGCACTTCCAGTGTGAGTCTATTGAGCAATTGCAAAGTCGCGGCCTCGTCCAGCACATCGAAGCGCGCCGCCACGTCCGCCTCGAATGGAAACTGATGCAGGAGACGCGTGCAAAAGGCATGGATAGTCTGCACCTTTAGCCCGCCGGGCGTCTCCAGCGCATTGGCGAACAGCCGCCGCGCAATGGCGCGCTGTGTGGTGTCGGGCCTCTTGCCAGTGGAGAGCCTAATCTTTTCGTCGAGCGAGCCGTCGTCGAGGACAATCCATTCCGCCAGTGTGTCAAACACGCGGGTCGCCATGTTGGCGGCGGCCGCCTTGGTGAAGGTGATACAGAGGATCTTCGCTGGGTCTTCGCCGCGCAGCAGCAGATTGATCACTCGCTGTACCAATACATGCGTCTTCCCGGAGCCGGCATTAGCGGAGACGAACACCGAGCGCTCGGGATTGGCGGCCGCGATCTGGCGAACCCTAGCGGCGTCGGGAATTTTGCGGGCGAGGCTCATGGCTCGACCTCGCTTTCGCCGCCATTGGCAGCCCATTCTTTGACGCGCGCGAGATGGTCGTAATTTCCGTAATGCTTCTTCCACATCGGGTGGACAAGCGAGCGGTATGGCTCGCCATCGAGAAGGAACTTTTGTACGATGCGTGTTAATTTCTGCAGCGCGATGTCGGCGCAGCTATCGGGTGTGCCATCACTGATCTTAATGCTCTTGGGTTCACCCGGCGGATCGCCACCTTTCAGCCGCACATAGCCGATCTCGGACACCGAGCCGGCGGCAATGCCGGGGAAACCGCCGTTGCGAAGAATCGCAGCCTCCAGAGTGAGTTGCGGCGCCAGCCCGCTACGCACTTGCGGTTCGGTCGGCGGCTGGCCGGTCTTGTAGTCGAGAATGGCGTAGCTACCGTCGGCGCGCTGCTCGATGCGGTCGGCGCGCGCAGTCAGAAGAAATTCGGCTTTCCCGAGCGGAATCGAATGCTTCCCCGACATCTCAGCAAAAATCTTGGTCGCGCCGGCACGGCGCTCGCGCTCCCAGCCGTCATACCAGTTGGCGATTCGGATGAAGCGCGTCCACCAGAAAGCGCGAGCTTCCTCGTAGTCTTCCAGGGGCGCGAAATGCCTTTTTCCGAATGCAACCAGTTCGCGTGCGACATCCGCGGGCAGCGCATCAGGGAAAGTCTTCGTAAATTCGCCAATCGCCTCGTGGATAAAGGTGCCACGATCAGCGGCGCCGGGTGGCGTGTCGATATGTTCGAGTGGGACCAGCCGGAGCACATGTTTGGCATAGATCGTGTAGGGATCGCGCAGCCAGTTCTCGATGTCGGTGACACTCAATTGCGCTGGCCTCGCTTCCGGCGGCGGCACCGGCCGCGGCCGCGACGCAGGTGATACCTTGGCGGGATGATCGAGCGCGCGCGCGTAGTCCGTATAGATTGCACCGCGTGCCAAAGCCTCTTTCCAGCGCTTTTCGCCGGCAACCGCCGCCAACCGCTGGACGAAGCGGGAGCGTACAGTCGGCGCACCCGCTTGCTTGGCAGCGCGCGTGAGGATGACTTCGGGTGTGCCCAGCGCTTGCGCGAAGTCGTGCGCCGATAGGCCGATGCGAAGCTCCGGAAGATTGAGACCGAGATCACGCCGCATCGGACGGCTTAGCCAGGGATCGCTGCGGGTGTCGGGTGGCCAGGTGCCTTCGTTGAGTCCGCCGAGAACAATGCGGTCAACGTTCTGAAGTCGAGCTTCCAGCGGACCGAAGATACGTACTCGTGGATTGCCGATCTCGGCGCGCCGCGTGGCGCGCCCCGATGCGAGCAGATGGAAAACGTCCGGATAATCGGCCACGACCAGTTCGAGCGTCAGTGATGCCTGACTTTCGGCAAGGGTTTCGAAAGTGCGCTGCAGTTGTAGGCCGTCGGTGCCAGCAAAGGCGCTAATTCCATTGCCATCGTCTGCGAGCGCCACGAGCGCTTTGGCATGCGCCCGCGACAGCGCCGACAGGCTGTGCGGATTGGGGCCGAGCGCCTCCAGCGGGGCGAGCGCTTGCGCGAGTTTCTCGGCAAGGCGTTCAGCCGCATCGAGGTTGGCCGCCGATACAAAATTACGTGGGTCATTTTGGTGCATTTTGTGCCGCGTTGCCTTGAAGTTCGCGAGCGCACGCAAGAGACCGGTCGAGCCACGACGCGGGCGAGGGCCGCGCAACACGGCGCGCTCGAGCGCTCCAATCGCGCGCGCATGCGCGCCTGCTTCCGCGCCGAGCCGCAATAAGGAATGTTTGAGTAGCGCCAGCAGCGGCGCCGGCTCCAGCCCTCCTAACGCGGCTTCCGCCACGAGGCGCGCAAATATCCCAGGAGGCGTATCGGTGAGCGCATCGCCTCTGGAATCATCGACCTCGACCTGCCAGCGCTCAAGCGCGGCCACCACGCGGCGCGCCAAATCGCGATCGGGCGTGACTAATGCGGCAGTCTGGTGTGGCACCTCAATCCCCTCACGTAGGCAAACCGCAATCGCCAGCGCTTCCTCTTCCGCATTGGCAGTTTCGATGACGCTTATGCCCGCCATTGCCTTGTCGGCGGCGGCGGCAAAATCGACGGCTTTGAATCGGGTCTGCCAGCGATCAGTGGTTGCGGCGGGCCGCATGGCTTCCGACAGCAGCATCTCGCGTCC
>Ga0126383_10002477_pt1 | contig 11922 bp, 6 predicted proteins | sample PanSoiMetPlot_35_FD_96882 | JGI IMG/M metagenome (GOLD analysis project Ga0126383, IMG submission 96882) | Tropical forest soil microbial communities from Panama - MetaG Plot_35 | ecosystem: Environmental > Terrestrial > Soil > Tropical forest > Bulk soil | place: Panama | collected 2016-02-17
CGCGAAGAAGTTGGTCTTATCGCTGAACTGATGATCCACGCGCACATCGAACGAATGCGTATCGAGCGAGAAGGGTATCGCGGGCGGCAGATAGTTGTTCCCCAATCCAGGCAGATTGGGTAGCGGCAGGAACTTCAGGATGTTCTGCGCCACCGGGCTGATGCGATTGGCCGGGATCTTGTTGCCCTCGAAGGGCGTGCGCTTGGTCGGATCGGGATTGCTGGCCGGGTCCCAGATGATAGCGCCTGGAAGCAATGCGCTGAAATCGCCGTTTCGTAAAGCCTCGGTCGGCACGGTCTGAATCATGGGCGTGCGTCCGATCCGCTGATATTGCCCCTGATAATCGCCGAAGAAGAAGGTTCGATTCTTGATGACGGGGCCGCCGAATGTGCCCCCGAATTGATTTTTGATCGCGTTCGGGACATGAATTTTGCCGTCCGCGCCGCGCGTCAGGTTGAAATAGTTGCGCGCCTTGAAGGCGCTGTTGTTGTGGAATTCGTAGAGGCTGCCGTGGAACTCGTTCGTTCCCGGTCGGGTTGTGACGTTGACCACTGCGCCGACCGCGCGCCCGAATTCGGCGTCGTAGTTGCTGGTCGAGACGCTGAATTGTTGAATCGCCTCGGCGGGCGGAATCTGGACGACCAGCCCGAGCAGCGGCTCATTGTTGTCCACGCCGTCAATCTGGAAGTTGTTGGCCGAATTATTCTGGCCGTTGACCTGCATGAATTGCGTGCCCTGCGGGTTGTCGAAGATGCCGACCTGCGAATTGGATGGCACGACGCCCGGTATCAGCGTGAGCAGGTTTTGGAAGTTGCGCCCGTTGAGCGGAAGCTCAACGATCTTCTTCCGCTCGAACGACTGGCTGACATCGGCGCTCTCGGTCTGAAGTAGCGCCGCCTGTGTGGTGACCTCCACGGTCTCGTTGACACTGCCGACGGCCAGTTCGGCGTTGACGCGCACGCGCGCGCCTGTGGCGAGCTGCACGCCGTCGCGGGAATATTTCTTAAAACCCTGCTTTTCGATCTCGACCTTGAAAGCGCCGGGAGGCAAGTAAGGTATTACGTAGACGCCGTCATCGTTGGTCGTCGCGGTGTGGGCGATGCCGGTGCTGGTTTCGGTGATCGTGACTTTGGCTCCGGCGATCGCCGCGCCGCCAGAGTCGGTGACGTTGCCGACGATCGAGCCGGTGACGGCCTGGCCGAATGCGGGCGCCGCGCCGAGCGTCAGCAGAATTGATAACGAAGCGAACAAACCTAGCTTACTTTTCATACAGGCCTCCTTCGGGAAACAGTTCAGTTGATTTTCGAAGTTGTTGCGAGAATCGTCCCAGCTAAGCTTGTTTTGTCCTACGTAGTGACGAATTCCCTCGTCACAATCGCATAGCCCACGTAGTGACGAATTTATTCGTCACGATCGTATAGGCGCGCCGTGCTTATTTTGTCCCACGTAGTGACGAATTTATTCGTCACGATCGCATAGGCGCGCCGTGCTTGTTTTGTCCCACGTAGTGACGAATTTATTCGTCACGATCGCATAAGCGCGCCATCTCCATCAAGAACATAGTCATCCCAGCCATCGCCCATGGAATCAGGGCGGAAGTTTTGCCAGGTTTCACGTAACCAGTCACGTCCACGCGCCGAGAGGTAATTATGCACGCTCGACCAGGGCCAATCGTAGACCGACTTTATATAACCGTGTTTGACCGGGTTGTAATGGATGTAATTTATCGCCCGATAGAAATGTTCATCGCCGCGGATTTTCCGATCACTGAAGTGATACCACGTTTGTCGCTTATCGACCACACCATCTTCAAGATTCCACTCGCGCGATGTCGCTCCGTGCAGGTTTTTTAACGCGGCTGAAACATCATTCAGTTTCTTGACGCCGACCAGCGCGTGGTAATGATTTGATAGCACGACCCAGGCATATGGTTCGACCTCCATCTCTTGGAGCTTCTCCAGCAACCGCGCTTCGAAATCTGTCCGCCGCCCGAGGTCCGCCATGACGTGGCGATGCTCGTAATTCGCCGCCGTGATCAAGTATTGGCCTGGCCCACGAAACGGATGCGGTGGCGAATGCAGTGGATAACCGCGCGCTTGTCGCTGCGCCATAACCTCTTCACGCTCTTCCGGAGTCAAATGGCGGTAAGTATAAAGCATAGCGCGTCCTCAAGATTATCGTAACGAATAAATTCGTTACTACGTGGGGTAACGGCGCGTCCTCAAGATTATCGTAACGAATAAATTCGTTACTACGTGGGGTAACGGTAACGAGTTTATTCGTTACTACGTGGGCGTTCACTTTGGTTGCTTCTTCAAACTGATAATGTTTGCGAACAGACGATACCCCCCTTGCACCCCCGCGGGCAACTGGCGGTAAAACGCGTACGCCGCGTAAACGAACGTCCCCTTGCCGTATTGCGCGTACATCAATCCGCCTCGCTGCGGAGGCTGTTCGCGGTCGTGGCATTCCAACAAGGGCTTGTAGCGTTCGTCCCAGGTCGTCATCCATTTCGACCCGCGCTCTTCAACCCAACCGTCGAAATCGGCCGCGGTGATCTTGTTCGGCCAGTTGAAGACGGGGCCGGACGGGTCGAGGATCGTCACCTTCGAATCTTCTTCCGAGACTTCTTCGGCGCGCGCGGTCAGTTTATATGGGTATGGGCCGTAAGGCGCAGCGTCGAATTCCTGAGTCTGGTATTGATAGACCAGATTGCCGCCGCGTTCGGCGTAATCGAGCAGGCGTTTGCTGTAGGCCTTCAAATCGTCTCGCACGGCCGTCGCGCGAATGCCGATGACGATCGCGTCGAACTGATCGAGATCGCCCTTCGCCAGATCGTTTTCGCCGAGCGTCACGACCTTGACGCCGATCTGTTCGAGAGATTTCGGAACCTCGTCGCCGACGCCCATCACGTATCCGACGGTGAGGTTCGGCGCGACCTTAACCTCGACTCCGCGCACGTCCATCGAGGCGGGGCGGTGGAGATGGCGCGGCTCGTTATCTCGATGGGCGATCACTTGATAGCCTTCGACGTACTCCTTGCCAATGTATTCGGCCACGGCCTGGACTTTGTAATCGGCGCCTGGCGCGACCTGCGGGACTGAAACTTTGAAATTGAAATTGCCTACCTCGCCTTCATGTGTGAAGCTGAAGTTTGATTCGGCCGGCGACGCGGCCCAGCCTTGCGGAAGTTTCAGTCGGACTTTGCCGGTAGCGCCGCCTTTGACATTGTTTGAAACGCTGACGTTCACGTCGAATGAGGCTCGCGACGTTGAGATCGGGATCGCGCCGACGCGCGGTGAAATGGCGACATTCATCGCCGGGCCGACAGTCAGCAACCGGCGCTGCTCGCCCCAGGGACGGTCGATATAGACGGTCTGCGCCGGTCGCGTCAGCGTAAAGCGCACACCTTCGAACTCATAATTGAACACACCGATTACGTCAGGCGGCGGGAAGGGGAGGCGCAGGTATTCGGGTTTGATTATCTGATAGACGTGATCGCGCAGTTCATTGGCGCGCGACCAGTGGGGGCGCGTGTATTCGGCGTCGTCAGGAACTTTCAATTCAAACTGCGCGCGCAATGGCTGGTTGTGGCCGATTGAGTTCGGCTCGATTGATTTGACCTTTACATCCCAACCTTTCGGCGGCGCGACTATCACCTGGGCCTTGTCGATGTTGACGGGACTGCGGTTGACGATGGTCGAGGTGAGCGTGAATCGCTGACCCGGAATCGCGACATTGAATGTTTCGCGAGACTGGAAGAATGGCGTCGGCCCTTCAGACGCTCTTTCGGGATCTACCAGAACTTCCATCGCCAATCCCAACGCCTTGTTCATCGCGTCGTTGAGCTCGGTTTCCTTATTGCCGAGCATGAAGAGCAGTTGGTCTTTGTTCGCCGCTTCGATCGAAGACGATTTGACCTTTTCGATCAACGCGCGCGTATACTCCGTAGCGGCGGCTAGATCGGACGCCACGACCCACGGCCTCAGCGCGTCGAATTTACCGATCGCCGCTTCAATGCGACCGCTGATCCTGGTCAGATCGGAAGAGATGTCGGTCGAGCCGGCCAGTTTCGCCATCCCGACAATCGTCGTGTCAATTCCATCAAAGATGCTTTGTTCTTTTTCGTTTTTCGGCAGCGCGCTCTCTTCCAGCAGCCAGGACGACATCGCCGAGCCGGGTAGCGATCGCGCTTGCCCCGCCCCCTGCGAACGTTGGTGGGCCAGGCCGTCGCGCGCGATTTCACGGTATGACTTGCCGGTCAGCGGGTCGTATGCCCCGACGTCAACTTTCAGTGTCGAAGGCTCGTTATCGCGCACGCTGCGATAGAGCTTTTTGACCTGCCAGGGCCGAAGGCCCTCCTTTAGCTGTTCCGGGAATACGTTCGGGTCGGCGGCGGCCTTGAAGACTTCGGCGGCCATCAGCCCGGCGGTCTGGTGATTGCCATGCCCGTCGCGAGGTTTTCCGTGAAACCGCGCGATGATCACGTCGGGCCGGTACGTCCGCACCGCGTGGACGACATCACGCAGCACGACGTCCTTGCCCCAGTGTTCGAGAGTCTCGTCCAAACGCTTTGAAAATCCGAAATCGGTCACGCGCGTGAACATCTGGTCAACGCCGTAATAGCGCCCGGCGGCCAGCAGTTCCTCCGTACGGAGGATTCCCAGGGCGTCATAAAGCTCGGGGCCGACCAGGTTGGCGCCGCCCTCACCGCGGTTGAGCGTGAGCAAGCCGGTGCGGACGCCCGCGGCGCGGCTGAGCCACGTCAACATCGCCCCGTCTTCGTCGTCGGGGTGCGCTGTTATGTGGAGCGCCGTGGCGGTCGTTCTCAGCCGCAGTAACGCGCGCCACGCGGCCGCCGCGCCTTGGTTTTCAGCCGGCTCTTGAACCTGGGCCCGCGAAGAAGGAGTGGCAAAACCTGAGAGGATCAGGCACATCGATAGCGCAAGAATAGCAGTTCGTTTCATCGTTACTCCTTTTGCCAGAAATCTCTCAAACGATCTCTGACACTGACACGGGCCGGTTCTCCTTGAACGCCCTGGTCGCGGCGATGGCGACTTGCAGCGCGGCCACGCCGTCCGCGCATTTGATCGAAGGTTCCTTCTGTTTTTGCAGATGCTCGATGAAGTTTTGCAATTGGGCGACGTAAGCCTCGCCGAATCGCTCCATAAACCACGGCACGGTGTCGTGTGTCACGCCCTCTTTAGTCATCACCACAATCGGCGTCTCGCGCAAGTAGCCGACCTTGACCGTGCCCTGCGTGCCCAGAACTTCGGTGCGGATGTCGTAGCCGTAAACGCCGTTGCGCGTCAGGTCAATCACGCCCAGCGATCCGTTTTCAAAAGTGAGATTAATGACGGCGTTGTCTATGTCGCCGACCTCGTTGATCTCAGGGTAGGCGAGCACGGCGCCGGTGGCGTAGGCTTGTGAAACGTCGCCCATCAGCCATCGCGCGATGTCAATGTCGTGAATGCCCATGTCAATCATTAATCCGCCGCTGTGGCGCGGATCGAGGTATTCCAGGCTCGGCCGGAATGGGTCGCGCGACGACGCCCTGAAGACTACCGCCTTGCCGATCACGCCCTGCTCGATTTTCTGCTTCGCCGCGCGGAAGCCTCGATCAAAGCGGCGCATAAAGCCCATGTGGAAGAAGACTCCGGTCTCGGCGACGACCCGCTCCATTGCGCGCGCTTCGTCGAGTGAGATCGAAAGCGGCTTTTCGCAGAAGATGGCTTTTCCGGCGCGCGCCGCGGCGGCGACGATGTCGTGATGTGTGCTGGTCGGCGTGACGATGACGACGGCGTCAATCTGCTTGTCGTCAATCAGGTCTTGATAGTTCGGATACCATTTCGTCACGCCGAGCTCTTTGGCGATGGTCTCGGTAGCCGGATCAATATCCGAAGCCGCGAGCAGGTTGGAGTTGGGAATTTGATAGGCCAGATATCGCGCGTAAAGCGCGCCAAGCCGACCGACGCCGACGAGGCCGACGTTGATTTTGCTCATAGAGAGAAGTTCTCCTCTGGGGAAAATATGGATTTTAAGAAAAAGAAGTTTGTAGTTCCGCCTTCAGGCGGTCGGCATAGATGAAACAGACCGCCTGAAGGCGGAACCACAAACGGTTTTTACCTCGGCGTCACGCCGAGGTTGTGAAATAGGAAGGCGTAAGAGTCCGCCGTGATCTCGATCTGCTTGGCCGTGCTGCTGGCGCCGTGACCGGATTTGGTCTCGATGCGGATCAGCACGGGGGCGGGACCGCGTTGTTTCGCCTGAATCGTCGCGGCGTATTTGAACGAATGGGCGGGAACCACGCGGTCGTCATGGTCAGCCGTAGTGATCAGCGTCGCGGGGTATTTCGTCTCACGCAGGTTATGCAGCGGCGAGTAGGCGTAAAGCGCCTTGAACTCTTCCGGGTTGTCCGCCGAGCCGTAATCGGCGATCCAGTTCCAGCCGATGGTGAATTTGTGGAACCGCAGCATGTCCATCACGCCAACGGCCGGCAGCGCGACTTTGAAAAGCTCGGGTCGTTGATTCATCACTGCGCCGACCAGCAGCCCGCCGTTCGACCCGCCCTGAATCGCCAGCTTCTCCGATGACGTGTATTTGTTGGCGATCAACCACTCGGCGGCCGCGATGAAATCGTCAAAGACGTTCTGCTTTTTCAGCTTCGTCCCGGCTTCGTGCCACTTCTCGCCGTATTCGCCGCCACCGCGCAGATTCGCCGAAGCGTAGACGAATCCGTTCTCAAGCATCGCGATGCGAAGCGAGTTGAAGTTGGGGGCGGTTGTGATGTTGAAACCGCCGTAGCCGAAAAGCAACGTCGGATTATCGCCGTCGAGCTTGAAACCTTTCTTGTAAACTAGGAACATCGGGACGCGCGCGCCGTCCTTGCTGTTGTAGAAGACCTGTTTGGTCTCGTAATCCTCGGCTTTGAAACCATGAATTTCAGGCGCGCGGAAGAGCGTGGTCTTCTTTGCGGCGATGTCGTAGCGATAGATCGTTTGCGGAATGTTGAACGAGGTGAATGTGTAGAAGACGAACTTGTCGTCGTGGGCGCCATCGAAGCCGCCCACCGATCCAAGCCCCGGAAGTTTGACCTCGTTCTCCGGCTTGCCGTCGAGGCTGTAGACATAGACTCTGTCGGCCACGTCTTTCAGATAAATGGCGAACAGCTTGCCGCCGGCGGTTCTGGCGCCGAAAAGCGGTTCGCCCTTTTCTGGCAGAACGTCCTTCCATCCCTCTTCCGGGCTTTTCGGATCGAGCAGTATCACGCGCCCGTTCGGCGCGGTCCTGTTGGTTTCGATCAGGAACTTATCGCCTATGTTGTCAATGACCGAGAAGCTGTCGTCGGTGATCTCGGCGATCAGCGGTTTGAAATTCTTGTCGCCAGATTTCGCGTCGCGATAGAAGAGCGAGTCGCCTCTCCTGCCCGCGCCGCGGTCCGAAACGCTGAGGATTGCGAACCGTTCGTCCTCGGTCGTGCTCACACGGTGGAAGCGCTGCGGATGCGCGGGGTCTTGATAGACCAGTTCATCTTGAGATTGTGGAGCGCCGATTTTGTGAAAGTAGACTTGATGGTTCTCGTTTTTGGTCGAAAGTTCTTGGCCCTTCGCGGGTTCGGGATAGCGGCTGTAATAAAAACCGTCGCCCTGCCAGGCGATGCCCGAAACCTTGACCCATTGCAACGTATCGGGCAAGACCTTGCGCGACGCGACCTCCATCACATGATACTCCTGCCAATCGGAGCCGCCACGCGAGACGCCGTAGGCTACATACTTGCCGTCTTTCGACAACTCGAACGCGCCGAGTCGTGTCGTTCCGTCTTCTGAAAACTTGTTCGGATCAATCAGGATTTCAGGCTTTCCGTCGAGGCCTTTCTGGATATACCGGACGTTCTGGTTCTGCAACCCGTCGTTCTTTGAAAAGAAGAAATATTCGCCTCGGCGGACGGGGGGGAAATATTTCGGAAAATTATCAAGTTGAGTCAAGCGCGCTTTAATCTTCGCTCGGAAGGGGATTTTTTCCAGATAGCCGAACGTGACCTTGTTTTGCTCATCGACCCACTTGGCGGTCTCAGTGGAGCTGAGGTCTTCGAGCCAGCGGTATGGATCGGCGACTTCGGTTCCGTGGTAGGTGTCGACGTGGTCAACCGTCCTGGTCTTGGGGTATTGAATCGGTTGCTGCGCTGTCGTGGCTAATTGCGGTATTGCCAGCGCAAATAGGGCTACAGTCAGCGACGTAATCATCGTCTTCTTCATCTTGTCCTCCTGAGCAAAAACATCCACTTAGTCACACGAGGAGACACGAAAGAAAAGACAAAATCTTCGCGCCGATTCGCGAGGCTTCGTGGATGTTTTTTGTTGGTTTAACGACGTGCGGACGCGCGAAAGATAGCATGAGGAACCCCCATTTACCATAACTGGCGCCTGACACAACCTTTTGCCTGCCGCACAACCGGCGTGATAATGTTGGCTCATGCGAAGTAGAAAGTCGGCCTCTCGAAGAAAAATCACGCCGGAGATGGTGATTGCCGGTTACCAGCAAGGGTATTTCCCGATGGCCAAGGGCCGGTTCGGCAGCATTGACTGGTTCATGGCGGAACCGCGCACGGTCATCCCGCTCGACGAGCGCTTCCACGTCCGCCGCTCGCTGCGCAAGACGATCAGAAAGTCGGAATACCAGATTAAGCTTAATACCGATTTTCGCTCGGTGATCCGCGCCTGCGCGCGCCACGACGAAGTGGATAACGAGGAGGTCTGGTTGAGCGATGAGATGATTTCGATCTACATGGAATTGCATCATCGCGGGTTTGCGCATTCGGTCGAAGTTTGGGACGGCGCCAGTCTGGTGGGCGGATTGTATGGCGTGTCTCTGAAGGCGGCCTTCTTCGGCGAATCAATGTTCAGCCGCGCGCCTTCAGTCTCGCAAATCGCGCTCGTGGCTCTGGTCGAAAGATTGCGCGAACGAGGCTATCTCCTGCTCGACGCCCAGATGCGAACGCAGCACATCGCGCATTTCGGGGCGATTGACCTCATGCACAACGAATATATCGCCCTGCTGGCCGAGGCGATGCTGGATGACCGGAGCTTCGTCTAAATATTACCCTGATACAAGACCTCAAAGCTATAGCCGCGCCCGCTGCCGCGTCCGTCGCTGTCAATACGTATACCGCCCGCCCCCGCATATCCACTGGGAGGGGCGGACGGAGGCGCCTGGACGCCGGCCCCGGCCGTCGCGCTCAAATTCGATCCGCAGACGCTACAAAACCGCGCGTCATTCGGAAGATTGTTTCCACATTTCGGACAGTTCATCAGTTTCCTTTCGTTGAGACTCGTGTTCCGGCGCCGCAATACTGTAATCCAAAACAATTCAATTGACGAAGCGCGGCGGTTGGATATACTCGACGCGGCGCGCGGCGCCGGAGATGCCGTCGCGATTCAGCTTGAACCGATTCTTCGCCCCGGCCGCCGCGTTGAAGCTCAGCCGTGGTTTTCTTGGCTTCAACAACTCGCCGAAAGAGATGCGCCGGACTGACACGCCAAAGCATGGCCAAACCAGGAGGACAGCATGGCCGATGAAACAATCACAGCAGACCCGATTGAGATGGATGATCTGATCGCTTTCAATGGGATTGACGCGACCACGGGCGATTACCTGATCAAACCGATCAATGATAGCGAAGCGTCGCGCATCGCCATTGGTCACCCACAGGATAAAAACCTGGTCAACGCGATCAGCAACGCAAAACGACAAACCGAAGTCGATCACCTGGGCGGCGCCTTCGACCTCAAACTCGAAGACGTCACGCAAGCTGGATGGGCGATTATCTTTCACAAAGACGAAGACCAGGCGGTGAAAGACGCGCTCGCGCCGCTCATCGAACGTCGCCGCGAACAGATCGGCGACGACAACATCGTCAAGGTTCTCGAATATCGCGACGGCGATCAGGTGATTCCCTGGTTGGCGAGGAACAAGATCAAATTCGGTCTGGTGGAGCCGGAAAAGGTTCCCTATTACATCCTGATCGTCGGGAGCCCGGACCGGATCCCGTTCGAGTTCGGTCAGGCGCTCGATGTGGTCTACGCCGTCGGGCGGCTTCATTTCAACGCCGCCGGCCAATACCAGCGATACGTCGAGAGCGTGCTCGAATACGAAAAGGCTGCGAAGGTTCCGAACAGCAAGGAGATCGTCTTCTGGGGGCCGCGCAACAAGAACGACAAGCCGACAAAGCTCAGCTCCGAGCATCTGATCAAACCGCTCGCGCTGGGCGCCGAAGGTAAAAAGAGCGCCGTAGAACGCGCCGCGAAATTTTCAAAGGTCGCCTACACCGGCAAGCTCTTCGATCCCGAAAATTCCACAAAAGGGAATCTACTGAGCGTTTTCAATCCCGGCGCCGGCGAAAGCGGGCCATGTTTACTCTTCACCGCCAGCCACGGCGTCGGTTGGCCGAAAGGCGACCCAAACCAGTTGGGAGCGCAGGGCGCGCTGCTCTGCCAGGATTTTCCGGGACGCGGGCTCGGGCCGTTGAAGCCCGAACATTACTTCGCCGCCGCCGATTTGCCGAAAGAGGCGCGGGTGCACGGCCTGGTCTGTTTCCACTTCGCCTGCTTCAGCGCGGGGACGCCCAAAGACGACCGGTTCTCTTACCAGCCGGGAGCGCCTCCGCAGGCGCTGGCGCTGAACCCGTTCTTCTCCGCGCTGCCGCAGGCCCTGCTCAGCCACCCGAACGGCGCCGCGCTTGGCGTGATCGGCCACGTCGAACGCGCCTGGCAGAATTCGATCATCACGGAGGGCGCGGGGACGCAATTGCTTCCGTTTGAAAACGCGATTGGTTTCATCGCCGACGGGCAACCGCTCGGATGGGCGTTGAAGGAGTTCAATGACGTTTTCGCCGCCAGCTCGGTCAATCTGACGAACGTGATCAGAGACAAAGATGGCGGTGTGGATGTTTCAGACCGCAAAATCGCGGAGCTCTGGCTGGAACGAAACGACGCCGAAGGGTATGTGCTGATGGGCGATCCGGCCGTGCGCTTGCGGAAAGACGCATTGATGTAAGGACCGGAGAGAGTACGGATTCCGTTTGTTCCGTCTTTTCCGTCTTTTCCGTAATCTCCCTTGCCTTTCCCGAAAGGAACTTTGCGATGAGCATTGCTGCGGATGGCGATTATTGCTGGCTGCGGATACGCATTTTCGGATCGAGCGGCGCCGAGCGGATTTATCCGGTCGAGGCCGAACTGGATGATGGCAGTTGGTACGCAGGTCAGTTGAAACTCGGCGAAGAAGAATTGACTGACCTGTTAACGCTCGAATCCGAACCGCGCGATTACGGGATCAAGCTCGGCCGCCTGCTCTTCAACGACATGATTCTGACGGCTTACGAGAAGTCGCTAGGGCGCGCAGAGAAGCAATGCGAAGGGCGATTACGTATTCAGTTGTGGGTTTCGCAGGCGTGCAGCGAGCTGCAGGCGCTGATGTGGGAGCGGATATTCGTCGAATTGAACGGAAAACAAGTTCCGATTTCGAGCGCCGACCTGACGCCGTTCTCGCGGTTCACGCGGTTATCAATGGCCGAGCCGGGCGCGATCAAAGACCGCCCGCTCAGGATTCTGATCGCCGTCTCAAACCCCACGAACCTGCCCGACGGATACGTCGGGATCGAGGTCGAAAAGGAGATCGAAAGTATCGCCGACGCGCTGGCCAATGTTGATGACATCGCCGTCACGATCATGCCGGGACGGACGGGCGTGAAATCCGACAGTTTGCGCGAAAAACTGCGGCAGTTGAAATTCAAGATCGTCGAAGGCGCGACCTCGCCCGATGCGATCCAGACGAGACTCGGCGAACATCACATCCTGCATTATCTCGGCCACGGCAAATTCCAGCCGGCCAAAGCTAAATTTGAAGGGAAGATGACGCGGACCGGTC
>Ga0126383_10002478_pt1 | contig 11921 bp, 7 predicted proteins | sample PanSoiMetPlot_35_FD_96882 | JGI IMG/M metagenome (GOLD analysis project Ga0126383, IMG submission 96882) | Tropical forest soil microbial communities from Panama - MetaG Plot_35 | ecosystem: Environmental > Terrestrial > Soil > Tropical forest > Bulk soil | place: Panama | collected 2016-02-17
CACAACCGGCGCGGGCGACGAGAAACGTAGTTTACCAAACGGGGCAGCTGACTGCTCCGGCGACCCCGACGATTGGAAGGAGGAAGTAGCCGCCCGCCTGAGTAGCTATCGCGCCCGACGAAGGCCGCGCCCACCGAAATATCCATCGCTGGCGCTGAATTTCCCGCCTCCGATCTCCCCGAGGGATGCGGGCGATTGTCCCGCGGATGTTCTATCAGCGCTGGCAATGGAGCAACAGCCGCAGACGCCCGCCGAAAATCCCCCTGAACAACGGGGCTCACCCCAGGGCGAGGAAAACGTCCGCACACGCGGCCTCCCTAATGCTCGTGTCATCGAGTTCCCCCGCTTCTTTGCTCCTACCGAACCTTCCCCCGATCAGCTGGCCGAGCCAGTCTGTGAGTACCCCCGCATCCTCGATGCGCCTGAAGTGGAGCTTCCCGCCCCCGCCCTGGGTGGCATCGTTCTAGAAACATCGGCGGACAAGGAGGAATCCGAGGCGCGACCTGGATTTGAGATGCCGCTCAGTTCTGCCTCCGTCGGGCGGCGGGTACTGGCAGCGGTGATCGATTTGATCTTCGTGGCGGCGGCAGGCGTAATGTTCGGCTACATTTTTCGGACGCTTGCCCAAACTACCCCCCCGGTCTCTCACCTGCTGGCACCCACTGCCATTGTCGCGATTACGCTCTGGGCGGCATTTCAGTATCTGCTGCTCACGTATTCCGGAGCGACTCCCGGTATTCAGATCGCGAGGCTTCGGCTGAGCCGTTTTGATGGCTCAGAGGTGCCCCGCTCGACGCGGCGTTGGCGTGTACTCGCTTCCATTCTGTCAGGAGTTTCTCTCGGCTTGGGTTTCGCATGGTGCCTGCTCGATCAAGACGCGCTTTGTTGGCATGATCGTATCACCCGCACGCACCTGGCACCCCGGAAGTGAAATGAGAGTCGCTTGCCGTCCCCAGCCTTCTACCCATGCCCGAGCGCTCCTCGCTATGCTATCTTCAAATAGTTTGCGCGTGAGCCTGTCCACGCCTCTCCGAGTGCATGAGCACTTCGATCGAAACCAAGCGTCCTGCGGTACGCGTGTTCGTCGCGACGACGGTCATGCTGTCGTTTATCTCCTTCTGGCGCGCCTCCGCCATCGTTCTTTCCGATCTTGCTTCGTCAGCTTACTATGCCGGCGGTGACGCCGAGCAAGTCATCGGCAAGAGCGCACCCTGGTTCATCCTCGCGGTCATGCTGTTCAGCTATGCGGTTCGAGCGCTCTATATCGAATCGAGCAGCATGTTCGTTCGTGGCGGCGTGTACAAAGTGGTTAAGGAAGCGATGGGCGGCGGCCTCGCCAAATTTTCAGTATCGGCCCTCCTGTTCGACTACGTGCTCACCGGCCCCATCAGCGCAGTTTCCGCAGGGCAATATCTCGCCGGCTTGATCGAGGACCTCGCGCGTTATCTGGGCCGGCCGTTGGCGCATTTTCCGGAGAATGGGTTCGCGGCCGTCTTCGCCGTAGTCGTTGTGCTCTATTTCTGGCGTAAGAACATCCAGGGCATCCACGAGTCCAGCGAAAAGGCCGTCCAGATCATGATTATCACCACGGTGATGGTGGTGTTGCTCATCTTGTGGTGTGTGTACACGATCCTCCGGACCGCGGTGATCCCGATCCCCCCAAATCCACTGCATGCAGGAGTGGTTCCGCTCAACCGGAACTCCTTGGGCTGGCTTAACGGAACATGGCTCAGCCACTTGATGTTCATCATCGTTTTCGTTGGCTTCGGCCACTCGGTGCTGGCCATGAGCGGGGAAGAAACCTTGGCCCAAGTGAACCGGGAAATCGAGCATCCCAAGCTGAAAAACCTGGAGAGGACGGGGCTGGTGATCTTCCTTTACAGCCTGCTGTTCACTTCTCTGGTTTCGTTCTTTGCAGTGATGATGATCCCCGACAGCGTGCGCCCGCAATACTTCGCCAATCTGATCGGCGGCATCGCCATGTACCTGGCGGGGCCGAACTGGGCGAAGTTGCTCTTTCATGGTTTTGTGGTTTTAGTGGGCGTCCTCATCTTGGCAGGGGCGGAGAATACCTCCATCGTGGGCGCTAACGGCGTCTTGAATCGCGTTGCCGAAGATGGTGTTCTCACGTCTTGGTTTCAGAAGCCACACTTTCGGTTTGGTACCAGCTTCCGCATCATCAACTTAATTGTAGGGCTGCAGTTGGCAACCATCATCTTGAGCCGCGGCAATGTGTACGTATTAGCCGCGCTGTATGCGTTTGGCGTTATCTGGAGTTTTGCCATGAAATCCCTGGCGGTGCTGGTGCTTCGCTATACGGAACCCGGTAACCGCGAGTGGAAGGTTCCCGGCAATTTCCACATAGCTGGCAGGGAAGTTCCCGTCGGACTGACGATCATTTCTTTCGTTCTGTTCGTTACCGCGGTGGTGAACTTATTCACAAAGTACCAAGCCACCATCGCCGGCCTGGTCTTCAGCGTCGTTTTCTTTGCTATTTTCACTTACTCGGAACACCGGGTTGCCCGTGAGCGCAAGGGCAAGCCCGAGCAACTGGATCAGTTCCGCGTTTATGGCAATCAGGAACTGGGTAGTGGCGCCATGGGTGTTCGTCCGGGAAATATCTTGGTAGCCGTGCGCGATCCACGGAATCTCTACTATTTACGTCAGGTTCTTGCCCGCACTTCCACCAGCAAGCAGGATGTGGTCGTCATGAGTGCCCGCCTATACCATCGTGAGCACACGTTCAGCGGCAGCCGCGTCTTGGATACGGAGGACGTTTTTGATCATTACGAGCAGGAACTCTTCACCAGCGTTGTGGCCGTGGCAGAAAAGGAAGGCAAACCTGTATCCCTGCTGGTCGTTCCGGCAACCGATGTTTTTGAAGCAATCGTGCTAACCGCTCAACGCCTGGATTCGACTCGCATCGTTTGCGGCCGGTCTAACAAGCTGTCGTCAGATGAACAAGCCAAGCTTACCGGTGATGCCTGGGAACGGCTCCCTGAGCCCCGTCCGCGTCTGACACTGGAGATTTATGGTCCTGATGGGTCGATCCGTGAATATCAGCTGGGGCCTCACACTCCTCGCCTGCGGCCGCAAGATCTGGAATTGCTGCACCATCTCTGGCTAGAAATTACCAGCGACCCCAACTTCGCCGGTACCCACCATTACCACATCGTCTCCCTGGCCCTCGAGGAACTTCACAAAGAGTTACAGACAAATCAGCGTTCTGAGCTTCTGGATAAGCTTATGAATGAGGTGCGAGAAGGCCGGGATGCGAAGGGCTAAGACTTCCTGACCTCTCCCGAATTTGCCGGTACGTCATGTCTCGTTCATGGATAATGATCTGGGAAGGATGCCGAGCCGGAACCCCTGGTTTGGCTTGCTCTTCGGAGGTTACCCATACCTTGGCTGATCCGGAAGCCAGAAAACCTATGACCGTGTGGCGGCCGCGAAATTCTGGGGTCACCTCCCTCGCGATCGCAGCGTTGCCTGCCCCAGCCCGCCGACACCAGTCTTCCAGAGCGCCCTCGGCGTTGGTCATGCGCGGGTACAAAACCGAAGACGCGGCTGAACTCGTACTCGAGGAGGTGGCCCTCGAATACTCGCGTCTATTCCAGCTTCATGGAACGTGCCCGTAAAGAGTTGCAGGAGTTTCTTGGAAAAATCCGACGCGGTCTGGTCTGAACCCGGTTATCGAGACCCGAAACTTGTCATGCCGAGCCAGGGCGTGCCGAGTCGGGGCCTGGCGTTTTCCCTGAGCTTTGCCGAGGACGACCGGAACTGAGGCACATGCGACGGTTCATGCCGAGCGCCAAACCATCTCCACACGCACCGGCATTTCGTTTTTGATGGGCATAGTTAGAAGGGTCGGAGGATCTATCTTGAAATCGGACACCTTTGCCGGGATTGTGCCCGAGATGCGATGCTGACCTCCCTCAATGGCCTGCTGAAAGCCAAGGTGTGCGTAATGTACCGTCTGCCCCGCGAATTCAATATCTAAATCCAGGAAAATGGTTTGGGAGGTTAGCTCTGATTCAGATAGACGAGTGCGCACGGAAACCATGGGAAACTGAGCCCCGCGCGCTGCCTGGATCATGTGCAGATCGCGGTTGCTGTCCCCGGAATCAAACGACTTCACTGGTGCGGCGATCAGGAAATCGCATTGTCCTTCGTGGCATACGCCCTTCCCACGCGCTGCGTGGCTTACCCCGTCGATTTCGTGGAGCGGGTGAGACACATGATAGGAGAGCGTGCTCTCCTGCAAAACCCATTGTTCGTTGCCGGCTGCAAAGGTTAGAGCAGTCGACAAGATGAGGGTGAGGAGTATTTTTCTGTACATTGAACCTCATTAAAATTTAAACGAGACGGAAGCTATAGCAGCGCCGTAGGCTGCGGCCGTAACGTAGGCGACGGGTCAGTGTGCGCTGGCGATTCCGTGAACCTTTTCGCCACGGCTCTTTTGTTCGAAAGCCATTGCCCCAAGGATGGGAGTGAGAATCATCCCCGGGCCATGAATCCAGGCCAGCGCCTTATGCACGCGGATCGGCCCGCGGGTCTCAATCCCATGCGGCTTGGGAGCGAAGATTGCGTAGGAAGCGGTTGTGATGTACAAGCCTGCGGTGGTCGCGCCCAGCGCGGCGTGCAAATCGCGGTTCGTAGAGCTCGTGCTCCTACCTCCGGCAAAGCTGCCGGTAACCACGGTCGCCACCAACGGCACGGTTGTTATCAAGCCTAACCTCTGATGAATCCTCAGCATATGCGATCGCTTATCCAGTCGCGCCTGCTCTTCCGGATTCGGTTTGGTTTCGCTCGAAGGAAACCCGAGATCTCCCAGCGAGGGTGCTTGTTGGTTCGGAGCCGTGGCTTGTTGGTTCTGGTGCACCTGATTCGGGTTGTTGCCTTCAGGCTCCGGATTATCAGGCGGCGAGACTGCTGTTGGTTTGCTGTTCTCAGTTCGTGGCGCAGTCGGGTTCGTCGTCTGCGCAAATACGGCGGCTGCAAAGAGGCAATAGTAGAGGATGCCAGCTAGCTTGAGACCAAACCTTCTAGGCATGTGGTTAATCTCCAGGCCAAGTTGATCGACCAGAATGAACTACTCTGATTTTTCAACGTGGGATGCCAGGTGTCCCCCGACACGATGTCTATCGATCGTCAAGCCGCAACCAACTACTATTTGTACGTCTCGTACCCGAAACCGCTGCCTTCATGCGGTCCGTGATTTCCTTCGGCCTGTTGCTTGTTCCCATGCTCGATCATCGCGATAATGGACCTTCTAAATAGGCTAGGCACTTCCACGGTTGGGAATACCCACCTGGTCGAAACAGCCAGCAGCAAATTAGAGTCGAGGCACGGACTCGGCGCCAGCTTCTAAGTTTCTGCCTGACTAAATGTTACGAGGGCTCAAGGAGGAGGACTCGATGCTGGTGCGTAAGGGGAAGGCAAGCGAATTCCGCCGCCCCTGAACAATTCACTCTCTTGCCGCGTATCTTACGATAGCGGCACGGCTCACGAGAATTCGCCCGGCGCGTCCAAAAACTGTGGTTTTCCGCGATCTCATCAACGACGTGTTACGCACCTTATGGATTCATAAGCTGCGGACGTCACTTACCATGTTCGGAATCGCTTGGGGAGTCGTTTCGATCGTCTTGATGGTTGCCGCTGGCGAGGGTTTGCGTGTAGGCCAAGCGAAACAGGCCGAGACCCTCGGAAAAGATATCATGATCGTCTTTCACGGCCGCACCAGCTTGCAGGCTGGGGGACAACGGGCAGGCCGACAGGTGCGATGGGAAGACCGTGATATTCCTTATGTCCAAGATCACTCGCCGGACTGCCGGTATGTGATTCCCGAATTGGAACAGGACAGCGTGCGTTCGCATACCGCGTATAATGCGGCAGCATTTACCGTCACCGGCTCTTATCCTCCATTTGGCGAGATTCGCAGCCTTAATATCGCCAACGGCCGCTTTTACAATCCGGATGACTTGTGGCAGGCGCGGCGGGTTGCTTTCCTGGGCAGCGATGCGGCCAAGCAACTGTTCCCGATGGGTGACGCCGTCGACCACACCGTTTACCTTAACGACATTCCGTATGTCGTAGTTGGTGTCATGGCCAAGAAGAAGCAGGACTCCAGCTACGACGGCTGGGATGTAAACAAGGTTTTCATTCCGTTTAGCGCCATGCGCCAGGACTTCCCCGACAAGCCGCCGGGGACTCCGTTTACCTTTGATCAAATGCTGGTGACTCCCAAGTCCGTAGCCCAGCATGAGGCCTGCAAGGGTGAGATACGCAGGGCCCTGGCTATCCTGCATGGCTACGATCCGACCGATAAGGAGGCTTGCCCGATCTGGGACACTGTCCAGGAGGCTCAGGCTTTCGCCACCATGACTAACGGCATGAAATATTTTCTGGGCGCAGTGGGCATAGTGACGCTTCTGCTGGGCGGCTTAGGCGTGATGAATGTCATGCTGGTCGCGGTGCGGGAACGCACTCGTGAAATTGGAGTACGCAAAGCTTTGGGCGCTCCCTCACGCAAGATTCTGCAGCAGTTCTTTATAGAGGCGTTATGCATCGCTCTGGTAAGCGGTGGAGTCGGGCTGGGATTGGCCTTTGGCCTGTGCGGACTGGTTGATCTGCTGCCCATGCCCGATTTCTTTGCCGGCCTGCTGCCGACGTGGACAAGCGGCCTGCTCGCGTTCGGCTTACTGGGGAGCATCGCGATCGTCTCGGCACTCTACCCCGCGCGCAGGGCTGCCTCGGTAGATCCAATTGAGGCGCTGAGGTATGAGGCCGGAGGATAGTAAGGCGATTCTCATCACAAAAGGACGGAATGGAACACGAAGGCTCTTTGTTGAGACCCTCTGTCCTTTACCGTGAATCTTTTCTCTTATGCTGACGCAAATCATCCTCGAATCCTGGGTCGCCCTGAAGCGGAACCGCACCCGCACGGCTCTAACCATGGCCGGGATAGTATGGGGTATCGTGACGGTTACGCTTTTGATCGCCTATGGTTCCAGCTTCCGCAGCATCCTGGTGAACGGCTTCGATGCCTTCGGTCGAAGCGTGGTGATAGCGTGGCCGCAGCAGACCAGCGAACAACCAGGAGGCCAGCGCGCCGGCAAAAAAGTGGTGTTCGAACAAGCTGACCTCGATATGGTCAAGGAGAGCGCTCCACTGGTGAGGTACGTATGCCGTGAAAGCGTGAAACGGCCCGGTATCAGCTACGGCGATCGTATGGTCGGAACTGCGGCAATCCGGGGCGTTTGCCCCGAGTATGGGGAGATGCGCAACGAAGTGCCGTCCGAGGGACGCTGGCTTAATTCTTCCGACGAACTGGAACGCCGCCGCGTATGTTTCCTGGGCGGTCGCGTCAAAGAACAGCTGTTTAGTGGCCGGCCCGCCGTGGGTGAACAAGTGGAGATCGAGGGAGTGCGCTTCACCGTGGTGGGGGTGATGGCTCGCAAGATCCAATTGAGCAACTACTTCTCAAGTGACGATGAATCAGTCTGGATTCCCTTCTCCGCGGCGAGTGAGTTGTGGGATACCAAAGACGCACAGGTAATGGTTTTTCAACCGATTGCCCCGCAATTCGAGAAGCGTGCCATGGCGCAGTTCCTGGCGGCGATTGCACGGCGCCAGCAGTTTTCTCCCACCGATCCGAAGGCCATCCAAATGTTTGGCCGCGACGAGTTCCGTCCCATCATTGACGGAATCACCATCGGTCTGGAAGTACTGCTGACCTTTATTGGAACTCTTACCCTTGGCATAGGCGGGGTGGGTGTGATGAACATCATGCTGGTCTCGGTCGAGGAGCGCATCCGGGAAATCGGCTTGCGGCGCGCCCTAGGCGCAAAGAAATATCACATCCGGCTGCAGTTTCTGGCCGAGACTCTGATGATCATGGTATGCGGCGGGGCACTCGGCATCCTCTTGTCCTACATCATCGCGGCCGCCGTTGGAACACTTCCCCTCATGGGGCCCCTGTTTGAAGATACTTCCGGCAAGGCCGACATCCACCTGCAGATTTCACTGTTTACCATCCTGACGGCAACGGCGGTGCTGCTGGTCGTCGGAGTTTTGAGCGGGTTGGTTCCGGCTATGCGGGCGTCGAGACTCGATCCGGTGGAAGCGCTTCGTTACGAGTAGGACTTCACCGCACACGAAGTTATAGGAAGGATCCAGGACCTCCGGCTCCCTGTATGAAGCCTGCCCTATCCTGGGCGAGGCGAAGGATGCTGAATCGAGTACTTCGGGAAACTGTGACCCGTGCTAGTGGTACTGGAGAATCTTAGCCGCAAGCGCTGGACGCAGGCAGCGGACGGTCGGGCAATCTCCGGTGGCAAGACCAGGCTGATCGAGCCACGCGCTTGCTGAGCGTCTACCTCGTCGCGGCTGCCGCTTTATCGCTCCGATTTCCGGCAACGGTTTTCTAGCCGGCGAACCGATTTTTTCCGACTCTACGGGAAGGGCAGAATCCAGAACAAATCATTTCAAACCTGAATTGCCAGCGATGGTAAGCGATTAGCGGTAATAGCAAAAAGCGGGTAGCGAAAATAAATGGCCACATCCGATTCTTCGAGTTCTTAGGTGGACACTTAGAAGCCTAACGGCCGTTGTCAATGCGGCCTTAAGCTGACGCCTACTTCGATAGCGCGGTGCACGCTTGGTTGTTTCCGATCAGATCTGTGATGGGCCTGTTGATCAATGATGCATGATGTTCTTCGACCATGGGATCATGTCCCAGGTACGCCAGAACGCAATCATTTCATCCTGAGTACCGAGAGAAACACGGATGTGTGTCTCCATTTGCGGAAAAATACGCCCAATCAGGACACTGTTCTTGCGAAAATGCTCGACAACACCGCTCGCCGGATGAAAAGTATTCATCATGACAAAGTTGGCGTGCGAATCGATAGGCTTAAGGGAGCGGGCCATAGCCTGATTAAAGAATTCTTGACGATCATTCCCATTCCGCTGGATGGAATCATTAAGTCCCTCGGTATCCGCCAGGGCCGCGGCAGCGGCCTGAGTTGCCACTGCATTGATGCTGTCCTCGGTTGCGAACACTCGCATTCGCTGAATTGTTCCGCCTGACGCCACGGCATAACCAAGCCGCAGGCCCGCAAGCCCGTATACCTTAGAAAAAGTGCGTGTGACAATGATTCTTTCGTCATCGAGCGGGTGCTCGATGAACGAGGCGTACATTGCGGACTGGCCCGCGTAATGGTGATAGGCCTCGTCGATGACTACAAATATGGATGCGGGAAGCCGTCCGATGAACTCCTCCAAATCCTTCCGAGGGGTCAGCGACGCCGTAGGACTGTTGGGATTCGAAATGTATATAAGACCGCTGGAGGAGTTGGTACGCGCATGCATTTCATCAAGGTCATGGGCAAATGTCGATGTCAGAGGTATTGATATGACCTCAGAATCTACAGCTCGTGCATAGTGTTCGATGCCTTCGAACGTTGGCGATGCCTGGATCAATCGTTTTCCGCTACGGAATGCTGGACAGCACTAACACACTAATGCAGGCGACTTATATCCTTAATCATTTCGGTTTCCCCGAGCAGTCAAACAGTACGCCGACGTTCCAACACAACATTTAGTGTTCACAATTTCACCTAAACGAAACGCGCCACCGGGCACTTACACGCTAACCGTGACGGGCAGCGGCGGAGGAGCACAACATTCTGCAACCGTCACTTTAGCAGCGCCATGTGAACCGGGTTTATCGGCATGGAATACGGTAGGGTACTCCATTGTCCCTGCACATTAGCTTGACCCAGCATTCTGGGAAGTAGGGCGTTGAGCAAGAGCAGAAAGATGAACGAACAAATGAAGCGCGAAGAGATACGGTTGATCATGGAGCACCTCCGGACGGCGGTTAGAATGGGCCGACAAAGAACTCCGGGGAATGGCCGCTCTCGTCAAATATCGCAACGACGCGCTGATGCGATATTGAGAGCATAAGGTAAGAACGCGAGCACCTTATGTCTCGATTATCAAAGGTGTCAAGATGAAAGATGTTGCGATGGGTTGCAGAGTTTTGCTCTGATTCCGCAATTCGGTTTCTTGGAGTGGAATCTGGGACCAGCAGGATGGCGCAGCAAATTAGGCAAGCATCGCGCTTTTGAGGAGTAACCTGTCATAAAAAAGATTCAGTACCTCCTCAGGTCAACACGGCGCAAACCGATGCAAATCGTACAGTTACTCCTTATCAGCAGTGCTCTCCTCCCGTGGTGGAATTAGCTGTGATTCCATCTGCCTGGGCGCCCGCGCCATCAAGAATTTTCGGTTCCCGGCTTCATAGGACGTCTCCGATGGTCGCCTGACGGGAGAGCCTTCGACGACCTGCTCACCAGCAACGGTGCGTCCAGTCTTTGGGAACAATTATTGAGTAGGCTCAAGCCGAAACGGCTCACTCACTTCAATTCGGGTGAAATATTTGACTCCAGCTGGTCAGCCGATCGCGAGCATCTGTTAATGACGCCTGGACAATCAAAGCGAGAGGTTGCTTTGCTGAGCGATCTTCACTGCAGATAGCCCTACTCCCATATCACAGGGTCCGCGGTCATCCATCGCTTCCTTTCCACCGAGTCGGGTGATCGCCCTGTCTTGTCCGTTTTGTCATCAGTTTGAAACACCCTCCGGTGATATCACGAGCCAATTGGAACTTGCCTTAGCAAACGACCAAGTTTGAACTCCGCAGGCGGTGGCTTCAGGCCTAAAACCGCATCGCTGACGATAGTGCCGAATGCTGGCCCATGCTTAAAGCCGTGCCCGGATCCTCCACCAACGATCCAGACATTCTCAGCTTCGGGATGGTGGTCCAAAATGAAATTCTGGTCCGTCGAGTTCTCGTATTGGCAGACACGACTTTCCAACAGCGGAGCATCGGCGAGAGCTGGGAAGCGTAGACGTAAATAAGCGCGGGATGCCGCCAATCCCTCGGCAGAAATCTGGCGCTCCATAGTGGTGGGGTCGATGATGGGTCCGCGCATATCGTCGGCGATTTTAAAACCGCGCCAGTGATTTCCGGGAATGCCATAAAACGTGTGTCTACCAGGGAAACCTTCGAGTTGGTGGCTAGCATCATCGCTCCACACCGGCAGCTGAGCGTCGGTGAACCGCAAATCCCCCGCCGAGCTTCCGAAAAAGAAAACTTCCTGGCGCGTCGGCGTGATACTTGGTGTTAAGAAAGGAAAAACTTCGCCAAGCCATGGCCCGCAGGCAAAGACGTATGAATCTGCATGCAGAACTTCGCCCGATCCGAGCTTGACACCCTGCATACGATTCGACACGATCTGGCCAGGAGTCACCTGCGTCTGGTTGTATTTCCCACCTTCTTTGAGGAACGCATTTAGAACCGCCTCACAGGCGCGCCGTGCTGCGAGATAACCCGAGTCTGGTTCATAAACGGCCCACGAAATGCCCTCGAAGTTAATTTGCGACCAGTGCTTGGCGCACTCTGCGGCAGAAAGCTTCTCAAATGGAACACCCGCTTCGGTCATTAATGGCAGCGCCGCCCGCTCATACGAGTCATCGGCGCCCGCCATCCAGAGCACGCCCGAAGGAAAGAAGAGCTTCAGGTTCCATTGCTGTTCGTATTGTTTCCATAGCTCGAGTGCTCGCGCTACCATTTGCGTGTAAATGCGCCCAGACCCGTATGTCGCACGAATCACACGTGTCTCACCGCCCGAGCTGGCGCGCGAATTCCCTGGCCCCCAGGCATCGAGCAGGGTGACTTTGGCGCCTTCTTTGAGGAGCTGAAACGCGGCCCAGCCGCCGAACGCACCTGCGCCAACCACGGCGACTGAACTTCGGGGAGAACTTGCCAATCGACGTGATCCAATCAGATAAGCTCCGGCAACCGCGGAACTCTTTAAGAATGCGCGGCGGGAACTGCTCGTCTGCCTAGCAGC
>Ga0126383_10002479_pt1 | contig 11921 bp, 13 predicted proteins | sample PanSoiMetPlot_35_FD_96882 | JGI IMG/M metagenome (GOLD analysis project Ga0126383, IMG submission 96882) | Tropical forest soil microbial communities from Panama - MetaG Plot_35 | ecosystem: Environmental > Terrestrial > Soil > Tropical forest > Bulk soil | place: Panama | collected 2016-02-17
CAAGGTCCCGTTTTACGGCGCCGCCGTGCTTTGTCTCGACGATCCGCACGTGCAGGCGGTGATTCCGAAGGTCGAACGGCGCCGCATCACCTACGGACTGAGTGCGCAGGCGGACATTTCCGCGCACGACATTCAATTCGATCAGACGTTCGGGTCGAGCTTTACAGTTTTGAGCGGGGTCGATGTCCTGGGTCGCGCTACCTTAAAGGTGCCCGGCAAACACAACGTCTATAACTCGCTGGCGGCGATTGCCGTGGCCCTGGAATTGGATGTGCCGTTCGACACGATTAAGCACGCGCTGTCGGAATTCACCGGAGCGGAACGGCGTTTTCAGTTCAAAGGCGAAGAGAAAGGCGTCACTGTAGTCGACGACTATGGCCATCACCCGACTGAGATCAAGGCCACGCTGAGCGCGGCGCGAATTGGCGCGCCGAATCGCCGCATTGTCGTCCTGTTTCAACCGCACCGGTATTCGCGCACCAGCGATCTGATGGACGAATTCGCCAGCGCTTTCAACAACGCCGACGTGTTGCTGGTCACCGATATCTATGCGGCCAGTGAAACGCCGATTGAAGGGATCGATGCGGAAGTTCTGACCGGACGGATCAAGAGTTACGGGCACAAGAATGCCGAATATGTCGGCAGTCTCGAGGGCGCAGCCGATCAACTGCTGGCGACGGTTCGTGACGGCGATCTGGTGATTACGCTGGGAGCTGGTTCGGTCCATCGCTCAGGCGATCAGTTGTTGGGACTGTTGCGCGAGAGTTAGAGAAGAGAATGGGACATATGGGACTGATAGGACATATACGACACATGAGTCCCATAAGTCCCATAAGTCCCATGAGTCCCATGGGTCCGATGATAAAGATGAGCCACCAGGATCAGGTTGAATCAATTGCCGAACGCCTGGGCGTGCGTGCTGAACGCGGCCGGCGCTTCGCTGATCTGACCAGCCTGCGCGTCGGCGGCGCGATTGACTGGGTGGTTTCGCCGCAGACTGAGGAGGAAGCGGCCGCGGTTGTCCATGCTCTGGAACAGAAAGCCATCGCCTGGCGCCCATTGGGATCGGGAAGCAACGTGCTCGCCGATGACGGCGAACATCATTACGTGATCGTCGCTCTGAAGGCCTTGAAGGCCGCTCCGGTTTTTGACGGCAACCGGGTTTCCGTCAGCGCCGGTTATTCACTGCCGCGATTGTGTGTCGATGCCGCGCGACATGCGCTGTCAGGAATTGAAGGGCTCAACGGAATCCCCGGCACCGTCGGCGGCGCCTTATGGATGAACGCCGGCGCCTACGGCCAGGAGATTGGAACGGTCGTGGAGACAGTGCGGGTTGCGCGCGATGGTCGCGTTACGGCGATTCCGGGAAGCGAAGTGCAGTGGAATTATCGCCACACTTCGTTCCGCGAAGGCGAGCTTTTGTTGGGCGCGACGCTGATGCTTCATCCGGACGATCCGCAGCAGATCAATGAGCGCATGGAAAAGGCGAAGAGCCAGCGTATGGCGACGCAACCGCACGGCGCGCGTTCCGCCGGATGTTTTTTCAAGAATGCTCCGTCCAGTCCGGTGGGCACGGGCAAGATGATCGACGACCTTGGCATGAAAGGGACTCGCCGCGGCGGCGCAGTGGTCTCGCCGAAGCATGCGAACTTCATCGTTACCGAGGGCGACGAAGCGAAGGCTTCTGATGCGCTGGCTTTAGCGGAAGAGATTCGCGAGCGCGTCAAACAAGAACATGGCATCGATTTGGAATACGAAGTCGAATTGTGGAGCAGCAAGTAGTTGGGAGCGCGACTTGTTAAGTTGCGTCGCAGTCCGGTGCGAAAACCCGCAAGCTAACCGCTTGCGCCAGAGAACATGAAAGAACAGGTAATTGCAGCGCGCGGGTCGCGCCGCGCGGCAACTCAATCAAAAGGTTTCGTGCAGAAGCCGGCGCGCCGCGATGGCTCGTCGTCGTCGCGGGCGCGCGGCTTCTTCTCGAAAGAGATATTTGCTTATGTACCCTGGGCCCTGAAGTTCGTCGTCGCGATCGTGATTCTGGTCGGCCTGATCGTCGGTTATCGCCTGGCGGCGGCGGCGGCGCTTTTCCAGGTGCAGACCATTGACGTGAGCGGCACCTCGCGCACCTCAGCGGAAGAGATCCAGGGTCTCACCCGGCGCGCTTTGTCACGCAGCGGAGTCTGGCGCGCGGATTTGACCGGGCTCAGCAATGAACTCGGCCGTCTCCCCGGGGTGCGGCGCGCGGTGGTGACCCGCGTATTGCCCGACCGTATCCGGGTGCGTATCACCGAGCGGGTGCCGACGGCCGTGGTCCGCACTTCGAGCGGCCACTTTGTCTGGGTCGACGACGATGGGGTCATGCTCGGCGAGATGCGGCCCGACGATCATATGCCGGCGTTTTTCATCCGCGGTTGGAATGAAGAGGGCAGTGACGATGCGCGCCGCGAAAACGCCGGGCGGGTGCAGAAATATCAGGAACTGCTGAAGGCGTGGGACGCGGCCGGGCTCTCGCCCAGAGTGAGCGAAGTCACGCTCAGTGATTTGCGCGACGTGCGCGCGCAGTTGGCCGGGGCCGATTCGCAGATTGAAGTCAGGTTGGGGGCCGAGGATTTATCAACCCGACTGCAGATCGCGCTCCAGGCGCTGGACACCTACAAGCAGACGCCGCGGGGCTCATCGATCACCTACGTTGATTTGCAGACCGGACGGGTGGTGATTGGATTCAGCTCAGGAAGCAAATCAACGGCTGACGCGGCGGCTGCAAATGCGACCTCGCAACTTTCGGACAGCAGCGCCCCGTCCCCCGGAGTCTCCGGCGATGCCGGCAGACGTGACAGCGATCCGGCGAAGCCGAAGACGGGTGAAGATCGAAAGAAGAAACCGGCGCCGCAATCCGTCGGGAATGCGCTCCGCCTTCGTTGAGGCAGTGCTTTTGGCGGCGAGATAGAGGATGGCTAAGAGAACGAACCACACGATCGGATTGGACATCGGCACGAGCAAGGTGACTTGTATCGTGGGCGGTCCGAGCGACGAAGGCGTGCTGCAGGTGCTGGGCATCGGCGAAGCGGAGTCGCGCGGTTTGCGTAAGGGGGTGATCGTAAATCCCGAGGCCGCGGTCGAAGCCATCAAACGATCCGTGGAAGACGCTGAGCGCATGAGCGGCGTCCAGGCTGAGGAGGTCACCATCAATCTGGCCGGCTCGCACATCATGGGTTTCAACGGTCAGGCAATCGTCGCCGTCGCCGGACGCGATCGGGAGATTACTCCGGACGATGTGCGCCGCGCGATCGACTCGGCTTGCGCAATTCAATTGCCGGCGGGCCGCGAGATTGTGGATCGCCTGCCGCAGGAATTCATCGTGGACGATCAGGACGGCATCAACGATCCGGTGGGCATGACCGGCGCCCGCCTCGCCGTCAAAGTCCATATCGTTACCAGCCCCGTGACTGCGCGGCAGAATGCCATCAACGCCGTGAACCGGGCGGGGCTGATCGTTGCCGACATGATTCTGGAGCAATTGGCCGCGGCGGAAGCGACCTTGACTGAAGACGACAAGGAATATGGTTCCGCCCTGGTGGACATTGGCGCCGAGACGACCGGACTTTGCGTCTATCAGCGCGGCGCAGTTCAGCACACCGCGGTCTTTCCGCTGGGGGGCTCGCACTTTACTAACGACATCGCGTTTGGGCTGCGCACGCCGATTCCGGAAGCTGAACGAATCAAGCGGACCGTGGGTTGCGCGTCGAGCGCGTCACTGAGCGATTCGCAACGGGGCGAGATGGTGGAAGTGCCGTCGGTCGGCGGCCGGGCGCCGCGGCAATTGTCGCGACAGATTCTCTGCGACATCCTGCAGCCGCGCGCGGAAGAAGTGCTAATGCACGTCTCAGATGAAATCCGCGACTCGGGTTGGAATCGTCAATTGTCGAGCGGCGTGGTGTTGACTGGCGGCGGCGCGTTGCTCGACGGCATGGTCGAGATCGCGGAACAGGTTTTTGATGCGCCGGTGCGCGTCGGTTATCCCGAGCGCGATCGCTTCGGCGGTTTGATCGAAGACATCCAGAGTCCGGTCTGGGCCGCGGCGGCCGGACTGGCGCTGGTGTCGCAGCGCGCGCACGCGCTCGAACAACGAAGTGGAGCGCCCAAGCGCGGAGCTTCAGGCCGTTTGACGCACTTCGTTTCAAAGTTTCGCAACAGATTTACCAGTAGTATTTTTTGACCAAGTATTGTATGCTGGCCACCCGTTGGCACAATATATTGTCCGCAAGATATAGAGTCCAATGGCCCAGCCGACCCAAAATAAATGAAAGAGGCTGACTGAGCCCTTCCTGCAGGGAAGAGAGGATAGAACTATGACACCTGAAGTACGTGAACCCGGCAAAGGCATTAATATTTTCATTGACGACGAACCTCCCATAACCGGGGCACGCATCAAGGTGATTGGTGTCGGCGGCGGCGGCGGCAACGCCGTGAATCGCATGATTGACGCCGGGATCGAAGGCATCGAATTCGTCGTGGCCAATACCGATCTGCAGGCGCTGAAGCGTTCGCGCGCTTCGGTGAAGATTCAACTGGGCGGACGTCTGACCAAAGGACTGGGTGCGGGAGCAGATCCGGAAGTCGGACGGCAAGCGGCCCTCGAAGATACGGACAAGATCATTGAAGTGCTCGAAGGATCGGACATGGTGTTCGTCACCACCGGGCTCGGCGGCGGCACCGGCACCGGCGGCGCGCCGATCGTGGCCTCGCTGGCCACTGAACTCGGCGCCCTAACCGTGGCGGTGGTCACCAAGCCTTTCAACTTCGAAGGACGCCGGCGTTTGCAGCAGGCTGAGCAGGGCCTCAGTGAACTGCATGAGTCGGTCGACACGGTAATCACTATTCCCAACGAGCGGTTGTTTGGCGCGGTGGCGCAAACCGCTTCGGTGACGGATGCGTTCAAGACCGCGGACGACGTGCTGCGCCAGGCGGTGCAGGGCATCAGCGACTTGATCACGGTTCCCGGTTTTATCAATCTCGATTTTGCCGATGTGCGCACCATCATGCAGGGCATGGGCATGGCGCTGATGGGGACCGGTTATGCGCGCGGCGAGAACCGCGCGATCGAAGCCACCCAGGAGGCGATCTCATCCCCGCTGTTGGAAGAGGCTTCGATTAAAGGCGCCCGCGGGGTGCTGATCAACATTACCGGTGGTCATGACCTGACGCTGTACGAGATTAACGAAGCAGCCACGATTGTGCGCGAAGAGGCCGACGAAGACGCCAACATCATCTTTGGCCATGTCATCGACGAGACGATGGCTGACGCGATGAAGATTACGGTCATCGCCACCGGGTTCCGACACGACGTCGCGACGGCCACTCTGCCGACCAATGTGCAGATGCCGCTGACGACTCCGCCGCGCTACGCGCCGCGTTCACCGGAAGAGTTTCCGTCGGCGAATCCGAAGCGAGTGGACGACCTCGACGTGCCGACATTTATCAGGAAAAAGGCTGACTAAGGCCGGCTGAAATTGACAGCAGCGACGCGCCGGTTCGCTGAAAATTAAACGATTAAGCAAACATCTTGTTACGCTTTGCGCGTAACTTTCTCCTCACATCCTGCGTCAAACGGATCAGATGTTTCAGCTTTGCGTTTTCCCCCTCAGTCGTGTAGCATGACGCCCAATCCCTGAAGTACTTAATCTAACGGGTCAGTGCGTATCTCTCCTGGGAAGGCCGCAGCCTGCGACTTACTGTTTTCTGACTGCACGATCGGAATTGATCAGGGTTGGTATTTTTCTTTTTTGATTTATTAGAGGAGGCTTTGTGAATCGCAAACTTATCCGGACGACGCTGGCAGACGTAAAAGCGCGACGTGAGCAGGCGCAGCAGCATCGCCCAAACGGCAATGCGCAGATGGGCATGGGCCAGCCGCGCGGAGGACAGCCGCAACCACAGAATAATCAAAACCGGAAGCGGCAGCCGCCGCCCTCCGAAACTCACGCGGAAATCTACTATTACAAAAAACAGATCGACGCGCACACACCCATGGTGCTCGTGCTCGAAGATGGCGAGGAGATCGAAGGAACGATTGAATGGTACGACCGGGGGGCATTGAAGATTAACCGGAGATCGGCGCCGAACCTGCTGGTGCTGAAACGGCACATCAAATACATCTTCAAGGCGGAAGAACGCCTGTCTCCGGGTGCGCGCGATGAGCGTGCGTCGCAGATGACCCGCGTCGAGGACGACGACGACGAACCTCACATCTCCGAAATTTAGCTCTTCCCCGGCGGCCGGCCAGATCCGGCTGCCGATGCAGTGATGGACACTCTCAAGCAAGAGGCTTTTCTTGCGCGACCTCGCGTCGGCATCACCATGGGCGATCCCGCGGGCATCGGCCCCGAAGTGGTGCTCAAGGCCCTCGCTGAACCAGCCGTCACCTCGGTCTGCCAGCCGGTAATCATCGGCGACGCGCAGTTGCTGGCGCACACGGCCCGTACCCTGAACCTGCAATGCGGTTACGAAATCGTGAGGCGCGACGAAGAGTTTCCCCCGGACTCGTGGGCGCCAATCATTTATCACCTCAACAACATTCAGGGAAATGTCGAGCCGGGAATTGAATCGGCCCAGGCCGGCAAGGCGGCCGGCGAATACATCGAAGCGGCCGTCGGACTTTGCGCGGCCGGCGACATCGCGGCGATTGCCACGGCGCCGATAAACAAACGGGCGCTGTTTCTGGGCGGCTACAGTTTTCCGGGTCACACTGAGTTTCTGGCGCACCTTACCGGCATCGACGATTTTGCGATGGGCTTTGTCGCCGCCAATCTGCGCGTGGTCTTGATTTCGACCCACGTACCGTTGTCGCAGGCCATCGGTTTAGTCCGGCGCGAACGCCTGGAGAAAACGATCCGGCTGGCGCATCACGAATTGCAGCGTTGGGGAATAGCTGAGCCGCGAATTGCGGTCGCCGCCTTGAACCCGCATGGCGCGGAAGGGGGACTCTTCGGAATTGAAGAGGCCTCGGAAATCCTGCCGGCCGTTGAGAGTTGCCATGTCACGGATGATATCAATGTCAGCGGACCCTTTTCGGCTGACACGGTTTTCCTGCGGGCCTCGCGCGGCGAGTTCGACGTCGTGGTCGCGTGCTATCATGACCAGGCGATGATCCCCGTCAAGTGCCTTTCGTTTGGTGAGGCGGTTAACGTGACTTTGGGCCTGCCGTTCATTCGCACCTCGGTCGATCATGGGACCGCGTTTGACATTGCGGGCCGGGGTATAGCCGAACATTCAAGTATGGTGGCCGCGATCAAATTGGCCGCTGAGTTGTCGGGAAAATCCGGAGAAAGCGGCCGCGCGCTGGAAGCGGCTTGAGCGAAATCACTTGGGCGATAACAGTTTAAAAGGACGCGTGCTGGTAGCCGACGACGATCCGGCCATCCTGCGTCTGGTTAAGACAATTCTCGAGAAGGAAGGCTTTAGCGTCGTTACCGCACGCGACGGAAAAGAGGCTTACAAGTCTTTGCAGGACCATGGCGATCTCACCGCCGCCGTCCTGGACGTGGTGATGCCGCACATCCAGGGACCGGAGTTGGTGCGCTACATGAAAACCGAGAAGCGCTTCATGAATATTCCCGTGATGATGATGACGGCCGAGCAGGATCCGAAATTGTCGCGCGACAGTTTCGCCGCCGGCGCAGTCGTATTTCTGCCGAAACCTTTTACGGCCACGCAACTGCAGACGATGTTGCGGATGTTGATAGGCAAAGCCAGATAATTGACGGAGCTTTAGGACTACAATTGACTCATTCACTCATTGGTTCATTGACTCATTAATTTACCGCTGTTCATTGAATCAATGATCCAAATGAATCAATCAGTCGATGGAGCCCTGCTGAGGGTCGGGCTTCTGACACTCGATCGGAGGTGACCATGTCGAAACGAAATATTTTGATCATTTCAGCGATGCTCTTCGCGGTCGCCGGCGGCTTGATCATCACTACGACGCGGGCCGCGGGCGATCTCACCAACAAAGAAGCCCGTCGCCTGATCGCGCGCATGGCCGGCATCCAACTGCCCTCGGACGCGGTGCGCATCAAAGACGTTTCGTCGCTGGGAAACTCTGCCACGGTCACGGCGCAGGTTGAAACTGCTTTCAAGTTCGAGAAGGGCAGCGACGGCAAATGGCGCGTCGCCGAGATCCGCACCGGCGACCGTCGTTGGGAAGACGTCGATCTGCTGGTCAAAGCCTTGAATGTCGAGAAGACGGCGCGGGCCCGCGCTGAACTCGAATCAATCGCCACCGCGTTGGAAGCCTTTCATCGCGAACGCGGTTCTTATTTGGAATCAAAAAGCGAAGCCGCGCTGATCGATAGTCTCAACCCGCGCTTTCTCAAGACCATCATTCGCCTGGATCCCTGGCACCAGCCTTATGTTTACGAAGGCAGCCGCAGCTCATTTGTGCTGCGCTCACCAGGTCCCGATGAAAAGCCGAACACGCCGGACGACGTCGTGGTTTCCTCCACCGGCAAATGAGCGGCCGGCCGAGTTAATTGCCTTTCGCATTTGGAATCGGAATAACGTAGATAATGACCTCCGTGCCCGACGGTACTAGTCTGCCGGCGAACGGATCCTGGTAAAGCACGGTTCCCGGAGCGCCCTTACCCGGCTGTTCGAGTTTTTTCGGGCTAAGGCCCTTTTGCATCAAAATCCTTTTCGCCTCTTCCAAGGTAGTTCCCTTCAAATCCGGGACACTGATGTTGGCGGCCGCCGCCGGCACCACATAAAGAGTCACCGGACTATTGGCCGCGATGCGTTGGCCGGGGATTGGGTCCTGATACAACACGGTGCCCGGCGGCGCTTTTCCCGACTGGTCGACTCGCACAGCCGTGAAGCCGGCGGCGCGGATTTTCTGCTCCGCATCTGTGAACGACATTTTGGTGACGCTGGGAACCGGAACCAGCGCAGGGGCAGGTGACGGAGTCTGTCCGGGCGGTTTGGGATCCACCCTGATGGGATTGTTGAGGGCGGCCTGCACACTCTCCTGCGCGCTGGCCAGCGCGGCCACGGCGATCTTAGTGTCCTGATTACCGTTGCCCTGGTTGCATTGATCCAGCGTGGGCTTCACGTTGGCAATGTCAAAACTGAGCTTGCGCAGCAGTCCTTCCTGCTCGGCTACTTCGGTTTTGGCTTTCGCAATCGCATCATTCAGCGCAGCTTCCTGCGCCTTCAGTTTCACGACCTTATTGGCTGAGTAGGCAATCCAGCCAAAGCCTATCGCCAGCACGATCAGCGTAAAGACGATTGAGACACCCAGGTTGCGGCGCTCTTTGGCGGCGGCTCCGGCAACCATCGCCTTCAGTTCCATCGGTTGCGCATTTAGATTGGCAGACATAGTTCTTAATCCACTTTTTGCAGGGCCTTCAACGCGTCTCGCGCGTCTTCGATCAGATATGACTCGACGCGCGTGTCCGCGGCGATTGCTTCATCCAGCAAGCGCTTGTAGCCACGGTAAATCGGAATTCTCAAACGATACTGAAGAAAGGAGCGGAGCGGGAATGGCAAAGCCAGACTCGATAAGGCCGCCGGGCCCAGCTTCATATATTCCAGGGCCGTTCCGCTTAGTCCGGTAGATCGATAAAGCAGAGCGGTTCCGATCAGGCCCGCCACCCAAACGCCGCAGGCGAACGCGCTCGAGATCACGACGTTGGTTTTCTGCGCCTTGATCTGCATTTCGAATTCCCCGGAAAGGTAGCGATAAACGGCCATCTCCGCCGCCGTTGGCCTGGTGTCGCAAGGCAGCGGACTGGTCTCAACTGGGTTGACCGGATCTGGATCTTCAGGCATCGCAGCCTTCTCCTCCGGAGTAGAAAACTCTAAGCGGGAGCTCTGGATAGGCGACCTGAGTAGTCGAAGGAAGTCCCGCCTGCTGATGAACGCGTTTAGCAATATATTAATTGTCTAAACGTGTCAACCATTTCCGGCTTTCCCGGCGTCGCGCGGCAGGCGGCGAGGGAAAACCTGGGCCTTTCCATCCTGATCGGCTGCCGAAAAGAATCATGATTGATCCATTTGATTCATTTCACGGCAAATACTTTCACACTTGATCGATTGGCAATCGCTGCCGGGCCATCCCGATCATAGACAGCTTTTTCTATTTTTCGTGACATCGGCTTCTCCTAAATGTAACGAATGACGGCTAAGTTACCCGCTACCACCCGAGCAGTTGTTGCACGCAGCCCAAAACAAGGTTATCTAGTAGGTGAAAGCTAACTAAAACCAAATATGAAAACACGCAAACTTGGAAGTGACCTGGAAGTTTCGGCTGTCGGCCTCGGTTGTATGAGCATGAGCGGCGCTTACGGCACGGCTGAAGAGCGCGACGAAACCGAATCGATCGCGACGATTCATCGCGCCATCGAACTGGGCGTGACCTTCTTTGACACCGCGGAAGTCTATGGGCCATTTGCGAACGAAGAATTGCTGGGCCGCGCGCTCAAGGGCCGCCGCGATCGTGTCGTCATCGCTACTAAGTTCGGCTTTAAGATCGAGAACGGGGCCATCGCGGGAACCGACAGCCGGCCATCGCATATTCGCGAAGCTGTGGAAGGTTCATTGCAGCGGCTGAACACGGATCGAATCGACCTCCTTTATCAGCATCGGATCGATCGCAAGGTGCCGATTGAAGAAGTGGTCGGGACCATGGCTGAGCTCGTGCGCGAGGGGAAGGTGCGCTTTCTCGGCCTGTCGGAAGCTGGTGAAGACAACATCCGGCGCGCGCATGCGACACATCCGATCGCCGCGCTGCAAAGTGAATATTCGCTTTGGGAGCGCAATCTCGAGCCGCGAATTATTCCGCTCTGTCGTGAACTCGGCGTCGGCGTGGTGCCGTTTGCTCCGCTGGGCCGCGGTTTTCTGACCGGTAACGTGAAGCCGGCTGAGGAATATCCGCCGGAGGATTTTCGCCACCGGGATCCGCGTTATGCCGGCGAAAACTTCGACGCGAACATGCGCGCCGCGGCGGTGGTGCGCGAGCTGGCGAATGATAAAGGGGCAACGCCGGGACAGATTGCCATCGCCTGGTTGCTGCAGCAGGGCGATGATGTGGTGCCGATTCCGGGAACCAGGCAGCGGCGCCATCTCGAAGACAATGCCGGCGCTGTCAACCTGACACTGGATCGGGAAGAGATGAACCGGCTCGAAGCCGCGCTTGCTCCCGAAAAAATTTCCGGGCCGCGTTACAGCCCCGAGCGGATGGCGCAGGTAGATCGCTAGTGTCGCAAGCCACCTACCATGTCCTGTTGAGAAGATCGGAAAGCGTTCGAACAGACAGGAGCAGTGACCCTCGACACGCGCGCGCCGTAGCAGGGTTAGCGCCCGGCCGTCATTTTAGTGACCAGTCCAACCGGTGATCACGTCCGTCTATTCCGGATTTAGCGGTCGCCATGCAGGCCTGGTGTCGTTAACGGCACTTCGGACTCTTCGGCCACCCGTTTTCCAATCTCTCTGAGTTCGTCCGTCGCGTCGCTAAGCGCCTTAGCGTCCTCAATCAGTTGTTCCGCCCGGCTGGATTTGCGCGAATCCGATTCCTTTTTCATTGCTGCTGATGACTGTTTAGCCACAGGGGAAGAGCCCTCCATTCCAAAGCATGTTGGGGCAAGCAATTTGAAGTTGATCGTTTGAGCTGACGACTCGCTCGCGCGTGATGTCAGGATGTCGGGAGACGCATTCTACCACCGAAAGCAAGTTCCGCAAAACTATTGACAACGGCACCTAACTCTGATATTTACCAACGCGCGTGATCATCAGCACGGTGGTTTTGGGCCTCCGAATCCTCGCCAGATCCCTAGACCCAAACCGATTAAGCGCAGCAGAATGCAGAAGCCAGGACGTTAGGCTTAATTGCGATAGAACTCGGGCAGCAGGTTAAAGGCGGGAAGTCG
>Ga0126383_10002480_pt1 | contig 11921 bp, 7 predicted proteins | sample PanSoiMetPlot_35_FD_96882 | JGI IMG/M metagenome (GOLD analysis project Ga0126383, IMG submission 96882) | Tropical forest soil microbial communities from Panama - MetaG Plot_35 | ecosystem: Environmental > Terrestrial > Soil > Tropical forest > Bulk soil | place: Panama | collected 2016-02-17
AGCGCGCGAGACGCGCGTGCGCTACCAGTCGTGATCGTGCTTATCCACCGACAGCCTGGTAATGGCCGAGACCGCGTTGCCACATGAAACGCGCCCACATCCACGCGAGCAGGAGCCAGCCGGTTTGGATTGCCAGCGCTTGCACGAGATCGGGACCCTTTAATCGGCCGAGAAAGATCGCCACCGGACAAAACAGCTCATAATAAAACGGTAGCCATTTCATCACCGCCTGGACGGCGGACGGCATGATGTCGATCGGAAACATCTGGCCGCCGAGGAAATATTCGAACGAATACACAATGAACACGATGGTGGAAATTTCCAAAATCCAGAACGCAAACATCGCCAGGCTATAGGTGATGAAGAACTGAATAAACGCCGCCATCACGGTCGAGATGGCCGTCAAGACGTAGATCAAGGGATCGGTCGGCAGCACGATATACTCCCGGAAATAAATGAAGATCAGCGCAATCGGGGGCAACGTAACGAAGCTGTAAACGAGTCGGCCACTCAAAAAAATGCTGGTACGGTACGCGAGATAACTCATCGGCTTCGTCAGCAGCGCATTGATCTGGCCTTCGCGGATGTCGGCGGCGATTTGAAATTCGTCCTCTGTCGGCACCACCAGGTTGCTGACCAGAATAGTCAGCAAATAATAATAAATCATCGAGCCGTAATCGTAGCCGTGCAGTCCGCCGCCGCGCTCCTTGAACACCGCCGCCCAGAGAAACACGGTCCCGGCCAGCGGAATCAACCCGAACAACGCGCGCAGGAAATAATTCCAGCGGTACACGAACGTGTTCTGGAGCCCGATGTTAAAAACTGAAGCGTACTTCTGCAGACTCATACTCCTGCTCATACGCTCCTATCGTTTGCCAATGACGAAATCCGAATGACGAATGACGAAACAATCACGAAATCCGACTTAATAAACAGACATCGATCGCGCTTCGTCATTTGAACATTTGGATTTCCTTCGATATTTGGCATTCGTGCTTCGTCATTTTCTTAATGTCAGCTCCACAGCCAAATTGATTGTCGCGATCATGCTGTCGGGTCGCGCGATGCCTTTCCCGGCAATCTCAAATGCGGTGCCGTGGTCGGGACTGGTACGAGGAAACGGCAGTCCCAGCGTCACGTTCGCGCCGCTGTGGAATGCGTGCAGCTTCAACGGGATCAATCCTTGATCGTGGTACATGCAAAGGACCGCGTCGAATTCGCCTTCAATCGCGCGGTGGAAAACGGTATCCGGTGAGACCGGACCAACGATTCTCGATTGAAAGCCCGGCTGTTGCTTCGCATCCGTTACGGCTCGGTCCTCGATTCTCGATTGCAGTTCCTGAACTGCCGGCGCGATGATTTCAATTTCTTCGCCGCCAAGTTCGCCAGATTCGCCGGCGTGCGGATTTAGTCCAGCAACTGCAATGCGGTGTGCAGTCTTGCTTCGCGAGCGCAGAAAATCGACGAGCAGCAGACCGACACGCATTATCTCCGATTGCTTGAGCGCGCGCGGGACTTTGCGCAGGGGAATGTGGGCCGTGACGAGCGCAACTGTGAGCTTTCCACCGGTCAAACACATCGCGAAATTTTTGACGCCGCAGCGCTCGGCGAAAAATTCCGTTTGCCCCGGGAACCTGAAACCGACTTTGTACATGCGGGCCTTGTGAACCGGCCCCGTCACGATCGCATCCAGTTCGCCGCGCCGCGCAAGTGTGACCGCTTCCTCAAGTGCAGCAGCAGCGGCGCGCGCGGTTCCGGCATTCGGTTTGCCTAACGAACAGTCAGGATAATGGCCGATGATTTTGTATTCGGCTGATTTCGGCAGCTGCTCAGATTTCAGAGCAAGCTCGACAATCTCCGGCCCAATGCCGGCGCAATCGCCCAGCGTGATGCCAATACACGGCTCAGTCGGGCTCGTGCTCATGCTCGTGATCATAATCGACTTTGTTCAATCGAACACCACCGTACGCGCTGCCACGGCTTGGCAAGCAAGCAGGATCGCGACGAAGAGACGACAGACTCAGGCGGGGTAGAAGAGGAATAGCGGAATGCGCCTCAAAACGTCTTGATGTACGCTTTTTCCCGCAGGCTGGCGAGCCAGCGATCCTGAATTTGCTGGGCTTCTTCCTGGATCAGTTTTTTCTCGATATCAGAGCGCACTTCCGCGAGCGATTTGGTGCTGCCGCCGTGCTTATCCTCCACCTCTAGGATGTAATAATTGCCGGCGTAATCGATGATGTTGCTAACCCGGCCAACGGGCATGTTGAAGGCGAACTTTTCCAGCTCCTCGGCCAGCGTGTTGTGCTCGATCCAGCCCCAGTCGCCGCCGTTGTCCTTGGTGCTGTCCTCTGAATACATCTGCGCCATCTGCTCGAACTCCGCACCGCTGGCAAGCTTGCCTAACACTTCTTCGGCGAGTTCTTTTTGCGCAGGCGCGCTCGCGGTATCCTTCTGGCCGGGAATCATGATCATTCGCAGTTTGATCTGCTCTTTGGACGTAAATTCATCGCGATGTTTTCTGTAGTACTCGTCGATTTTGGTGGGCGAAATGATCGAGTTTGTCTTGACGTTGTGGCTGCGCATCGCGCCCACAATAATTTTTTCCATCTCTTTTTGTTTGAACTCGCCCAACGTGTAGTTCTGAGCCTCGAGCGTTTTGACAAACGTGTTCCGGTCACCACCAAACGATTCCTGAATGATCTGATGTATCCGCTGGTCCACGATGTGATCAGGAATTTCGTAGCTTTCTTTCTTGAACGCCTGAATCACGAGCCGCCGGTCGATCAGATCTTTCAAGGCGAGTTGGCGCAGTTCCGTCAATTTTTTCTCCAAATCATGTCCGGTGTACTGCTGGCGGAGCAGCCTTTCCTGCGGCGCGGATAAAGCGCGCACTTGGGAATAGGTAATGACTTCGCCATTTACGACCGCAGCCATGCCGTCCACGACTGTGGGCTCCCCGGCAGACGCGACGCCACAGATCGGTAATTGTGCGAGCGCACCGATTGCCAGCAAAACGGCCATAAAAGGACGGATGAAATCCCTCATAATTTCTTAATCAGTTCGACAATCTCCGGGAGGTGTTGATCGATTTCCGATCCAACTAAACGGGGGAATTTGCCCGCGACAAGTATAAAATCCCCGTGCCGCGTCAACATCACCTTTCGCTCGCGCACTTCCACACGGCTCACGCCTGATTCCGCCGCGGCAAGCTTGATCTCGACTAGAGCGAATAAATTGTCAACGGCAGGAGGGAACGGCCCGAAACGATCGCGCCAATCGCGGCGCAGTCGTTCCAGTTGCTCGCGCGACGTGATCTCGGCGATCTCGCGATATGCACGTATGCGCATGGCGGGATCGCTCACGTAGGGGACTGGAATGAAAGCGGGGATGCGCTCTGGTTGCGGCGATTTCCGAAAGGCTTCGGCGGACTGGAGACCGCCGCTCCTTGGTTGCTGCACAAACTCCGCTTCATTCGTCACAACAAAGTCGAGTCGCACATCAACATCCAGCCGGAGCCGTGGCTTTTGGCCTTTGAGCTGCGCCACCGCCTGTTTGAGCAACTGACAATACAAATCGAAACCGACCGCCATGATGTGGCCGCTCTGAGCGGTGCCGAGAATGCTTCCCGCCCCGCGAATCTCCAGGTCGCGCATGGCGATACGAAAACCCGCGCCTAACGAGCTGTATTGCTTGATCGCGCTGATCCGTTTGCGCGCAGCGCCGATTGTCATCATCTCCCGCGGCAGAAGCAGGTACGCATACGCCTTATGCTCGGCGCGCCCGACCCGCCCGCGCAACTGATACAAGTCCGCGAGACCAAATTGGTCTGCGCGATCGATGATGATCGTGTTTGCATTCGGGATATCGAGACCGCTCTCGATGATCGTGGTGCAAACGAGCACGTCTGTTTTCCCGGCAATAAATCGCGCCATTGCCGCTTCCAGTTCATCTGCGTCCATCTGGCCGTGCCCGATTTCGACTCTGGCCTGCGGACAGAGATGAACGACTCGATCGCGCACCCGCTCGATGCTCGCGATGCGGTTGTGCAAGAAGAAGACCTGTCCCTGCCGTTCCAGTTCGCGTTCAATCGCGCCGCGAATAATCCGTTCATCGTACGCTGACACCACGGTTTCGACCGGCAGACGGTTGGGCGGGGGAGTCTCGATGGTGGACATGTCTTTCACGCCCACGAGCGAGAGATAAAGAGTGCGCGGAATCGGTGTGGCGGAAAGCGTCAGCACATCGACCAGCTTGAAGAGCTCTTTGAATTTTTCCTTATGTAAAACTCCGAAGCGCTGTTCCTCATCGATGACTACAAGGCCGAGGTTTTTGAAGACGACGTCGCCGGAAATGAGCCTATGCGTGCCAATCACGACATCGACACCGCCTTCGCGTAGCAATTGGAGCACCTTTTTCTGTTCGGAGTGCGACCGAAAACGGCTGAGCATTTCGATGCGCACGGGATACTCGAGCATGCGTTGCCGGAACACCTCGAAATGTTGCTGAGCCAGAACCGTCGTCGGCGCGAGCACGGCCACTTGTTTCCCGTCCATCACCGCCTTGAACGCGGCGCGCACTGCGACTTCGGTTTTGCCGAAACCCACGTCGCCACAGATTAGGCGATCCATCGGCCGAGGCCGTTCCATGTCGATCTTCGTGTCGATGATCGCCTTCATTTGGTCCGGCGTTTCGCGGAACGGAAAGGAGCGTTCAAATTCCGCCTGCCATTTTGTATCGGGCGCGAATGCATTGCCGGGTCGCATTTGTCGCTCCGCTTGGATCGCGAGCATTTTGCCCGCATAATCGAAAATGGAAGCCGCGGCTTTGATTTTCGCGCGCGCCCATTTGCCATCGCCGAGCGAGCTGAGCGGTGGCGATTTTTTTCCTGCGCCGACATAGCGGGAAACGAGATACGCTTGCTCGAGGGGAACGTACAGCTTGGCTTCATCGGCAAACTCGATAGCAAGAACTTCCTGCGTCCCATCCGTAGCGGCAGCCGTGTCGGCTGCATCCCTTGGCAAAGCAGGCGACACGCCTGCCACTACGGTCTCCGGAGATTTTGGAAGGCGAATAAGCCCGAGGAATCTTCCGATGCCGTGCTCGAGGTGGACGACCAGATCGTCTTCGGCGAGTTCGCTGAAATCGATTTGGGCGCGATGCCGTTCCGCGCGTCGCAGCCGCAAAAGCCGGCGAGGATGGACTGCGAATCGTCCGAACAATTCGGCAGCGGAGAGGACAACGAGATTAGCCGCCGGAAAACAAAATCCACGCGCAAGTGTGCCCTCCACAAAGTCCAGGCCCTCGACCGCGCCGCCCATGATTTCGCGGAACCGCTCGATCTCGCCTTCCGTCTGAAAGTAAATCAGGATCCTCGAGTCGTTCGCGCGCCATTCTTTCAAGCGCTCCACGAACTGCGCGCGTTTTGCCTCAGCAAGCACCAGATCGCCCGCACTAAACTCGCCGATCTCGCAATCTTGGAACGCGCCGCCAAAATCTTCCGGACCAGTCTCGATCCAGCCTTCGCTGATTTGGATGTGCGCGTTTGAAATTCCGTTCGGCTCCATATCGATGATGAGATCTCGCTCGAGAACGTAATCGCGGACTAACGCGCTTTGATCCGCTGCTCCCTGGTTCAGCAGGATATCAATCGACCGCAAATCGCGCACCGAGGTTTGTGTATCGACATCGAACTCGCGCAGCGATTCGATTTGGTCGCCGAAGAATTCCACGCGGAACGGCAATGGCGCCTGCCACGAATACAAATCGACAATGCCGCCGCGTACGGCGAACTGGCCGCGCGTCGTAACTTGCGAGACGCGCTCGAAACCGCTGGCCGTGAGTCGTTCGAGAAGCTTTTCCATCGTCGCGGTTGCTCCGCGGCGGAGCTGAACAACCGCAGATTCAAGCGTCCCGCGCTTCGGCGCGGCTTGATCGAAACCTGCGCGTGTCGCCACGATGATGCGCGAGCCGGTGTCGCGTTCGATTTGCAGGAATAACGCCAGCCGTTCCGCTGCGATCTCGGGATCGGGCAAAACATTTTCGATCCCCGCCAGCTCGGCTTCCGGTAGAAAAAGCGCGTCCGGCTGCCAGTTCAGCAAGCTTTCGTAAAAAACTTCCTGAGAATGAACGCTGGGGCAGAGGATCCAAATCGTGGAATCGGAAGTTTGCCGTTTATCGAGCGGACGGCGCGGCAATGCATAGCCGATCACAGCCGCTAGAAACGGCTGTGCAGGCTGGATCACATGCGAAAATTGGATGGGCCATTGGGCCCGTTGTATCGCGCCGAGTTTGCGTGCGATTGGTTCGCTCGCCGCCGCGCGGTCCAAAAGTTCCGCTGATTTTTCCACCGCAAACTTTACGCCAAATCAGGCAGAATTGTAGCCGCGTCTCTGTGAGACGCGAGACTCAACGCAACGCAAACACACTCAGCTCTGCGCTTCGCACAGCGAAGCGACTACAGCGTTCTGCCGATAGCGGTGGCGACAGCGCGCAGCCGAGGAACAAGTCCGGCAAAGATTTCGGGTGTGAGCGCCTGGTTGCCGTCGCTCTTGGCCAGCTCCGGAGAATCGTGCACCTCAATCATTAGGGCGTCCGCGCCAGCGGCGACCGCCGCGAGAGACATTTGCGGCACGAACTCGCGCATACCAAGCGCATGCGTTGGATCGACGATCACTGGCAAATGCGTTTTCGATTTCAAAATCGGAACGGCGCTCAGATCCAGCGTGTAGCGTGCGGCGTTGTCGAATGTGCGAATGCCGCGCTCGCAGAGGACTACGTTTGGGTTGCCCTCGTTCAGGATGTATTCCGCGCTCATGATCAAATCATAAAGTGTGGCGCTGAATCCGCGCTTCAGCAGCACGGGAAGCCTGCTGCGGCCCACTTCTTTCAAGAGGGAAAAATTATGCATGTTGCGCGTGCCGACCTGAAGACAGTCCGCATACTTTTCGATCATGGGGAGATCGCGCGGATCCATGACTTCGGTCACCACCGGCAGGCCGGTCTTCGCGCGCGCTTCCGCGAGGAAACGAAGCCCCTCTTCGCGCAACCCCTGAAAACTGTAAGGCGACGTGCGCGGCTTAAACGCGCCACCACGCAAAATTCTTGCGCCCGATTCTTTCACAATCGTGGCGATGGACAGAATCTGCTCTTTACTTTCGACGGAGCACGGGCCGCAAATCAGAACCACATCCTCATGTTCGCCGAGGCGAACATCGCCTATTGCCACCGAGGAAGCGCCGCGCGAATCGCGCGCGGCAAGCTTATAGGGCTTTAGCACAGGTATGATTGCTTCCACGCCAGGCATCGCGGCAATCGGCTTTTCCCGAAGGAGCGTATCCGGCCCAATGACGCCAATAATCACGCGCGATGCGCCCCGGCTGATTTGCGCCTCAAGGCCAAATTCGCGAACGCGTGTGATGATGCGCTGGATCTGTTCCTCGGTGGCGTTCGGTTGCGTGATGACGATCATATTCCGCTAGCGGGATTATCAGAATGACGTGGGCAGGAAATTTCCGCAAGCATAGATACTTCGGCGTTCGCAAGAGGCGGCTGTGCCGGATGTCAGGATTCCAGCGGGCACGCTGTCAGCCTGCCGCTTGGGATTCCAAACTGCCAGCCTCACATCCAAGTCAGCCGAGCTGGCCGATACTCTACCGCGCCCTTAGTTCGTAATCATGACCGGCGTTCCGACGGAGACGGATCTGAAGAAATTTTCCGCCATGAATTCAGGCATGCGGATACAGCCGTGCGATGCCGGATAGCCCGGCAAATAGCCCGCATGCAATCCCGTCCCCGACACGATGCGCATGAAGTATGGCATCGGCGTCCCTTGGAAGTGGGTGCCCGGCGGTTTCGGATCTTTTTTCACGTCCACGTTGGCGACGACCACTTTCCCAGAAGAGTCCACATAATCTCCGAATAAGCTGGAGACGTGGTCCTTGTCCTTTTGAATGATCTTAAAGCTACCAATCGGAGTGTTGAGTCCCTCGCGGCCGGTGGACAATTGCGAAACCCCGACGAGCACGCCGCTCTTATAAAAATAGGCGCGCTGTTCTCCGAGGCTGATCTTGATGGAAGGACTACCGCTCGCATGATCGCCGTCCCAGTACGAGACAGTGTCACGCGGCGCCCCACCACCACCCTGCTCGCCGCCGTAAATGCCCCCCAAATACTGCGTGTTGGCCGAAAAGCGCGGGTCTTCGCCGCAGCCTGTGACGAGTAAAACCAGCCCAACCGAGAGAACCCCGTGCAAAAGATAAACGAAGGAACGTTCCATAAAATTTTCGACGGCGTCTTAATGCGCAACCTGCGCAAAAAGTCAAGCGAGCGTAGTGCTGCTCGCGAGCGATTTGGAAATCAGGCATGTTGTTCGCCACGGGACGAATCTGTCCGGAGGCGGACCTTACTCGGACGAAAGGCTTCCAGCCTGCCGCAGCTTTACTGCAATGCATCCAGCAAATCGCTGAGGCAAAGCGCGTCACTCCACGTGGAAATGCCGACGGGAATTAGCGAGACAAGGAACCGGGCGAAATGCTTCCCCAAGCTGCGTGCAGCATGAAGCACCGATCGAAACCGCCGCGTCCGGCGCGACTGCGACCGCGTTCTCTTGGATAATTCGGCTTCGAGTCGGCAGACCACCGTCCGGAGCGCGCCCATCTGCTCCTCTAACTTGAGCGTTCGCTGGAATCGGTAGGGCTGTTCTTCCAGCCTGGATAAATCTGGGAGCCCCTGCCGCGCACCATCGCGCGTGTAACCGAAGGCGCGCAGTTGGTCGCCCGCCATGCGCCAGGCGCGCTCCTGTTCATCTGGGAGCAATGCTTCACGCCATTCACCCACCGCACCTTTGCGCATCACGGCCTTCGCTTCCATGCCGCGCGGCCGTCCAGTCAACGCTTCAAACGAAGTCTTGGCCTCGATCGATTCCAGAAGCGGCCTCGATTCGGCTAGCCCAAGCCACTGCAACAATGGTTGCATCGTCGCGACGAAGTCCTCCGACAGGTCTTCGTAGCGGAGGAGATAAATCTCGCGTCGGCCCGCTGCTGCAATCGCCTTGTCCGCGTGATCGGCCCAGCTGTGCAATAACTCCCAATAATCGACGACCGGAGGCGACCCGCGCGGCGGCTTGGCTGCGCGCATCCATTCTCGAAAATGCGCCGCAGAAATGGCGGCATCACGTCCATCCCGGATGATCAGAATTTTCTTCGCCGTCGGTTGCCAGGCATTTAGCGCCGCCAGCCTTGAGATTTGGTCGGCCGCTTTCAACACGACGTGCGTTTCCTCCTGCGCGTCCGTGCAAACTGCTTCGAGAAAAGCGTCCATCGCGTCTTCTGGTTTGTTTGCCGCGATGACTTTTTCGTAGAGTCCGCGCGCCGCCTCCGGGCATAGATGCATGAATTTGCGTGGCTCATTCCTTTGCCACGGCCGAGTGGGGATCGTTTCGTCTCGCTCAAACCGAGCCACGACATCGGTGTAAGCCCAGGCGCCGCCGTCGTACGCGTTGCACCACATCGATTTATCGAAAAATCGGCTCAAGCGTTCGGCGGTGGGAGCAAGCGCGGATGCTCCCCATTTAAAGTCGCAGGCCGCCCTCAACACATCCATTTCCTCGACCCCGATCACATTGGGATGCGCGCTGAGGATGCGCAGCAACCAGGTAGTGCCGCACTTGTACTGACCGATAATAAACACGGGTTGTAACCGGCGCGTCGTCATGCGTGCGAATTCAATTCGGTGTAGAGATTGCTTGTTTTCCGCACCACTGGTCAACCCAATTGTTGACCGTTTGGTACCAGAGCTGCGCGTTCTGCGGCTTGAGCACCCAATGGCCTTCGTCAGGGAAATACAACATCTTCGACGGCACCTTCAGTCGTTGCAGCGTAGTGAAGAGATCGAACCCCTGCGAAACGTCGATGCGGTAATCGTTCTGGCCGTGAATCACCAGAGTTGGCGTTTTGAATTTCTCGGCGAACAAATGCGGCGACCACTTCCGATACAGCTCCCGATTTTTCCATGGCGGCCCTTTGAATTCCCACTCCGGAAACCAAAGTTCTTCCGTCGTGCCCCACGCCGATTCCGTGTTGAACACGCCGTCATGCGACACGATGCATTTGAACCGGTTCGTATGGCCTAACAACCAGTTCGCCATGTAACCGCCGTAGCTCGCGCCCAGCGCCGCCTCACGATTTTTATCGATGAACGGGTACGTCTTCTCCACGTAATCGAGTCCCTTCATCAGATCGATATACGGTTTGCCGCCCCAATCGCCGCTGATCGAATCTGTAAACTTCTGCCCGTAACCGGTCGAACCATGGAAATTGATCATCACCACAACATAATTTCCGCTCGCAGCGAACAACTCCGCGTTCCAGCGATACGTCCACTCGTTTCCCCACGCACCTTGCGGTCCGCCGTGGATCAAAAATTTCAGCGGATATTTCTTGTTCGGATCAAATCCCAACGGTTTGACCATGAACCCCTGAACCTCTTCGTTATTCGCCCCTTTGAACATGAACGACTCCACTGGCTGCATGTCGATCTGCGACAACAGCGCGTCGTTCATTTGCGTGACTTGAGAGGGTTCAAACCTGTTGTCTATGTCGGGACTATAAGCGCGCCAGATTTCGGTTGGAAAAGCGATAGACGCCCTTGAGAAGAAAAGCGTGCGGTTACTGAAGATTAGATCGTCAGCATGTAGATCGACGATTTTTTGCGGCTCCCATTCGTTTACCACTCCAAAGATCGGCGACTCACCGTGGTCTTCAGCACTAAAGAAAAGACGGATGTTGTTGTCCCCTCGGCCTTTATCCCACCATGTGAAGCTCCCCACCGAACGATCAAACTTCTCCGTCAGATCGCGAATCTTCTCTGATTGTCGATCCTGCACGAGGAGCCGCCATTTATCCGCTTCGAAACCGGCGCGCGCTTGCGAACGCCAGGCGAGATATTTTCCGTCCGGCGAATAGAGCGGCGTCGTGTCGGCGCCGGGACTGGTGGAAATTTTCTTCGGCTGTGCTGTAGCGTGCGCTGTCCTCAGCGCATCGGGGTCCGAGCCGGACTTGCGGTCTTGTCCGCTGGGGACAGCGGACTTCACAGCAATTCGCACTGTGAAAATTTCCGAGTTCGTGCTGGTTGCTTCGACCTCATCAATGTTGCTCGTGTAGGCGACTTCCTTGCCATTGGGCGAAATCGCATACATGTCCTGCCCGCCAAGATTGAACGGTGGCACATCGTGATCGCCCGGCGTGAGGTCCGAAGCCGGACGGGCGGTTGCATCTCCCGACGCATTTGCATCGGCGTCGATCGCGAACAAGTGACTGCGCTTGAATTCGGTGAACGTGTTCCAATGTCGGTAGAACAAGCGCGAAAAGATTTTCGCTTTCACTTTGCTCTTTTTCAGCTCTTCGTCACGCTGCTTGTTGCAGGCGTCATCTTTGCAATCCGGATACACCGCCGACACAAATACGATGTTCTTGCCGTCCGGCGACCAGATCCCGCCATCGGCGCCTGTCGATATCGATGTGACTTGATGCGGTTTCCCAATCAGCACTCCGCTTCCGGAGTCGAAATCGCACATCCAGATCTGTGTCGGATCAGTTGCTTTCGACGTCCAGATGAGTCGTCTGCCGTCCGGTGAAAATCGCGGTCGCTCCTCGTGATTCGGCGTTTGGTTCAAGCGCCGCGATTCACCGCCATTCGCCGGCACAATCCACAGGTGCGAAATCTTCGTGTTCGCTTCGAGGTCGACATCCTCGCAATCGAACGCGACCCACTTCCCATCCGGCGACGGTACCGGCGCGCCTACGCGCTTGAGTTTCATCATGTCTTCAAACGTGAAGGGATGTTTGGCGTTCTGCGCGAATGCAGACATCGCCAACGAAAGAATGATCACGAGCAGTTTCTTCATCGGGCGCAAGACTCTCGCC
>Ga0126383_10002481_pt1 | contig 11920 bp, 11 predicted proteins | sample PanSoiMetPlot_35_FD_96882 | JGI IMG/M metagenome (GOLD analysis project Ga0126383, IMG submission 96882) | Tropical forest soil microbial communities from Panama - MetaG Plot_35 | ecosystem: Environmental > Terrestrial > Soil > Tropical forest > Bulk soil | place: Panama | collected 2016-02-17
AAAGCAAACCGGTTTCACCGAGGGCCCGAACGTGGCAATCGACTTCTTTTGGACAGAAGGTCAAACAGAATAAACAGCCAGCAGTTGCGGCTGAGCTGGTTCGTCGTCGGACTGCGGTAATCGTCATGGGCACGGTTCGCGGGCTCGCAGCCAAGGCGGCAACCAGCGAGACTTCTTGAAGCGAGTGGTTCGCGGCTAAATAACCTTGCCCAAACCTTGCCTACATCCTGAGCTTGTAGCCCGCAAAACCTTGCCCGGACCTTCTTTTGGAATGCCGCGGCTCGCGGCGCTTGCGAATGGCGCGTGATTTCGAGCACTCGACCCGTTCAGTCCATTGCCAACACGCCCTTGGACTTGAAGATGTTGCGAATCCGCGTGGAGTAGGCGTTGAATTCGGCCGGCAGCTCGTCGAGGCGGCGGGGGCGCGGCAGATCGATATCGATGATCTCGACGATGCGACCCGGGCGCGGACCCATCACCACGACGCGGTCCGCAAGCAAGACCGCTTCCGGGATGCTGTGCGTAATGTGCAGCGCAGTCTTGCGCCGATCCATCCAGAGCCGCTGAATGTCCATCGCGATCTGCTCGCGCGTGAGCGCGTCGAGCGCGCCGAACGGCTCGTCCATCATGAGCATGGCCGGATCGTGCACGAGGGCACGGCAAATCGACACCCGCTGGCGCATGCCACCCGAAAGTTCGTAGGGCTTCTTGCGCTCGAAGCCCTCTAGACCAGTGGCTTTGAGCAGATTCATGGCAATGGAAGCGTATTTGCCGCGGTCCATGTGTCGGATGTCGACCTGCAACATCACGTTCGACAGGACATCGCGCCAATCGAGCATGATCGAATCTTGGAACACGATGCCGACATCGGTCTGGGGCTTGTCGACACGTGCGCCGCCGATGGTGATCGTTCCGGAGCTGTAAGGCGTTAGGCCGGCGACCATCTTGAGAATGGTGGTCTTGCCGCAGCCGCTGGGCCCGACGATGGCGACGAACTCCGACCGCTTGATCTCGAGATTTACGTCCACGCAGGCTTCGACAATACCATTCTTGGTCGTGTACTGCTTGGTGACGCCCTGCAGCTGAATGTACGGCTCAGTCATCAATTCCGTCCGCCATCCATCGAGATCGCCTTCCAACGACGCCAAAGGCCGTCGGAAGGCGATCGACGATTTTTCATTTCTTTGGCAGGTAGGGAGCTTCGGACAGGAAGGAGTTCGTGTAGTAGACGTTCAGGTCGGCCTGTGGCTTCAGCTTGGCGAATTGCTCCAGCAGGTTTTGTGTGTCCTTCCAGTCGTCGGCCGAGGACCAGCCGAGCGGTTTACCCTCGGTGTTCTTGGTGTGGACGATCGTCATCGTGCCGTTGATCTCCAAGAGCGCGATCTCCTTGTTGAAGGCTGGCGCGTGCTTGAGGAAGATTTCAGCTGCCTCGTCGCGATGGTCGAAAGTGTATTGCCAGCCGCGCTGCGATGCGCGCAGGAACCGCCGCAGCGCCGCCTCGTTCTTCGCCTCGCCGAGCCAGGTGTTGTTGACGATGATTGCGCTGCTCAAAGTCGAGACGCCTGCCATATCGTAGAGTCGGGTCCAGCCCATCTTGACGCCGGTCTGCAGCTGCATGCGCGGGCCCTGATCCATGAAGTAGCCCAGCAGCGCATCGGCCTGCTTGTTGAGAACGGCCTGCTCCTTGGATTGCGGGTTAGCCACGGTGATCAGTTGCACGTCCTCCAGCTTCATTCCTAACTTGCCCATAAATGCCGTGAAAATCGCAAGGCTGGCGTCGCCCGCCGTGATAGCAATTCGGCTGCCCTTGATCTCCTCGATCTTGGTGGGACGCGCGGCATCCGCCCGGTAGATGAATGCCATTGGGCTCTGTTGGAGTGTTACTCCGACTGCTTTGATCGGCATCCCTGCGCCGATGCCGCGCATCATTGTCGCGGCGTCCACATAGGCGACGGGATTGGTGAGGTTGGCGACCAGCTGTGCGACCGTGGTGGAGCCGCTACCCTCCGCGATCTCGACGTCGAGCCCTTCATCCTTATAGAACCCCTTATCCTGCGCCACGAAGAACGGGGCGTGTTCGCCGTAGATTGTCCAGTTCAGCCGGAACGGGAACTTTTCCAGGGCCGTCGTTTGCCCAGCAGCGGGCGCAATGAATGCCGCGACCGCCGCAGCGGTAGCAAGCAGCGACGATACGATCCTTTTGGTAGTCATTTTTTCTGTCTCACTCCCTTGGACGAGGTTTATGGGCCTTAGAGCGACACCTCCATTTGTTGCAGACACGTGGCATTACATCGTTATCGAGTCCTCCCGAGTCCGGTGCGTCACATGCCATGGGATCAGCAGCGCCTCAACGAACTCGACTGCGTAGAAGAAGGCCAAGCCGATGATTGTCAATGCGACGATGGTGGCAAACATCAGCGATGTTTCCATATTGGAATTGGTGACCAGCAGCAGGTAGCCCAATCCCTTGTCGGCGCCGACAAATTCGCCGACGACCGCGCCTGCGATCGCCAAGGTTGCCGCCACCTTCAGGCCGCTGAACAGGTAGGGCAGGCTCGTCGGCAATCGGAACTGGGTGAAAATTTGTAGGCGTGATGCGCCCATGGAGCGCGCCAGATCCGTCATCTCCGGCGACATGGAACGCAGGCCAACAGCAGCGTCGATGACGATCGGAAAGAAGGAGATAAGGAAGGCGACCAGCACCTTTGGGGTAGTCCCGACGCCGAACCAGACCAGAAACAACGGGGCGATCGCAACTTTGGGAACAACCTGGAAGAACAGCATTGTCGGCATGACAAAGTCGTCGAAGGGCTTGGACGACGTAATGGCGACCGCGAGCGGGACGGCGATCGCCACAGCCATGGCGTATCCCAGCAGCATCTCGTAGGTGGTGATCCATCCATGCTGCAACAGCCTCGGGAATTCGCTGACAAAGGTCCGTGCGATTTCCGTGGGCGCAGGCAACAGGTACGACGGCACCTTGTGCACCACCACGCCGATCTGCCAGGCGGCAAGAAAGACCAGGACGCCGGCGAGCGGAGTCAGCGTTTTCCGCAAGCCGTTGCTGCGGCCTGGTGCTCGTTCCATTGGGCCTGACGTGGAAGCGCTCGTTGGCATGGGTGTGCGGAGTGCAATCTCGTAGTGTTTACATACGTATCAGAGTGGGGACCGCCGCGACACAACTCCAGGCTAGATTCTCGCTGCCATGGTCACCAATCTCTGCATTTGTTCGGGAATTTTCGGCCGAGCCCGGGCGTGGTCGGGACACGGATCATGTCGGCATCGGCGCGGAAAACCGGATCCGCCGAGCCTCTACCAGCTAGATACTGAGGTCCGTTCAGCGGCGCGGGGGTGCTCAGTCCCACCCATGCAAACAGATGCAACGGACGCCGCCTGCGACAGATCAGGATCAGGTCAACCCTGAGGTGCAGCACTCGCGCCGGCCTTCTCGTAAAGGTCTCTGCCGCGCACCAGCGAGCGAATCTTGCCGTCGGCAATGCCGCGCTTCAGCACCCAGAAGCCGCAGTCGGGATGGATGTATTTGACCCGGCCCGCGCCCAGGACCTTGTCGGCTTGCTCGATCGCCCGTGCGACCGCTTCAGCGGATTCAATCTCCGTGCGCTTGATGTCGACCACGCCGAGCCCAAATCCGATTTGTGGGCGAAGGTCTTTGAATACCTCCAGCTCCTCGGGCGGGCGGTGTGCATTCTCCATGACGATGTGATCCACATGAAGGCTGTTGAGATAGTCCATCAACTTACCCCAATGCCCCTTCTGCACCGTCTGGCCGCCGTAGTTGCCGAAACAGAGGTGGACAGCGGGCGTGGTGCGGACCGCTCGCAGCACGCGGTTGATCGCTTCCGCGGCCCACTCCCACTCCTCGGGATGGCCCGGTAGGTTAGCCTCGTCGACCTGCACAACTTCAGCCTCGATGTACTTTACCTGCTCCGTCAGCACATCGGCGATCGCCATCGCGAGGGATGCCTTGTCCTTGTAGTGTCGATCGAGCAACATCTTGGCGAGCATATGCGGCCCGGTGAGGGTGAATTTCAGTGGCCGAGTGGCGAGGCGCTTCGCCCGCGCGCATGCCGTCGGCAAATCGAGCGTGCCCGGCCCGATCGGAGCTTCGACGAGGCCCGGAGGTCGAGTGCGGAATTCCATGCCGGGTGTGCTCTTGAAATCAAGCCATTCGGCAAGGCCGATTTTGTTGCGGACTCCCGCCATGGGGCGGACGAAGTATTCAATCATTCCGTTGGTCTCGGGATGGTTGATATCGAAACGGTAAAGCTCGCCGTCACAGACCACATCGATCCCGGCCTGTTCCTGCGTGGCGATGACGACCCGGGTTGCATCGACGAGCGCCTGCACCGAGGGTGCGGCGATGAGCCAGTCCGGTAGTGGGTAGGATCCGACAGTGGTCGTCTTGATGCGGGGACTGCGGTCGCCGACGCTCATGGGCGCATGCTCCTCGGGGTTCAGTCTGAGAGTGCTGATCAGTATATCCGCATGACTCACGTCAAGTGCAATGCACGACGACGAGGTCCAAATTAAACTGGTCCTCTCAGTCTCAGAACCAGGCCAATTTGGCACGCACGGATGGTGTGCCTTTGTTCATTGTGGGGATCGCCAGCGGGGGCAGGGGTCCCGTCAGCCAGCCAGGGAGCCGCCCTGCAACTGCTCGACCGGATCTGCGTATCGGTGTTCGCGGTCGAGTATGTGGGACGCATTTGGACGGCGCCAGAGCGACTTGGCGCAACAATCCAGTCGGCTAACGGCTCCTTGCGCCCCTGCCTCAGTCGCGGCGCGCCATGGCCCTGGGGAGCTTCCCTCTGTTCCTGGGGCCTTTTTTGCGAAGCCAATAGCGCGCGCAGCGCTCCCCAAACACTAGCGCGTCGTGTGCCAGTTCCGTGCGGAACACACCACCGGCTGCAGCGCTGGTAGCGTTGAATGGACCATCGGTTTTTCCTCCCGAGCTTCCGATGGTTCAACGACGCGCTCGCCCTGCTCCCTAGACTCAGGGCCGCGCGATCGCTACTAGGGCGCCTCTCAGTGAGGCTCGAGGCGCCCTTTCTTTTCGATGACGGCCGACTCATTGGCCCAGTATCGCCTTGATCCAACCCCGACCGCCGCACCGTGGGCATGCCTTCTCCCTGAGACCAAAGTGACCCATTAAAGCCGTTGTTCGATGCAGCGCACAACCAGCGAACAGCGTGTTATCATGTATGTGTTCACGATGGCCTGAGTACATGAGGACGCGAAGCTAAGGCAATCTCTGGCCGCGGCAGCATTGAACCATGACGGAACGCCAACACCGTCGGCTTGCAGCAATCTTGGCTGCTGACATAGCAGGATATAGCGCCTTAATGGGTGCCGACGAGGCACGCACAGTTCGTGATCTCAAAGCCCATCAGGCAGTGGTCCTCCCGATGATCGGTAGGTTCCGGGGACGGATTATCGATACTGCTGGGGATGGCATCCTTGCCGAATTCACCAGTGTGGTAGACGCCGTCGAATGCGCGAGTGCCATTCAGGAGACGATGGCGAAGCGCAATGCCGAGATCGAAGTAGAGCGCCGCATGCAGTATCGGATGGGGATCAACGTTGGTGACGTGATGTTCGATGATGCCCGTATTTATGGAGATGGCATCAATGTCGCCGCTCGGTTGGAAAGCATCGCAGAACCTGGCGGCATTTGCATCTCGAGCAAGGTTTACGAAGAGATCCGCGGCAAAGTACAGCTCGGCTACGAGGACATTGGTGAGCAGCAACTAAAGAACATAACCTATCCGGTTCGAGTCTACCGAGTGCGCACAAATTTGCTGTCGGCAAGGCCGGCAACGGTGCTACCGCTCCCAGAGAAGCCATCCATCGCAGTATTGCCGTTCGAGAATCTGAGTGGTGACCCAGAGCAGGGCTATTTTGCCGATGGCATGGTCGAAGAGATCATCACCGCCTTGTCGCGCATTCACTGGCTCTTTGTAATCGCTAGAAACTCGAGCTTCACCTACAAGGGTCGGGCGGTGGACGTGAAACAAGTCGGCAGAGAGCTTGGGGTCTTGTACGTGTTGGAAGGCTCGGTTCGCAAGGCCGCCGGAAACCGCATCCGCATAACCGCGCAATTGCTTGATGCGATCACCGGCGCCCATCTCTGGGCCGACCGGTTCGATGGCACGCTCGAAGATGTCTTCGAGCTTCAGGACAACGTCGCCTCGTCCGTCGCGGGCGTGATCGAACCGACATTGCAGGCGGCGGAACATCGCCGCTCAATCCAACGACCAACCGATGATCTCACCGCATACGACCTTTACTTGCAAGCGCGCGTCGCCGCTCAATCATCGGAAAGAGAAGGGGTTATGCGCGCGCTTGAGCTGGCGGGGCGCGCGCTGGAGCGGGACCCGAATTACGGGTCGGCGCTAGCTGTGCAGGCTGCCAGACAAGTATCTACGTAAATGTTTGGGCAAACGACTTGGAGGTGACCCGAAGAGAGGGCATCGATCTTGCACGACGGGCGCTTAGGGTCGGCGGCGACGATCCATTCGTCCTTGCCAACGCTGCCTGGGCGCTCGGTCTGTTCAGCGAGGACATCACAGCGGCCATAGCTCTGATCGATCGCGCCCTGCAACTAAACCCCAGCTTTGCTCGCGGTTGGATACGGAGCGGCTGGTTGAGGCTGTGGGCTGGGCAATACGATCTTGGGATCAAGCATTTTGAAACGTCCATTCGCCTGAGCCCCCGCGAGAGCAGGTTTACATCCTACCTCGGTGTCGGCATTGGCCACTTTTTTGCGCGACGGAGTGAGAAGGCAGCTGAGATGATAGGCGCCTCGCTTCAGGAAAATTCGACCTGGGCACCGACACTGCGTTTTATGGCCTCATGCTTGGCCCATATGGGACGCCTCAAAGAAGCGCAAGAGGTAGTCAAACGTCTCCGAGAGATTACCCATGTTGTGATCCCGACTGCCGAACACTGGCGAATACGAGAGGATCGAGAATACTATCTGGAGGGGTTACGCTTAGCAGTTGGCGAAACGGTGCATAACCAGCAAACGTGACGATACGCCGGGTAACAATAAATGTCGCGGTGCAGGAGTCAGGTCCTGGCACACAGCTGCCGACTTCCGCGCTGCAACGATTTGGTCGGCTATTCTGGTACTTCTGCCGTGCCGAGCGCAGCGTTGGCCCAATCTCGAATATTGATCTTCACGACCTCGTCGAGTGCGACGCGATCCTCGCGCCGGGCCTAGAGCTAGCTGGTGCGGGTGGAGGCATGCGCCGCCATCTCGCGTGCCTTCTCCACTGACGGGCTTCAGCTATCTGGGTGCTGGGAAGAGAGTGTCGCTGCGACCGGTGAGGCGATAACTCACAAGACCGATCCACTCTCGCATGGCCGTATCCAAGCGTTTCAGCCCGTCTGCTGGCGCGTCGAATGGGCGGACCGCATCCCACATTCCGGCGGTGCGGTAGTCGACGGGCCAAGGCTCGACGGCAAAGCCCGCTTTGCGAAACGCGCCGATCGCCCGCGGCATATGCCAGGCGGATGTGACCAGCAGCCAAAGTTCTTCGGATCTAGGCTGCAGGTCCGCCTTCAAGTTGACCGCGTTTTCCCAGGTATCGCGAGCCTTTGTCTCGAACACCACCCTATCGGGGTCCGGAAGTCCAAGATCGAGGAAGACCTCCCGAGCTGCGTCGGCCGCGTCATTTGATCTCGAGAGGATCTCGCTGGCAGCGCCGGTAAATGCGACCTTGGCTTTCGGGAAGCGTCGCGCCAGCGCGACACCTTCAGTGAAGCGCTCCGCCGCTTCATTCAGGGCATGCACCTTGCGTCCGCGCCAAACGCGCGCTTCCTCAGCGCCCCCGAGCACAATAATGCCGCCCACTTCCCTTCCGAGCGTCGCGCGCGGGAAGCGCCCCTCCAGTGGAAGCATCAGCCAGTTGCTCATGGGTAACAATCCACCAACCAGCACCAGCGTGGCGATTGCGACCAAGAGCCAGCGGCATGCTCTGTAGCGGCCGCTCCAAGCCAAGACTGTAGCGCCGATGACAAGCACCAGCAGGAGCCCGGAGGGTTGAATGAAGAACCAGAATATCTTAGCCAGATAGAAAAACATTTTTCCTCCGTGCGCCTACAGGAGTGGAAGAGATCGACCGGGCCTTGTGGAGCGGGCCATAGCAGGTGCTCCCCCATCAGCCAAGGATTAGATTGCGAAGGGCTTCTACGAGCAGGAGGACCGCGCCCGGAGAGATATCCGCGTGCGGATCGAAGGTGTTTACTCGCTAGGCAAGCGAGGGCGCGAAGCGCATCGATTTGGTGGCGCCGAGTTCTGTTAGAGCGGGTTCGACGCGGTCGCGCCGCGCGACTCAACTGGTTCCCGGTTCGGGTACGCCTTCTGCCGATTCAATCACGGTCACAATTCGCGAGCGCGGGTTTCCGCCCGCTTTCGGAGCTCGGTTGCATGGTCGATCAGCATGCGCTTGTCATCTCTCTGAAACCGCAACCCATGCTCATGCGCCCCGCAAAATCGGGCTCACGGCCACCAGGCACCAAGCGTTATTGACCCACTGCTTCGTGCCCTTTGGACGCGAACTATGCTACTCTAACTGCGTCGTGCTGGCGTTCGGGTTCGGTGAAGAACGCTTGTCATCCTCTCAACAGTTCGTGCTGCTGCAACGCACCCCCGCCCAGGGCGCAGCGACTGCAGGGTTCCGCTGGGGCGTCGGCTGGGGCTCCGTCTGGGGCACCAGTGGGTCGCCACCCACATCGGATCCGGGGTCCCGACCCCGAGCGGAGCCCCATGGAGCTGAGGTGCAATGGAGTGCGGGAGTACCGCAATTCCTCCTTTGCGATCGATTCAGCGAAAAGCGATCCGGGCGTTCGCGAACAGGGTTGCGTTCGAGAGCAGCGTATCCAAAGCAAGCGTGATTACAGACACGCCCACGCCCGCCGCGATCCGCCGTAGCCCTATCTCGCGCACGGACAGATGCTGGCGACCACGAATGATCGCAAGGAACGGCACGTTTGACGTTGCCGCGGCGTATCCACCCCACGCCTCGATGTACTGCCGCGCCTTCTTGGCGTCGAGCACGAATGACCCGATGATGCCGAGGAACGCGATGCTGCCGAAGGCAAGGATCGCGGCGACATCGCCGAGCACGATCACCTGGGCGAGGGAGACCAAACCGACGCCCCAGAAAAAGGGATTACGCGAGACGCGCAAGATCCCTCGCACGACATCGGCCTGATCAAACAAGCGTCCCTGACGCACCACGACCGGATTAGCCGTGGAGAGTCCCGCCGCTATCAGAACGCTGCCCACCAGAATGACAGGGACCAGCAAGACTGCTACCCAACACGGCGTCGCCCACAGGGCGAGCGCGGGCGCCCTGAGATAAGCGATGATCAGCCAGGCGAAGGCGACCAACGTCAACGCCGAGTATGACGCAAGATAGCGCTCGTCGCCGAGCCGACGGGCCAATTGCCCCCGCAACGGTGCGCTCGCAATCAGGAAATGGCTGAGCGGCAGGAACAATGCCGCAAGGACTAGGCTGATCATGGCACACAATGCGTCACCTGCGACGACGGCCGGGTAGCACTGCGCTCCAGGAATCGCAGCAGCGCAGCGGTGTCAAAATGGAACATGCGCGAGTCGGCAATCTTCGCATTCTCCATCCGGTAGACACTGACGGCGGGCAGGTCGAGTCTGTCGCCCGTCTCGGGGTTTTCGACCTTGTGGTGCCACAGCACGACCACGTGATTGCCATCGGCAATGATGCGAGGATCAAGGCCACGGGCCTCGTGTGGTTGGAAGCGATCCCAGGCGGCGCGAAATCCCTGGCCATGGCGCAGCGCGCCCTCGAGCCCGCGATAATTGCCGCCATAAGGAAGGCTCGCCGCTTCGTGGATGGCGATATTTTCTGCGTAAGCAGCGCGCACACCCTTGCCGTCGCGGCGGTCGACCGCCTCGAACAGCGCCTCGACGGTGCTCTTGTTGAGGCGCGACTGCGAAATTGCAGCAAGCAGGTCCTCCGCTTCGTCGAACACTGCGTGCCAGGGGCGTACCTCGCCGATGAAAATTCCCTCCTTTATGGCCGGGTCGGCAGCGAGCATCGCCACCGCCTCGTCGCGATCTTTGGCCCGCACCACGCCAAAGCCGCCCCCCGCGTCGTCAAGGAATGCTCCGCCGAGCTGCACCTGGCCTCGCGCGTGGAGGTCTGCGATGTAGGCGCGATGCGCGCCAAGATTTTGCTCAGTCGGTGGGCGGCCCGCGTGCCATTGCGGTCCCGGCGCATAGACGAACGCGTATGTCTTCTGTGGGCCGACTTCGGATGCCACGTGCGGTGACATGCCATGATGTGCGGGCTGCTTCGCCGGTGACGACATTTGCGACTCCTTACATGCTGTTACCTGAGCTGCGGCGTGCGGTCCTTCTGCCGCGCCCATACCTGTGGGCCGGCGCAATCAGCGCCGCATAGGTCCTGGCGATCAGGTCCTCGACTGAACGTGGTGGCATCTCGTTGTTGGCGACATGACGCCGGACTGCCGCGAGCGGCACGTCGATCATCGCGAAATTGGCCAATTGAAGCGCCTCCGCGCTAACTCGGCCGAACAGCTTCCGCACAATGTCGTTCATGACATTGTCGACCTGGTGCTTGAGGCGGAGTGCTTCAGCCGCCATGTCGGGCGGCCAGTCGCCATCGAGAAAGTCATCGCGGCCGTGCAGCAGCATGATGCGCGCGCCGGCGTAATCGTCGCGAACCGCGCGCGGTATCGAGAGCGCCGCAGCCAGTCCGGCTTTGGCAGGCTCGGGCTCGGTGAGGGCCGCGGCGAACCGGTTCTGAAAGAAGGTCGCCTTGCTCAACCACAGACGGCCAAGCAGCACGTCCCGCGAAACAAAGCGATGATAGATCGAGCCGGACGGCGCCTTCAGCATATTGCTGATCGCACCGATCGTGGCCGCACCAGGCCCTCGCTCGGCGACGATGGCTGCCGTCGCACTAAGGATCTGGGCCTCGGAAAATCGTGATGGCCTTGGCATTGTTTATAGATAATAGATTCTAGAATCTAAATCAAGATAGACGAGTGGGTGGGGAGCGGCCGCGAATTTGCGCGCCTGCGCGCCAGCGTGGCGCCCACGCTTAAGGCGCAACCGAACGCGGCACTGGGGGATAGAATCTGAACCGACCTTAGCCACTGACGATTGCGTAAGATGTCAGCTCGTGAGGGAACAAGAGACCAAGAAGCGAGCTTGATCAGCGCCCTAATCATCGTCTGTACGTGACCCGGACTATCCGCAAAGCCAAGCTATCATGTTGGGAGCGATCTTGTAGAATTCTCGTGGCTCGCCAGTGGACGATGATGGGAAAAATGAAAATGAACAGCATTGGGCATGTCCCGCGGATCGGCATCCTGAGTCCGGCCACGGAGCCTGGCATGAGGCATTGGTGGAACGAGCTGAGAGTGGGCCTCAACGACCTCGGTTATGTCGTCGACGACGCGCTGGAACGACGCTGGGGTACTGCGGGGAGCGCCGCCGGTCCATCCCACAGATCGGGATAGGGGGGCGCCTCACGACGCCGCCCCTCCCACACCACCTGGCATACGGGTCACGTACCTCGGCGGTTCGATCGGGTTGAGCTTCAGCATGTGCAGCCGGGCTTTCGGGTTCTATCACCGCCAAGACCGGTTCGGCCGTTCGGCCGCAGTCCGTTCACGAGGTGCCAGTCCTACTTGCCGCTCCCAATCGTTCGGGCCTTCGTCCGTCGTTTCCGGCGCGGCCTATCCGTTGCTCCGCCTTTCGGCTTGGAGTGCCTCACTAGCCTTGCCGACAGCACGGCCTACTATGCCCTCTGCTGACTCCTGCGCAATCATGATCGGGTCGCCTTACGACTTCCCCAGTTCCAACAATGGAACATGGCGCAGGCCT
>Ga0126383_10002482_pt1 | contig 11919 bp, 9 predicted proteins | sample PanSoiMetPlot_35_FD_96882 | JGI IMG/M metagenome (GOLD analysis project Ga0126383, IMG submission 96882) | Tropical forest soil microbial communities from Panama - MetaG Plot_35 | ecosystem: Environmental > Terrestrial > Soil > Tropical forest > Bulk soil | place: Panama | collected 2016-02-17
CCTCCGTCGGTTCGTACAGTCGGCGTGTCACAGCATGCCGGAGCCACGCGCGGGTGTGCGGCGTGGTCACGACAGTCTCCGCCGCACACCCTTCCCCCCTCGACCATCGGACCCCCGCGTGAGGCCCCTCGGTACCTTGCCCCTTCGGTAGCGTGACTGTCAACGAGTGGGTTTCGCCCGGTCGCAGCGGGAAGTCTTCTGCGAGACGCCAGCCAGTAGAGAAGAGGACAAGTTCCAAGCAGTGCCCACGCCAGTGAATGGGCCAGGGTGGTCTGTCATGAAGCACTGCCCAGGAACGCGACGGTAGGGGCGGATCGTGAAGCGCATAAGGAAGCCTCGCAGGGTGGCGTATTCTAGTAGGCAACATCAGGACACGCGATAGAACTGAGGTAGGGGGTAGTGGGAGAATACGGTGCATTTCAAGCCTTCCGCGGGCTCTTGACACTCTCCTTGCCCGTATGTGACCATTGGTCACCTATGCGCCCTGCCGAGTTTCGTCAGACCCGTCAGTCCCTTCGCCTCACGCAAGCTCAACTCGCCGAGAAGCTGAGAACGACTCGCCGGTCCATCATTCGCTACGAAGACGGGAGCCGACGAATCCCTGGCATGGCTGAAGTCGCCCTGCACTCCCTGGCAACGGCTCACGTGCAGATGGCCGGGGTGGTCGCAGCCGGTGAACCCATTGAAGCCATTCCTCAAACCGAACGCGTGGAAGTCCCGAAGAGCATGGTAGGGCGAGGGGACACCTTCGCGCTCCGCGTGAAGGGAACGTCGATGCGAGACGATGGGATTCTCCCTGGCGATGTGGTGGTGGTCCAGAAACAGCACACGGCACGGAACGGACAGACGGTGATTGCCTTGGTGAATGGGGATGCGACCATCAAGATTTACCACCGCAAGGCCGGCGTAGTCGAACTGCATCCTGCCAACGAGACCATGAAGCCCATCATCGTGAAGGGGAACGATACCTTTTACATCGAAGGCATCGTCGTAGGTGTGATCCGTCACCTGAGGAAGTAGGTGTCCCATCACGCGAACTGAGCTCACACCATGGATCGTCAGATTGTCTGTTTTGCCATCCCATCGTTTGAAGTCGCAGTCGCTCGCCTCAACGATCCTGCCCTCCGTACTCGACCGGTTGCGGTTGCCCCGCTCGATACGCCTCGTGCGCTGCTCCATGAGGTGTCACCCGAAGCCGAACGGGGCGGGCTCTACGCCGGCATGCCGATCGACCACGCTCGGCGGTTATGCCCCTCACTGCACGTGATCTCACCGAATCCGAATCGAGTCCGGAACGCGGATCGATTGCTCCTCGGCGTTATTACACACTATGCCCCTGTGTGGGAACCCTCTCGACCAGGGTCGTTCGTGATGGATGTGACCGGCACCGCACGGCTCTTTGGCCCTCCCTGCGATATTGCCGCGAAGGTGCAGCGGGAAATCCTCGGGCGGTATTACCTTGATGGAGTGGCCGGAGTGGGCACAAACAAGCTTGTCGCGCAGACAGCAGCGACGTTGATTGAGCCTTCAGAGCTGTACGATGTCTGGTCGGGGTCTGAGCGTGTCTTCATGTCGCCGCTCCCGGTGCGAACCCTGCCAGGGCTCCATCGACCGTGTATGCGGAACGTCCTCGAACGACTCGATGACCTCAATCTCCTCACCTTGGGTGAGGTAGCCGAGAGTCCGCTTGGGGCATTGGAACTCGCACTCGGTGACTATGCCGGACAGCTCTCCCGATGGGCGCAGGGGATCGACCACGTGCCCGTGCTCCCGCCCGCCGTTCAACCGAGTCTCGAAGAAAGCGTCGATCTTGAGCCGGATGAAGTCGATGATCCTGTGTTGTGGGGGAGGCTCTTGGATGTTCTGCAGCGACTGTGTCGGACGCTTCGCAGTCAACGGCGGGTGTGTCGCAGTTTGTCCCTCACGATCCGCTACAGCGATCAGTGTGAAGTCACGAAGCGGGCGCGCGCCATCGCGGAAACCTGTTGGGAATGCGATCTGGCTCCCGTGCTCTCGTCGCTTTTTCAGCGGTCCTTCCGTCGTCGGGTGCGGCTCCGCCGCATGACCGTGAGCGTGACCGGTCTGATGGCCTATGCCGAGCAAGTCACGCTCTTCGATGAGCGGCCACTTGATGAACAGAAGCGGCACGACCGAGCGAAGCGACTCGCCGTGGCTCTCGACAAACTGCATACTCGGTTCGGAGAACAGGCGATCCGATACGGGAGGGGTCATTGAGTGTCGTCCGCCTTCGTTCACTTGCACACGCATTCGTCCTACTCCCCCATGGACGGCGTCCCAACGCTGGAGGCGCTCTGCCACGCGGTCCACGCCCAAGGCCAGGACACGTTCGCCCTCACGGATACCAACGGGCTGTACGGAGCCATTCACTTTCTCGATGTGGCACGAGACACAGGGCTCAAGCCGATCCTGGGCGCGGAACTCGTTCACGAGACGCACCGGGCGGTATTGCTGGCGAAGACACCGACTGGCTATGCGAATCTCTGTCGCATCCTGTCTGCTCGCCACTGTGATGAGCCGTTCGACTTCCTTGGAACGGTCGCCCAGCATCGAGCCGGGTTGGCGATCCTCTCAGATGACCCCTTAGCCCTGACAACCTGGAGTCAAGACTCGACAGAGGACCTCTACGTTGAGGTGACACCTGGGTCGGAAACGCACGAGGCCGTGGCATTCAGCCGACAGCGAGGACTCCCGCCCGTCGCCACCACCCGGGCGACATTCCTTCGCCCAGCCGACTACCAGGCGCATCGACTGCTTCGAGCGATTGCTGAGAACACCACGCTCTCTCGGCTCCGTGCGGACCAATGTGTTGCGCCGTCGCAGTGGCTCATGCCAGAGGCAGTCCTGGCTCGGTACTACCCCAATGTCCCTGAAGCCCTCACCAACACTTGCCGCATCGCAGACGCGTGTGACACCAACTGGGACTTCAAGGAGACGATCTTTCCCGCATTCCGGGAGCTCTCTGCAGGAGCCGCGTTCGAGACGTTACGCACGAAAACCTACGAGGGTGCGCTCTGGCGGTATGGCACCTTGTCGGAACGGGTGAAGCAGCGGATCGAGAAGGAGCTGACCGTCATCCGAGACAAGGGCTACGCCCATTACTTCCTGGTCGTCGATGAAATCGTGCGACAAGCGCCCCGCACCTGCGGGCGAGGCTCAGCCGCCGCGTCCATCGTGTCGTACTGCCTGGGGATCACGCATGTTGATCCCATTCGACACAATTTACTCTTCGAGCGATTCCTCAACCCGGGTCGTCACGATCCGCCAGACATCGACATCGACTTCCCGTGGGATGAGCGACCGAAGATTCTCGAATGGGCGTTTGCTCACTATGGGCATTGTCACGCCGCCATGGTGGCGAACCAAAACACGCTCGCCACTCGTGCCGCTATGCGAGAGATTGCAAAAGTCTATGGGATGCCCGCTGGAGAGATCGGCAAGGCGCTCACCTTAATTCAGCGACGGGCCGACTTCGTGGACGTGATGCCTGGGATGACCATGAAAACCTGGGCAGCTCACGTGTGCGAGACGATTCACTTGAGAGCCCCATGGCCGGAGATTCTGCTCTGGTCCGGGCAGCTTCAGGGACACTTCCGTAACCTAGGGCTCCATGCTGGTGGAATCGTGCTCGTGCCTGACGAGATTCGCCGCTATGTGCCAGTGGAAATCTCGGCCTCTGGCTTGCCGGTGATCCAATGGGAGAAGGATCAGACGGAAGATGCCGGACTTGTGAAGATCGACCTCTTGGGCAATCGGTCTCTCGCCGTGATCCGTGATGCTCTCGCTGCGATCAAACGAAACACGGGTGTAGCCATCGACTATGCGACATGGGATCCGATCAGTGATCCGGCCACAAACGAGCTCATCAGGCAAGGGGACACGATGGGATGCTTTTACGTCGAATCACCAGCCACACGACTGCTGCTCAAGAAGCTCTGGACAGGCATGCCACCTCCCAGACGGGAACAGACTGATGTGTTCGAGTATCTGGTCGTTGTGTCATCCATCATCCGGCCAGCCGCCAATGTGTTCGGGGATGAGTTCGTCCGTCGCGCACATGGCCACCGATACGAGCCACTCCATCCCTTGCTCGATGACGTCCTCGCTGACACGCTCGGCATCATGGTCTACCAGGAAGATGTGATGAAGGTGGCGGTGGCAGTCGGTGGGTTCTCGGTTGAAGACGGCGATCAACTGCGCAAGGTGCTCAGCAAGAAGCACAAGGAGCGACAGCTGCGTGATTACCAACGCCAATTCTATGACGGCGCGTTAGCGCGTGGCGTGCAACGGCGTGTCATCGACACGATTTGGGCCATGATTATGAGCTTCGTCGGGTATAGCTTCTGTAAGCCTCACAGTGCCAGCTATGCCCAGGTGAGTTTCAAGTCCGCGTACCTGCGAGCCCACTATCCGGCTGAGTTCATCGCCGCTGTGGTGAGCAATCAAGGCGGGTACTACTCGACCTTTGCCTATCTGTCGGAAGGGAGGCGAATGGGACTGACGATCCTTCCGCCAGACATCAATGCAAGTGAATGGGAGTACACGGGATCTGGCAAGACGGTTCGGGTTGGACTGATGCAGATCAAAGCTCTGCAAGAAGACTTCGTCAAGCGGATTCTCACCGAGCGACAGGCGAATGGGTTGTATCGTTCGCTGCGCAACTTCTTGGATCGGGTGAAGCCAGAGATGGCTCAAGCGAAGCTCCTTATCAAGGCAGGCTGCTTCGACTCGATTGCAGGGGAACTGACTCGACCTGGACTGCTGTGGCGACTGTTCGCATCCCAAGCGACCATGCCGCCAAGCTACGTACCCATTCCGGCAGAGTATTCCAGCCTGCAGAAGCTCACGCATGAGCTGGACCTCTTCGGCTTTCCCCTGAGCTGTCATCCGCTGGAGCTGTTTAAGGAGGTAACGGCTCGTATCCCGCATATTCTCGCCAAGCATCTGGCTCAGCATGTCGGGGAAGAGGTCACAGTGATCGGATGGCTCATCACCGAGAAGATCATCTCCACGAAGAAAGGCGAGCCGATGGAGTTCATTACCTTGGAGGATGAGACCGGCCTCTACGATGCCACGGTGTTCCCGAACACCTATCGGCGGTACTGCCATCTCTTGGTGACGAATCAAGCCTATGTCGTCACAGGACTGGTCGAGGAACAATTCTCGACGGTCACCCTGACGGTCAAGGAACTACGACTTCTGGCCGCTCGCGAGGTGAGGAGTGAGTTCGAGGCCATTGAGGAAGTCATCGGGTAGCCGTACACTCACTCCCATGTCTCCCTCGACGCTCATTCGCTTCGGCACCTCCACCTGGACCTACGAAGGCTGGCAAGGCCAAGTGTACAAACGCCAGTATGCGAAGACCAAGTTTGCTCAAGAATGCCTTGGTGAGTATGCGCAGTATCAGTACCAGGGGCAGCCGCTCTTCACAACCGTGGGGAATGATTCGACGTTCTATCGACCGCCCACCGCGAACCAACTGCGACGATACCTGAATCAGATCCCTGAGGAGTTCGAGATGTGTTTCAAGGTGTGGGAGGAGATCACGATTCCCTCCTACGCGAAACAGGCTCGGTATGGAGCGAAGGCGGGTCAGCCGAACCCCCGGTTCCTCGATGCCCAACTGTTCAAAGACTTGGTGCTCACGCCCTATCGAGAAGCGAAGTTCGAGCCACACACCGGCCCGTTTATCTTCGAGTTCCAACGGCACGGGCTGCCCGCCGAGGAGTTTGTCGGCAAGCTCGATGGGTTCTTCGCGGACCTTCCCAAGGACTTCCGGTATGCGGTGGAGATCCGCAATGCGGGATTACTCGGTCCCCTGTACCGAGACATGCTCGCTCAGCATGGTGTGGCCCACGTCTACAACCATTGGTCGTACATGCCGCCGTTGGCCGAACAGCACAACCGCATGGAGACGTTCACGGCTCCCTATACGGTGTTACGCCTCCTGACTCCGCTGAAAATATCGTACGAAGTCGCGAAGAAACGGGCAGAGCCGTATAACCGTATTGTGGGGGAGTTGCCAGAAATGCGGAAAGATACCGTGCAGTTGATCAGAGACGCTGTGGCGGACGAACGCCGAGCGTATGTCCTCGTCAACAATCGGGCAGAAGGCAACGCACCGCTGACGGTGCAAGCCCTCGTGGATCTCCTAGGCACGCAGTAGCGGGAGTCTTTCCGATGGCAATTCAGTTGGATTTGCTATCCACGACCGGGACTCGAACCTGCACCCGCGGCAATGCTGGGTCGTCCAAAGCAACGTGTCAGGCCCAACACCCAACTATCGCCTTGAGAATCACGGCGGCAAAGAATCCGATGAGGATGCCGGCCATGAAGACGGGCCAGCAGTCGACAAGGTCGATCATGACGCTGTGGGAATAAACTATTGTGAGCTTGAAAGGCTAGGTCGTCCGTCGGGAGGAGTCAAGGATGGGTCCTGGAGACACGCTTGAGGACCGCCCACTCTGCCCAACGAATTAGCCGGTATGGAACCCGCGTGTTGGTGAAGCATTAAACGGTGAGGGCCGGGGTGTATCTTGTTCATCCTTGGTACCTGCAAAAGGGGTCCCAGGGAAATTTGGGAAATCGTAAGAGTGTCTCTGGCACAGCTTAGCCACACTAATATCGGGACAGAAATCTTTTCGGCCAGATATCAGCATTGACTCACGAGCATAAGGGGGTAGGAACTGTGTTGCAGGCTGACGCCTTCCGGCACGTGGCGAGGAATCTACCGCAGTGAAGATGAGGCTTGAGCCGTGACTTGCGCCGCTTCAGCCTCGGTGGCAATCAGTGAGTCTTACCTTTGGGCGGATAGTCCTCAAAGGCCTTGATGATTCCCTGATTGGCCATTTGCATGTTTTCCTCTTTCGAACTCGACAAGATGCCAACAATGCTGACCCGCCAGACCAAATCATTTTTTGGCGGCGTCATGAGATCAATAATCAACGAGCCTTCCTTGTATTCGAATGTAGTGACGCCACCATATCCTCGCGCCCCATAGGGGCCCACCATGGGGCCGGTACTCTCGACACGTTCCTTCTCTTTCACGCCTACCCAAAAGTGGACCTGTACATCAGGATGTTCTTCCAAGCCAACTTGCCGCAGGCCCTTGGCCGTCAGTTGTTGGCGGACCATTTCTTCGATCCGCTTCCGCAAGAGCGAATTGTCCAACACCCCACCCTGATCTCTGTCCGTCAGCCCTGTGAAGGCAAACGTACGAAACGCAGAGAACTCGGCGGACGAATCAAAATCTGTTCGCACGTCCGGCCCGACACACCCTCCTGCTGTGAGCAGCGTCAGCGTCAGCCACATAATCGGGAACCGGATGGGCATCTGCGGTCTTCCCCTCGCGATGAGACCTTTGGCAGGTTGAATGCGAGTACACCCTATACGGAACACCAATGTATGTAAACTGGCTATCTGCCAAGGCAGAGACACCCGGGGGCATTCGTCATTTCGCGGCGCGCGGGGGACCTCAATCTTACGTAGAGATACATAGCAATATTCCAATGTAGTAGACCGAACTGGAAGCTAGGTAAGGAGCGAATTGCAGATTCGCAGACACTCCGTAACGTCAAGAGATCGAAGAGGAATGCTGGAGGACGTGTCTGGATTGTGTGGCTGAACTCAGCTCACCCTCATGGACAATTCCCCGCCACTCGATATCCCGCCTCATCAACCATGCCCACCTCCTCCACCCCCTCTGTTCCCTCTGCTATGACCGCTCCCACCCTCGCTACCACAACTGCCGGTTACCGAGAATGGACCTCAGTGGTCTTCTCCGCATTTGTCTCGGTCTGTGGTCCATCTGGGTCACCGTTTGAGTGATGATGGTACAGGCGGCAACGCGTAGGTTGGTCGCCACGGGTATCCAAAGGGACTCCAAGACTCTCTGACGGGCACGGGTGGCCACACGGTGAGGGAGCGGATGAGGAGGACCGGATATTCATACTCTACTTCGTCAAGCGGCAGCATCTTGGACCCCGTGACTTCGCCCACGAGGGTGACGCGACTCCTCGGCGGGAGGACCGCGGGGTCGAGGAACTCTTCCTGGATGGCCAAGAAGCGCCCCTGAGAGTGCGTCCGATCAGAGATGGGATCCGAGGCCGTATCAAGGGGAAGCTGAAGGACGGTGATCTGGGTCTGGTCTTTGAACCGCTTCACCATCAACACCTCACCCCCTACCAGGACGAGGCGTCCTTGGTAGGAGGCCGCATTGTGCTTGAGAGCAGGAAAGTCGACCTGTCGATCAACTTGGCTCGTGAGGGAGGGCGGAATCACGTGTGGGCTACTACATGCGCTCATGAGAAACACAGCAACGACACTGGACGCGGTTCTCAATGCCATGTTCATAGGGGTCATCACTCGACCATTCCCAGTATATCCGCCGCTGCGCTCTGCGTTGGAGGGCTAGGCCGTCCGTGGCGAGGCGTCAAGGTTGGCGGTTGCATGTGTCCCCATGTTAGGTGGGGCACGGCACAACCAAAGAGAACATCATCGCGATCGGTTTGGCCATCCGACCAAGGGTGTTGAACCCGGCCAGGTCATCGCAGTGACTCCCGCGCACCCAAATCGATTGCCTAGCGGTCAGAGTCTGTAACCTTTCCTTGCCTACAGGCGACTGCATCCTTGAAGGGCCGCGCCAGGATCTTAACAGCATCGCTGCAAGCGCGGATACATCCTGCGGTCCTGTAAAGCGGCACGCCAGATTGGTCGCACTGAGGTGTTTGGGAAGGCAGGCGCTATGGAGGCGGAGGAGCAATTATGTCTTTGTCTGGCATTCGAGCAGCAACGTGCCCCCGTACGTTGTGTCTACGCTGTGTCCTAGTTATTTTAGGCAGCCTGTTCTATCTGGCGTGCAGTGTGCGCTCGGCTCAATCAGGTGAGTCAGCGCAAGAGGAACCTGCAGCTCAGGAGATGGACATGGATCATCATGATCACATGGGAGGAGCCATTGAGTCGATGATTCCACATCACCAGCATACCGGGCCTCACATGAAATGGACGGCCTTGCGGCCAGCGACTGCCGACGATCGCCAGCGCGCCGACCAGATTGTCGACTCTCTCCGCGAGGCACTCGCCAACTACAAGGACTATCGAGAGGCCATGAGCGAGGGATATGTCCCGCATCACCCCGAGCGAAAGCAGCCGCATTATCATTTTGCGAACCAACAGCACCGGTTCATGGCGAGGCGGCACTTTGATCCCGCGGCACCCACTGCGATCTTATACACGAAAACCGAGAATGGCTATGAGCTGGAAGGGGCAATGTACACCGCGCCGCGAAGTCTGACGGAAGACCAGTTGAACGAGCGCGTGCCGTTAAGCGTGGCACAGTGGCATGCCCATATCAATCTCTGTTTTCCGCCGGAGGGGAGCCTGCCCAGAGGCAGTTGGAAACGCTTCGGGTTCAAGGGCACCATTGCCACCGAATCAGAATGTCAGCAAGCCGGCGGCCGCTTTGTGCCGCAATTCGGGGGGTGGATGATCCATGTCTACCCCTTCAAGGCAACCCCCGCGGAGATCTGGACCCACTAAGTGCTTCGGTCTCTAGGACTCGTCACCAGAATCGGGCTCAGTGGATCCTGGTCAGAAGCGCAGATCGTAACCCTGTCGATGGCTTAGTTCCGGGGCTAAGTCGTCTGTGGGGAGGTGTCAAGCAAGCAACTAGATGACCCAGGTGAGCCGGTTGAGGCGAACTTATTTACGGACTACTAGACTTAATCTATACAAAAAGGTTTAGAACGCAGTCACCTCGGTCACTTCCTTGGAACGTTATCTATGGGTTTCGACAGGATGCGATAGGCGATCCTTACACCACTGAACCTACATGCCACGTTAGGGAAATGGCGCAGCCGACCGGGAGATGTGCTCCTGACCAGCCTCCGTAGTTTGGGCCATCGTTTAATATACTTCAGGCCGGCTGACCCGCCCGCAGAATCATTTGCCGAGCGGATTGCTCAGCTTACTCTTGGCGCTGTCCTCAAGACTCTGTACATCTTTTTTTATCTGACCAGTATCCTGCTTGGCCTTGTTCACGTCCAGGGCTTTGACATCATCAGTCGTCTTGCCAGTGTCCGTCTTGATTTGTCCTACAGCGTCTTTTACGGACGACGAAGGTGTAGATGTGGGCGGCTTGGTACCCTGACTACCGGGAGGCACTCCTTGGGCCGACACGGGCGACTCAAGTGTCAAGGCAGCACTGATCCCGAATGCGATGGCGACCACAATCATAACAACGGATGGTTGTCGCATAAGAATCCTCCTTCCTCCTCTGATTAGCAGTGTTTCGTCAATGATCTTGTCTAGCGGTTCAATCATAGTAAATTACTGTACGCTTGCTCCTTGGACAGATCAACCAGGAGAAGTGAGCAAGCATCACCGCCTACGTGCTGTTGAACAATCGGTCGGAGGGAAATGCGCCTCTCACCGTCGAAGCTCTGTTAGATCAGCTAGGAGCCTAGCGTCGATGCATCTGTTCGCACCTGGCGCCAAATTGACGAAAACCCTTTGCGAGTATCTAACAACCCGGCTGCGTGGGTACGGTTGTGGTCCGTGACGGGGGTCTGTGGCGGCCTGTCGTTTGATCTTGGAGTCATGCTGGGAAGGCTAGGCCGTCCATGTGGACGTATTCTAATTTACTGGGAACGTCATCGTTTTTTTCAGTTCTCCACACACCACACACCGATCTCTTTTCAGCATCTTTATCGATTGTTGCCAGACGTGTTCACGACCTATGGCTTACGATATCCGTGGCGAAGATCCTGATCTTCGGGGAGCCGATAAGGACGCGATGGAGGGCGCCGTCGCACTAGTCGCTTGACGATTACCGCCAACGCGCCGATAGAAAACGCTTTGATGAGCCTTGCGAGCATGATCTGACCATACTAGGCCGTCCGCTTCTTCGTCAAGGGTGGCGCACTCTAACGGAGTGAAGTCCTGTTAGCTATTCTCCAAGGTGATGAATGGTGGGACCAAGCTACCAAGAGGAGCAAGAGGAAGATCGAAACACCGAAATCTGAGAATTGCATACTCACAGCTCTCTTGTTTCAACCGTTCACATGCGGGGACGGGTACTTGGGACCCCAGCGGTTAGACATGCAGTAAAAAGAATGTCTCCTTGAAAATCTCACAGTCACGCAGTGCGTTGAAACGTTGGGGATAGGTTTGGGAAACGTACTTTGCCAGCAGTACCGGTCTATATGAGACCCGGCTGTTAGTGACGCGCGAAAGGACGGGCGGCTCGCGGGTTGAGTAAGATGGATTGCTCTTCGTCAATCACTTTATTGTCCTGTGCCTTGGGGTTGTGAATCCCAGTCATCGCTGCTGCAAAAATGTCGATATACCCTGTTGCTCGCTCTTGTCGGATTGACTTGAGAGATTGGCCAGCGTATCGAGCTTGAAAAGTCATCTACGGAGACGAAATAAATTTCAAATTGAACCGTAGGAAACAGGTACCGGATGTATTGTTTGTGCTGACGGAAATTGTAATCGGGTTGCCACGCCTTGCGTGGTGAAATTTTGACGGTGACGCTTTCGAGGGGAATGATGACGGGTGCAAGGTGTCTGTGTAGTTGCCACAATAACTAAAATCGGGCCCCTTTCCCCATGCGACGAAGCTGATGAGTAACTCGACATCATCGCGTCCATCAAGAGTGAAGGTTTCGGCGCATTTCCCCCCGCTATAACTATCTGTATTGAAGTAAAACATTGGTGTCCATGCATTGGGGTCTGTCGCTGTGTGGGGAATATCAACGGAATTGGTGCTTGTTCTGCAAGTTTCCGCGTTTGTCCCTGGTGCTGGTCTAAAGTCTACGTGGATTACAAGATTATCTAGTCTGTGTATTGGGTCGAGGAGCATGAATCGCTGGTTGCAGCCACCGGGGTTATCATCCGTATGTA
>Ga0126383_10002485_pt1 | contig 11916 bp, 7 predicted proteins | sample PanSoiMetPlot_35_FD_96882 | JGI IMG/M metagenome (GOLD analysis project Ga0126383, IMG submission 96882) | Tropical forest soil microbial communities from Panama - MetaG Plot_35 | ecosystem: Environmental > Terrestrial > Soil > Tropical forest > Bulk soil | place: Panama | collected 2016-02-17
CGTGGCGACGACGTCGGGCTTGCCGTCGCCCGTAAGGTCGCCAAGGAAGATGTCCGAAGCATCGCCCTCGGCAATCCGTAGCCGCTGCGCGTTCTCGAAGGTTCCGTCGCCGTGGTTGAGCGCCACGGTCACGTCGAAGGCGTCGTCGGTCACGAGATCTGCTTTGCCGTCGCCGTTCACGTCGGCGATCGCGACGGCTTCGCCTCCTCCAACCAGGTAGTCGCGTTTGGCCCCGAAGGTGCCGTCACCGTTGTTCAGGAGGATCGAGACGCCGCCCTCCTGCCCGATCGCGAGGTCGGGCTTGCCGTCGCCGTTCAGGTCGCCCACCGCGGTGTAGTTGGTCCCGTACGTTGGCCCGTCGCCGCCGTCATAGTCGTGCCGCGCCTCGAAGGTGCCGTCCCCGCGGTTCAGGAGCACGGACACCGTTCCGCTGTCGTCGCCCGTCACGATGTCGGGTCGGCCGTCGCCGTTGAGATCGGCGATCGAAAGCGCGTCCGGGCAGTCGCTGACCCGATAGTCGTGTCGCGCCGCGAGTGTGCCGTTCCCATGGTTGAGGAGCACCGAGACGGTGTTGCCGCAGTTTCCGCTCACGACGTCGGCCGAGCCGTCTCCGTTCAGGTCGGCAACCGCGACTTGCTGGCCGCCTTTCGGGGTCGGGTAGCTCTTGGCCGCGGCAAACGACGGGTTCGCCGCGAGGGGGCCGGGCCCGGGCCCGTCGCTCACCGTGAGGTTCACCGCGCCGCCGTGCTGGACGCTCCAGCCCTCGGGCGACTGGCCGATGATCCGGCCGGCGGCGAATCCGTTCGAGGGCGAGTGGGCAACGGTGCCCAGGCCGCAGCCGCTCAGCGCGAGGGTCTGCGTCGCGGCGGCGAGCTGTTTGCCCCAGACGTCCTGGACATCGCAGAGCCCCGGGGTATCGACGAGCACGGTGACCGCGTCCCCGGCCCCGCCGTTGAAGGTCGGGATCACGAGATCGCGCCGCCTGTCGCTGTCGTACCGGCCGATCGCGACCGCCATCGGCAAAGGGCCCGTGGCGTAGTCGAGCCCCGAGCCGAACCTGCCGCCCCCTTCGTTCAGCAGCACGGACGCCGTGGCCGCGTCGTTGTTCGCGGTGACGAGGTCAGGCCTGCCGTCGCCGTTCACGTCGCCGGGCGCGAGCGAGACCGGCTCGGTGCCGGTCTGGTAGTCGCGCTTGTGCCCAAATGACCCGTGGCCCTGGTTGAGCAGCACGGTGACGGCATGCACCGTGCCGCCGCCCGCCCGGCTGACCGCGAGATCCGGCCGGCCGTCGCCGTTCAGGTCGCCGATCGCGAGGGCCGCTGGATCCGGGCCGACGCGGTAGGTGCGCCCCGACGCGAAGCTGCCGCCCTGGTTCACGTGCACCGACACCGTGCCGTTGTAATCCGCAGTGACCAGGTCTGGAGCGCCGTCCCCGTTCAAATCCGCGGCTGAGACGGCGAGGGGCTTTCCGGTCCGAACTCGGTAGGGGCGCTGGTACTTGCCGTTGCCTCGGCCGAGCAGGACGAGTACGCCGCTCTCCCCGTTCACGTCGTCCTCGAGGCCGAGCAACAGGTCCCGCCTGCCGTCCCGGTTCACATCGCCGATCGCTGAGGAGGTGACGTCGGCGGAGTCGCTCGAGTAGACGAGCCGGCTGCGAAAGGTCCCGTTCTTGTTGTGGAGGCTGACGAAGACGTAGGCCGTACACACTTCCACCCCGTCGCTCTCCGTGCACGAGTCACGCTCGTCCTCGTTGTAGTGCGTGACCAGGTCCGGCCGGCCGTCGCCGTTCAGGTCGCCGATCGCGTCTGCCAGAGCGACGTTCGAGCCGTTGCGCTTGACCCGAATGAATCGACCGCTGCCGGTGTCGACGAGCACGGCGGCCTTCGAGGGGCTCGCGGCGACCACCGTGCTCGTCTGAGCGAAGGAGAGCGCGTGGGAGGCGGTGCGGGGACCACCGACGCCGAGGGTCAGCCCGAGACCCACGCTCAGGAGCGCCGCTGCCCCCCGCGGTCCGATCCCGGTCATCTGGGCCATCTTCCGCCCTTTTCGTGACGGTTCGATTATGTGCCTGTAAGAACTTTCAGCTCTTCTCTCAACGGGCGTGAGCGCGCGGTCATGACGACGTTGCCCTTCCGCTCGAAGCGCTCGATGGCGTCGTCGAGGGCCTGAATCGCGTCTTCGTACCGGCCGGCGAGCCTGAGCACCTCCACGAGGCCGAGCTGCACGTGGGCCTGATTGTCCAGCTCGTCCGAGCGGTTGATGAACTCGATCGCTTCTCTCGCAACCGCTTCGGCCTCGTCGAACTCCTCGCGTTGGGCCAGCAACTTCGCCTCGACCGAACGCCACCGGGCCTGAGCGTCCCAGTCGTCGCTCGTCGCCATCTCCCGGCTCAGGTCGACCCAGGGCCGGGCTTCGTCGAAACGGCCTTGCACGTAAAGCGCCTCCCCGAGGAACGCGGCCAGCGTCGACAGCAGGCCCTGCTCGCCGCTGGTCTGGAAGAACTCGCAGGCCGAGCGAAGCTCCTCCTCGGCCGCCGCCGGGTCTCCCGCGAGGAGCTCGAGGGGCGGGGCCCAGAACGCGAGCGTGTGCAGACCCATAGGGCTCGCCAGCTCCTCGTGGATCGCACGCGCTCGTGCGAGCAGCTCCCGCCCCTCGTCGAAGCGACCCAGCATCCCGTAATAGCCGGCAACAGGACGAATTGCGGACGCCTCGAGTTCCTGCTGTCCGCGCACGCTCTCGAGGTGGGCCTCCGCGCGCGGCAGGGCCTCCGAAAGCGGGATCGGGCCCCAGAAGAAGCTCGAAGGGAGCGACCGCAGCGCGTCCCGTTCGAGGCGCCGGTCGCCGGCGCGGCCCGCGTGCTCGACGACGCGTTCGAGCGCCAGCCGGAAGTCTCCCCAGCAGGCGCGCAGGTTCTCGCCCATGGCGACGAGGTTCCAGGCAGCTGCGAGCGCGCGTTCGTCCCCGTCTTGCCCCAGCTCTCGTACCGCCTCGTGTCCGAGGGCGACAGCCTCTTCGGCCGTGAGCGTGAGGTCGGTCGTCGTGCGCAGAAATGCGAGCTCGCACTCAGCTCGAAGCTCGAGAGCGCGATCGCCCACGGCCTGAGCGAGGGCGACGGCTTGCTCGTTGCGGGCGCGGGCCTCTGCGAACTCGCCGCGCCCGGCCAGGCTCCACGCCAACTGGAACAGCCGCTCGACACCTTCGCGGCCCGCCGGCTCTTCAAGAGAGACGACGCGGGTCAGGAGGCTCGCCGCGGAGGCGTCCTCTGCGGCTGCGTACGCCCGCCGGCCCGCGGCCGCCAACCGGTCGGCGGCGCGCCGCCCGAGTTCGGCGTGGGAGCTTCCCAACTCCGTCTGATAGCCGTGCGCCTGCTCGAGGTGGTAGCCGACGATCTCATCGAGCTCGATGAGGCCGGCGCCATGCTCCTCGAGCCAGCTCGCGAAGCGCTCGTGCAGCGCCGCGCGCGTGGCCTTCGGCAGCGCCTCGTAGGCCGCGTCCCGGATCAGGAGGTGGCGGAAGCGGTAGGCATCCTCGCCGGGAAGCTGCGCCTTGTCGGGGCGGAGGAGCTCTTTGCGGACGAGGCCGTTGAGGCGCGTCTCCATCTGCGTTTCCTCGGGGGCGAGGGCCTGGACGGCGCCGCGGTGGAAGACGCGTCCCTCGACCGAGCCTCGTTCCAGGACTCCGCGCTCGGCCGGCTCGAGCTGGTCCAGCCTCGCGGCGAGCAACGCCTGGATCGTGCCGGGCACCGAGATCTCGCCGTCGCCCGAGTCCTCGACGAGCGCGACCATCTCCTCGACGAAGAGCGGATTGCCCTCCGCCGCGTCACGGATCCGCTCCTGGAGGTCGGGATCGAGCGCGGAGTCGCCGAGCAGCCGCTCGAGCAGCTCGTCGGTCTCCGTTGCGCTCAGTGGCTCGAGCAGCAGCGTCGTCGCGTTGAGCTTCCCGCCGCCCCAGCCCGGGCGCTTCTCCAGCAGCTCCGGTCGCGCGAGGCAGAGGAGCAGGAGCGGCGCGTCCCGCGAGAGGTCGGCAATGTGCTCGAGCAGGTCGAGGAAGGTCGGCTCGCCCCAGTGGATGTCGTCGAAGACGGCGACCAGCGGCGTGGAGCGGGCCGTCGCCTCCAGGACCTTCCTGACAGCCCAGTGGACCTCGTCCCCCGTGGCGACGGACTCGTCCTCGCCCAGCAGCCGGTCGATGGTCGCGACTGCCCCGGGTTCGAGACCGAGCTCCGCTGTCGGCGGGAGCTGCTTCAGGATTTCGATCACCGGCCAGTACGTGATCCCCTCGCCGTAGGGCAGGCAGCGGCCGCGGACGACGGTCGCATCGTCGAGCGAGCCGACGAGCTCGGCGGTAAGGCGTGACTTCCCGACGCCCGCGACGCCGAGGATCGTGAACAGCTGGCAAGAGCGGTCGTCGACGGCCTGCGCGAAGGCTTCCTTCAGGCGCCGCAGCTCCCGTCCCCGGCCCACGAGCGGCGCATCGAGCCGTCTCGCGAAGGCCGGCGCCTGCTCGTGCAGGGCGAGGAGGCGGTGCGCCGTGAAGGGCTCGCTCTTGCCCTTCAGCTTCAGCGTGAGCTCTTCAGTCTCGACCGCGTCGCGAACGAGCTGGGCGGTCTCCGAGCCGAGCAGCACCTCGCCCGCGCCGGCGCTCTGCTCGAGCCGCGCGGCCACGTTGACGGCGTCGCCGGTCGCGAGGCGCTCCGAGGTGCCGACGACGACCTCGCCGGTGTTGACGCCGATCCGCGCCTGGACGCCGAGTGCGGGCAGCGCGTTCCGCATCTCGACCGCGGCCCGCACCGCGCGAAGGGCGTCGTCCTCATGGAGCTGCGGCACGCCGAAGACGGCCACGACCGCGTCGCCGATGAACTTCTCGACGGTGCCGCCGTGGCGTTCGACGATCGCCTTCGTCTCGTCGAAGTAGCGGCCGAGCAGCGCGCGCAGCGCCTCGGGATCGGTCGACTCGCCGAGGCTCGTCGAGCCGACGACGTCGCAGAAGAGGACGGTCACGACCTTGCGGTACTCCCGCCCGGACCGCTCGGCCGCCGGAAGCTCGGCGGCGCAGGCGTTACAGAACCGCGAGCCGGCCGGGTTCTCGCGACCGCAGCTTGGACAGACGATCATTGCGAAAGCGTACGACGACCGCGTAGCTCGTCAGGAATCGTCGGCCAGCGACGCCTCGAAGGCCGCGGCGTTTCGCTCCATGTAGTCCAGCTCATCCCGGCCCCAGTCGAGCTCCGGGTTGCGTGAGACGAATCCGCGGACGGCGTCCAGCATGGCATCGACGAGGCCGCCTCCCGTCCCGCCGTAGCCGTCGAGGGCCGCGCGGAGCATGCGGGCGGCCGGCTCGCCGTCGCCGTACACGGCGGGATGCACGAACGCCCACAGGAAGTCGCCGAAGTTCGCGACCCTGCTGCCGGCGCGCGTGCCGTCCCAGTCGATGATCGCGACCGGAGTCAGGTCGCAGAAAATGAAGTTCGGCTGGGAAAGGCTCGGATGACAGGCGACCAGCGAGCCGGCGGCGAAACGCGTTCCTTCGGTGAGGTCGTGCACCGTCCGCACGAGCCGGGCTCCCGCACGCACCGCTTCCTCGCTCAGCCGGAAGCCGTTGTGGGGCGGGCCCCAGCCTTCGATGTACGACAGCATCGTGCGGCCCCGGTCGTCCAAGCCGAGGAAGCGAGGCGCGCCGGTGAAGCCAGAGCGCTCGAAATGCAGCAGCAGGGCTTGCGTGTATTCGGCGTCAGCTTTGACCGGCCGGTGCACCGTGTTGCCGATCCGGACCACCCCGGGGGTCGACATTCCTCCTGTGAGGGCCACCTCTTTCATGCGAGCTTCCGGAGTCTTATACGCGGAGGGAGCGGGGCCAGCCGCTCCCTCCGTTGGCGAGGAGAATCCTTGTCGGCTAGCAGATCTGGGCCACCACCGTCCCCGTGCCAGGATGGCCTGGGTCGGGCGCGTAGCCCGGGTTCGTCCTGACGACGACCACGTGCACCGTGTTGCCGTTGATCGTCGAGCCGTGCTTGGTGATCAGGCTGGAGACGATCACCGCCATGAACTCGGGGAGCGGTCCGGCGGGTGGGTGTGAGCTGTTCCCGGGGCGCGACGTCCAGTCCGTCCCGCAGGTCACGGTCGGCGGATCCTTCTCGAAGCCCTTGAACGAGGGCGGTGCGCCACCGCCGCTGAGGCCGTTGAGCATCGACCACTGCGCGCCCCAGAAGGTGACCATGGTGCCGATCGCGGCATTGTTGTCGCCGATCACGAAGTTGCCGCCGGTCGCCACGACGCAGAAGACGAACGTCGAGCTCGAGTCGGAGTTGTTGCTCGTGTCGGGGTCGGGCTCGTCGCCGGTGACCGTGGCGGTGTTCGTGATCGTCGACCCGCACGAGGCGGTTACCTGTACGACGACGGTGATCGTCACCGAGCCGCCGTTGGCGACCGTGCCGAGCTGGCACGAGACGGTGCCGTTGCACGAGCCCTGGGTCGTCGACGCCGAGACGAACGTCTCGCCGGCGGGAAGCGGGTCGTCGACGGTGACGTGATGGGCGTCGAACGGCCCCGCGTTCGCGACGTTGAGCGTGTACGTGATCGTGCCGCCGCTCTGCGCAGTCGCCGGCCCGGTCTTCGTGATCGAGAGGTCGGCGGTCGGGACCGGCGGCGCGAACCCGCCGCAGATCTGGACGAGGCTGTCCTCGGCCGTGACGGTTCCGTCGTCGTAACGCGTTCCGTCCTGGGTGAGGTAGAGGCAGCTGTCCGCTCCGACCTGGCTGAGATCGCCGCGGAAGCCGCCGCTTGCAAAGAGCGTCTGGACCGGCACCTGCGTGTAGTCGTCCGCGGGGAAGTCGAAGCGCGTCATGTTCCCGCTCGTGTTGTTCGTGACCACGAACTTCGGGGTCGACGCGTGGAAGGCGATCCCGTCCGGCTCGTTCGACATCGGGACCTGCTGGACCAGGTTGCCGTTGCGGTCGAGGATCGTGAGTCGAAGGCTCGGGCTTCGGTTCGCGAGGAACACGAAGTTCCCGTCCGGAGACCAGGCGACGCCGTCGACCATGTTGCCGGTCGTGACCGTCGAGAACGTCGATGACACGGTCAGCGCCTCGTTCACCTTGAGCAGCGTCCCGTTCGAGCCGACGTAGACGAGGTCACCGGTCACCGGATCGGGAGCGATTCCGAGCGCGTTGCCGGCCGGGCCGAACGGCCCGCCGATCGGGACGCCGGTGTTCGGGTCGAGCTCGCGCACGCCCGAGGACGTATTCGTGTAGAGGTTGCCGTTCGTGCCGTTGGCGAGGCCGCAGCCGGCACTGCTATCGAAGACGGTGCCCGGATGCAGCGTCGTCCCGTTGACGACGAAGGTCGTCGCCCCGTCGAAGCGCGTCAGCGGGCTGCCGTCGAACGGACACTGGTCGACCCATGGATCCGCGTCGGGCGCGAAGGCGACTCCGCCCATGAAGTTGGACGAGACGCCGAAGATCGCCTGGGTGAACCCGGGCTGGAGGAACGTGAACGACTGGCCTGCGGTCGCGATCGCCGGTATGGCGAGCGCGCAGAGCATGGCCGCGGCCGCGGTCAGCCACCGACGACCGGACCTCTTTCGTAGGACTCTCACGGGAGGAACCCCCTTTCGCTTGGAACCCAGTCCTGCACCAGGGCTCGGCGAGGGAGAAGTCGCGTACGGAGGACCGCTCTCGCGGCGGCTTTTCGGTCCTAGTCCGGTGCTACTCGGATTGTTCTCGATCCGCTAACGAAGGTCAACCAAACGCGCGGAAGAATGGTGCCTGCACGCGCGCGGAGCCCGATCAGAGCTGCTTGACGAGGTAGACGAGCGTGTCGTCGACGGCGAGCGGCCGGCCTCGGATCATGATCGGTCCGAGCACCCGAACCGGCTCGACGCCTGCATCGACGTAGCCGAGCTTGTCGTAGAGGAGCTTCGCCGCCGGGTTCTGGTCCTGGCTGACGCTGAGGCTGATGCGGTCCGAGCCTCGCCGGCGCGCCTCGTCTTCGGCGGCCTCCGTCAGCAGGGAGGCGATCCCGCAGCGACGATGCCCGGGCAGCACGAAGACGTCCTGGATCTCCGGGACCCCGAGGTAGGTCCCGGTCCACGCGATGTGCGCGTGCCCGACGGGCTGCGCGTCTTCCCAGGCGATCAGGTAGGTCGAGTGCTCGGGGCCTTGCTCGGAGAGGCGGCTGAGCGGCAGGTGCCGGTCGACGAGGTCGACCCGGTCCGCACTCAGTTCCGTCACCGTGAGCATGCGGCACTACACGATAGGGTCAGCCCGGTGCAGACCGACCGCGTGACCCAGGCCGCAGACGGGCGAAGGCTCGCGTTCGCCGAGTGGGGCGATCCGGACGGGTTTCCGGTCTTCCAGCTCCACGGGACGCCGGGCTCGCGGTTCGGGCGGCACCACGACGAGAGCGTCTACGTCGACGCAGGCGCGAGGCTGATCACGTACAACCGGCCAGGCTACGGTGCCTCGGGCCGGCAGCGCGGCCGGCAGGTGGTCGACTGCGTATCCGACATCGTCTCGATCGCCGACGCGCTCGAGCTCGAACGGTTTGCGGTGACGGGCGGCTCGGGTGGCGGGCCGCACTCGCTAGCCGTCGCGGCGAGCCTGCCGGAGCGGGTCACGCGGGCGGCCTGCGCATCGTCGCCGGCGCCGTACGACGTCGAGTTCGACTGGCTGACCGGGATGGACCCGCTCAACGTCCGCGAGGTCGAGTGGGCCCTGCAGGGCGAGGACGTCTACGTCCCGAACCTCGAGCGCGAGGCCGAGGAGGTCCTGGCGCGGGTGGCGGCCGACCCGTCGAAGGTCCTCGGCGACGACTGGCAGCTCTCCGAGGCCGATCGAGCGGCGCTCGCCCGCACGGAGTTCCACGACGTGATCCGCGCGGACGTCACGGAGGCGCTCAGTGCCGGGGTTTACGGCTGGGCCGACGACATGCTCGCCGTCCTGCAGCCGTGGGGCTTCGACTTCGCGGACATCCGTGTGCCCACGCGCGTGCTGTACGGCGTCACCGACGTGCTGGTGCCGGTGCAGCATGGGGAGTGGCTCGCAGAGCACGTGCCCGGTGCGGAGGTCGTGGTCGAGGAGAACCTCGGGCACATGGGCGACCCCGACCGCGTCGCGGAGCGCGTCGGCTGGCTCGTCGGGCAGCGATGAATTTGTCGTCCCCGGGGCGTCAAAACTCATCGAGATGACTGATCTGACCGGAAGGTGCGAGTGCGGCGCGGTCGAGTACCGCGTCGCCGACGAGTTCCTGTACGCCGCGAACTGCCACTGCTCCAACTGCCGCGCCGCGACGGGCTCGGCGTTCAAGCCGTTCGCCGGGATCGAGCGGGACAAGCTCGAGGTCGACGAGGGCGGGGACAAGCTCCTGGTCTGGGGCACGGAGGACGAGAATCACACCCGCTGCGGCGTCTGCGGGTCGTTCCTGTACTCGGTCGTGCGCGAGGGCGAGTACGTACACGTCGCCCTCGGATCGCTGCGCGAAGAGCCGAGCATTCGCCCGGGCGAGCACATCTTCGTCGGCTCGAAGGCGCCCTGGTTCCAGATCACCGACGACCTGCCGCAGAACGAGGAGTACTGAAAGCGGCGAGGGTTCCAGGGACCGGCCGGCCCGCCGCTACCGCGCAAGCGTCGAGAAGCGCATACTGAACACGTGGGGGTGACGGAGAGACTCGCCCGAGCGTCGAGCCACCATCCCTGGCGGGTGATTCTCGCCTGGGTGGGCGCCATCGTCCTGGCGCTCGTGCTCGCGGCGACGCTCCTCCCCGGGAACCTGACCACGACCGGGCACGTGACCGGGAACCCCGAGTCGAAGCAGGCCGAGAATCTCTTCTTCCAGCGATTCCCGCCGGACAAGCACAGCGTCGACGAGCTGATCGTCGTCCACTCGTCGACCCATACCGTCGGCGACCCGGCCTTTCGGGCCTTCGTCGGCCGGCTCGACCTCCAAGGCAAAGAGACCGGAGTCGTCTACCGCGCGTTCCCGCTGGGGATCTCGGACAACCGGCACGCGCTGCTGATCGGCGTCCAGCGCCAGAAAGACGTGGACAAGCTGCTGACGGTGGTCGAGCGGGACAACGGCCGGAACGGCTTCAGCGCCGTCATCACGGGCAGCGGCACGATCGACCACGACTTCAACGACCTCTCGCAGCACGACCTCAAGTCGGGCGAGCTCGAGTTCGGCCTCCCCGCCGCGCTGATCATCCTGATCCTCGTCTTCGGCGCCGTGGTCGCGGGCCTCGTCCCGCTGATGATGGCGATCGTCGCGATCGTCGTCGCCCTCGGGCTGTGCGCGCCGCTCGCCGCGATCTTCTCGCTCTCGGTCTTCTTCGTGAACATGCTCACGGGGATGGGGCTCGCGCTCGGGATCGACTACTCGCTGTTCGTCGTCTCGCGCTACCGCGAGGAGCGGGTCGAGGGCAAGGACGAGATGGCGGCGATCGCGGCGGCCGGCGCGACCTCGAGCCGCGCCGTGCTCTTCAGCGGCTCGGTCTTCGTCATCGCGCTGACCGGGATGCTGCTCGTGCCCTCGAACGTGATGAAGAGCCTCGCCGTCGGCGCGATCAGCGTCGGCATCGTGTCGGTGCTCGCGGCCCTGACGCTGCTGCCGGCGCTGCTCGGGAAGCTCGGTGACGGGGTCAACGCACTGCGCGTGCCGTTCATCGGCCGGAACATCGGCAGTGGCGGAGAGGGGCGTTTCTGGGGCCGGATCGTGCGCGCGGTGATGCGGCACCCGTGGGTCTACCTGCTCACCTTCGGGGCGCTGCTGATCGCGCTCGCGGTGCCGGCCCTCGGGCTGAACCTCGGGGCGAGCGGGGTGAGCACGCTGCCGAACCGGCTCGAGTCGAAGAAGGGCTTCGAGGCGCTCAAACGCTACTTCCCGGAGGCCAGTGCGAGCCCGGCGCTGATCGCGGTTCAGGGGGACGTGCGCTCGCCGCAGGTGCGCGCCGCGATCGCGCGGCTGCGGCGCGAGTTCCGCACCGACCCGGTGTTCGGGCGCAGCGACGTGCGCTTCGACTCGGCCGGGGACGTCGCGGCGATCGGTGTGCAGGTCGGGGGCGACAAGACCGGCCCTCAGGCGCTGGCGGCGGTCCGGCACTTACGCTCGACGCTGATTCCGGAGGCGTTTCGCGGCACGAACGTGCACCTGGTGGTCGGAGGCGACACCGCCGACAACGTCGACTTCATCGACGCGATGAACCGCTGGCTGCCGTTCGTGTTCGTCTTCGTGCTCGGCCTGAGCTTCGTCCTGCTGACGATCGTCTTCCGGTCGATCGTCGTGGCCGCGACGTCGATCGTCCTGAACCTGCTCTCGGTCGGCGCTGCCTACGGGCTGGTGATCCTCGTCTTCCGCCACGGGATCGGGAACGGGCTGTTCGGCTTCCAGAAGGTGAGCGCGATCGAGGCCTGGGTGCCGCTGTTCCTGTTCTCCGTGCTCTTCGGGCTCTCGATGGACTACCAGGTCTTCCTGCTGAGCCGGATCAAGGAGCGCTACGACGCGACCGGCTCGACCACCGACGCCGTCACCCACGCCGTCGCGTCGACCGCCCGGCTGATCACTGGCGCGGCGCTGATCATCGTGGCGGTCTTCAGCGGCTTCGCCCGCGGCGACCTCGTCATGTTCCAGCAGATGGGGTTCGGCGTCGCGGTCGCGCTCCTCATCGACGCGACGATCATCCGCTCGGTGATGCTGCCCGCAGCGATGCGGATCCTCGACGGCTGGAACTGGTACCTGCCTTCCTGGCTCGAGTGGCTGCCGCACATCGAGATCGAGGCGCGTCACCGCGAGGAGCGCGCTCCGTTGCCGAGCCCCGGGTCCTAGAACCGCACGCGGCGCAACTCGGCGTTGGCGCGGCGGAGCTGGCCGTTGGTCGGGCGGGGCCGGCCGAAGAGGACGAAGACCGAAACCTCCTGCCTTCGGACTC
>Ga0126383_10002487_pt1 | contig 11913 bp, 10 predicted proteins | sample PanSoiMetPlot_35_FD_96882 | JGI IMG/M metagenome (GOLD analysis project Ga0126383, IMG submission 96882) | Tropical forest soil microbial communities from Panama - MetaG Plot_35 | ecosystem: Environmental > Terrestrial > Soil > Tropical forest > Bulk soil | place: Panama | collected 2016-02-17
GAGACCGACGGCCGGTTGCCGAGCGGGCAGTCCCTCGGCGAGGCGATCGCGCAGGTCGACGCCGAGACGGACGCGGCGGCCGAGTACTTCATGGTCAACTGCGCCCACCCGACGCACTTCGCCGACGCGCTGGAGGGCCGTTGGCTCGAGCGCCTCCGCGGTGTCCGCGCGAACGCGTCGAAGAAGAGCCACACGGAGCTGGACGAGGCCGAGGAGCTGGACGAGGGCGATCCCGCCGAGTTGGCGGACCGCTATCGCGAGCTAGACGAGCGGCTGCCAAATCTCAGCGTCGTCGGGGGCTGCTGAGGCACCGACCATCGCCACATCGACGCCGTCTGCGCAGCGGTCACCGGCTAGGGCAGCCGGCCCTCCTGGTACCGCGCCGGCTCCGGCGGCGGAAAGCGCGCGTACGCCTCTTCCGCGTCGCTCGTCTCGCGGTCGTGGCCGGCGCCGTGGCGAAGCGCCACCTCGTCGACGCTGTAGCCGCCCCAGGGGTCGGCCGGCTCGCGCGCGCCGACCGCGAGCACGAGGCAGGGGCCGCCGAGGATGATGTGCTTCGTTCCGGGCGGACAATGGACGAAGTCCCACTGCCGAAGCGGCCGGTCTTCGCCCTCGATCAGCAGCAGCCCCTCGCCGGAGAGGACGAGGAAGTCCTCCTGGTTCGCCTCCCAGTGGTACATGCCGATCGGCTCCCCGGGCCCGAGCGCGTAGAGCTCGACGCCGATCTGCGGGAAGTCGGTCTTGCCCTCGAACGGCACTGAATCGCCGCGACCCGGCCGCCGGACCCAGTGCGCCTCGCGCGCGTTGACGACGAACCAGCCGTCGCCGCTCGCCGCGAGGCCGAACTCCGTCTCCTCCAGCGGCGCCTCGGGGACCGTCACTCGGTCACCACGTACTCGAACGACGCCCAGGCGAGCAGGGCGAAGATCGCATCGTAGAGCGCGAGGAACGCGAGGTACTTTCCGGGGTTGTGGGCGACGCTCGCGCCGACGCCGCCGATCACGATCGGCAGCGCGAGCGGCAGGAAGAGCAGGGGCAGGAGGAGCTCTCGCGCGCGGCCGGCGGCGGCCATCGCCGAGAGGAGCGTCCCCACCGCGCAGATCCCGAGGTCGGCGAGCAGGACTCCGGCGATCGTTGCCCACCCGACCGGCCGGAAGAAGAGCGCGAAGGCCGGCAGCGCGACGACCTCCGCCACGGCCAGGAACGCAAGGGTGGCGATCCCCTTCGCCAGCCAGATGGCGCTGCGGTCGCACGGGGCGAGGACGAGCGCGTCGAGCAGGCCCTGCTCCCGCTCGGCGACGAAGGCGCGGCCCAGGCCGAGCAGCGCCGTGAAGATGATCGCGACCCAGAGCAGCCCGAGCTCCGCAAGCCGTGACGAGCCCGATGGGAGCGCAAAGTGGAAGACGGCGAGGATCGAGAGCACGAACAGGAGCATCGCCGGGAGCGTGTCGCGGGCCCGCAGCTCGAGCCGCAGATCCTTGTGGGCCAGCACCGCAGCGTCCCCCAGATACCTACGCAAGCGCCAGCCTCCCGCTCGCGAACGGCGCGACGCGCTCCGGGTCGTGTGTGGCGACGAGGAGCGTCCGCTGCCCGCGCATCCCGGCCAGCTCGCGATCCAGGAGCGCGGCGCCTTCGTCGTCGAGCCCCGAGAACGGCTCGTCGAGGATCAGCAGCTCCGGCTTGTGCAACACGGTGCGGCAGAGCGCGAGCCGCTGCAGCTGCCCGCGGGAGAGTGCCGAGGCCCGCTCGCGCCGCGCTTCCCAGAGGCCGAAGCGCTCGAGCAGCATCCCGATCCGCTCGCGCCGCTCGGGCACGCGGTAGAGCCGCCCGTAGAGGTCGAGGTTCTCGAGCGCCGTCAGCTCGCGGTAGACGAGCGGCTCGTGGCCGAGGAAGCCGATCTGGCTCCGGTCCGGCTCGACCTCGAGCGTGCCGCCGGTCGGAATCGCCAGCCCTGCGCACATGCGGAGCAAGGTCGTCTTCCCGGCGCCGTTCGGCCCGGTGACGACAAGGAACCCGCCGCGCTCGAGGTCGAAGCTCAGGCCGTCGAGCACCCGCTTGAAGCCGTAGCGCTTCTCGAGCCGTTCTGCCTTGATCACGCGAGCACGTCCGCCAGAACGAAGAGGCAGAACGCGACGGAGATGACGCCGTTCATCGTGAAGAACGCCGTATCGAGCCTCCGTAGGTCGCCCGGGTGGACGAGCGAGTGCTCGTACGCGAGCAGCCCCGCCACGGCGGCAACGCCGAGCCAGTAGAAGACCCCGACGTCGAGGCCGAGGCCGGCCGCGACCAGCAGCGCAACCGTCCCCACGTGGAAGGCACGCGCCGCCTGGAAGGCGCCTCGCTCGCCGAAGCGTGTGGCGATCGACTGCAGGCCCTCGGCCCGGTCGATTTCGAGGTCGAGCAGCGAGTAGAAGCAGTCGAACCCCGCGACCCAGAGCGCGACCGCGCCCCCGAGCGCCCAAGCCTCCCATGGAATCGTGCCGGTGATCGCGGCCCAGGCGCCGATCGGTGCGAGCCCGTCGACAGCGCCGAGCCAGAGGTGGCACCACCAGGTCCACCGCTTGAGGTACGGGTAGACCACGAAGCCGGCGATGGGAATCGGCCAGAGCCAGTGGACGAGGGGGTTCAGCTGGAAGACGGCCACGAGGAAGACGGCGAGCGACGCGGCGCAGAAGAGGCCGACCTGCAGCGGCGAGAGCAGTCCGGCCGGGAGCTCCCGACGGGCCGTGCGCGGGTTGCGCGCATCCAGCCCTGCGTCGATCAGGCGGTTGAGCCCCATCGCGAGCGAGCGGGCGCCGACCATCGCGACGGTGATCCAGAGCAGGTCGTGCGCGGTCGGCACGCCGTCCACCGCGAGGAACGCCCCGACATACGCGAACGGCAGCGCGAACACCGTGTGCTCGAACTTGACGAGCCGCGCAAACCGGGTCGGGTAGGCCAGCGCGGTCATGTCTGCCGGTGCACCGTCGGCTCGCCGGCGAGGAGCGACACGGCGTGCGCGAGCGCCGGCCGCAGAACCTCGAAGCCATCGCGGCAGCCCCCGGGCGACCCGGGCAGGTTCACGACCAGCGCGCGGCCGCGCACGCCTGCGACCCCGCGCGAGAGCAGGGCGTGCGGCGTCTTCGCGAGCGAGTCGGCGCGAAGCGCCTCGGAGATTCCCGGTGCCTGCCGCTCGAGCACCTCGAGCGTCGCCTCGGGCGTGACGTCGCGGGGGCCAAGTCCGGTCCCGCCCGTGGTCAGGACGAGGGCCGACTCCTCTGCGAGCTCGGCGATTGCCTCGGCGATGGCGTCCCGCTCGTCGGGAACGACCCGCCGCTCGATCTCGTAGCCTTCCTCGCCCAGGAGGGCGGCGAGCAGGTCCCCGCTCGCGTCCTCCCGCGTCCCCTCCGAGACGCCGTCCGAGACGGTCACCACCGCCGCCTTCACTCCTTCACCTTCTCGAGCAGCCGCACCTCGCCGATCTCCATCCCGGAGTCGATGCCTTTCGCCATGTCGTAGACCGTCAGCGCCGCCACCGTCGCGGCGACGAGCGCCTCCATCTCGACACCGGTCTGCGCCTGCGTCTCTGCGGACGCGAGGATCTCGACCGAGCCTTGGCCGACCTCGAGCTCGACCGCCACGTGCGTCAACGGCAGCGGATGGCAGAGCGGGATCAGGTCGCTCGTCCGCTTGGCGGCCATGATTCCGGCCAGGCGGGCTGCCGCCAGCGCGTCGCCCTTCGGCAGCTCCGCGAGCCGCGCGGCGGTCTCGGGCGCCATCCGCACCACGGCCCGCGCCCGCGCCCGGCGGCGCGAGACCGGCTTGCCGCCGACGTCCACCATCCGGACGGCGCCGGACTCGTCCACGTGCGAAAGCTCCCTCACAGTCGGGAAAAATACCGCCGCCCGAGCGCAACGAGCCCGCGGCGGTGCCGCCAGGCCGATCCGAGCTTCCGTCCAAGCCCCTCGCCGTACAGCACTCCCGCCATCGCGCGGAAGCCTTCTAGGACACCCTCGTCGTACGGGAACCACCACGGGACGGCCACCCGGCCGCGGTCCAGGTCCGCGAACTTCACGCGCGAGAGCTCGTACAGGCCGTGCTTCGAATGCGTCCTCCCGTAGCCCGACTCCTTCGCGCCGCCCCAGGATGCCTGCCCGGTGCCGTAGGAGTACGAGACGTCGTTCGTCCAGACCGAACCGGCTTCCAGACGGCGTCCGACCCGTTCCGCCCGGCCGAGATCGCGCGTCCAGACGCTTGCACCGAGCCCGAAGCTCGTCCCGTTCGCCAACCGCACCGCCTCTTCCTCGTCGCCGAACGGGGCCACGGTGACGACCGGCCCGAAGATCTCCTCGCGCTCGATGCGCGCCTCCCGCTCGACGCCCGTGAGGATCGTCGGCTCGTAGAACCAGCCGGGCAGCCCGACCTCCGGCCGCGCACCGCCGAGGCGCACCTCGGCGCCGTGCGCCGTCGCATCGTCGACCAGCTCCTCGACGCGCGCCCTCGCCTCCTCGGTGATCAGCGGGCCGAGGTCGCGGCCGATTCGGAGCGAACCCGCCCGCCGCGCCAGCTCCTCCACGAACGCCTCCTGTAACCGCCGCGAGACGTAGATCCGCTCGACCCCCGAGCAGACCTGCCCGCAGTTCGAGAACGAGCCCCACAGCGCTCCCGCCACGGCCCGGTCGAGATCGGCGTCCTCGAACACGAGCATCGGGTCCTTGCCGCCGAGCTCGAGCGTCACCGGGCGTAGGCGCTCGGCCGCCAGCGAGGCGACGCGGCGGCCCGTCTCGCCCGACCCGGTGAAGACGATCTTGGCCGTCCCCGGGGCGCGGACGAGCGCCTCCCCCACCTCGGCCCCGCCCTGGACGACGCGCACGAGCCCGTGCGGGAAGAGCCGCTCGAGCCAGGCCCCCGAGAGCGGCGTGAGCTCCGAGGGCTTGACCACGACCGCGTTCCCGGCGGCGACCGCGAAGGCCGCCTGGGTGAACGGAATCCCGAACGGGAAGTTCCACGGCGAGATCACCGCGACAACGCCGAGCGGCTCGTACAGCAGCCAGCCGCGCTTCTGCCGCAGATGCGGCTGCGGGTAGCGAAGCCGCTCCGGCCGGAGCGCGCGCTCGGTATTCGACGCCGCCCAGATCAGGTTGTCGAGCGCGACGAAGAGCTCGGCGGTATACGACTCCAGGAGCGGCTTGCCGGTCTCTGCCGTGACGGTTTCCGCGATCTCGTCGGCGTGGTCGAGGACGTCGGAGGCCACGCGCCCGAGCAGCGCTCGCCGCTCCGCGAACGAGGTCTGGCCCCAGTGCTCCGCCGCGAGCCGCGCGTCGGCGACCGTCTCGGCCACCACCTCCGGAGCGGACACGGGCACCGAGCCAACGGGCTCGAGCGTGGCCGGATTGACGGACTGCAGGTCGCCCGAGTGGGCCGCGCGGGCCATCAGGCTCCGGACACGGCTTCACGCTCGGGTAGCGCCTGCGCCAACCGCTCGAGCCACGGGGTCGCCCTGAGGCGCTCGAAGGTCTCCCGCGCCTCCTCGAGCAACGGTGCGACATCGTCCGGCCGGCCGTTCTCCAGAAGCAGCTCGGCGTGCTCGAGCTGGACGACCGCGAGCCAGAAGGGAAGATCGGCCTCGCGAAAGACCCGCCCCGCGCGCTCGTACCCGGACTCGTCGCCACCCACGCGGGCCCTGAACCGGACGGCCTGGCCTTCGTAGAACGGCGCGCGCCGGCCGGGTGGGCCCTGCTCCATGAACGAGATCAGCACGTCCACCTTGGCCGAGTCGCCGAGCGCGACGGCAGCCTCGAGCCCCGCGACAACCGCCTGCTTGGCGCCCTGCTGCGCATAGCCCAGGGTGCTCGCCGCCTCGATTGCGTCGTCGGCGTCTGCGAGCGCCTCTGTGAAGCGCCCGTCGGCGCGATTCAGGGAGGCACGGGCGGCGAGGTAGGTCGATCGGTCCTGCACGTCCGGCGAGCCCTCGAGGTGGCCGAAGAGCGAGAAGATCCTGCGTGCATCCTCGATCTGTCCGCGCCCGAGGTAGATCTCCATCAGACCGTCGAGCAGGCTCAGGAGCACGCCGCCAGAGCGTGTCTGCTCCTCGCTCGGGTCCTCGAGCATACCCAGCGCCTCGTCCCAGCGGCCGAGCATGTAGAGCGGGTAGGTCATCTCGGCCAGCCCGGCCCACTCGAACGGACGGCTGCCGAACTTCCTGGCCAGCGCGATCGAGTCCGCGAGATAGTCGAGTGCCGCCTCGTACCGATCGCGGCGGAACTCAAGGTCCGAAAGGATGAAGTAGCACGTGCTCGCGGCCCACGGGAAGTCATGCTCGAGCGCGTGCCCCAGGGCGTGCTCGTTGTACGCGCGTGCTTCCTCGGCATGCCCCTTGCTGAAGGCGATCGCACCCTTGGCCCGAAACGCCGAGTTGAGCGCTTCGTGATACCCGTACTCCTCGGCGATGTCGAGAGCCAGCTCCGCACGTTGATCGCTCAGCTCGAGGTCGCCGAGGAACCAGTGGTTGAGCGCCAGCCTCGCTGCGAGCATCGCGAGCTCCTCGCTCGGCGGATCTTCGGAGATCACGGCGAAGGCTCGTTCCATCTCCGCCACCGCTTTCTCGCGCTGTCCGGTGAAGCCGGAGACGACGCCGAGGATGGTCGCAGCAGCAGCCGCGCCGCGCGCGTCCCCGTACGACTCGGAAAGCGAAATCGCCTCTTCAACTAGTCTCCGCGCCTCCTCGGCATCTCCCGACCTGCTCGCCATCTCGCCCGCACGGGTGAGAAGGGCGGCCCGCTTGGTTGCCTCCGCAGCGAGCCGGGCCGCCTGCTCGAAATACCGTCGCGCCTCGCCGGCGGCGGCGAGCGATGCCGCGCGCTCGCCGGCTCGAGCGAGCACGTCGACAGCGTGCTGCTTGAGCGCTTCCGCATCCTCGGCCTCGGGCATCGCCTCGTAGGCGTCGACGTAGTGGGAGGCGATCACCTCGATCACCTCGTCCGGCTCGCGCGCAAACGCCGTCTCGAGATAGGAGGCCGCCGCCAGGTGCCGGCCGCGCCGATCCCGCTTCGACAGCGTTCCGTACGCGACGTGCCGAACGAGATCCTGGAGAAAGCCGTACTGGCCGTGCTCCGGCGAGCGCGGATCGGCCTGGAGGCTGAGCACTTCCTTGCGAACGAGCGATTGCAGCAGCGGCTCGAGCTGATCCGCTCCGAGGCCCGAGACCGCTGCGAGCGCGTCCTTCGTGAACGTCTTGCCGAGGACGGATCCGTCTTCGAGCAGCCTGCGTTCCTCGGCGGAGAGGTCGTCGAGCCGCGCCGCGATCAATGCGTGCAGCGTCTCGGGTACCTCGAGCGCGTCCACCGCGCCGGCCACGCCGTACGTCGCGCCCTCCTGGACGAGCAGGCCCCGGTCGAGCAGCATGCGGACCGTCTCGACCGCGTAGAGCGGAACCCCCTCCGCGCGGGCGAGGATCTGGTCGCGCAGCGGCTCCGGGAGGCCGGGTACCAGGCCGGCGAGGAGCGCCTCCATCGCCTCCTGCGACAGCGGCTCGAGGTACAGCGACGTAAAGCTCCGCTGGCCGGCGCCCCAGGTGGGGCGCTTCTCGAGCAGCTCCGGCCGCGCGAGGGTGACCACGAAGAGCGGATGGTTCCGCGACCAGTCGAGGAGGTACTCGACGAAGTCGAGCAGGCTCTCGTCCGCCCATTGCATGTCCTCGAATGCGAGCACGGTCGGATACGCCTCGGCGAGGCGCTCGAAGAAGAGCCGCCAGGCAGCGAAGAGGTCCTGCCGGTCGCGTGCCTCGTGGTCGGCCACGCCGAGCAGCTGGCCCAGGCGCGGCTCGACGAACGCCCGCTCGGCCGGATCGAGGATGTGCTCGGCGAGCGTCGCCCGCAGTTTCTCGGTCGCCTGTCCTGGATCTTCGTCCTCGGAGATGCGGCAGCGCATGCGCACCATGTCCGCGAGCGCCCAGTAGGTGACGCCCTCCCCGTAGGGAAGACAGCGCCCGCGGTGCCAGTAGACGGTCTCGGCGATGCCGTCGAAGTACTTGTAGAACTCCCAGGCAAGGCGCGACTTCCCGATCCCCGCGATCCCGGTGACCGACACCAGGTGCGCCTTCCGCTCGCCCGCCGCGGCGTGGAAGAGGTCCTTGATCTGGCGCAGCTCGCGGTCACGGCCCACGAAGGGCGCCTCGAGCCGCTCGGATTTGAGCGAGCCGCGCAGCCCCGAGACGACGCGGCGGGCCTCCCACAGCGTGACCGGCGCCTCCTTGCCCTTCAGCTCGAAGGACCCGGCCTCCTCGTAGACGATCGTGGAATCAGTCGCGCGGCGAGTCGAGTCGCCGACGAGGACGCTGCCAGGCTCGCTCGCGGCCTGGATCCGGGAGGCGGTGTTGACAAGGTCGCCGGCGACCATTCCCTCGCCTTCGGCGCCGATCGTGACCGCGGCCTCGCCGGTCAGGACGCCCGCGCGTGCGCGCAGCTCCTCCGCGCCGACCTCCTGCCCGAGCGCCGAGACCGCGGCTATGAGGTCGAGCGCTGCGCGGACCGCGCGCTCGGCGTCGTCCTCCGTCGCGGTCGGCGTACCCCAGACCGCCATGACCGCGTCGCCGATGAACTTCTCGACCGTCCCGCCGTAGAGCGAGATGATCCGCCGGCACGACTCGAAGTAGCGCGAGAGAAGCTCCCGGACCTCCTCCGCGTCGCGCGCTTCCGACAGCGCCGTGAAACCGACCAGGTCGGCGAAGAGGACAGAGACGAGCCGGCGCTCCGACGCCGGCGCCCCGCGAGGAGCTGGAGCCGGTTCTCCCAGCGCGGCGCCGCACTCGCCGCAGAAGCGCTCACCGGGCTCGTTTCCCGCTCCGCATGCGGCGCAGACCACCGCGAGCGGCTTTCCGCATTCCGCGCAAAACTTCCGCCCTTCGCGATTCTCGGTCCCGCAGCTCTGACAGAGCATGGCTCCGTCAGAGCCTAGTCCTTCAACAACGCACGTCCAGCGGAGCGGTCGAGCTCGGTGAGCTGCGCATCGATCCAGGCCGCGATGTCGTGCTCGCGGACGTGCGCGCTGATCGCCTCGAGCCGTTCGCGCCGCTCGACCGCCCCCATGGTCAACGCGCGGTGGATCGCGTCGGCCTGGCCGGCGACGTCGAACGGGTTCACACGCAGGATCCACTCCCACAGCTCCTCGTAGGCGCCGGTGTTCTCGGAGAGCAGGACGACCCCGTTCCGCTCGTTCACGAGCGGCGCCTCCTTCGAGACGAGGTTGAGCCCGTCGAAGATCGCGTTCACGAAGAGCACGTCGAACTGCTTGTAGGCCGCGATCGCCGCAGGGAAGTTGTCTTCGATCACGACCTCGATCGGCGTCCAGCCCTCCTGCTGGAACCGGTCGTTCACGCGTCTGGCCTCACGCTGGATCGCGCCGAGGTACTCCGAGTACTCGGGGATGTCCTGTCGCGAGGGCGTGAGGAGCGTGACCATCCCGACCCGCGTGTGCCACTCGGGGTGCGCGTCGAGATAGAGCTCGAAGGCGCGGAACCCGCGGACGATGTTCTTGGACGGATCGGTTCGGTCGACGCGGAGGATCAGCTTCTCCGGCCGCCGCTCGACGAACTCGCGCTCGGCCGCAAGCACGTCCTTGCTCAGGGCCAGCTCTTCGAACTCCGCCGGATCGACCGAGATCGGCTGGGCGGTGACCTGTGCCCGATGCCCGCGGTACTCGGCAGCGCTGTCGAGGAAGTCGCTGTCGGCGTTGACGAGGTCGCTCGCCGAGCGCAGGAAATTCACGCGCCAGCGGTTCGCGTGAAACCCGATGACGTCGTTTGCGAGGAGCCCGTCATGGATCTCCTGCCGCATCGCCCTCGGCAGCACGTGCCAGTAGTCCGTCTGCGGCCACGGGATGTGAACGAAGTGCGCGAGCAAGGCTTCGGGACGGTGCTCCCGAACGAAGCGCGCCACGAGGTACAGGTGGTAGTCATGGAGGAAGACCGGCGCCTCGGGTTCGGCCTCCAGCTCCTCCACCACGGCGTCTGCGAATGTCCGGTTCACGCGGGCGTATCCCTCGACCCAGGCGTTCTTGAGCGCGACGTCGGCGGAGGGCGTGTAGGCGAGCTCCCAGAGATAGTGCTGCAGGAACCAGAGCATCGGGTTCGAGATGACGTTGTAGAACCAGTCGTACGCGGTCTCGTCGTGCGCGACCAGCCGCAACCGGAACGCGGAGCCGTTCTCGAGGGTCTCGTCGACCGCCCCGCCCCCAGCTTCCTCCACCACCGCCCGGTCCTCCTCGGTCATGGCGCTCGCGACCCAGGTGACGTCGTGGTGGGTGATGAGCCCGCGCAGCGCCGTGACGAGTCCGCCGCCACCCCGCCGGCTGACACGCTCGCCCTTCTCGCGCGAATAGCTCACGGGCCCACGGTTCGAGACGACGATGAGCTTGCGACGCGTGGCCTGCACGGCGGGACCCTAACCGCCGCAGCGCGGGAGAAACGTGACCGCGCGGCTAGAGTGCGTCTGCACGCGCGATGAGGCTCGCGCCCAACCGCGGGATTTCCCGCTGATGGCCTCTACCAACGACACCGGAGGTAGAGATGAGCGACATCGCGGTAGCAGCACTCCTTGCGGTAACCATCCTCGTCGCGTCGACGATCAGCGTCGAGGTCGGACTGTCGGTCGCGTTGATCGAGCTCCTGCTCGGCGTGGTCGTCGGAAACGCATTCCACCTCGCCGTCCCCGGCTGGCTCGCGTTCCTGGGCTCCTTCGCCGGGATCGTCCTGACCTTCCAGGCCGGCGCCGAGGTCGACGTGCCGCAGTTGAAGCGGGAGTGGAAGGCGTCGCTGTCCATCGGTCTCGTCAGCTTCTTCGCGCCGTTCGCGGTCGTCGGCACGCTCTGTTACTTCGCGCTCGGCTGGAACCACCGCCAGGCCGAGATCGGCGGCCTCGCGCTCTCGACCACGAGCCTGGCCGTCGTGTACGCGGTGCTGGTCGAGACCGGGCTCAACCGGGAGCTGGTGGGGAATCGCCTGATGTCGGCCACCTTCGTCACCGACATCGCCACGGTCGCCGGGCTCACGGTGCTCTTCGCCAAGCCCACGGTCTGGGCGGTCCCGTTCGTCCTCGTCTCGATCGCGCTGATCGTCGGGCTGCCGCTTGCCTCCCCCTGGTTCTTCCGCCGCTACGGCGACCGCGTGATCGAGCCGGAGATCAAGCTCGTCTTCGCGTCGCTGTTCGTGCTCATGTGGCTCGGCGGCCGCGCCAACTCGCAGGCAGCCTTGCCCGCGTTCGTCCTCGGGCTGGTGATGAGCAGCCACTACGCCCAGCACCGCAGAGAGCAGGAGCGGATGCGGGTCGTCGCCTTCGCCTTCCTGACTCCGTTCTTCTTCCTCAAGGGCGGGATGAGCGTCTCGGCCGGCGCCCTGTGGGCGAACCTCGGGATCCTCGCGCTCCTCTTCGCCGCGAAGATGGTGCCGAAGTTCGGGGGCGTCTACCCGCTTGCCCGCCGCTACACCGCGCCGCACGCCACCTTCACGACGCTGCTGATGTCGACCGGCCTGACCTTCGGAACGATCACCTCGCTCTACGGTCTCAACGCCGGGATCATCGACCGTACGCAGTTCTCGCTCCTGATCGCGGTGGTGGTGCTGTCGGCAATCGTCCCGACGGCGATCGCCCAGCGCTTCTTCCAGCCGCAGGCCGAGGCCGGACGCGAGCGGCCGGAGCGGCTGGCCGTGGAAGGAGCAAGGAGCTGATGTCCTTCGAGCGGATCCTCGTGGCGATCGACGGATCCGAGGCTTCCGATCGGGCGCTGCGAAAGGCGGTCGAGCTCGCCGGGCTCGCGAACGCGCACCTGACCGCGCTCGCGATCGAAGGCCCGCTGCCGGCCTACGCGGCGACCATCGGCGAGGTAGACGAGGTCAAGCGGGAGAAGGACCGCTTCTTCAACGCGCTGGCTCTGCGTGCC
>Ga0126383_10002489_pt1 | contig 11902 bp, 12 predicted proteins | sample PanSoiMetPlot_35_FD_96882 | JGI IMG/M metagenome (GOLD analysis project Ga0126383, IMG submission 96882) | Tropical forest soil microbial communities from Panama - MetaG Plot_35 | ecosystem: Environmental > Terrestrial > Soil > Tropical forest > Bulk soil | place: Panama | collected 2016-02-17
ATTGCGGGTCCCCGCCGACCATCGGGATTGGCGGCACCAGCGCCACTATCGGAGCGGCGCGTCGCATCGAAGATCACAATCCGGGTGGCACCGAACCGCTTCTTCAGGAGCGCCTCAATCTCCGCATAATACGCGTTCACGACCGCCTCGTCGTTGTTGAGATCGGCGACCGCAGTCGGCGAGACAACGAGTTCGAACCCTTCGCGTTCGATGGATGGCTGGACTGGGATTTTGCGAACGTCGGTGATTTTGACGGTGCGGTCTTCGACTTTGAAGAAAATTTTTGGATCACCGCCCGTGTAAGCGGCGCTGTGAAACAAGGGCTTTTCCGCTTGCGGCACAATGAAGCACAATGTTGCTTCAACAGCAGCTGGCGCAATTGCTTTGTCTATAGCTGTGATCGGAGGCATAAGGCTGTTCCTTCGACGTATTTGCGGGGGGCAATTTCTTCCCAGCATCTAGCCGGCTAAGCGTGAATCTCTTCATAACCCTTGGCACAGCGATGTCGGCACAAATCTCGCGATAACCGACCATGCCGCCGGCGTAGCGCATGAAGACCCGAGGCTTGCCGGGAGAAACCGGCGACCAATCGGCGGCGGAATGAGCCCAGCGCATCGGCGCACGCAGTGCAACCAAATTCCCGCAGCACCAAACCGGTCGGCAACTCGGGTGCGAACGGCGAGGCATCGAACAGCGCCGCCTGATGATCTGTAGAAACTATAGCCGGCCGCGCGCCGTCCGCACTCATTTCAATCGTTCGTGCCACACCAGCTGCGGCAAGCCACCACGCCTCTTCGGGCATGACCAGGACGGTCGCTATGTTCATCAACGTGCGGGATGAAAGCTGCATGCAATTTCTGCGCCCCACAGCGGCTATCCTGCCATGCCTTTGGGAACCCGAGGCGTCGGCACGCGGCGGATCGTGACCTCATCGCCATCGCTGATGCCGAGCACCTGGCAGCCGAAGGCATCGAGGTTGATGCAGCCCACCGTGCCCTCACCGAGGCGGACCCACGCCCGCAAGGGCGCCGGATGGCGGCCAAACATTTCGACGAGATCGTCGGCCGCTACACCCAGGCGCTGCGCGTCCGCAGGCGCCAAGGCGAGAATTCGGTGGCGGCCCTTGAGCCCGACGTAGGGATCGAGGCTTGACTGCCTTATGATGCGCAGTCGCAGCCGCTGCCGGTCGAGGTCTTTTCTGCGGGTGGTGGTGGCGGCCGCGTCGACATCGCCCTCGGGAGTCAGGACGACGCCATAAATCTCATATGCTGCCCCAGGCGACACGTAGCCGTGCACGACATCCTCGCCGACGAGTGCTGGTTCCCGTCGCAACGGGTCGCCATAACCTCCGCCGCCCGACGACCGCATTATGATCGTGTCTCCGCCCTGGATTGGATATCCCGTCACCTTGCCAGGTGTGTCGAAATCGACGATTTCGCCATGCCGTCGAAGCGAGAGGTGATAAGGCGCGCCGCTGAATGCTCCGTTCACACCCCAGGGCGGGATGACGCCGCGGTCGGAGAGCACCGAGTACTGTGCCTCCGAGCCGATGAGGCGGATCTCGCGCACCATGCCGGCGCCGCCGCGATGGGCCCCGGCGCCGCCGCTGTCGGTCCGCAGGACGCAGCACTCGACCATAAGCGGCATCTCGTTCTCGATCGATTCGACGTTGTGGATCGAGGGCAGGTTGCCGAAGTCGACGTTGACGAATGTGCTTGCGCCGTCAGCATCGTTGAGCGCGCCGTTGCCGCCGGCCGGGGCCTCGTAATACACGTACTGCCGGTTGCGGCGCGGGTTCCAGCCGCCGATGGCGTTGGGGAACGAGCTGCCGCACAGGTCGCCCGAAACGAGGTCGGGAATGATCTGGGCAAGGGCCCCGAGCGCGACTGATACGGCGCGCTTGCGCACCTCTCCGTGGGCGCCGGCCGGGGCATCGAGAGCAACATTGAAGATGCTTCCCGTCGGCGCCTTGAGCGTGATCGCGCGGAAGGCGCCTTCGTTGACCGCCCCACCCGGATCGAGCGTCGACTTGATGGCGACGAAGACGCCGGCGCCGGCGACCGCGAGCGAGTTGTTGACGACACCGGGCACCTGGGCGTTGCTCCCCTCGAAGTCGGCGATGATCTGGTCTCCGGCAATCGTCAGCTTCAGTCGCGCGAGAACGGGATCGAGGCAGCCGTTATTGTAGAATTCGAGGTAGTCCTCGTAGACGTAGTCGCCGTCGGGGAGCGCCGCGATCTTCTCGCGCAGGCGCCGCTCGGTGCGCTCGATGTTGGAGGCAACCGCTGCCGCGAGCATCCCGTCGCCGTACTTTGCCGCAAGCTTCCTGATGCGCGCCTCGGCAATGCGGCAGGCGCCGAGCGAGGCATCGAGATCACCGCGTCTTTCCTCGGGCACGCGCATATTGGCCATCAGCAAGGTCATGGCAGCGCGGTTCTCGACGCCGCGCTCGTAGATCTTGATCGGCGGGATGCGCACGCCTTCCTGATAGATGTTGGTCGACAGGCCCGAATAGCTTCCCGGCACCATGCCGCCGACGTCGACCCAGTGCGCCCGCACGGCGGGAAAGATCATTAGCTTGCCCGCCTCGTCGAAGACGGGAAAGAGAACGGTGACGTCGTTCAAGTGCGTGCCGCCGCGGTAGGGATCGTTGAGAAGCAGCACATCGCCGGGGTTGATGTCGGTCTTGAAGTCCTCGAAGGCGCAGCGGACGCCCCACGGTAGCGGCAGGACGTGGCCGGGATGATCCCACCATTGGGCGACGAGCTGGCCGTCGGGCCCAAACAGGGCGCACGAGAAGTCATCCATCTCATAGATGACCGAGGAGTATGAGGCGCGGATGATGTTGGCGCGCATTTCGCGCACGATCGAGATGAGACCTTCGGTGATCACCTCGAGCGTGATGGGATCGAGGCGGGAAGTGGTGCTTTGGGCCGAGTTCTGCGTCGTCATGATCGGATGGCCTGTGCGGGAGACGAGAGGGTGGGCCGGATGGCGATCTCAGGTGCGCTCGAGCATGAGCTCGCCGTGGGCATGGACGCGAGCCAGCCAGCCCGGCGGCAGGATGGTGGTCGACCCGCTCTCCTCGATCACGGCGGGGCCGGCGATCGATTGACCGGTCCGCAGGAAATCGCGGAGATGGACCGCAGCCTCCTGGTAGCCACCGTGGAAGTAGACCGGACGCCAGCTGGCGGGGAGGAGGGTGCCGTTGCGGCCTACCGACAGCTCGCGCAATTGCGGCTTATGCACCCGGCCGATTGCAGCTACGCGAAAGTTGACGATCTCGACGCTGCCGCCGCGGCGATGGCCGAAGCGCTTGTCGTGGACGTCCGCAAAGGCGGCCGCGGCATCGCCGGCCGAGGCGATGGTAGCGGGCAGCTCGACGCTGAGTTCCCAGGATTGGCCAAGGTAGCGCATGCCGGCCGAGCGCCGCAGCTCGAGGCTCGTCGGCGCTATCCCCTCGGCGGCCATGCTGGCGCAGGCCTCGGCTTCGATCGAGGCAAATTGCGCCTCGATCACGGGCCAGGTGTCGTCCGAGATCTGGATCGTACGCGTGCGAGCAAAGTCTTGCCTGCTGTCGGAGATGAGCGAGCCGAAGGCGGCGAAATTGCCTGGACGCAAGGGGATGAGGATGCTCGACATCTCGAGTTCCTCGGCGATGGCAACTGCGTGCATCGGCCCGGCGCCGCCGTAGGGAAGGAGCGTGAAATCGCGAGGATCATGGCCGTTGGCTATCGAGATCTGCTTGATCGCAGAGACCATGCGGGCGATGGCAATACGCACAATGCCGTCGGCAAGGCGGATGTGGTCGAGCCCAATGCGCCCTCCGAGCTGGCTAAGGGATTTCTCGGCAAGGCGGCGATCGAGCCCGATCTGGCCCGCGAGCGGGCTCTCGGCCGACAGCCGATTGAGCACAAGATTGGCATCCGTAACTGTCGGCTCGGTACCGCCGCGGCCGTAACAGGCAGGACCCGGTGAAGCGCCGGCGCTCTGCGGCCCGACCATCAGGATGTCACCCGCATCGAGCCAGCCGATCGAGCCGCCGCCGGCACCCACCGCATTGATCTCAATCTGCGGCGTCCGGTTGGCGTAATCGGCGATCTTCTGCTCGTTGCCGACGGGAATGCGCAGACCTTCGATCAGGCAGACATCGGTCGAGGTCCCCCCCATGTCGCAGGTGATAATGTTGCTGACATTCAGAAGCGAGCCCAGATGCACGGCGGCGGCTACTCCACCTGCCGGTCCCGAAAGCACCGTCGAGATGGGAAGCCTGCGCGCGCGCTCGGCGGTGGCGATGCCGCCGTTCGAGGTCATGATGTAGAGATCGCGTCCAAGGCCTCGGCTCTTGAGGCTCGCCGTAAGGCGCGCCAGATAGCGCCCCATCAGCGGGCCGATGTAGGCATTGAGCGCGGCCGTGTTGAACCGCTCGACCTCGCGGAACTGCGGCAGCACTTCGGCCGAGGCGCACGCAAAGACGTCTGGCCGGGCCGCTTCGAGGGCAGCCTTTGTGCGCATCTCATGGGATGCGTCGGCATAGGAATGGAGGAAGCACACCGCAATCGCCAGATTGTCCCGCTTGGGCAGAGCGGCGATGGCCCGCGCCAGGCCCGCTGGGTCCAGCGCCCTGAGAACGGTGCCGTCGAAGAGGAGGCGCTCGTCAACCTCGATCGCGCGCGTGCGTGGCACAAGCGGTTTGGTTTTCTGCGAACGGATGTTGTAGAGCACCGGCCTGTTCGTACGGCCGATCTCTAGCACGTCCTTGAAGCCTTTCGTGACAAGCATCCAGACCTCGGCGCCCTTGCCTTCGAGGATGGCGTTGGTGCCGATGGTGACGCCGTGGACGAAGCGCTCGACGAGGGCGAGGTCGAGGTCCATCTGAGAGATCACGGCGAGAACGCCGGCCGACGGATCGCCTGCTGTCGAGGGGGCCTTGGCGTATTCAAACGTGCCCTTTTCGTCGTCATAGGCGACGGCATCCGTGAACGTGCCACCGACATCGATGCCGATCCAAAGCATTCCGCTCCTCCCGATCCAATGGGGATGACTATACACATTCTCGGGGGCATCCATGCGCGCGAGTCAGCCTTGCCGCACTTCGGCATAGACGTGAGCAATGACGAGCAGCAGCGGCCTTCGCCGACTATTTCGGGATCCAGAACCTCTAGGCCTACTACAACCTCAGCGATGCGGGTGACGCGGAGGGCTATACCTCCCGCTTCGCCAAGGAGTGTGCTCAGCATCGACGTCATCGGCGTCCGCCACCAGGGACGCGAATAGCTTTGTGCTTTCAAGATCGCGGACGCCGGTCGCCGGGGTACCGGTGGCACTGGAACGGCTGCCTGCATCTGCACACTAGCAGGCGCGTTGTGCCCGCCGGCCCCCGAGCGCGACGACGACCGTTCCGACGGCTCGGTCATCGGCCGCTGCTACCTGCACGGCTATAACGGGCCGGCCGGCCGCCGGAGCTTGCCGACGTCGGGAGATATGTCGACCGGGTCACGAAAGAGAATGGCGCCTGGTGCTTTGCCGAGCGCTCGATCGCAATGGACGCCTCGAGCTTCCAGGCTTCACCAGTCTGACGGCGGTCGAAATCGCGAGCGCGGTCGCTGAGCGCAAGCTCTCGGCAGCCGAGGTGACAAGGGCGTTCCTCGCCCGTATCGACGCGCTCAACCCGACCAACAACGCCATCTGCACGCCGAATCCGGTGACACTAGCGGAGCCAGACGAAAATCGACCATAGGCTGGCGCGTGGAGAAGTCGCCGCGCCCACTCGACGGTGTGCCCTTCCTCGTCAAGGACGACCTCAACACCAAGGGCCTGCGCACGACCTTCGTCTCGCGCCTGATGGAGAGCAACGTACCAGGCGAGAACGCCATCTGCGTCGACCTGCTGGCGAATGACGGCATGACCTTGACGGCACGAGACCAAGGGCGCGCGGGCGGAGCTGAGCCAATCTCACTGGCTCACTCCACGATCTGGTGGGGACGAAGGGCGGGTGGAGGGCACCCTTGAACAGGCTTGGCGGGGAGGGAGGGGGTTGGGGCCCTCCCATGTGCTTCACATGCCGCCGCCGCCACCACCACCACCGCTCCAGCGCTGCTGCTGTTCAAAGAATACCTTGGCATTGAATGGGGCAGCACTAGCAGGTGTTGCGGTACCTAAGAGAACCGACCATGCGATTACAGCAAACAATATCGTTCTCATGGCAGTAGCTCCTCATAAGAACGCATCAACGCCACCAAAGCGGCTGGAAACGCGGACCGCGACGGAGATCGGCAGCCGTGCACGATCTGCCTTAGTCATGAGCTTGCGCTGGCGCCTTGACATGAGGATATCGGCATCACTCCCGATTTCAGCTCAGACGCTTCACTTAGGGGTTGTTTCGCCGATGCTGCCCTCAGCAGGCGGCAGGGTCCTGTCGGCCGGGGGGCATGTGCCCGCCCAAGCGCAGCACAATGCACAGCTCACGCCAGCCACTTGCACTTGCGACGCCGCAAGTTCCACAATCTGCAAGGCCAGAAGGGGGGTCGGATGGGGCTCGCGCCAGATGGCCGCCGCACACCAAAGCGCCTCTATAATTGGCGCGAGGACCGCGTCACGCTCAATGAATTGGTGAAGATCATCATTCGGGGATGAATAATTCTAGCGCGCGAGGACGTGCTCATGGGGTCGGAGCGCTTCATAGAGGGCGCAAGCAAGCTGCTCGCGTGTGTACGGTTTGGCCAGCACTCGGATTCTCCGGATGGCCTCGCTCGCCGCAAGCGGCACATTGCTGTAACCGGCGGTCAGCAGCATCTTGAGCTCCGGCTTCTTCGAGCGAACCCATTTTGCGACATCATACCCCGTCATGCTGCCCGGCAGTGCGATGTCGCTGAACACCAGGCACTTGGCATTAGACACCAGGAATTCCTTCACCTGCTCAATGCGCGTGATATCCCGACAAGCCGGCTTGCCGCCATCATCGACGGTCAGGGTCGATTCATCGCACGTGTGCCGCAAGGAGATGTCAAGATCGGCCAATTTGCCTCTGAAGGGTGGCGCGCGAATAAACATCGAAAGGGTATTGTTGAGTATCCATCCCTAGAGGGTGACATGCTCATTGCTGCCAGTGCCCATCCGCGCATCGGCAGCTGGACGGTTGGTGTTGCAGTCAAGAAAGCGGAGCTGCAGGCCGCGGCTTGGAACACAGTGCGATGGTCGGCATTCTTAGGTGCCGGCCTTTCTGCCCAGCGACCGAAAGGGCTGACCTTTCTTGAAGATTGGGACTTCGATACTGACGACCCAATCGTGCGTCATGGCACCTCGCATCACGTCTGAGACGACAATCCCGTTCGTCGCGAGCGCCTGCTGTTGGGCCTCAATCCCAGGCGGATTGCGGCGTGGCAAAGGTTCACCAGGTTGCGTCAAAGTATTCATTAGCTGCTGGCCATTCGCATCGGCGACCAGCACCCAAGCGCCTGTCCCTTGCGGGAATTCACGGCGTGCCTCAGCCTCGAAAGCGTCGAGGTTTTGATCAAGCAACACGGGTGAACGGGCCAATGATTCCGCTAGCGCTATGAACTTCTCCAGGCCCGCATCGACACCGGCTGCAATTGACCGGGTCGCATAGAGAAGGCCCGTTCGTTGCGCGTCGTCGGCCCGTTCGACGAGACCCCAGATCGTCCCGACAATGATGAGATTGAGTGGAAGCGCCAAGGCAAGCACAAGCAACCCCAACCGCCGCGGGATGCTCAAGCGATTGGTAGCGGCCTTACAGGATAGCCAGGCCGCGAAGCCAATGCCGCGGATTGCTCCGCGGCGGCTGTAATCGGGTGACGGCAGTTCGATGAGTCCCCTAGATTTGTGCTCCCACGTCAGGGAGCTAGGTCGCATGTAGGTCAGATGCCACACATCGGGATAAACCCCGAGACCAGTGTCAGAAATACCCTGTCCTAATGGTGGGCACTGATGGGATTGCTGCGCCGCTGTGGTTCCTGCACGGACCCAGCCCGCCGGTCCATAGAAACTTCGTCTTCAAATAGCGCCCGCTACTCTCACGGCCTCGCATGCTCATAGACGCCGGTGGTGTTCGGATCGGCGTGGCCCAGCATCGCTGGCGCCAGATCCTGGCGTGGACAGGCTTACGCTTGCCTACTTTCTATGATTGGTGGTCGGCCCGGCCCCTTCGGTCTCTCCGGAGCAGATACCGGCATCCCCAATTTGGGGGGCGGTGCATTTGAACGGTGCTGTTATACACAGGCACAGAGGAGACTATCGCATGAGCGGCGAGCTCGTGGGGTCTGCGCTCATAAAAATGAGGACGGCATGAAGGTGTTGTATTTTCGTTGGGTCAACGTCCGTATGGCAGCCGGACTGCTATGGTGGGCCATTAAGCTGCCCCATGCTCGGTTCGTCCCACATCTCCTCGGCTTCTGTCGCGCCATTATTGAGGATGCGGAGAGCCGCAATCCAGCGATCAAGGCGGATCACGAGGCCAGACGGGAGAACCCAACGACGCATTAGCGGAGCACCGATGAGCGCAATCGGCGGGCAGAAGGGCATGCGACATGCGCGAGGGCCGCATCTTCTAACCGCTACGATCAGCAGCTCGCGAAGTTAGGGCCGCTCCTTGGGAGGATTGCACGCATGGGTGCCGCCGCCCCCGACGACCTATCTACCCCTCGCATTAAAACGCCTCATAACTTTGCTCAGGAAGGTCCTTCGCGTCCTTCATCATTTGAAGGACATCAACGGGGGTAGAGGTACGCACGACCACGCCGGGCCGCGTAGGATTGGGATTGACCGCCAATACGCCGGCCACGGCGGCTGTAGCGGTAATGACAGCTGTCGCGAGAACGATAGAGATCTGGCGCATGGTGCTCTCCTCTCACTCGAAGCATAGCTCGCCAGACTTCTTCTCCCTGTAGCACCATGCCCCAACAGCAACCAGCCGCCATTGATATTTGCCAATCGGGCCAAAAAATTTCCGGTCTGGGGCGCGCCGCTGCTGGCATGGCTCGTCGAACGGCCGCCATCGGCCAAGTTTGGGGCGGCTGTGCTATAGGAGGGCCCGATGCCGCCATCATCTTCGCCGTTGCCGCCATGTTCCTGGCCGGCACGGCCCTTGCCCAAGGAAGCCCGCCGACCTGCCACGGGCTAGATTTTGCACAATGTAACCTTGCCCCCGGATGCTCATCGGTCGAGGTTCTGACGCGACTGCCAGGGGGGACGGCGCGTGTTGCTTACCCATGTGCGTCAACGAGCGCGTCTTTTGCGTCATAAAGCGCGCGGAGTGGGGATGGCGGATTAAGCTCGCCCGTCCCAACCAATGACCGATCTTCGATGCGCCTTCGATGAGGTCGATCACCTAAGCTCCCAGTACGCCGCAAGAAATAGTCTCTGTCGTTTCCCTTGATTGTTGCAGGCGCAAGAAGGCTGGGGCGGCCTAATGCGCATTGGCGACTGTTCCCTACGAAACAGCGCCGGACGGCATCCCCTTTTAGGCAGAGGCATTCGGCGCCTTGGTCCGGTCATCTGCCCGATGCACGATCGTGGAGTCGTCTTGCCAACGAGGGAGGCAGTGGTGCGAGTACAATCGTGGCGCACCGTGGCGCTCGCTGGCATAGCTGCTCTTGTTGCATGCATCGCTGGACCCTGCGAACTCAGCGCACGGCGGGCGGTTGACCCGGCGGTGCTCGACCAGCAGATCGACGAACTGCTCGGCGCCGGCAGATACACCGAAGTTCCCCCGCTCGCGCAGCGTCTCGTGGCTCTCAACAAGGCACGGTACGGTACCGTGAGCACGCAGCACGCTGCGGCGCTTGAAAAGCTGGCCAGGAGCTATCTTTTCCGAAACCAATATGGGGAAGCAGAACCCATCTACGCACAAGTCCTAGCCATCCGGACAAGGGTGCTGGGCGCCCACGACGCCATTGTGCTGTCGACCATCGTCACACTTGCGCAACTGTATCGCTTCAGTGGTCGCCCGCAAATGGGCGAACCCCTGCTGCGCGAGGGACTTGCCCAGCGTGAACGGGCCATGGGCCCCAATCACGCCTCGCTCGTAGACGCGTTGCGGGAGCTGGCAGAAACCGAACGGAGCCTGCAACGCTACAGTGAGGCTGAGACGGATATCCGCCGCGCTCTCGCGCTCGCAAAAAAAGCCAAACAAGATCCCAAGCAAATCGCCCTGCTCCTCGGTGCCCGGGCAACGATAGAGCTTGACCAGCACAAACTCACTGAAGCCGAGCGCTCCTTGCAGGAAGCGTTGTCCCTGCACGAGCAGGTACTCCGCACAGATCCCACGCCGCAAATGGGGCACGTGATCACGCTGCTTCAACTGACACGGCTATACTACCAGTTGGAGCGCTACGAGGATGCCACGTCATCGTCGGAGCGCGCTCTAGCCGTACTCGAAAAGCTGTTTGGGCCCGACCATCCCAGCGTCGCGCAGCAGCTTGAGGTCGTGGCGGGCATGTATGAGGGCCATCGCCGCTACGATGAAGGCGACGCGCTACGCAAGCGCGCGCTCGCCATAATCGAACGCGCTTATGGCGTGGAGAGCATTGCTTTTGCCCAGTCGCTGAAGGCGCTCGCTGGTGTTTACGCGCAGCAGGGCCGCAACAAGGAGGCTCTGGATCTCTTGCTCAGGGCCTCGGAGATTGCCGAGAAGACCCTTGGTCCGGAGAACCCGGATCTGTACGCCTATTTCTCCGACATCGGTTCCCGCTATCTTGGTCTCAAGCGCTGCAACGAGGCCCAGCCGTTTTTGATGCATGCTCTTGCCGGCTTGGAGAAGGCGCACAGCAACGACCCGTTCGTTGTCGGCGGCCAACTCACCGAGATTTTGAAAAACCTTGCCTTCTGCAGCATTGTCCAGGGCCACTATCCTGAAGCCCGGGCGTTCATCGACCGCGCCATTGCCGTGGGCGAACACATGTTGGGTGCCGACCACAGCCAGTTTGGCGGTGCGCTGAACACTCTTGGCTACTTCCTCCTTTTGCAGGAAAAGACGGACGAGGCCGAGCGGCTTCTCGAACGCGCGCTCCCGATCACGGAAAAGGCAGGCAAGGACGCGACCATTTACGCCGACACCATCGCTGGGCTCGGGGTGGTGCATTTCCAGAAAGAGGATTGGCCCAGGGCGTACGCCGCCATGCAAAGAGCCTCAACCATCTACATCGCGATGGATCAAAGGGCCGCGGCTGGGGAAGCGACCAGAGCAAATAATGGGCGTGCTGGTCAGCCGCTTCCGCACAGTGTGCTTTATCTCGCCCAGGCGTTCACGGCGTTTCGGCTGGCGGAGAAGGATGGGGCAGGGGCCGAGGCGTTGCGCGATGACGCGTTCCAAATGGCACAGCGGGCGCAGAGCTCACAAACAGCAGCAGCACTCGGCCAGATGGCGGCACGCTTTTCAGCAGGCACGGGGACGCTTGCGGCCCTGGTTCGCGAGCGCCAAGACCTCGGTGTCGAATGGCAGACGTTGGACGCCCGCCTCACGAGCGCGCTCGCAGCTCAGCCCGCGCAGCGCGACCAAGCAAAAGAGCAAGCCCTTCGCCAACGGCTGACCGAAATCGCAGTCCGTCTCGACGCGCTGAACGGGCGCTTCGTCAAGGAGTTGCCCAAATATGCCGCCCTGGCAAACCCGCAACCACTCTCAATCGGGGATACCCAGAGGCTTTTGGGACCTCAGGAAGCCTTAGTTCTGATTGCAAGTTACCCCGATCAAAGCTTGGTCTGGGTCATCTGCTCAGACGCCGTGCGCTGGTTTCGATTGCCATTGGGCGAGGAGGATTTTGCCCGTGACGTCGATGCGCTACGATGCGGACTCGATGACTCTCTTTGGAACATGGCCGACAGCTACGACAAATGCGTCGAGCTGGTGAAGAAGTATCGATACGACAGCAATTTTGATGGCCAGCTC
>Ga0126383_10002490_pt1 | contig 11900 bp, 8 predicted proteins | sample PanSoiMetPlot_35_FD_96882 | JGI IMG/M metagenome (GOLD analysis project Ga0126383, IMG submission 96882) | Tropical forest soil microbial communities from Panama - MetaG Plot_35 | ecosystem: Environmental > Terrestrial > Soil > Tropical forest > Bulk soil | place: Panama | collected 2016-02-17
CGGACGAGAATCGCGCTGACTGCGGACCCGGGCTCGAGAGGCTCGGGCTGTTTCTCTTCACTTACGGATCCGGCGCCCATGACCGGAACAACTCCGGCGGAGGCGAATTGCGGGGCGAACTGGCGGACCGCGTCCTCAGAGAATCCGTTGAACACCAACGGTGTATCGATCGGCTTTAGGTAGTCGGCGAAGTTCTGTACTGATCCGGGAAGGGTGGCTCCAATCCCAGGACCTGCGGTCTTTCCCGCGGCATTCGCAACGGTCGGCTTGATGGCTGAAATTTCCTCTGCGGGGGACTTGTCGAGAGCGCTGATCTCAAGCATGTCGGCGATCGGAGTCACTCCAGCAATCGGCTCTTTTGAAAACTCACCGATGCGGAAGGCGAGCGCGCCAGCCAACTTGCCGTTCAAATAGACGGGGCTGCCGCTCATGCCTGCCACCACTCCCGTGTATTCCACCTTCGGCCCGTGGAGGCGCACCAGAATAATGTCGCCCTTGGGACCGTTTACGTTGTGCAGAACGCCGAGGACTTCCACATCCATCGTTTCGGGCTTTACTCCCTCGAAGACGGTGTAGGCGACGCCGTGCATTCCGGTGTGGATCTGATCGATCGGAATGGTGGGCTGCGAGGTTTGAGCGTTCAGTATGGTGGATAGGGATAGACCAATGGTGAGCAGAGAGAGTACGACTTTTCTCATGTGATGCCCCGACAAGACCGGGTTAAGGGTCCTAAAAGCTTAGATCCAGACCAATTGCGACGCGTTGCACGGACGGGGGATGACCGGGACGAGCCAAAAACATCCCAACTGCGAATCCTTGCGTCTATACTAGCACAGGGTCTTTTACGGGTTCACCACTATGTTCAGCGGTAACAAGATGAAAAACATTGCGCGAGATCATTTTGGGAAATTCCTTGCACTGGCCGTGATCGCCAGTCTGGCTTTGAGTGGAGCGTGCCTACCCGCGATGGCGCAAGACTCCACGGCTTCGGCGCAGTCGGGTTCCCAAGACAACGGCAAGCCCAAGCAGGATGTCCCCGCCGAAGCAGGCGGTCCTACGGATAATGTTGGTCCGTACGCCATCCCGAAAAAGAAGGCAGAAGAACCGCCTCCGCCTACTCCGCCCCCTGCCCCGAGAAAAGCGGAAGACCAGCCTGACTACTCGCTCAAGGTAAACGTGCCGCTGGTGAACGTCGACGTGATGGTGACCACCAAAAACGGGCAGTTTATCCCTGGTTTGAAGCAAGAGAATTTCCGAGTTGCCGAAGACGGCGTGCCGCAACCCTTAAAGCATTTTGCGGTCTCGCAAGCGCCGATCACCGCCGTACTGCTGGTGGAATTTGCCTCGACCAACTATGTCTTCATGGTTCAGGCGCTGCAGGCGTCGTATGCATTCGCGAATACGCTTAAGAAGGACGACTGGGTTGCAGTCGCGTATTACGATATGCAACCCCACATTATCGTCGATTTCACGCAGGATAAGAAGGCGGTTTATGGGGCGCTCAACGAGATGCGCATTCCGGGATTCTCGGAAACGAATATGTTTGATGCGCTATACGACACGCTCGATCGGCTAGACCGGGTGGAGGGCAAGAAATACGTCATTCTTGTCACCACGGGGATCGACAGCTTCAGCAAGCTCACGTACGACAAGATGCTGAAGAAAGTAAAAGACACGAAAGATGTGACGATCTTCCCCATCAGCGTGGGATTCATCATGCGTGAATATTGTGAGACTCACCCGAGCTATTACTGCCGCATGATGGCGCATGGTATGGGGATTGAAGTTCAGAACATCGACTATCTCCAGGCTGATAACGAGTTGCGGACCTTCGCGGCAATGACTGGAGGACGCGCCTACTTCCCGCGCTTCGAAGGCGAGTTACCCGAGCTATTCGGCGATATTTCGAGCGATATCCGAAATCAGTACACGCTGTCGTATTCTCCCAGTAACACCAAGCTTGACGGCACCTACCGCAAGTTGAAGGTGCAGGTTGTTGCACCTGACGGCGGTCCGCTGAAGGTGCGCGATCAAAAGGGGAAAGATCTCAAGATCGAGGTGGTTGCGCGCGAAGGCTACACGGCAAAACATACGGTGGACTAGACGTGCTGTTTGCCGCATGAAGTTGCAATTCCTTTCATACTTTCTAAATCGCTGACAAAATCTGCCGAAGGGCTCTACGGCTGAACAGTAAATTGGTGTATCCTTCCCGACGCCTCTTCTACGGGGTTCTGATCGACGTCCAACAAAAGCAAGTTCAACGAAGGAGTAATCCCTTGCCCAGGAAATTTCTTCTCCTCGCTGTAGTGTTGGTGTTTTCGGCCGCAAATCTCTTTTCCCAAAGCATTCAGAATCTTGTTCACCAGCCGCCTGACGGTGCCGGGATCGGCTTCCTGCTGACGGATGGGTCGGTCTTGTACCAAGGCAATGCCGAGTCGGATTGGTGGAAACTCACTCCCGATATCAACGGCAGCTACCTCAACGGCACATGGGCCAAGATGGCGAATCTTCCATCCGGATATGTGCCTGATGCCTTTGCCTCGGCCGTGCTCGCTGATGGGCGAGTCGTGATTGTTGGTGGCGAATATCTGAACGGCAACTTCACGCTTACAAATCTGGGAGCGATTTATGATCCAGCCAAGAATACCTGGACGAACCTTCCGGCTCCGAAGGCGTGGCCTTACATTGGCGATTCGCCGTCGGTAGTTTTGCCCAATGGTTTATACCTCGTGGGGAATAAACTCGCCGAGAGCATGGCGGCGCTCAATCCTAAGACGTTGACGTGGACTGTGCTGCCGGAAACGGGCAAGGCTGACTTCAATGCCGAGGAAGGCTGGACACTGCTGCCCGATGGTTCGATTCTCACTTTTGATGTGAAAGACGCGCCCAACTCGGAGCGACTCTCACCCAAGACGCGGGCCTGGTCGACCGCGGGGAGCACGATTGTCGACCTGCATTCTCCATCCCCGTTTGGCTGCCTGAATTTCGGTCCGAATGGTAAGTATTGTTACTACCCGCCGGGAGAAGTTGGTCCGGCGATTCTGCGTCCGGATGGGACGGTCTTTGCCACAGGTTCCTACACCAGCACTGGCAGCGGCGCGGGGCACACCGCGATCTTCGACACCAAGACCGGGAAGTGGAGTGTCGGACCTGACTTTCCAAATGCCGACAACGCCGGGGATAACTTTGCTGCTTTGTTGCCGAATGGCGATGTATTGGTGGAAGGCTCCTTTGCCTCTTACCTGTGGAACGGAACCAGCTTGACGCAAACTCTGGGGACATTCGGAAGCTTGCTTGTGCTTCCGACGGGACAGGTTCTGGTGGGTGGCAGCCAGGTCTACAATCCGGCGGGGACGTATCAAGCCGCGTGGGCGCCGACTATCACATCGGTTCCAACGAGTTTGACCCGCGGGACGACGTATAAGATATCGGGCACTCAATTCAACGGACTCTCGCAGGCCGCCGCTTTTGGCGACGAGTACGAGACGGCAACGAACTATCCGCTGGTGCGCATTACGAACAGAGCGAGTGGTCACGTCTTCTATGCGAGGACCCATGATCACAGCACGATGGGTGTGGCGACCGGTTCGGCGACAGTATCGACGAACTTCGATGTTCCCACCGGCATGGAGACTGGCGCGAGTAAGCTCGAAGTCGTGGCAAACGGGATTCCGTCTTCACCGGTCAGCGTGACGGTGAATTAGTGGACTGTCACAAAGACTGATGTAGGGGCGGACGCATTCGTCCGCCCCGCCGAAGCGCAGCGAGGCGTGACGCGCTCGCCGCGACAGTCCATTAGCGGCATTCTGTGTGAAGTGGCTCTCCTGGAGATTTGTCCCCGGCTTGAGTCTGGACGTTGAAGCGCGCTTCTTGTCGATGATTTAACTGCAGAAATGAATTAGTACCCTTCCCGGTTCGAGCTCAACGTGGTTTCGGCTGTGTCACGTCTCGCTTCGCATCGCGGGGCGGACGAATGCGTCCGCCCCTACACTTTCTCCATCCCGCTGAGAAGCGACCCCTTGAAACTGATATGATCGCGCTTCCGCATGGGCGCGATCTTCACCAGTATTCTGTTGGGCCTTACCGCTGCAGCTGCCAACGTGTTTGGCGGGGCGATCATCGTGCAGCGCAATTGGGAGCGGCGTTATCTGCGCTACTTTGTGGCGCTGGGCGCCGGGTTCATGCTGGCCACGGCCTTGGTGGAGATGGTCCCGGAAAGCCTTGAGCTGCGCGGGAGGCGCGCTGCCCTACTGGTTCTGCTCGGATATCTCATCATTCACTTTTTCGAACACACAGTCACGCCTCACTTCCACTTCGGGGAAGAGACGCACCACGACGAATTTGTGCATTGGCACAAGGGATACTCCGTCGTACTCGGGCTCGTGATTCACACCTTCTTCGACGGAATTGCGATCGCCTCGGGCTTCCTGGTATCGAACTGGCTGGGATGGCTGATTTTCTTCGCGATCTTTCTGCACAAGATCCCCGAGGGATTCACCGTGAGTTCCGTGATGCTGGCGAGCGGGCGCAGCCGCGGTACGGCTTGGGGGGCATCGGTTCTTCTTGGGGGATCGACTTTGGCTGGGGTGTTGACGATGGCGATTTTTCGCCATCATGTTGGAGCCGGTTTACCGCTTTCTGCCGGAGTAACCATCTATGTGGCGGCTTCAGACCTGGTTCCTGAGGTGAACAAGGAGCCAGCCATGAAAATGGCTCTGCTGGTGTTTGTCGGAGCTGCGTTGTTCTTTCTGCTCGATCGATTGTTTCACTTGTAGTTCCCATTTACCGCACAGATCGATTTAGAAAATGGTGTATACCACTCCCGAGTTGTCATCCTGAGCAGCGTGAGAATGTCGCGAAGCGAAATTCTCACGCAGTCGAAGGATCCCTTTGATCTGATGCAAGGCCAAACCTTGCAAGGCATTCTCTCGACCGTTGTGAGGGAAATTCCTCGCCAGGCCCGTCAGTTGGTTGAGTTGAAAGGGATCCTTCGACTGCGGTTGGTTTTTGCGCTTGTGGCGCAAAGACCAATCCTCGCTCAGGATGACAACGCGGAATGGTGCGAACTTCTAAATTGCTTTAGCCTGAGTGGCGAATGTGCATTACATCCCCATCCTGCACAATGTAGTCCTTGCCCTCCAGACGGAGCGTGCCTTTGGCGCGGGCGTTGGCTTCAGAGCCAGCTTCGAGTAGTTGGTCCCATCGGATGGTTTCGGCACGGATGAAGTGCTTCTCCAAATCGGAGTGAATGGCGCCTGCGGCTTCTTGGGCGCGACTGTTTGCGAGAACCTGCCAGGCGCGGCATTCATCTTCGCCCGCAGTAAAGAAAGAGATCAGCCCAAGCAGTTGATATGTGGTTCGGATCAGGCGTGTTAGCCCACTTTCTTTCAAACCGTAGCTGGAGAGAAATTCGGCGGCGTCGGCATCGCTCATCTCCGAGAGTTCGGCTTCGACTTTGCCGCAGATGGCGGTCGCTCCGGCATTCGGCCGTGCGGCGATCTCGGTGAGCTTGTATTTGCCTACCGCTTCACCTAGCTCCCTGCCTAATTCCATCGACTCGCCAATGTTCAGCACGTAGAGAATCGGTTTCTCGCTGAGGAACATGAAGCCGCGAATGCGCTTTTTGTCCTCGGGCGTCATTTGCATTTCGCGCAGTGGCTTTTCGCCGCCGAGATGGGCGTTGGCGCGCTTGAGAAGTTCGAATTCTTTTTCGAGGTCCGGAGTCTTCATCTTCTTTAAGTCCTTCTCCAGACGCTCGAGGCGCTTTTCGACCTGGCCGAGGTCGCTGACCATCAGGTCGAACTCGACGTTCTTGATGTCGCGCAGAGGATCGATCTCTCCCACATGCGGGATCGCAGGATCTTCAAATACGCGCACGACGTGCGCCAGCGCATCGACCTGGCGCAGGTGGCCGATATAGGCGGATTCTTTCAGCGCATCCTGTCCGATGGCGCCGAGGTCGACGTAATCGACGGAGGTGTGAGTAAGCTTTTTGGGATTGTACAGCGCGGCGAGGCGGTCGAGACGATCGTCGGGGACCTTGGCGACACCGATATGCGCTTCGCGCGGATTGGAGGTCTGGCCTGACAGATGTGCCTTGGTCAGGATTTGGAACAGAGATGTCTTGCCTACCTGGGGCAGGCCGATGATTCCGGTTTTCATAAATAGCTCTTAACTGTTGGTTCCCAGCTCTTTGTCAGTAATTCGCTGATTGAGGACAGGATGAACGGTACGCTTCAGCGACCATGAAATAACCCTTGAGAATAAATGATGAGGTGGAAATTGCCCAAACCATTCGATTAGCGGGTGAGTATCAGTTTGAAATGCATTTCTTCCCGAAACATCTTAAAACCTTCCCAAGCGCCGAGAAGGCCGATTGCCACTAGGGAGAGCACGCCGAAGTTTACTTTCCGCGTCTGGATCATTGCGAATATCCACCAACAGCCAAACAGCGTCGCCCCGCAGGAGCCAACAAACCAAAACGCGATTGCCGCTTTCTTGCCAAAAGATCGTTTCACGCAGTATCTCTTCTTGTATTGCCCGCGCTTTCCGAGAGCTTGGGCAAGTAATTGTCGGCCATCCTAACAATTTCCTCAAGAGTTGATACATTACCGGTCAGCGCCGTTCTGCAGGAAAATTCATGCGCAGTCCGATGCGATAGAGTAGAGGCGGCCCAATGTTGAATAGCGAACCCGTGGCCGCCGGAGTGCTGGCGACGTTATACCGCTTGTTCAGCAAATTCTCGGCGGCGACGAAGAGTTCGACGTTGCGGGTAATGTTGCGCCCGATCTGAAGATCCATGGTGTAGAAGCGGCCCAGCGGATACTTGTTCTGGTCGTCGTCGAATTGATTGCCGATGAAACGTCCTTGCACGCTGAGCATGAGCCGCGACGGATTCCAATAGCGCGCCTCCCAGGTGAAAACATTGCGCGGGACTTGGGCGACATAGTTGCCTATCAGAGATATCTCGTTTTCGGGAACCGTATAGTTCACCACCGTGGCATCGGTGAACGCGTAACCGGCAGAAATCTGGATGTCACGATTCACATGCAGGGCACCATCGAGTTCTACGCCGCGCGAGCGGATGCGCCCGAGGTTCTGCTTTTGGCGCAGAACAGGAGAGGCAGTTGGATCCGTGGTTACGTTTTCGATGGGATCAACGATGTCGCTCCAGAAGAATGTTCCACGGAGATCGAGTTTGCGATCAAGCGTGGTGAGGTTTACACCAGCTTCTGCTCCGGTCAGGCGTTCTGCATTTAGAAGTGGGTTGTTCAACGTCAGAACATTTGCGACGCGGAAAGTGCGGTAGAATTCGTTCAACGTGGGAGCGCGGAAGGCGCGATACATCGACGCGGTGACGGAGACGTTGTGGCTTAAGGACCGCAAGACGGAAAGGCGCGGGCTGAATGCGAGATCGCTGCGCGAGGGGAACAGGGCGCTCGAAGAAGTACATGTGCCTGCGACCGGCGTACAGATCGAACTGGCATTGAAATTGTTCCAGTCGTCGACACGAGCCCCAAGGATCACTGTCCAGTTCTTGATTCGGATCAGATCTTCGCCGAAGAGACCTACAATGCGTTGTCTCCCACCTGCAGCGTTGTTACGCGTATGTAGGCCGGAGGAAAAAAACTGTTCATCACTGGCACCCATGACCTCCATGATGTCAGCGCCGCCGACAAGCGTCTGATGCTTTCCGAGCAGATGTGTCCACTGGCCGGCACCGCCGACGACCTGCTCGGGGACGTATTGCAGATCGGTGAGCGACTCGCTGTTGCGGTCGGGGGCGACCGAGGAGAATCGCTGGTCGTACCCTTGCACCTGTCCATAAGCGCGAAGCATGAGGGAATCATTGCTGCCAAACTGTTGATCCAGTCCGAGCGCGCCTTCCCCCATGCGCGTGTCGTTGGTTTGGATGACGGTGCCATTGTGCCGAAACTCGGTGTAGAAGCTGCCGCGGACGAAGAGGCGGCCGTCCCCTACCTGGTGGCCGACGTTCAATTCGACCGATGCATCTTTCGAGTTGGCTGGTGTATCTACCGTGCCACGCTGCCAGGTTGGAACCAGAATGTAGCCGTCGGTGCGGAATAGTTCCGACGCAAGCGAGAGGTCCCACTTGCCGGCACGAGTGCCCGTCCAGAACGAGAGGTCGGGAGTGCGCTGGTTACCGTAGGAAGTTTCCAGCGAGAATGCAGGAGACGACGGCTGGCGGGTGATGAACTGAACCACTCCACCCAAGGCGTCACTGCCGTAGAGATTAGAGGCGCCTCCCCGGAAGACTTCCACGTTCTGAATCGACTCACGCGGGATGCGATCCCAATAAACCCAGCCGCCGAAGGCATCGACGATTGGGAGTCCGTCTTCTAGCACAAGCGCCCGGCTGGAGGCCGACCCGCCCAATCCGCGCAGCGACACACCCTGGTTCGATGCATTGGCTACGCGGCTATCGGAGCGGCGGAAGAGCGAGAAGCCGGGAACTTGACGCAGCACGTCATCGACTCGCAGGGCGGGTGTGGAAGACACGTCTGTGTTGGAGAGCAAGATTGTGCTTCCGGGTGTGTCGGCCAGTCTCATTTCCGTGCGCGTGGCCGACACAGTGAGCGTTTCGCTGGCCGCAGCCAATTGGAGGACGATGTCGAGCGAAACACTCGCTGCTCTACCCGCCGTCCAATTCTGTTGCGCCGACTGGAATCCTTCTTGGGCTATATCCAGAGTCCCTGAGCTGCCGGGTACGCCGGAGAAGGAAAAGTGTCCGTGCTCATCCGTGGTCGCGGCAGCTTCGTAAGGACTGGAGTGCAACTTTACAGATGCGCCCGAGATGAGTGCGCCAGCGGAGTCTCGGACGGTGCCTTCGACCGCCACGCTTTGGGCGGAGAGATGGCCGAACGCCAAAGCGACGTAGAAGAAAAAAATGCCGATGTATTTACCGTTCCACATTGCTCGAAGGAGACTCTCGTTACCTTAGCAGACGAAACGTTAGAAGCACGAACAGTGCAGCCGGAAAAACACTCAATTGCTGGCAGGCAATGTGACGAAGGTCGGCACAGCAGATTCCTCCGTCGTCGCTGCGCGACTCATCGGAATGACAAGAGTTTCGCGAAGTCAATGACTTGCCCTGTATGTGATTTGAATCACAGTCAGGCGTGATGCTCAGGCTGGAGTGGATCTCCTGGTCGAAATAGTCTCGCTCTTAGGGGCAGTTCCACCCAGCGGTCTGACCCGATTTGACTTGGTCCATTGCAGCGGAGGTTTTATGTTTCTCAATCCTGCAGCCGGCTGGTACGGCGGTAGTCAAACCCACGGGCAACCGGTTTGTGAGCACTGTGGCCGAACTGTGCGCCATGAAAGGTGGTGCGTTACCTGTAGCCCAATGGTCCAGCATGCTTATCGGGTCGTGACTGATCCCGGCAAGCTGAGCCTCCGGGACAGGCTGATTCTGCACGCGCTGGGAGTAGCTTGGGGGAACGAGCCGTATGAAGGCGAGTTTCGACAGGTTGCCACGACTTCGGGTGATCGCGATTTAGCGTCCAGCAGTCTGCGCGCCCAACTGCGCGGGCACTGAAATTTTGACCGAGTCCGGCTGCGTCCAGACTGCTTTTCCTGTGCTGAAATCCAGCCGGTTCATCGTGATTGTTAGTTGCTTCTGATCGACCTGGACCAGCAGGTAGTGATAGTTCACTTCCTTGCTCTGGAAGGGATCACTCGGAGCGCGATCAATCGGATACGCGTGCGCTGCTCCTCCTCCGGAAACGAAATAGGTTACACCGCCGTGCTCGTGGCGCTCGTAGTTGTGGACGTGTCCGCTGAACACGACAATGCGGTAAGCCGCGTGGGTCTGCCGTTCCTCGAGCAATTTTGCGAGTGCCTGCTCTGGAGTGCGCACCGAGTGACCACCACCGAACCTTTTATCGTCGGACGAACTTGTGTACGGTGGATGGTGGAGCATCAAGAAGACGAAGTCGACGTCGGCCGGAACGTGGTCAAGTTTAGCCGTCAGCCAATTGCCCTGCGGGCCAGACGTCTCGTCGAGTGAACTATCGAGCACCAACAACAGAGTGTTGGCTGCACGCACCGAGTAGTAGCGGCTGTCTTTCAATGCGGGGAATCGCTCGAAGTAGTTGCCCAGAGCGACCTTCGGATCACCATGCAAATCATGATTGCCGAGAGATGGATAGACTGTGATTTTCTTGTCGCGCCAGATGCTGGTTTCGTTGTCCCACATTTTCCAGTCGTCAGCGTCGTTGCCGTTGTAAACGATGTCGCCGGTCATGCACACAAAGGCGGGGTTGGCCCCGGCGATCGCCTGAACAAGAGCAACGCGTACCAGTGGATTGGCGGCATTTGCGTCCCTAGGATCGTGAAAACGAGTATCGCCGTAAGCGATAAAGCGGAAGGGCGCCTTAACGTCATAATTTAGATCGACGCTGGTCGTTTGCGCGTTCGACGCTTTTGTGCAGCCTGTGGAAACAAAAAGGGTAATGGTGGCGCACAGAACTGCCACCGCGCGCAAGAGAGCTTTCAGCTGGATATTCATAAAAGCGAAAGACTATTTTCCCACGCACACGCGCAATCCCACATTTGTTTTCCTCTGGCTCGAAACGTTAGAGCGTACCCACTCAATCTTGCCTGAGAGCATGCCCCACGTCAGAACTTTACACGCACCATGAACTGAATCTGCCGTGGCAGGCCCGTTCCGGTGTTGGGCGAGGCCGCGTTGTCGTTGTTGAGGTTGAAGTTGTTGGTTGTCGTGATGATTCCGAAAGTTCCCGGGACGTCGAGATGCGCTCCAGCAGTTGCGGGATCGTAGATCAATGTCAGATTGCCGGGGTCGCCGAGCTGAACGTGGTTGAAGATGTTAAAGGCTTGGACTGCAAATTCCAGCGAAGTACGCTCGGTGATCCTGGTTTCCTTGGTGAGCGCGAAATCAATCTGCCAGGCATTCAACGCACGGCCGATTCCGTTCGGGGCATTTCCGTATCGAAGGAAATTCCCATTCGCGTCGGTTGGAGGCGCCTGGAAGGCGGCAGCGTTGATGAGCGGCAAGCCATTGTGTCCGCCGCCAGGCAACATTATCGGTACACCAGGAACGATGTCGGGGCGCTGGTTCGTTTCATCGTTCCCGTCAGGGAGAAGATAGGTGAAGGGCAGTCCGGTAAACGGTCCCGATGCAATGCCGCCGCTCAAGTCCATACCAATGGTCTCGGGATGCCCCGTATGCCAAAGACTAATGCTGCTCAGTTGCCATCCTCCGACCACCTTGCCGAGAACGCCGTGAGTATTGAGGTACGGTTTCCCCGGACCGAATGGGAGTTCGTACACCGCATTCACGGTGAAATTATGCCGGACGTCGAAGATGCTGGGTCCCTTGTCGCACTCGAGGCAGTTCACATTCTGGGGGCCACTCGATTCTCCTCCGCCCACCGACCCGTCGTTGATTGAATGAGACCAGGTGTAGCGTGCCTGGAATTCGAGTCCTCGACTGAAGCGGCGCTCCAGAGATAGGCCGAGGCCGTTGTACGTACTCGAGCCAATGTCCCTCTTGATATCGACAGAACCAAAGGGGTCAGCGTTGTTTGGGTTTGGGTCGGGATAGAACTGATCGAGATAACGGACACAATCGCCGGTTACTGGATTCAAGGTGACCGGGCTGTTGCAAAGATTGACGGCGCCTCGCGAGAACAAGTGAACTCCGCGGCTTCCCAAGTACTGTATCGAAGCCAGGAAATTTGACGGGAACTCATGCTCCACGGTCATACCCCAAGTTTCAACGTAAAGATCGCGACGATTCTCGCGCTGCAGCCCGCGCGGGTGATTGGCGTGTGCAGGAATGTTCGAGAGGTCCGTTTCGGTCTGCTCATAGGCTGTTTGCAGAGGCAGCGAACCACTAGCTGGAGGAAGCACCG
>Ga0126383_10002493_pt1 | contig 11887 bp, 6 predicted proteins | sample PanSoiMetPlot_35_FD_96882 | JGI IMG/M metagenome (GOLD analysis project Ga0126383, IMG submission 96882) | Tropical forest soil microbial communities from Panama - MetaG Plot_35 | ecosystem: Environmental > Terrestrial > Soil > Tropical forest > Bulk soil | place: Panama | collected 2016-02-17
AGTCACATTTTTAGTCACATCGGTTTAGGCGACTGTGTTACGGGACGGTGCAAGTGATTGATAGCAGGAGAGTTAATTGGTAGCGCTACCGGGAATCGAACCCGGGTTTGAAGATTGAGAATCTTCCGTCCTAACCCCTAGACGATAGCGCCACTCGGAGAATTTTGATTATAACAAACAGCAACCAAGGGCCGAGTCACACGACCACATGCCCTGGGGTGCAGTTTTGGCCGCATTCGCGTTTTCAGAACTTTCGTTTCCGCTTCTTGACAATCCATACCTTCAGTAGCAAAATTCGATTAGCGAATAAAAAGCGAAAGTAGTTACAGGCGTTCATCGCCCTCTCTCCAGAGAACTGAGGCTATTATGTCTTCCTGGCTCGTCTACGCCCAGCCGGCGACGGGCAATCCGTCGCCTTTTGTCCCCCTTGACGCTCCTGCTCTGCTGCAGCGCCTTTCTGTTGCTATCCAGCTCAGCCATGTAATTCCCGCATCTCGTCTGGAAGTTCGCCCTGCTCCTTCTTTGGTATCTACAGGTATCCGGCAACTGGAAGCACTCACCGGCGGCTTGCCGCGCGGATGCCTGACGGAAATTTACGGACTGCCCTCGTCAGGACGTACCAGCATATTGCTGGCCGTAATAGCTGCCGCCACTAGCCGGCAGGAGGCCTGCGCTTTGGTGGATGTCAGCAATGCATTGGACCCGCATTCCGCAGCCGCGGCAGGTATCGATCTTCAGCAACTGCTCTGGGTCCGCTGCAGTGCTGCAGCGGCGAACAAAAACCCCCTGCCCTTCGACTTTGCTCGGGGGTTCGGCAAGCAGGGCAGGTTTCGCCAGCGAAGCCTGGAGAAGACTGCAGGGAAATCGGACATGACTCGCATGGCGCAGGCGCTTAAAGTTACCGACTTGCTAGTACAGAGTGGCGGCTTCGGTTTGATCGCGATCGATCTGGGCGATCTGCCTCAAGTCACAGCCCGCCGCATTCCGCTTGCGTCCTGGTTCCGCTTCTGCCGCGCGGTTGAGAACACGCCTACTGTGCTGCTGGTCATGTCGCAAGCACCGTGCGCCGGAACCTGTGCTTCTCTGTTGTTACGTTTGGAAAAGCAGTCGTCGGTCGTGAGTCGTCGGTCGATAGACAGTTCTCAGCTTTCAGCTCTCAGTTTTCAGCTCTCCGGATCAGCAACTTTGTTCGGAAGACAAATCACCGTTCATAACTTTCCTAATCAAAACCAATTGGGTTGTCGTGATACTCCCGCCCATGCTCGCCTGCTCGAAGGAATTTCAATTCGCATCGAATTGGAGCGTTCGCGGCTGGACTACAAGCCGACGCAATCGGACAAAACTGCTTTCGCAACGAGGACAGCATGGTACAGATAAAAATTGAAACATTGATTTATTGAGGGATTGAGATATTGAGATTAATCCACGCGCAAGTCATTGAACAATCAATCTCTCAATCAATCAATGCTTTTTGCCTCCATCTTCGTTCCCGACTTCCCCGTAGAAGCCCTCCTGCGGGTTGAGCCTGAGCTGCGTTCCCACAGGGTCGCTGTTCTCGAAGGCAAACCGCCGCTGCAGAAGATTTTTGCGGTCAATAAAAATGCCCGCCATGCCGGCCTCGAATCGGGAATGACACGGCTGCAAGCCGAAGCTTGGCCTGACCTGAAGATTCGCTACCGCTGCACTCTGCAGGAAGCCGCTGCGCACGCCGCGCTGCTCGATTGCGCACAAGCGTTTTCTCCACGGGTAGAAGACAATGCCCCCGATACAGTCGTGCTCGATATTTCCGGCACCGAGTCGCTCTTTGGGCCACCTGTCAAGCTGGCTCAAGACCTGGCGCAACGCGCCTCCCATCTCGGCTTGGAAGCCAATGTAGCCATCGCTTCAAATCCCGACGCCGCCACTATTGCTGCCCGCGGCTATTCCGGCGTTACCGTCCTCACTCCCGATAATCAGGAGGAACGTCTAGGGCATTTACCACTGCATGTACTCTTTCCACGCGATAGCAAAGAAAAAGAAGAGGAGGCGCAACAATTTATAAACAAACTCGAACGCTGGGGCGTCCGCACATTGCGTGCTTTCACCGCACTGCCCGAGGTCGCAATTAGTGAGCGTTTAGGACAAGAAGGTGTTTATCTGCAAAAACTCGCTCGCGGAGCTAACTCACGTATTCTGGTTCCCGTCGATCCAGCACTCGTCTTCGAAGAAGCCGTCGAACTGGAACATCCGCTTATCTTGCTCGAACCCCTCGCATTTCTTCTGAATCGTCTGCTCGAACAACTCTGCGCCCGTCTCGCCGCCCGAGCCCTGGCGACTCAAGAACTGCAATTAAAGTTGGAACTCGATCCTTGCATGCAAGCTGATTCTGAAATCTCGAACAATGCTATTCCTCGGCACTGCGACTCCAAGCAAAGCTTCTCCAGCGAGGGCTTCCGGGCCGAGTCGAGGGATCTTATGTATCCAAGTAGAGTAAGGGATCTAGATTCGGAGGTTGTCATTCCGAGTGGAGCGAGGAACCTGGGTGCTTTTAACCACTATTTATCTGCCACGAACCACTCGAAACTGTTCATTCGCACGCTTCACCTGCCCGTTCCCATGCTCGACGCCAGAATTTTCCTCAAACTTCTGCAATTAGATTTGCGCGCGCATCCCCCCGGCGCCCCGATTACAAAAATCTGGCTCACCGCCGAACACGCGCGCCTGCGATCGGGACAAGCTGGATTATTTATTCCGCCTTCGCCGGAACCGGAAAAGCTGGAGCTAACCATGGCGCGAATTTCCAGCATCGTCGGCAAAAGCAATGTGGGATCGCTCGAATTACTGGACACCTATCATCCCGAAGGATTCCGCATGCGGCATTTCACCCCGTGCGATTTGACAGCGAAAAGAAATGGCCGCTCGGGCAAGCAATCGAAGCCAGTAAGCGAGGAAACAAACTCCCGCCATACCTCAGCCCTTCAGATAGGCAACTTAACCCCGCGCTGCAGCGCTGAAACCGCCAACAACTCAAAGCAAGCCCCCAAGGAACGACACGCCACCGAGTACGTATTAACCGCATTACGCATGTTCCACCCCCCGCATCAGGCGATGATCACTATGCGCGACCGCATTCCCGCCCGCATCGTCTGTAACAACGATAATGTCACCGATGGTGACATCCTCTGGCAGGCTGGTCCCTGGCGCTCTTCCGGTGACTGGTGGGAGCAGGAACCATGGGCTCGTGATGAATGGGATATCGCTGTTCAGGGCCCCACCGACCTTGTTCTCTATCGCCTCGTCCATGACCTGCTCAGCGGACGCTGGTTTGTGGAAGGAACCTATGACTGAAAAACTCAGTTCTGAGTTGAACCTGGCAAGAATAAATTCCGGGCCCGCATCAAGATTGTTTTATCGTGCACATCGTTGGGAACCGGTGGCCAGTTGTTCTTGGTTTAACTGAGAACTGATGTACGTCGAGCTTCATGCCCGCTCCGCTTTCAGCTTCCTCGAAGGCGCCTCCCTGCCCGAGGATCTGGTCGCCGCCTGCACCGCGTTCCATATGCCGGCCATGGCGCTTCTCGACCGCGATGGTGTTTACGGTTCTCCACGCTTTCATCTGGCGGCCCAACGAGTCGGCATCAAGGCGCATATCGGAGCCGAGGTCACATGTGAAGTAAATGCACTACCTTTCGACTTCGCCCAGGGCAGGCTGAGCCACAGAGACAAAGAGAAAACAAAAAACAAAAAGATCGAATCAGAAATGAATTTCTCTGTGGGTGGTGGATTTCGTCTTCCTCTGTTAGTTACCTCCCGCACCGGTTATCGAAACCTCTGCCAACTGATCACCAAAGTGAAACTGCGCGCCGCCAAAGGTGAAGGCGCAGTGCGAGAAGACGAACTCGAGGAGCACGCTGCCGGCCTCATCTGTCTAACCGGCGACGACAAGGGTCCTGTGGCCGCCGCTCTCGCACGCGGCGGCATAGAAGAAGGACGCCGCGCGGTCGAGCAACTCATGCACATCTTCGGCCAGCAGAATGTCTACCTGGAACTCCAGCGGCATTTTCTGCGCGAAGAAGAAGCTCGAAACCACGCCGTCTTAGAAATCGCCCGCTCTTTGAATCTGCCACTGCTGGCGACCAATGGCACCTGCTATGCCACCGACCAGAAGCGTGAACTCTGTGACGCCTTCACTGCTCTCCATCATCACCGCACGCTCGCCACCGCCGGCCGGCTACTCGCCCGCAATTCCGAACGCAAAGTGAAGTCGCCCGAGGAAATGTCAGATCTATTCGCCGATGTTCCTGAAGCAATCGCCAATACCACAGCTCTTTCGTCTCGCCTCGAGTTCACGCTGGAGGACCTTGGCTATGAGTTCCCCAAGTATCCAGTCCCAGAAGGCGAGACGATGACGTCGTTCTTACGGGAGCGTACCAGGGAAGGATTCCTGGAACGCTACGGCCGCGCTAGTTCCGATCTGCGCCAGCGTGCCAGGCGCCAGATCGAACGCGAACTGGCGTTGATCGAAAAACTCGATCTCGCGGGATACTTCCTGATCGTCTGGGATCTGGTTCGTTTCTGCCGCGATGAGAAAATTCTCGTCCAAGGCCGCGGCTCGGCTGCGAATAGCGCAGTCTGCTACTCACTCGGCATCACTGCCGTTGACCCTATCAACATGGACCTTCTTTTCGAACGTTTTCTCTCCGAAGAGCGCGGCGAGTGGCCAGACATCGACCTCGACCTTCCAAGCGGCGACCAGCGCGAGCGCGTTATCCAGCATGTTTACCGGCGTTATGGTGAGCGCGGCGCCGCTATGACCGCCAATGTCATTACCTATCGTGGCCGGCTCGCCGCGCGCGAGATCGGCAAAGTTCTCGGGTTCGAGTCCGAAACCCTCGACCGCGTGGCCGCCGTTGTTGGCCACTGGGAGTTCCGCGACGAGCATGACTTGCTCGAGCGCCGCTTTCACGATGCCGGTCTGGATCTCCGCCACCCGCGCCTGCGTAAGTATCTTGAATTATGTGAGATGGTACAGGATCTGCCGCGCCACCTCGGCCAGCACTCCGGAGGCATGGTCATCTGTCAGGGACAACTCGATTCCGTCGTTCCCCTAGAACCGGCCTCTATGCCCGGCCGCGTGGTCGTGCAATGGGACAAGGACGATTGCGCCGATATGCGCATTATTAAGGTAGACCTGCTTGGCCTCGGCGTGATGGCGGTTCTGGAAGAATCGATTGAAATTATCCGCCGGGATTGTGGCGAGCAAGTCGATCTCGCGCACCTGCCGCCCGATGATCCATTGATTTACTCCACCCTGCAGAAAGCGGACACCATTGGCATGTTCCAGATCGAGAGCCGCGCGCAGATGTCGTGCCTGCCGCGTCTTCGCCCGCAGCGCTTTTACGACATCGTAGTGCAAATAGCGATCATCCGTCCCGGCCCGATCGTCGGTCAGATGGTTAATCCTTTCCTCGAACGCCGCCAGGGACGCCAGACCGTCACCTATCCCCATTCTTCGCTCGAACCCGTGCTCGAACGCACCTTAGGTGTACCGCTATTTCAGGAGCAGTTGTTGCGTATTGCGATGATCGCCGCCAATTTCACCGGAGGCGAAGCCGAAGAGTTGCGCCGCGCTATGGGATTCAAGCGTTCGCAGGCGCGCATGAAAGAAATAGAAGCCAAGCTCCGCTCCGGCATGACCCGCAACGGCATTTCTCCCCAGGCGCAGGAAGAAATCGTTCTCTCGATCATCTCATTCGCTCTTTACGGATTTCCCGAATCCCACGCCGCCAGTTTCGCCCTGCTCGCCTACGCCAGCGCCTACCTGAAATGCCATTACCTCGCTGCCTTCACCGCCGCCCTGCTCAATAATCAACCAATGGGCTTTTATCATCCTGCGACGATTGTCAGTGACGCCCAGCGTCACGGCCTGAAGGTGCTGCCGGTGGATGTTACGAAATCTGACTGGCGCTGCACGTTGGAACACTCAGTACTCAGCACTCAGCCGTCCGCCAATTCAAATTTCCCCTCAAAGTTAAAAAATTCGCATGTAAACGACATTGTCATCCCGAGCGCGGGCTCTCAGCCTGAGTCAAGAAAGCTTGTGTTGTCGAATAAAGGGAGGGATGTTGCAGCAGAGATTGTCAACTCAAGCGGAGCGAGGGAGCTCGGTTCTCCCAGCCACTATCCGCCATCCACCATCCACTCCCTCCGCCTGGGCCTGCGCTATGTTCGCGGCCTGCGCGAGGAAGCCGGACAAGCGCTGGTTCGAGAACGTGTGAAAAAATCATTTACTTCGATCCATGACCTGATCCGCCGCGTCCCCGAACTCCGCAAAGATGAACTCGACACCCTGTCCGAAATCGGCGCACTGAATGCAATCGCCGGTGCGGACCGTAGCGCCGACGTCTCACCAGCTGTTGCGCAGGCATTCGCGCCTGCGCAGCCGGCTCCCCACGCATCCGCTATCCCCACAAAATTCCACCGCCGCGACGCCCTCTGGCAAGTCGAACGAGCCGTCCGTTACTCTGGCCCGCTTTTGGAAGAACTTCCCGAACTCGACTCGCAATCGCCCTTGCAGCCGATGAATCACGAAGAGCGGTTGGTGGCTGACTATCACGGCACTGGCATGACCATCGGGCCACATCCTATGGCCTATCGGCGCAAGCAGATGAATCGCTTAGGCGTTCGCCGCGCCAGTGAACTAGCTTATCTGCGCAATGGCCGGTCGGTGCGCGTGGCTGGATGTGTCATCGTTCGCCAACGCCCTGGCACGGCCAAGGGTTTCGTTTTCCTCAGCATGGAAGATGAAACCGGCATCGCCAATGTCATCATTACTCCCGACATGTTTCAGAAAAACCGATTGCTGCTGGTCAACGAAAAATTTGTTCTGGTCGAAGGTATCCTGCAAAACCAAGACAATGTCATTTCCGTCAAGGCCAGCCGCATCCTCCCACTCAACGTAACGCAAGCCGAGACCACTTCGCACGATTTTCATTAAAGCAATGCCGCCCAGTCATTGACCGCAAACCGGTTGTGCATACGATTTCGCGAAAGAGCTATCCCATCCTCAACAAACAAAAATTCGATGTCGAACGCGCGAATTTTTGTTAATAGCGCTGACACATCCACAGCTGAATTGGGGTATAGTAATTATATCTTCCGCGACAATTTTCGGCTGCCCCTTTGGTGGCGTACCAGCCTAGTTGTGGCTAATCCATTTTTGTTCTCGAGTGAACGAAGTCGAGGTAAGGAGTATTTTCTAATGGCAAAACCGAGGACCCCACGCAGCAACTCCAAGAAGAGCGGTAACGGCAATTCCACCTCAGCAGCGACAGCTGCCCTGGCTGTCGAACTCAAGAAGAATGTTGTTCCTATCAACCTGGAAGAGGAGATTCGCCGCCGCGCCTATGAACTGTTCGAGCAACGAGCTGGCGCGCCCGGCAGCGAGCAAGAGGACTGGCTTCGCGCCGAAAGCGAGGTTCTTGCCCGTTATCAACAAACGGCTTAAGATAAAGACCTAAGCGAGCGCATATCACGGTTATTGTTGCTTTCAGCTGAACCCCTGAGGTCAGTCGTGCTCCAGGTTCTGCTCATCGACGACAACCCGACCCAACTCTACGTCCGTAAAGCCGTCCTTGTCGACGGTGGTATGTCCGTCTCCGTAGCCGGCACCAGCGAGGAAGCGCTTGCTATGCTTCGCCTCCCCCGCTCGACGCGTTTCGATGTGATCGTTACGGATCACATGTTGCCCGGCGAGAGCGGTGCGGCCTTCGTGCGTCAGCTTCGGCTTCTTGAGACGGACGTCCCTGTGTTGGCCATGAGCGGCTTACCCAACGCCCGCGAAGAATATGAAGAACTGAACGTCCGCTTTCTGCCTAAGCCGGTCCCGCCTGAAGATCTCATTCGGTGTGTTCAGGAACTGGGTGGCGAGTATTCATCGCGCGCCGCGACCCCAGAGTAATCGCTACCTGGCTGCCGGCTAGCCCGCGTCCCACCTGCACAAATCAGAAATTCTGTTGGTCTGATGGGAGCTTCCAGTACCAGACCCGCATGCGGCATAAGCGCATCTTCGTCGCCTTGCTTCCGTCCACCTTGTTGCTAGAAGGATAAGTACTCCAGCTCAGACTATATAATTCAAAATTCACGACAAAAGTCATTTTTAATCGGCCCAGCGGGCAAGGTCGGCATCGCAACAGCTAAGGAGTAAGAATGAAACTGCGGTTAGTGATTGGATTTGCGGTAATCGCAGCCGGACTGGCGAGCGCTCAAAGCTTTCGTGGCGCGATTTTCGGAACCGTGGTCAACGACAAAGGCGCCGCGGTTGCCGACGCGAACGTGAAAGCAGCCAATGTCGATACAGGCCTCACCCGTCAAACTGTCAGCGCCAGCGATGGCGAATTCGGTCTGTCTGAGCTACCCCTTGGCACCTACGACCTGACCGTCACAAAAAATGGGTTTCGAATCCAAACCACCACTTCGATTCGCGTCATGCTGGCAGACCCCGCACGCATCCGTGTGCAAATGACTCCGGGTCAGGCTGCGCAACGCATTGAGGTTCCCGCCGAAGTACCACTGACGCACACCAACAGCAACACGATCGGCGGATCGCTTGGCCGAGAGGTCTCCGATTTGCCCGTGAATGGTAGGGATTTCAAGAAACTGCTTGTCGACGTTCCCGGCGTGAACGCCGATCCCAGCCTGGTGAATGAAGCTCCCGGGTCGTTCGGGGTGGTATCGGTCAATGGAAACCGCGGCCGTTCCAACAATTTTCTGCTGGATGGCGGTGATGGCAACGATCAATTCCGCAACCGCCCAACCCTTAACCAGGGTGGAGCTTTCGGGATACCAGCGACTTTGCTGCCCCTGGATGGGATCGAAGAACTGGCCGTCATGAACAACACCAACGCCGAGTATGGTCGTAATTCCGGGTCCATCGCAAATATCGTGACCCGATCGGGCACCAATGATCTTCACGGCAGCCTCTTTGAATACTTTCGCAACAGCCGCCTGGACGCGCGCAACTTCTTCAATTTCCGCCGCGATCCCTTAACTGGCGCTTTTCTGCAGAAGGATGTTTTTCAGAACAATCAATTTGGCGGATCGGCCGGTGGCGCGATTATCCCCGGGAAAACCTTCTGGTTCCTGGCCTATGAAGGACAGCGGGAACGCGCGGGTTTTTCGTCGTTAGCGGCGGTTCCCAGTCAGGAGCAGATCTCAGCCAATACCCCAGTCTCTGGTCACGTTAATCCGATCATCCAGAACATCCTGAATCTGAGCCCCTGGGGGTCGCTGCCCCAGTTCGGGGACGGTGGGCCGGGTTCGAATACAGCCGCAACCGTCGTGCCGGAAACCAGAGCGAGCAACCGCGTCGACAGTGCAAACGCGAAAATCGATCACCTCTGGGGCAGAAATGTGGTTACCGGATATTTTTCCTTCGGAGACGGTAGTCAGAACGCACCGCTCGCAATCTCCGGCGGCAACATGCTTCCCGGCTTCAATACGGTCGTTCCCACTCGCGTATATAACACATCTATCTCGCTCACCCATGTGATCTCGGCTCGCGCCCTCGTGGAACTGCGCAGCGGATGGAATCGTTTCTGGCAAACAACCACCCCGGAAGATAACGACCTGAACCCGGCGGCGCTCGGTTTGAACACGGGGAATTCGAGCCTGACATTCGCTGACTATGGACTACCCTCCATTAATGTCCGCGGCTTTACAAATCTCGGAGCCAACGGCATGGATTCGCAGGGCAGGGTGGATGACACCATTCCAGTCGCGACAAATTTCTCGGTCAACGAGGGCAGAAACAGCTACAAGATAGGTTTCGAATTCCGCCACAATTCCGTGCGCGAGTTCTTCAACGCCAATCACCGGGGCACAATCGATTTCCCCTCGCTCGCTGCCTTTCTCGCCGGCACCCCCAACGCCGGCACCCAGGCAATGGGTGATTCCCACCGCAATCTTCATCAGAACAACTACGCAGCTTATTTTCAAAACAGTTATCGCTACGCCCCGAATTTGACGATTAACTATGGCGTACGCTGGGAGTATTTCGGTGTGATCGGTGAAAAGAACAACCTGTTCAGCATATTCAATCCGACTTTCGGCCTCGAACCGGTAGGCACCAACGGCGGACCTTCCAGTTTGTACCCCAAAGACGAGAACAATGTTTCGCCGCGAATCGGAGCCGCCTACGATGTTTTTGGCACAGGCAAGACTGTGGTGCGGGCAGGCTGGGGTCTGTTCTACGATGAGTTCTCTCAGGACTTATTTTCAGGCCAAATTGGCTTTAACACAACAAGCGGCGGTTCTCCATTCAATGGCATAGGTCCGGCGCCAATTCTCTATGGAACCCTCGATCCACTCGCACTGTCGACGGCCGGGCTTGAACCTTGCGGCACCAATCAGATCGCGGTGCCCGGGACCGGGAGATGCACGGGTCCGGTATTTAGCGGGTTTTCGGCCAGCCAAGTCTTTACCGTTTCGCAGCAACTATCCACGCCTTATATTCAGAACTACAACTTGAACATCGAACAGCAGCTTGCTTCCAAGATGGTCCTGATGATCGGTTATGTGGGGTCGGCGGGGCGCAAACTCTTTCGCTACATTGACATTAACCAGGTAAATCCCGTCACTGGTGTCCGCCCGTTTGCTTCCGGTCCATTCACTCCTCCCGCAGGCATCAGCCCCGGAGGTACCCCGTTTCAACATGTGAATCAGCTCCAATCCGGAGCCTCCTCCACGTTTAACTCCGTGCAAGCAAAACTGACTACGCGAAATCTTCGCGGGCTACTCACCAGCCTGAATTACACCTATGGCCATGCCATCGACAACGCCAGTGACGGAATCAACTACGCTCCCAATCAGGCCCTGCCGGACAACAGCTTCAACCCTGCTGCCGAGAGAAGCAATTCGGCCTTCGATGTCCGCCACCATTTCAGTTGGGATTTTTCTTACCAGTTTCCCCAGAGTCGCGCCTTCCCCAAGCTGACCTCCGGCTGGGGCATCGCCGGCCTGGTTTCTGTCACCAGCGGACTCCCCTTCACGGTCAATGATCTGGGCAACTTCAATGGCACAGGAGAGTTCGTTGAGCGGCCGGATCTGGTCGGAGACCCGTTCGCTGGCACCAGCACACCCTACACGTTTCTGAATTTATCGGCCTTTCAAGCCCCTTGCTCGACTCCCAACCTTTCCAGCCTGACCTGCGCAGCGGGACCACATTTCGGCAGTTCAGGACGAAACCAATTTCGCGGCCCCCATTTCCGCGATCTGGACCTGTCGCTCAGCAAAAGTACCAAACTTAGCGAGCGGGTCTTGGCCGAGGTGCGCCTGGACGTCTTTAACGTGTTCAATCATCCGAATTTTGCAAACCCGCTTTGGCCCGATTCCCTCGTGGATTGGACGCGAAACGGGATCGATCCCGCAACCGGCCGGGGAATCGGTTTTCTTCCTTTGACCGCTACCCCGGATGTAGGCGCACAGAACCCCTACCTCGGAGAGGGCGGGCCACGGAATCTCCAGTTGGCAATTCGGTTTACCTTCTAGTTCCGCCACACGCACCAGACAACAGGAGCAACCAAGTGCAAGAAAACATTGGGAATCCCATCCTGCTTCCTTGATCCTTCTGGCTGGTTTTGTACCCCGTTCGCCGCACAGTTTGCGCTCAAAACGCACACAATTCCGAGGCGTGTTTTTTTGGGGTGAACTAGTGGAGGTTTGACGTCGGAATAAAGCTCCCAGGCTTTCCCTGGTGATCTTTTAGCCGGCAGGCGGCGATTCCAGCCTCCGGCCCGAAAGGCGATCAGGCGCGCGATTTGCTAATCTGGCTGAAAACCGCGAATGATCTGTCAAAAATCGCAGGTAGGTTGGCGCACATTGGCGCATCCTCAGACGTCGGGTTATGTGA
>Ga0126383_10002494_pt1 | contig 11887 bp, 11 predicted proteins | sample PanSoiMetPlot_35_FD_96882 | JGI IMG/M metagenome (GOLD analysis project Ga0126383, IMG submission 96882) | Tropical forest soil microbial communities from Panama - MetaG Plot_35 | ecosystem: Environmental > Terrestrial > Soil > Tropical forest > Bulk soil | place: Panama | collected 2016-02-17
CTCGAGCAGCGCCTTCAGCTCGGCCTGGTACTCGTCCTCGCTCAGAACCCCACGCGCGTACAGCACGCGCAGCAGCGCCCGCAGCTTGAGCTCTGGGCTGGCCTCGTTTTCGAGCCGATGGCGCGGCTGCGTCTTGGGCCCGGCCGCGGCCGCCCCGGTGGGCGCCGATCCACCGTCGTCGATCTCGGCCACCGGGGCCGGTGCCGACCCGCCGCTGAGCGGACGGATGAGCTTGGTGGCGAGGCCGCGGTAGTAGCGTTGGATGGCGCGCGCCACTTCCGAGGGCGGTGCCAGCTGCGCGTCGACCCGGCAGCCGGTCGCAAACTCGATGTCCTCGATGGCTGAGCGGTCGAGCGGATCGGCCATGGCCAGCCGCAGCACGCGCCGGCCGCTCTGGCGCTCCACCGCCAGCGGCAGCACCGCGAAGCGCTCGACGGTCTCGAGCGGCAGCTCGCGCACGGCGTCGAGATCGACGTGACCCAGGTCGGCGCGCGGCAGGCCCAGCCGGCGCTCGAGGGTGCCCACCAGCTCATCCTCGCCCACCCGCCCCTCCTCGAGCAGGGCGCTGACCAGCGCACAGCCCTGTCGGCCCGCGTAGCGCTCGGCCGCGTGCAGGGCCGGCGCGTCAATCAGCCCCTCCTCGATCAGAAGCTCGCCCAGGCCACGGGGCGCGGACATGGCGCCGCTACTTCCTGGCGTCGATGAAGGCGTCGATGTGGGCCTGCGTCTGCGGCTCGACGTCGACGAACTTGACGCCCATGCCCAGCTCGCCCAGGTGCGACGCGCTGACGATCTCGCCGCGCACGCGCAGCGGCTCGTGCTGGCCCGGCAGCGTGAACTGCAGCATCACCGGTGTGCCGATTGGATGCGGGATCGTGTTCTCGAGAAACAGCCCACCCCGCGATAGATTGCCCGAGCGCTGGAAGTAGAGCTCCTGGCCGCGCGATTCCTCCACCCACATCTCGACTGGGACCCGCGCCGACTTGCGGCGATCGCCTGTCTCCACGGCAAGCATGCTACACGAGCCGGGGCCTGAGGATCAACGCGTCCGCGGATCAATCGGCTTCGCAGCTGCCCTGGCGGCACACCTGCCCGGCTGCACAGGTCGTGTAGCAGTCGCCGCAGTGGTCGTGGTCGATCTGCGGGTCGACGCACATGTTGTCGCAGCTCAGGGTGAGGCCGCCGTCGCCCTCGCAGAAGTAGGCATCCACGCGCGCATCCCGGGGGGCGTCGGGCAGGCGGGGCGCGTCGAGCGCGGCATCGGGCGCGGTCGGGTTGGCGTCGTCGCCGCAGCCCACCATCGCCAGCGTGACCGCAAGCAAAAACGCCCGCACGGGGCCATTTTACAACATCGGCACCCCGCGGCGCGGGCGGCCCAGCGGAAAGGCGGCCTCCAGCTGAGACAGCTCGTGGGCGGACAGCGAAAGGTCGCTGGCGCCGGCGTTTTCCTCGACGTGCTCGCGCCGCGCCGCTTTGGGAATCGTGAACAGGCTGGGCCGGCGCGAAAGAAACCGCAGCGCCACCTGGCGCGGGGTGGCTCCGCGCGCGGCCGCAATCCCTTGGAGGACCCGGTGATGCGACGGGAAATCGCCGGATCCAAAGGGGCTGTAGGCCACCACCGCGATGTCATGCTGCTCGCAGAAAGGCAACACCGCGTGCTCGATCGCGCGCTCCTTGAGATGGTACAGGACCTGGTTGCAAGCGATGCGTCCCGGGCCCGCGATGGCCACTGCCTGCTCGAGCTCCCGCCGGTCGAAGTTGGACACGCCAAACATCCGGATCTTGCCGGCCTGCTGGAGCTCCGCAAACCCGGCCAGGGTGTCCGCGAGCGGATACGAGCCCGGCCAGTGCAAAAGGTACAGATCGAGCCAGTCGGTGCCCAGGCGGCGCAGGCTGCGCTCGCAGGCCGCCACCGTGCCCGCGCGCGACCCGTTGGACGGCAGCACCTTGGAGGCGAGGAACACCTGGTCGCGCCGGCCCGCGATCGCCGCGCCGACCAGCTCCTCCACCCGGCCGCTGCCGTACATCTCGGCGGTGTCGATGTGGGTCAGGCCCAGATCGAGCCCGCGCTGGAGCGCCCGGATGGCTTCCTTCCGGTTGTCACGTTCCAGGTTCCAGGTGCCCTGCCCGATGACCGGCACCTGCGCGCGGGTCGGGCCGAACTGGCGGGTCTCCATGACCGTACTGTAAGGCTTTTGCGCGCGGCTGCACGGCCGGCGGCGGCTTGACCGGGCCGTCCGCAGCGCTCACCATCATGGCCATGGCATCGCGGACCTTCCAGGTTCGAATCCAGCAGCAACGCGACGGCTACGTGCTCGCCACCTGCGCGGGCCCGATCTGCATGGCGCGCGCACGCAGCGAGGCCGAGGCGCTCGAGCGCATCCGCGCCGAGATCCGATACCGCATCGAGTGGTGCCCCTGCACCGGGGTGGGCGACGACTACGTGCAGCTCGACATCGAGCGCTAACGACTTCCTTCAGCCGCCTCCGCCCACGACCAGATTGCGCGTGATGGGGCGCCGCAGCTTGACGAAGTACTTCTTGCCCTCGAGCTCCGCGCGCACCTTGACCAGCAGCATGCGCGTCTCGTACTTGCTCTCGCCGTGCTGCGGAGCCGCCAGCGAGTCGGCCACCTTCTTGGCTTCGCGCGCATAGCGGGGCACCTGGTCGAGGTTGGCCTCGGTCACCGGCTCGACCGAAACCTCGAGCGAGCCCTCGACCAGCGTCAGATCCTGCTCGCCCGCCAGCCGTTCCACCAGCTCGCGCACCGAGGCCTCATCGGGCGGGCGGCCGTCGCGCTGGGAGCTGACCTGGGTCAGATCGAGCTCCACCTGCTGAATGCGATGGGCCAGGCCAAAGTGCCCGACCACCCACATTCCGGCGGCCGCCAACAGCGCCACGATGGCAATCAGCACCGCTGCTCGTTCTTTCATGACCACTCCATCATACCGGAGCGTTTTTGCTCCGGGAACCCTTTCGCTCCGGTTTCCCACACCATAAGTAGCTGAAATGACAAAATCTCGAGGTCGGCATGCGGTGTGCCTTAGATCAACCCAACGACGGAAGGGAGGTACGTGAAATGAAGACCCTTGTGACTGTGTTGACCTTGGCCGTCGCCCTCACACTCGGACCGGCCGTGCAGGCGCACAACTTCCGCGGCGAGAACGAGCTGAGCGGGGGCCTGGGTGGTCAGGTCGGCATGCATGATTCGCCCGGCGGCGGCTTGTTCGCGGCCGAGTACGGCTACCGGCTGTCCCAGATCACGTGGCTCAACCTGGAGCTCGACATGGCGTTTGGCGGCGGGCGTGACTGCTTCGTCGACCGCGCCGGCTTCGTCACGTGCGATCGGTTCGGGGGCGAGGCCCTCGACCTGATCGCGGGCGCCAAGTGGAAGTTCGTGACCCGCAACGAGCATCTGGTGCCGTACCTGAAGGTGGGCGGCGGTCTGGCCTTCTTGTTCTTCCCGGGCCCGGACAACGACGCGATCGCCCCGATCGTGCGCGTGGGCGGCGGCCTGAAGTACTTCGTGCTGCCGAACCTGGGCGTGGGCGGCGAGATGAGCGCGGCCTTCGGCCCCGGCATCTATAGCTGCGGCCCCGGCTGCTCGACCGGCGACCTGTACGCTGCCTGGAACATCATGGGCGGCGTGGAATTCAACTTCTAGCGCATCCCACCTTCTCCCCCCATCGTAGACCATCACCGCGGCGTGTTACGATAGCGCCGTGGTCCGTCTGGACGTCTGCCTTGCGGCGGCGGGGCTTTTTTTCTGGCCCGCGACCGCACGCGCGACCACGTACCAGGTCGGGGCCGGCATGCCGTATCCGACGCTGGCCAGCCTGCCGCGCCTTTTGCCCGGCGACGTGGTCGAGATCAACCCGGGAACCTACAACGAGGTCAAGCGCTGGACCGATTCCGGCGCGGTCGGCAATCCCATCACCATCCGCGGGGTCGGATCGGCGCGCCCCGTGATCGATGCCAGCGGGCGCTCGGTCGACGGCGTGCTGCCGAATCCGCGCGCGGTGTTTCAGATCGAGGGCGGCAACATCGTCATCGAGAACCTCGAGCTCGTAAATGCTCGCAACGGCGACAATGGCTCGGGCATTCGCGTCACCGGCAGCGGGGCGGTCAACGTGGTCATCCGGGGCTGCAAGATCGACAACTGCGACATGGGCATCATGTCCGACGGCAACGACAACCTCCTCATCGACGCCAGCGAGATTGCGTCCAACGGCACCTCCAGCTTCTCGGGTTACAGTCACAACCTCTACCTGGGCGGGCAGAAGACCACCATCCAGTACTCGTACATCCACGACTCCCTGTACGGCCAGAACGTCAAGAGCCGCGGCCACTACACCGAGCTCCTGTACAACTTCATCGCCGATTCCCAGGACGGCGAGGTGGGGCTGGTCGATGCCGCGGAGACCAGCGCGCCCAACAGCAACGCAGTGATGATTGGCAACGTAGTGGTCTCGAAGCCGCGCATGTCGGGATGGAACAATGGCCGCTTCGTCTGGTTCGGGCAGGACCAGGGCGGGGCGCACAACGGCACGCTCTACCTCATCAACAACACGTTCATGGCCGGCGATGCGCGCATCTATTTCGTCGACGCGAACGCGAGCGGCGCCTCGATCGTTGCCAGCAACAACATCTTTTACAACAGCAACACCATCACCGGCGGCAACGGCCCGCTCTCGGGCTCCAACAACTGCGTTCCCAGCACGGCGGCGGTCCCGTCCGGGCTGGGCGCCACCGTGATGGCCGCGGATCTCGGGCTCGCGAGCCCGAGCAGCCGCGACTTTCACCTTCTGGCCGGCTCGCCCTGTCGCGACGCGGCTGTGGGCGCGCCCACCTACACGGACGGCGCCGGAGGGTCCCAGTCTGGAGTGCCCATGTTCGAATACGTGGTCGACCTCCAGCAGGTGCCGCGTCCCAGCGACGGTCGGCTCGACATCGGCGCCTACGAGTATGGAGCCGTCGTGGTTCCCGACGGCGGTGGCGGCGCGGATGGATCGACCCTGCGGGACGGTGGCGGTGGCAGTGGCGGCAGCGGCGGCAGCGGCGGCAGCGGCGGCGGTGGCAGCGGCGGCAGCGACGCCGGCCCGGGCGCGAGCGCAGCCTCGGGCGGCTGTGGTTGCACGCTGGCCCGGCCCGAGCCCGACCCGGCGTGGGCGCTGGGGGTCGTGCTGCTGCTTACGCTTCGCCGCCGCCGACCTAGGGCACGGGATTGATGATCTTGACGTCGGCCCCGCCGCAGTAGTCGTACGAGCCCACCGCGTAGTAGCCGTAGACCGACAGGCCCGCCGGCTCGGAGCTCGTGATGCGATGGACGCCCGCATTGAGCCGGCAGGTGATCTGGTTGTAGCTCCTGCCGCCGATGGTGCCGATGGGGCGCGTGTCGCAGCTCGGTGGAAACTCGCCGCTTCCGTCGAGCATGATGCTGGCCGTGGTGGGCAGCGCAACCACCATGAAGTTGTCCTGGAAGGTCGACGGCACCAGGAACACGTAATGGTCACGGTACTGATCGACCGCGGGGAAGACCATGAAGGAGGGATCCCCGATTCCGCCCGGCACCAGATCCTGCGACACCAGGTACTGGCCCAGCATAATGGCGCCGCCGGTCGCCTCGACGGTGAAGCCGCTGTACGCGTAGAACGTAGCGATCTTTCCAGCGTCGAGCATGAACTGATCGTAGGGCGGATCCAGGCTGGTCCGCACCGTGGTCCCATTGACGCTGGCCAGGATGCGGTACAGGTCGGGTTCTTCGTAGCCGGGGTGCTTGGAGCGCACCGGGCTGCGGCTGATGGCGTACTTCCAACCCCACGCCGGCACCGGGAACATCTGCTCCTCGAGATGGTCGGTGCAGCAGGTGCCCATGTCCCAGTCGGGTGGCGGCGGAATCATGAGCCCGCTGGTGCCGTTGCCACGCTCGTTTCCCGAGAAGACCGCAACCGGCTTGGTGGATACGACTTTGGTGCCCGAGAAGTCGCCGTTCTGATCCCGGTACATGGCGCACTGGAAGATGGGCACCTGGGGCTGATCCGACTCGAGGTTGACCACGTCGTAGGGGCCGATGTCGAACTCGATGGGCGTGCCGCGCGGGGTTTGCGGAATCGCGAAACCGCTGGGGCCGCCCGACGCCTTCACCGGGTGCGTCGGGATCACGGTCACGTGGGTGCCGGGCTCCTCGCCCACGATGGTCACGAAGGTGTGATCGGGGATGCTCGCGATGTGGAGCGGATCGCCGGGCGGCGGGCCGCACGGATTCGAGGTGGGCCAGCCCAGCACCAGATAGTTCCTGCCGAGCGCCTGGTGCGGGATGAGGAGCGAAGCGTCGTTGGAGTATTGCTGGATGATCGGATTGAACTGGTACGCCACGATGGGCCCGGTGCTCTCGATCTTGTAGGCGTGCGAGCTGACGAAAGTGCCGGAGCCGGACTCGGGGACGTAAGGTCCGTTCTGCCCCATGCATCCGTCGACCTCGCGCTGCGGCAGGTCGATCTCGGTCAGGTCATTGCCGGCCACCGTCACCCGCGTGACCAGCTCTTCCGAAAGCGGCTGGCCGAACGGCGCCGTGTTCTTGCTGACCGAGACGTCGACCGCGTAGTTGTTTACGTTGGCCACCACCACCGCGAACTGCTGGGCCGCCGCGTCGCTCATGATGCCGCCAAAATTGTCGACCGAGTTGTCGAGATCGACCGCGTAGAAGTGACACCCGACCGTCGACGGATTGGCCTCGGCGGCCTGGCACGCGGTCAGGCAGGCCCCGTTCACGCACTGCTCGTTGGGCTGGCATTTCATCACGAAGTCGCCGCCGGTGCCGTCGGCATTGCAGCGCCAGACGCCCTCGTCGCCGGTGTGGCCGCCGCCGCAGTAGGTCTGTCCGGGGTTGCACATCCGGCAGCCGAGGTTGGGAATGCACATCTGTCCCTGCGGGCACCCGGTGCCGCACTTGCCGGGGCCGCCGCCGTTGCCGCCCTGGTTTCCAGGGACGTCCGCGGGACCACATGCGCTCGCAAGTACACCCAAGGCGATAACTAAGTTTTTCATTCTGCCTCCCGGAAGTCGGCTACACCTGTGCAACGCGTATGCCGCGCGAGCCGCGCTAAACCCAGCGGAAGCTATGGCGGCGGGAGATCAGCAGGCGCCAGGGGGCATCCGCACTGCTGTCGATTGTCGTTATCAGTGCGTCACCAGGCGGTTACGATTTTGGGACACCAAATCCCACAGGCGAAACGGACGTCGCGCCTCGGGCTCGTGTTTCTCCGCGCTTAGCGGCGGTACGGCGGTTGCCCTTGCTCGCCGCATGCCTGGCTTCTTTCAAGATCTGCGCTTCGCGCTCCGGATGCTGTGGAAGTACCCGGCGTTCACCGTCATCGCCACGCTGACCCTGGGCCTCGGCATCGGCACCAACACGGTCATCTTCAGCGTGGTCAACGCGGTGGTCGTGCGCCCGCTGCCCTATCCGCAACCCGAGCAGCTGGTGCGCCTGTACACCGCTTTCCCAACCATGAAGTTCGACAAGTTCTGGATCTCGCCGCCCGAATATTGGGACCTGGTGCACCAGGCCAAGTCGTATTCGTCCATCGGCGCCTGGGGCACCGGCGGCGCGCCCATCGGCGGCGGCGAGCGTCCCGAGCGCGTGCCGGCTGCCTACACGACCGCGAGCTTCCTGCCCACGATCGGCGTCCAGCCGGCGCTGGGCCGCTTTTTTCTGCCCGAGGAGGATCCACCCAACCCGGGCGGCTCCGACCACGACCAGCCCAACCAGCCCATCGTGGTGGTGATCTCGCATTCGCTCTGGCAGCGCACCTTCGGGGGCGACAAAAACATCCTGGGCAGGACCATCACGGTCGACGCGTTTCCGGTCAAGGTCGTGGGCGTCATGCCGGCCGGCTTCAACTTTCCCGATGAGGCCGAAGTCTGGGTTCCCTCGGGCGAGAACCCCGCCAACCCGCACCGCGGCAACCACCGGCTCTCGCTGGTGGCGCGGCTCAAGCCGGGCGTGACGATCGAACAGGCGCGCGCCGAGCTCAAGGTCCTGATGGCGGGCTGGCGCGAGCAGTACAAGGGCCACCATCCGCTCGCCGAGCCCAACCACCCCATGCGGATGTTTCCGCTCAAGGGCGAGGTCGTGGGCGCGCTGCGCTGGGCGCTGCTGCTGCTCCAGGGCGCGGTCGCGTTTGTTCTGCTGATCGCATGCGCAAACGTGTCCAATCTGCTGCTCGCCCGCGCCGAGGCGCGCAGCCGCGAGGTCGCGATTCGAACCGCCCTCGGCGCCGGACGGGGCCGGCTAGCCCGGCAGTTCCTGACCGAGAGCGCTCTATTGGGCCTGCTCGGGGGCGCGCTCGGCCTGCTCCTGGCCTTCTGGGGCCTCGATCTGGCGGTCGCGCTTCTGCCCGAGGGGGCGCCGCGCGCAGGTGAGATCAAAATGGACGGCGCCGTGCTGGCCTTTGGCCTCGCCAGCGCGGTCGTGACCAGCTTTCTGTTCGGGCTGGCGCCCATCCTGCACGCGCGCATCGCGAATCTGCACGGCGCGCTCAAGGAAGGTCAGCGCGCCACTGGCGGGGTGCTGCGGCAACGCTTCCGCCGCTTGCTGGTGGTCACTGAGGTCGCGCTGGCCGTGGTCCTGGTCATCGGGTGCGGTCTGATGGTACGCAGCTTCCTGCGGCTGCAGAGGGTGGAGTTGGGCTACCGGGCCGATCACCTGCTGACCTTCCAGATCGAGCTCCCGCAGCGCAACTATCCCGACAACACCCAGGCGATCGAGTTCTTGAACACGCTGCAGGAGCGCCTGCGCGGGTTGCCCGGCGTCGAGGGCGCAAGTCTCGCCACCGGCCTGCCGCCGGCGCGGCCGGTCAATGCCAACGACATCTTCTTCGTTGGCAAGGCGCAACCGCGGCCCGGCGATCCCGAGTGGAACGTCGACTTCTGGCAGACCGTGGGCGACGATTACTTTCAAACCATGGGCATCCGTCTTTTGGAGGGGCGGCTCTTCGACTCCCGCGACGTGGCCGAAGCGCCCTCGGTGGCGCTGGTGAACCATGCCTTCGCACGCCGCTTTTACCCGGGCGAGAGCCCGATCGGCAAGCAGGTGCACGCGACCGGCGGGCCGAACGGTCCCAGCGAGACCATCGTGGGCATCGTCGCCGACGTCAAGCAGCAAGGCGTGGAGGCGCCGACCGGCACCGAGATCTACTTCCCGATGCGCCAGAGCACGCATATGGGCTTCGCACCGCGCATTCCGTCCCTGCTCGTGCGGACGCATGGCGACCCGCGCAACCTGGCGGGCGCCGTGCGCGCGACCGTGGCGGGCCTGGATCCGCAGCTCGCGGTGGCGCGACTGCGCACGATGGACCAGCTGATGTACGAGGCGGTGGCGCGGCCACGCTTTCTGACCGTCCTTCTGGCCGCCTTCGCCCTGCTGGCGCTGGTGCTGGCTGCCGTCGGCATCTACGGCGTCATGTCGTACTCGGTCGAGCGCCGAACCCACGAGATCGGGATCCGCATGGCGCTGGGCGCGCAGGCGGCCAACGTGCGGGGCCTGGTGCTGCGGCAGGGCCTGCTCTTGACCCTGGTCGGGGTCGCGCTCGGTCTGGGCGCGGCCTTCGCAGTCAACAGCGCGTTGTCGAGGGTGCTGTCGGGCCTGCTCTTCGATGTCAAAGCGGTGGACCCGTCCACGTTCACGATCGTTCCGATGGTGGTGGTGGCGGTGGCAGGGCTGGCGAGTTGGCTGCCGGCGCTGCGCGCGACTCGCATCGATCCGATGATCGCGCTGCGCAACGAATAGCGCGCAGCGGCGTCAGTCGTGACTGTCGAGATGCAGCTCGCCGCTAGTGGTCTGGTCGGCCGCGATCGCGAACATGCCGCACCCGGCCGCGCGCGTCGTGGTGCCGTTGCGACCCTCGACGCAGAGCATGGCCGTGCCGGCGTCGGACGGTTTGAAGATGAACGCGAGGGTGGCGCCCGATCGCACCGCACGGCCGGTTGCATCGAAGGGGCCGAAAGAGCGGTGGGTCGTGAGCGCGACGCCGGTCGCGTGGAGCGTGTCGACGTCGCTGACCGTGTAGGTGATGGTCACGATGAGCGCAGTCTCGGGAGGGGCGCCAGCTCCGTCGTCGGACCCACACCCCAGCGCGGCCGCCACCGCCAGCATGCATACGCCCCCGCCGAAGGCACGGCGCATCAGTCCCCCCTGGTATCGAACGTGCCAGCGCTGCCGCTGGGCTGCATCGCCGGGCGCGGGCCCGAGCCGCCGTGCGTGGCGGCGACGATTCCAATGATGGTGCCGAGCGCGATGGCGCCGCCCGCGGTCCAGAACCACCAGGTTTGGTAGAACGGCTTGCGCGGCTCGGGCTGCTCGCGCGGCTCGGCCGTGAGCGACAACGAGCGTGCCGTCACGGCATTCGCCGGCTCGCCGCGTGCCTCCAGCTGGAGCCCGGCCGCCGGCGGCGGGTGCGTGGCCGTCGCCGGGGGGCTCGTGACCGGCGCCGTGGAGGCGGGCGGCGCGGCCGACTCTGTCGCCGCCGCGGGCGGGAACGCAAGCACGGCTTCCGGCAACCGTGCCGACGGCGAAGCGGGCGGCGCGGCCGGCGAGGCGGGCGCGCTGGCGGGCGCGCTTGCGGCCGCCTCGGCTGCGCTCGACGCCGCCGCCCCGGCGCTGTCTGCTTCGCCCTCCGGGGGCAGCTTGCCGCGCAGCTTGGCCAGCATGGCGCGCACCTGCCTGCGATCAGGCGCATCGGGGCGCAGCTCGAGATAGCGCTCGAAGGCCGCGATGGCGGCTCCGATCCGTCCCAGGTTGCGGTTGCACTGAGCGATGTTGAAGTACAAACCGGCGACCTCGTGCGGGGTGGCCCGTGCGGCGGCCTCGAACGCACCCAGCGCGGCCTCGTAGCGCGCCTCCTGAAACAGACGCTGTCCGCGCACAAAGTGCGAGCGTGCTTCGGCCAGCGCAGCGGCTTCGCCGGCACGCCCGGGCGCGCCCGCGCGGGCACCCGGGGCCGCCGAGCCCGTGGGCTCCACCGGATCGGCCAGCGCAACCAGACCGAGCAGAAGCAGAACCGAAGGCGCCGGCATCAGTCGGAACCTCCGAACGGATCCTTGAGCGCGTGCCGATCGATGGCAGGCCGGTGCCGGCGCGCGGCTGCCTTGGGGCGATGGATGACCAGACCCAGCCCTTCCATCTGCATCGATGGGGGCTCCCGTGTCGGCTCGGCTGCGGGCGCACGACTCGGTTGCGGCCGGGCCACGAACGGCAGTGTGACCGCGGCAATCGCCGGGGCCCGGGCCTCGGCTGCCGGGGCCGTGGCTGCGGCCGGTGCCGCCGCCGCGACCCTCTGGGGGCGGCCGCCCCAGGCCAGGCCGACCGCGATCGCCGCCGCACCCGCAAGCGCGGCCGCCAGCCCGAGCACGCGCCCATGCAGCCACCAGCGGCGCGCCGGCGCGGCCTGCCCGCGCGTGCCCATCTGGGCCAACTGCTCGCGCACCGCGGCCAGCGCAGCGCGCAGCTCCTCGGCCGACGCGTAGCGCTCCTGGACTTGCTTGGCCAGGCACCGCATCACAATCTGATCGAGCTCCGGAGGCACGCCGCCGGGCACCATGGTCTGTCCGGCCAGCGAAGGCGGCTCGATTGGGCAGGTGGCGTGCTTCAGTACGTACTCTCCGAAGGCGCGGCACTGGAACGGGCGCCGCCCGACCAGCATCTCCCACATCGTGATGCCCAGCGAGTACAGGTCCGAGCGCCCATCGATGGGCTCGCCGGTGGCCTGCTCGGGCGACATGTAGGGCGGTGTGGCCAGGATGATTCCACTTTTCGTAAAGTGGTCCTCCCCCGACAGCGTCATCAGCTTGGACAGGCCGAAGTCGGCAATCTTGACGTGGCCGGGCACGCC
>Ga0126383_10002495_pt1 | contig 11885 bp, 15 predicted proteins | sample PanSoiMetPlot_35_FD_96882 | JGI IMG/M metagenome (GOLD analysis project Ga0126383, IMG submission 96882) | Tropical forest soil microbial communities from Panama - MetaG Plot_35 | ecosystem: Environmental > Terrestrial > Soil > Tropical forest > Bulk soil | place: Panama | collected 2016-02-17
AGCCGTCTGTGCATGTCTCTCCTTTCCGTGAACGCGAACCGGACGAACTCCGGTTCGGGACGGGCGCCTGCCCCGTCCAGACCCTTGAGACGTGGAACTTAAGGAATGGTTAGGAGATCGATTTTCGAGCTAGTGGCTCGAACGCGGGTCGAACGCGTCGCGGAGCCCGTCGCCGAGCAGGTTGAACGCGAGCGTCGTCAGCAGCACCGCGAGGCCCGGCCAGATCATCAGCAGCGGCCGGGTCGTGTAGAACTCCGGCGCGGTCGAGAGGAGGTTCCCCCAGCTCGGCACCGTGACGGGAATCCCGATTCCGAGGAAGGACAGGCCCGCCTCGAATAGCACGTACCCGGCGATGATCAGCGTCGAGTAGACGATGATCGGCGCCACGAGGTGCGGGAGGACGTGCGAGCGAATGATCTTGGCGTCGCTCGCGCCGATCATCCGCGCCGCCTCCACGTACTCCTTCTCCCTGATCGACAGGGTCTGCGCCCGCATGATGCGGGCCGGGTAGAACCACCCGAACAGGCTGAAGATCAAGACCAGCGTGACCACCCCGGGTTGGAAGATTCCTAACGTGACGCTGTTCAGCTGCGGCCCGATGGTCGCCGCGAGCGACACGACGAAGATCAGAATCGGAAATGCCATCGTGATCTCGGTGATGCGGGAGATGATCGTGTCCGTCGTGCCGCGGAAGTAGCCCGCAGTGGCCCCGAGGATCACCCCGATGATCATCACTCCTAACGTCGAGAGGAGCGCCACCTCCAGCGAGATCCGCGCCCCGTAGAGGAGCCGCAGGAACTCGTCTTGCCCGAGCCGGTTCGCGGCGCCGAGCAGGAGGATGTTCTTGTGGCCGGTGTACGGGTTCTGGATCCAGGTGCCCGGGTTCGCCGGCAGCAGGCTCGGAACGCTCACCGCGGGCGGTGTCACGAACAGGTCGCTCGGACCGTGGCCGATGTAGTGCTGCGCGATCGGCGCGCCGCCGAACGCCACGGCGATCAGGAGGACGATGAAGACGCCGCTCGCAATCGCGACCTTGTCCCGCCGGAAGCGCCGCCAGACGAGCTCCCAGTAGCCGCGCGCCCGGATCTCCGTGCTCTCGCCGAGCTCACCGTGGGTCTCCTCCGCGATTGCAGACCCAAGGCCGGTGATCCCGACGTTGGCGATGATCTCCTTTTCCTGCTGAGCCGGCGAAAGAGGTTCTGTCATCGAAGCCTGTCCGAGGTTCGGGCCTGCAGACTATAGACGAGCGGTGAACCTATTGAGTTAGCGCGTCGGCTCCGGCGACGACTTCCAGGATCTCCTGGGTGATCTCGGCCTGGCGGGCCCGGTTCAGGTCGAGGGTCAGGCTGTCGATCAGCTCGACCGCGTTCTTCGAGGCGTTGCGCATCGCGGTCATCCGGGCGCCGTGCTCGGACGCCGCAGACTCGAGCAGCGCGCGGTAGACCTCGGTCTCGAGGTAGACGGGCAGCAGCCGCTCGAGGATCTGCTCCGGCTCGGGCTCGTAAATGAAGTCGCCGACCAGCGCCCGCTCCCGCGCTTCGTCCGCCTCGTCTTCACGCCCGAGGACCTCCTCCGAGATCGGCAGCACCTGCTGCTCGGTGACGCGCTGGACCAGCGGGGAGACGTAGTGGTTGTAGACGAGCACGGCGCGATCGATCTCGTCGTCCCCGTACAGCTCGGCAAGCCGGTGCGCGACCGGCTGCGCGTCGTGGTACGACGGCCGGTCGGTGAAGCCCGTCCACGCCTGGTCGATCTCGTAGCGCCGGAACCGGAGCGTGGAGCGGCCCTTCCGCCCGACCACGAGCCAGCGCACCTCCCGGCCTTCCGAGCGCAGCGAGCGCTCGAGCGCGAACGCGCGCCGGAGGATCTGGCCGTTGAAGGCGCCCGCGAGGCCGCGGTCGCCGGTGAGCGCGACGATCGCAACCCGCCGGGGGTCGCGTTCCTGGAGGAGGGTCAGGCCGCGGAGAGAGGACGCGGCGCGGGCCGTGCCTGCGGTCAGCTCCTGCATCCGGTCGGCGTAGTCGCGCATCTGGACGATCCGCTCTTCCGCGCGCCGGAGCCGGGCCGAGGCGACGAGCTCCAGCGCCTTCGTGACCTTGCGCGTGTTGCCGACGGACCGGATCCGCCGCTTGATGTCCTGCAGCGTGGCCATCGGGTCCTAGGCGACGAGTGGTTCTTCTTCTTTGACCGCGAAGGCCTGCTTGAACTTCTCGATCTGCCCGTTGAGCCGCTCGGCGAGCTCGTCGGGGAGGTCACCGGTCTCCCGGATCTCCTTGTAGATCGAGCTCTCCGCACGCATGAACTCGCGCAGCTCCTCCTGGAAGCGCGGGACATCCGACACGGGAATGTCGTCCAGGTAGCCGTTGACGCCCGCGTAGAGCGCGACCACCTGCTCCTCCATGGGCCACGGGTCGTACTGCGGCTGGTTCAGGGTCGCGACCATGCGTTCGCCGCGGGCGAGGGTCCGCTGCGTCGCGGGGTCGAGCTCGGAGCCGAACTGCGCGAAGGCCTCGAGCTCGCGGTACTGCGAGAGGTCGAGGCGCAGGCGGCCGGCGACCTTCTTCATCGCCTTCGTCTGCGCGCTCGAGCCGACACGCGAGACGGAGCGGCCGACGTCGACCGCGGGGCGGACGCCCGAGTAGAAGAGATCCGACTCGAGGAAGATCTGGCCGTCCGTGATCGAGATCACGTTCGTCGGGATGTAGGCCGCGATGTCGCCGGCCTGGGTCTCGATCACCGGCAGCGCGGTCAGCGAGCCGCCGCCGACGGGCTGGTAGTCGTCGGAGAGCTTGCAGGCCCGCTCGAGCAGGCGCGAGTGCAGGTAGAAGACGTCGCCCGGGAACGCCTCGCGACCGGGCGGGCGGCGCAGCAGCAGCGACATCTGGCGGTACGCGTCGGCGTGCTTCGAGAGGTCGTCGTACATCAGGAGCGCGTGGCCGCCGTTGAACATGATGTGCTCGCCCATCGCGCAGCCGGCGAACGGGGCCATCCACTTGATCGGCGCCGCCTGTGACGCGCCGGCGCTGACGATGATCGTGTACTCCATCGCCCCGGCGTCCTTGAGCCGCTCGTAGACCTGCGCAACGGTCGAGTCCTTCTGGCCGATCGCGACGTAGATGCAGACCACGTCCTGGTCGTGCTGGTTCAGGATCGTGTCGATGAGGATCGCGGTCTTGCCGGTCGAGCGGTCGCCGATGATCAGCTCGCGCTGGCCGCGGCCGACGTTCGTCATGGAGTCGATCGCCTTGATGCCCGTCTGCAGCGGCTCCTTCACCGGCTGGCGGTCGACGACTCCCGGGGCCTTGAACTCGAGCGGCCGGGTCTCGTCGGTCTTGACCGGGCCGCCGCCGTCGAGCGGCCGGCCGAGCGGATCGACCACGCGTCCGAGCAGCGCGTCTCCAACCGGGACGCTGGCAACGCGGCCGCTGCGCTTGACGGGCTCGCCCTCCCTGACGTGCTCCCACTCGCCGAAGAGCGTGGCGCCGACGTTGTCCTCCTCGAGGTTGAACGCGAGGCCGACGACGCCGTGCTCGAGCTCGAGCATCTCGAGCGCGACGGCGTTCTCGAGGCCGTACACGCGGGCGATCCCGTCGCCGACCTGCAGGACGGTGCCGACCTCGGCGAGGTCGGTCTCGACGTCGAACTCCTCGATCCGCTGCTTCAGGATCGACGTGATCTCTTCGGGGCGAAGCTTCACCAAGTCTCCCTTCTAGGCAGTTGCCAGCTCTCGTCGTAGTCGGTCGAGGCGGCCGCGCACGCTCGCGTCGAGCCGGTGCGAGCCGACCTGGAGCACGATGCCGCCGATCAGGCTGGGATCGACCTTGCGGGTCGCCTCGACCTTGCGGCCGGTCGATTGCTCGATGCGGCTGAGCAGGTCCCGCGCCTCCTCGTCGGAGAGCTCGATCGCGGTCGTAAGCTCCGCGTGGACGATTCCCTCATGCTCGGCGACCATGCGCTCGAACTCGCGCGCGATCTCCTCGAGCTGGCCGGCGCGGCCCTTGTCGACGAGCAGGAGCAGGAAGTTGCGCAGCAGCTCGTCGCTCCCGGCGAGCAGCTCCTCGAGGGTCGCGCTCCGCACGCGGGGATCCAGCTGAGGGTTCCGGAGGAGCTCGCGAAGCTGCGGCACCTCTGACTCCGCCGCGACGACCTGCGCGAGCTGCTCGCGCACCGGCTCGAGCCGCCCCTCGTCACGGGCCGCATCGAACAGCGCCCGCGCGTATACGCGGTCGGCGACACTCAATCGACCTTCTCCAGGACGGAGAGGTCGAGATCGCCGACGGCCTCCTCGATCAGGCGGCGGTGGTCCTCGTCGGCGAACGATTGCCTCGTCACCTTCTCCGCGGCGATCAGGCTGAGGTCGGCGACCTCCTGCCGGATCTGCTCGAGCGCGCGGCGCGTCTCGGCCTCGACCTGGCGGCGCGTCTCCTCGATGCGGCGCTGGCGGTCGACTTCGGTCTCCTCGCGCATGCGCTGCTGGTTGGCCTCCGCCACCCTCCGCGTCTCGGCGAGGATCTCCTCCGCCTCGCCCTTCGCCTGGGCGATCAGCTTCCGGTGCTCCTCGAGCAACTCGCGCGCCTCTGCCCGCGCGTTGTCAGCCTCCGCCAACGATTCCCTGATCCGTTCGCGGCGCTCGTCGATCAGCTTCTGAATCGGTGCGAACGCGTACCGTTTGAGCACGTAGAGCGCGATCAGGAAGCAGATGACGGTCCAGATCATCAGCCCTGGATTGACCTGGATCAGGGGGTTGGTGGCGAGGAGCATCGGGCTAGACCAGGACGTAGGCGAGGATCGAGCCGAGGAGCCCGTAGAAGACGACCGCCTCGGTCAGCGCGAAGCCGAGCCACTGGATGCCCTGCAGCTCACCGCGAAGCTCCGGCTGGCGGGCCACGGACTGGATCATCGAGCCGAAGATGTTGCCGATGCCGACGCCGGCGCCGAGCGCGCCGAGGCCGACGCCCAGGGCAAGGCCGATGGCCTTCCCGGCCTTGGTCACATCGCCGGAAGTCGCGGCGAGAAGAGTGCTCACGTTTCCTCCTTTTCAACGGCTGTACCGGCCAAGCCGGCACAGCCTCTCATGGTCGGCATCGCAAGCGACGCCTCAGTGCTCCGGCTCGATCGCCGAGCCGATGTAGATGGCAGACAGGGCGGCGAAGATGAACGCCTGGATCGTGACGACGATCACGACCTCGAACAGGTAGAACGCCGTCGCCACCGGGATCGTGATGACCGCGAGGACGACGGACTGCAGGATGAAGATCAGGCCGATGAAGGTCAGGATCAGGATGTGGCCCGCGAGCATGTTCGCGAAGAGCCGGACGCTGAGCGAGATCAGGCGCATGAACTGGCCGAGCACCTCGAGCGGCACGATCAGGAAGAGCAGCGCCTTGGGCGCCTCCGGGATCCAGCTCTTGAAGTAGCGGACCGGGCCGTTCCAGCGGATGCCCTCGAAGTGGGTGAACACGAAGGTGAGGAGCGCGAGCGCAAGCGTCACCGACAGCGACGAGGTCGCGGCGTAGATGCCCCACGTCGGGATGCCGTGCCAGGTCTCGCCCGTCAGGGGTAACGGGATGAACCCGAGAACGTTCACGACCCAGATGAACAACGCGAGTGTCGCGACGTACGGAAACCAGCGGCCGATCGCCTTGCTCGGGAGGCCTTGCTCGGCGATCTGGGTCTGCGTCACTTCGTAGACCGCCTCGCCGACGGTCTGGCGACGGTCGGGCAGCAGTGCGAGCCGGGAGCGCATCAGGAAGATCCCGAGCGCGATCGTGAGCGCCGTACCGATCATCAGGTAGACCACGGCCTTCGTGATCGAGAGGTTCAGCCCGCCGATGTGGATCGGGATCCACTCGTGCTGCTCGAACTCGGTCGTCGGGTCGAAGTGGCCGCGCGCGAAGGCCGGTGACGGCAGCGCCAGGGCGAGCAGGGTCATGCTCACGAGCAGGCGCTTCACGCGGTCGGCTCCTGGTTGTAGTAGCCGACGAGCGAGAGCCCGAGCTCGGCCGTGTACGCGGCCCCGTAGACGAGCGCAGCAGCGAGACCGGTATCCCGGTCCGAGGCGGCGACGGCTAGGAGAACGGCCAGCACGACCAGCAGCCGGAGCATCATGCCGAACGCGAGCGCGCCAGAGGCGGCGAGGCGGTCCGGTGCAGGCTTGACCCGGCCGAGCAGCAGACCGAACGCCTGCACTCCGAGCCAGAGCACCGCGGCGATCGCCCAGCCGTCGAGGGGCCAACCGGCGAGGAGGAAGATCGGCAACGCAAGCGCGGTCACGAGGGCCCCTCCGAGCGGAGCGACCCAGGACCGCGGCACCGGGCGCGGCGCGCCGAGAATGCCAACGCGGGTCAAAGCGCGTCCCGGTAGCGGTGGTAGACGGCGAAGACGCCCGCCGGGATCCCGACGAAGGCGCCGCCGAGGATCCCGAGCCCGACCGAGCCGGCGGCCCAGCCGATGAGCGCGCCGACGCCGACGCCCGCAAGGGTCACACCCCCGAGCAACGCGCCGGCCCCGGCCGGCTCGAACGACGCGCGGGGACTGGGCTCCATCGGGGCGAGCATACCAAACGAGAGGCCGAGCTTGTAACACGGGAAAGTGGCTCCGTTGAGCGATTTCCGGCAAACTTTGTACGGTGCGAGTCGTCCTCGTGCACGGCAGCGTCGGCAACGGGCCGGCGACCTGGGCAGCAGTCCAGCCTCTCGCGGCTCGGCACGACCTCGTCGTCCCCAACCGCGGCGGCTATCCGCCGAATCCGCCGCTTGGGCGGATCGACTTCGATCGTCAGGCCGACGAGCTCGCGCCGCTGCTGGAGGGCGGAGCCCACCTGGTCGGGCACTCGTACGGCGGCGTGATCGCGCTGCTGATGGCGGCACGACACCCGGAGCTGGTGCAGTCGCTGACCGTGAGCGAGCCGCCGGCGTTCGGGGTCGCCCGCGGGGTGCCGGAGGTCGAGAGGCTCGTGGCCGGGCTGGACGCCCTGTTCGCATGGGGTCCGTCCGAGCCCGTCGCGTTTCTGCGCGAGTTCCTCGCGCTCGTGGGCAGCGCGACGAAGCTGCCGCAGCCGCTGCCACCCGAGCTCGAGCAGGGTGCGCGGGCCCTGATGGCCGAACGGATGCCCTCGGAGGCCGCGATCCCGCTCGACGACCTGGCGGTGGCGCCGTTCCCGAAGATGGTGGTCTCGGGCGCCCACCACGCAGCGTTCGACGCGGTCTGCGACGTGCTCGAGGAGCGGCTCCGCGCGGTGCGGGCGATCCTGCCCGGAGCCGGCCATTCCCTGCCCCGGGCGCCCGGCTACGGTGAGCGGCTGGAGGCGTTCGTGTCCGGGAACGCGTAGCCCGTGATGGGCAAGGCGCTCATCGCCGTCGTGCTGCTGCCCGCCGCGACCTCGGCAGGCGCGGCCGCGCCACCGACGTTCATGTGCACGGACGTCGGGTCGAAGCGGGTCCCGGCCACGATCCTCGGGACGCATGGCAACGACACGATCACCGGCACGTCCAAGCGCGATGTGATCGCCGGGCGCGCCGGCGACGACGTGGTCGACGGCCGCGGCGGAAGCGACCACGCCTTCGGCGGACCCGGCCGGGACACCTGCCGCGCCGAGGTTCGCTCCGGCTGCTAGGCGCTTCGGCGGGCTTCGGCCTCCCGCGCTTCCTGCTCACGGCGGCGGATCCGTGGGTTCGCGAGCTTCACGATCTCGAGCAGGTAGACCATGTAGACCGAGGCCGCGAGCGCGAAGAGCCCGATCACCGCGACGGCGATCGCCGGCCCGACGCGCCAGTCGCCGTGGGCGTGTGGCCGGAGGAATCGCAGCGAGAGCGCCGCACCGGAGAGGATCGCGCACCAGGCCCACATCGTCAGCGCCGCCCGCCGCTGCGAGTAGCCGATGTTCATGAAGCGGTGGTGCAGGTGCCAGCTGTCCGCGGAGTAGACGGGCCGGCCGTACTTCAGCCGCTTTGCGACCACAAACGAGGTGTCGATGATCGGCACCGCGAGGACGACCAGCGGGAAGAACAGGGTCGCGACGGCCGCCGTCTTCAGGAGGCCCTGGACCGAGAGGGCGGCCAGGACGAACCCGAGCAGCATCGCCCCTGAATCGCCCATGAAGATCCGGGCGGGATAGAAGTTGTGGCGCAGGAAGCCGACGCAGGCGCCCAGCACGATCGCGGCCAGGATCGCCGGGCTCGGCCGGTGCAGCGAGAGCGCGATCAGGCAGAACGTGAAGCCCGAGATCGCGCAGACACCTGCTGCGAGGCCGTCGAGGCCGTCGAGGAAGTTGACCATGTTCATGATCGCGACGATCCAGAGAATGGTGAGCGGCACCCCCACCCATTCCGGGAGCGCGTGGACGCCGACCACCGGGAACGTGAAGCGGTGCACCCAGATCCCGAACCCGGCGGGGATCGCCGCGGCGGCGATCTGGCCGCCGAGCTTCTCCCACCACTGCAACCCGCGGAAGTCGTCCACGGCGCCCACGATCGTCGCGACGGCCGCCCCGAGCAGCAACCCCTTCGTCTCCCGGTCGAGGGGCAAGAACGCGAGCGCCGGGACGAAGATCCCGAAGAAGAGCGCCAGCCCGCCGAGTCGCGGAACCGCGCGACGGTTGAGCCGACGCGTGCCGGGTTGGTCGACGACGCCGAGCATCCGCGCCATCCCGCCCACCGCCGGGGTCAGGAGGATCACGATCCCGGCCGCGGCAATCGCGCCCCAGACGACCTCCAGGTGGTCCGAGAGGGTCTGGATCACGGCACTACGTTAGCGCCGGAAGAGGCCGCTCCTCCGCACCTTGGCACCGTCAGGCGAGCAGGCCGCGCGCAACCGCCGTCCGCATCGCGTCCCTCGAGGCCGGAGGGACCCATTCGACCCGCCAGTCCGCACCGGCCTCGGCGACCGAGCGGATGTGCTCGCGCTCGGCCTCCGCGTCCTGGCCGCGGCCGCTGCCGCCGACGGCGATCGCCCACGGCCGGTCGCCTGAACGCGCGCGCAGGTCGCGTACTTCGTCGGGGCTCGTACGGACGAACTCGTCTCGGTCGGCCCGGCGGTAGAGGCAAGGAAGACGCCGTCCCACCCGGATTCCTCGGCCAGCCGGCCGAGCTCCACGACGAACGTCGGGTCGCCGCACTCGCCGCCGTCCGGGAGGGACAGCCCGAAGAGCACTACTTCGTGCCGTAGAGCCGATCGCCCGCGTCGCCGAGTCCCGGGAGGATGTAGCCGCGGTCGTTGAGCTCCCGATCGATGGCGGCGGTCACCATCCGCACGTCGGGGTGCTCGCGGTGCATGTGCTCGATCCCTTCAGGCGCTGCGACAAGACACACAAGCGTCACCGAGCGCGCCCCCGCGTGCTTGACCGCGGCGACCGCCGCCGCGCTCGAGCGGCCCGTCGCGAGCATCGGGTCGAGCACGATCGCGTCGCGCTCGCCGTCCCCGAGCTCGGGGAGCTTGACGTAGTACTCGACCGGCTGAAGCGTGTCCTCGTCGCGGTAGAGCCCGATGAAGCCCACCCGCGCGCTCGACACGAGCGAGAGCACGCCGTCCAGCATCCCGAGGCCGGCCCGCAGCACCGGGCAGACCGCGACCTTCTTACCGGCGATCCGCTGCACCGAAGTCCATTCGAGCGGGGTTTCGATCTCGACGTCCTCGGTCGGGAAGTCCTTCGTCGCCTCGTAGGTCAGGAGCAGCGTCACCTCGTTCGCGAGCTTGCGGAAGTGGACGGTGGGCGTGTCCTTGTCGCGGAGGTACGAGAGCTTGTGCTGCACGAGCGGGTGCGTGACCACCGTCACCCCGGTGGTGGTCTCGACACTCACGCGACGTAGGTCGTGAAGCCGCGGAAGCCCGGGTAGAGCGGCCGCTTCTCGCAGAGCGTCGCGGTGCGGGCCGCGAGCGCAGCGACGTCGCCGTCGCCGAGGGCCTCGACGATGACCTGAGCGATCTCGCGGAAGTCGTGCTCGTCGAAGCCGCGCATCGTCGCGGCAGGCGTGCCGATCCGAATCCCCGAGGCAACCGTCGGCGGCCGCTCGTCGAACGGCACCGTGTTGCGGTTCACGGTCAGCTTCACCTCGGCGAGCCGCTCTTCCGCGTCCTTGCCCGTCCAGTCCGTCGGGCGCAGGTCGACCTGGAGCAGGTGCGTGTCGGTCCCGCCGGTGAGGACGTCGAGCCCGCCCTCCTGCAGCCCCGTTGCCAGGGTGTCGGCGTTCGTGCGGACATGCTGCTGGTACTCCCGGAACGCCTCGGTGCCGGCGATCTTGAAGCAGGTCGCCTTCGCGGCCATCGTGTGCACGAGGGGGCCGCCCTGCATCCCGGGGAAAACGGCGCGGTCGATCGCCGTCGCCTGCTCCTCCTTGCAGAGGATGAAGCCGGAGCGAGGCCCGGCGAGCGTCTTGTGCGTCGTCGAGCTGACGAAGTCGCAGTGCGGCACGGGGTTCGGGTGCAGCCCGGCCGCGACGAGGCCGGCGAAGTGGGCCATGTCGCAGAGGAGCAGCGCGCCGACCTCGTCCGCGATCTCGCGGAAACGGTCGGCCTCGACGACGCGCGGGTAGGCCGAGCCGCCGCAGACGATCAGCTTCGGACGGTGCTGCTTCGCGAGCGCGAGGACGTCGTCGTAGTCGACCATGTTCGTCTCGCGCGAGACGCCGTAGTGGACGATCGTGTAGAGGCGGCCGGAGAAGTTGACCTTGAGCCCGTGTGTCAGGTGGCCGCCGTGCGAGAGCTCGAGCGAGAGGATCGTGTCCCCGGGCTCGAGGGCCGCCAGGTAGACGGCCATGTTCGTCTGCGCGCCCGCGTGCGGCTGCACGTTCGCGTGCTCGGCGCCGAAGAGCTCCTTCGCCCGGTCGATCGCGGTTTGCTCGATCTCGTCGACGACCTCGCAGCCGCCGTAGTAGCGCCTGCCCGGGTAGCCCTCGGCGTACTTGTTGGTCGGAACCGATCCCACCGCCTCGAGGATCGACGGCCACGTGAAGTTCTCGGAGGCGATCAGCTCGACCTGGGAGCGCTGCCGGTCGAGCTCGCGGCCGATCAGCTCCGCAATCTCGGAATCGACCTCGGCGAGGCCGGCTGTCCGGAGGTGCTGAACGGTCTCCTGCGCAACGGCCACTGTCACCGGGATGCTACTCGCGCAGCGCGCTGACAGTCGCCAACGCCTCGGCGGCGGATACGGCCCCCTCGCGGACGACGCGCGGCCGCGGGCCGGTGAGGTCCAGCACCGTCGACGGGGTACCGGGCAGCTCGCCCGCGTCGACCACCGCCCCGCAGGCCTCACGGATCTTCTCCGGAACGTCCTCGAGCCGGCGCGGATCGGGCCCGCCGTGGAGGTTGGCGCTGGTCGCCAGGACCGCGCCCACCTCGTCGAGCACGGCCGCGGCCGCCGCCGGCAGGTCTGGGACGCGGACCCCGATCGTGCCGTCGCCACCCAGCCACGGGTACCGCCGTTCCGGGTTCGGGAGAACTAGCGTGTACGGACCCGGCAGAAGCGCGCGGAGCACGTGCGCATCGAGCTCCGGGACGCGCTCGAGGAGCCGTTCGACGTCTCGCGCCAGAAGGGCGATCGGTTTCTGCGCCGCGCGACCCTTGAGCCGGGCGACCTCGCGGGCGGGCTCCTCGCGCGACGGGTCGGCGCACAGGCCGTAGACGGTGTCGGTCGGCAGCACGACCGGCCGGCCCTCCCGTAGGGCCAAGACCGCCTGCTCGATCACGCCGTCGCCGGGACGGCCACGAAGGATGCGACCGCCTCGACAAACGCCTCGGGCGTCTCGATGTACAGGAAGTGCCCGCAGCCGGGGACCACGACCTTCGAGACGTCAGCCAGGCCTTGCTCGATCTCCGCCGCCGAGGGCGGCCCGGTGATGAAGTCCTCCGCGCCGGTGATCACGAGCGTCGGCGCGGTGATCCGCTCGAGG
>Ga0126383_10002496_pt1 | contig 11885 bp, 7 predicted proteins | sample PanSoiMetPlot_35_FD_96882 | JGI IMG/M metagenome (GOLD analysis project Ga0126383, IMG submission 96882) | Tropical forest soil microbial communities from Panama - MetaG Plot_35 | ecosystem: Environmental > Terrestrial > Soil > Tropical forest > Bulk soil | place: Panama | collected 2016-02-17
AGAAGTCGATCGGGTTGATGCCGTTGTAGATCGCCTGGTAGTAGGAGATCGGCTTTCTCCCTGAACTGTAGCAATCCGGCTGTGCGGTTTGCTTGGTACCAACAGTCACAATCGTGCACGACGCGGGAGCCGGCTTGCTCGACTGGTCATACACTCGGTCGCGATACTCGAAGAACGGCCACTGCCGCGTGGCGTTGTAGATGTGCCCGCCCTGCGTCCAATCCACAAGCGCGTACGCGCTGAACCCCTTGAAGCGCAGCGTCGTGGTGAAGCTGGCGTTGAAGTCCGGGTTCACATCCGCGATCGGAACGGAAGTGTTCCCGGCGGCATCCCGGAACGCGATGAACTTCTCATTCTGGGTGTGATAAACGCTCTTGCGCACCAGGTAGCCGTCCTCGTTGACCACGACGCTGTCCGGTGCCCAGAGACCACCCGGCACACATTGCGGTGCCTTGGTCGGATCCTGGCACAGCTCGGCGTAGGTGCGGACGATCTTCGTCCCGTAGATGACGCCGTAGGTCTGCCCCGGGGCGATGCGGAACATCTGCGTCACGTCATTGTTGCCGGCGTAGTCGGGACCGACGAGATAAGGTGCCACGCTCAGCGCTGTAATACGATTGCGCGTCCGGTCCGCGGCGACGTTCAACTGCCACGAGAATTCCGGCTTGTTGACGAGCTGCACGCCAACCGACAGCTCGTGGGTGTTGGCGAGCAGCGCGCCGGCGTTCTTCCACTGCCCCTTGAACCCGGCCGCGGCCGAGAGCGGAACCAGCAGAATCTGATCGCGCGTTTCCTTGCGTGAATAGGAGTATTCGGCGGTAAACCGGCTCAAGAAATCGAGGTTGAACCCGAGTTCCAGCTCCCCGGAGTGGGCCGGCTTGAGATTGCGGTTGCCGAGGGTGACCGCCTGAATACGCCCACTGACGTACGCGAACGTCTCGTACTGCGCGTTGAACACCGGACGCAGTCCGGCGGTGCCATAGGACCCGCGCAGCTTGAACTCGTCTATCCCGTTGATGTGCATGTCCTGGCTGACACGATACGCTCCGGATACGCGGAAGTAGTTCGCGTAGCGGCTATCGGGCCCGAACAGCGAGGACCCGTCGCGTCGCACCAACCCATCGAACAGATAGCGATCGTTGATGTCGAAGCTGGTGATGCCGTAATAGTTCTTGTTCCGGACGTTGATGGTCGAGGAGCCCGGCACCAGCGTCGTGGGGTCGATCGCCGTGAATTCCGGCGTGTTCGTCACGAGGAACCCGTTGCCGGCCAGCGCGAACGAGTTGGCCGTCTGGTCCTCGTAGATGTAGGCGACTTTCGTGGTGTTACGGACGGTCGCCGAGCCCAGCTGGAAGCTACGCACGCTGGTGAGCGTCACGCCCGTGTTGAAGGTCCGTCCGGCGCTGTCGATTTTCGTCAGGCTGCCGGATGTCGGATTGCCGTGCGAGTCGAGGAAGTTCTTCGGCACCTCGTCCGTGAAGTTGGACGACTCCTGGTCGTAGTTGTAGTTCCCCTCGAGCGACAACCAGTCGAACAGCCGGTACGTCGCCCGGCCGTACCCGGTGATCCGGGAGCGGTCGGTGGTGATGCGCTCGTTCGCCAGCCGGTACACCGGGTTGGAGGCGTTGGGGAGCTGGTGCGGAATCTGCGCGTTGTACGGCGTCCCGTCGGCGTTCGGGGCGAACAGATTGATGTAGGGCTCGATGAACGTCACCGCGAAGAACGGTGCGCCCGGCCCCTGCGTCACCTGGTTGTTGTTCGACTTCCCGAAGAAACCGCCCACCGACAGATCGAACCGCGGCGTCAGCGCCTGATCGACGTTGAGGCGGAAGTTCTGCCGGTTGTAGCCCTTGAGCAGGATCATGATGCCTTCCTGCTTCGTGTTCTCGAACGACACGTTGTAATTCGTGTTGCCGCGGCGCTGGCCGACCGACACGTAGTTCGTGTAGAACGGCGCGTGCGTCAGCAGCTGCGCCTGTGCGTCGTAGACAGGGCGGCCGAACGAGTTGTACGGGACATCGGCGATGCCATCGGCCTTGATGACCGGAAGACCGGTGTTGCCGATGAAATCCCCCGCCTGGGTGATGAAATCACCGTTATTGACGGTGACCCCGTTGGCGTCGACGTACGTGCCGGCGGTGTCGATGATGTACGGCGAGGACAGCGCCGTGGGAATCGATTTGGGCTTGATCGACTGCCCATATTCGTTCCGCACCGTCACGACGAGCTGACCGTCCGCCAGCCGGTCGCCGCGCTTCGTGAAGATCTGGACCACGCCGTTCGCGGCGTCCGAGCCGTACAACGACGAGGCGGCCGCGCCCTTCACCACCTCGAGGTGGTCGATGTCCTCGGAGTTGATGTCCGCGAGGCCGTGCCGCATGATCGTGCCGTCGACGATGATCAGCGGTCCCGGCGCGTCGGTCGAGGCGCACGGTTCCGTGGCGCAGGAGGACGGCGTCGCGATCGCTGTCGCGCCGCGCAGCCGGAACGACGGCTCCGAGCCCGGTGACCCGTTCGCCTGGATGAGCCGCACGCCGGCCACTTTGCCTTCGAGCGCGCCGAGCGCGGACACCGCAGGGGTCTGATTCAGCTGGGCGGCGTCGACGTGGCCCACGGAGACCGTGAGCTTCTTCGCGTCGGTCCGCTCCGCCACGCCGGTCGAGACGACGGCGTTGAGGGTGAAGGGATCCCACTTCAGCGTGAAGTTCTGCTGCTGCGTCCCGGCGTTCAGCGTGAGCTGCGCCGAAGACGGGGCGTAGCCGATGTAACGGGCGCTGACCGTGACGCTTTGCCCGTGGACTCTGCCCGCGGGCACCGTCAGCGTATACGTCCCTTTGACGGTGGTCGCGACCGCGAGGCTCAGCTCGTCGATCACGACGATGGCACCGCCGAGCGCTTCGCCTTGACCGCCGGCGACCGTGCCGGTCACCACCGCATCCTGTGCCAGCGCGCGACCTGCAAACAGCGCGATGGCGCACACTCCAAACCCCGCGGCGCGCAACAGGCGCAACGGGGATACCGCACCGAGTGACGGCATACGTACCCTCCTGACTTCAGGGAAACTCAGTTAACGGATGAAGCCTGCGACAATTTTGACCACACTCTGACCCCGCGTTGACACCTCCGCGTATAGGGTTTGCCCTACAGCATTCCCTTGATTGTGCCTCAGGATCGGAAGGCCCGCAAGGTCCCCCCAATCGCCAATTTCGGCCCCCGAAACGCCTCCGCGAGCCGGGGCCCTTTCGCAGATGGACCGGGAGTCGTAGTCTCAAATAGTGACTCGTTCCAGTTGCTGTAACGTCCTTCCACTGTTGCTGTGCTGCGCCATCTCCGCGGCGGCGCAGACCACGAGCGGCAAGGCCACTCTGGTGGGGTTCGTAATCGCCATACCGGGGGACGCGCCGATTCGTGGTGCCGCGGTGCAGCTTGATACCAGCCAGCTGCGCACCGTCGCCGATTCCCAGGGTCGCTTCGAGTTGGACAGCATCGACCCGGGCACGTATGTATTGCACATCAGGGCGATCGGTTATGACGAGGGTGCTTGGCGGGTGCGGTTGCACCCCGACCACGTCACGACCCATGCCTTCTCGCTCGACCAGCAGGTCGTCGAGCTGCCGGGTGTCGCCGTCAAAGGCCGTCTTCCCCTTGCGGAGCGCCGCTATATCGACTTCGAGCGGCGCCGCCACACCGTCAGCGGTGCGTTCTTCACCCAGGAAGACATCGAGAAGGCGAACCCGCCGACGCTGGTCGATATTCTCGCCACCGTAAGGGGCGTACAACAAGTATGTCGGGTGAACGATTGCGTCGCGAAGATGGTGCGGGCTCCTCCGGGCTGCTATCCGCAGTACTACCTCGATGGCAACGAGTCCTCCGCGTACTTCGCGCGCCTCACCCCGCCCCAGGATATCAAGGGCATAGAGGTGTATCGCGGGTCGTCGGAGATCCCGGGAGAATTCGGGGGCAGCAATTCGGCCTGCGGCGTGATCGTGATCTGGACCAAGTCCTCACCCTAGGTCTCGCGCTCGTTCTCCTGGTGGGATGCCGGCCTTCCGCCACCACCGCGAACGCGCGTCCTTCCGCATCCACCCCCGGCTGGCTCGTCGATCGCTGGGTAGAAGAATCAACCCTCGCCGCGCGGGCGGCGGTGCTGCACGATTTCCGGTTCACGGAGCGCCGCGAGCAGAGCGGCATCACGTTCGTCAACCGTATCGTCGACGATGCGGGCAAGACCTACAAGAAGGTCCACTACGACCACGGCACCGGACTCTGTGCCACCGATGAGTATCTCTACTTCGTCACCCAGCGGGGGACGAACGAGCTGTGGAAGAACGGCGGCGGCGGCCGGTTCGCGAACGTCACCGATGCCGCGGGGCTCCGCCTGCCGGACGCCATCGCTGTAGCCTGCGCCTTCGCCGACATCGACAACGACGGCCTCCCCGATCTGTTCGTCACCACGGTGCGGCACGGCAACCACCTGTTCAAGAACATGGGAAACGGCCGCTTCTCGGACATCACCCAGTCGGCCGGTGTCGGCTACGTCGGCCACTCCGCGGGTGCCGTGTTCTTCGACTACGACCGCGACGGCCTCCTCGACCTGTTCGTCGCCAACGTCGGCGTCTTCACGACCGATTCGGTGGGAGCCGGAGGCTATTACATCGGGATGCCGGACGCCTTCCATGGACATACACATCGCGAGCGCGCGGAAGCGAGCATCCTGTACCACAACCTCGGCAACGACCGGTTCCAGGATGTCTCCAGGGCGAGCGGGCTGGTCGACCTGAGCTGGAGCGGCGACGCGGCGGTGATCGACGCCAACGAAGACGGCTGGCCCGATCTGTATGTGCTCGACATGCAGGGCCGCAACCATCTGTGGCTCAACGAAGGCGGCAGGCGTTTCCTCGACTCGACCAAGGCGTACTTCCCGAAGACGCCGTATGGCGCCATGGGCGTCAAGGTCTTCGACTTCAACGGCGATGGCAGGCCGGATCTGCTCGTCACCGACATGCACTCGGACATGTGGGTCAACATCCCCGCGGGCTACTGGGACGCCGAAGCGGAAAAGGTGGATTCGTCCCAGGCTCTCGCCGACTACTTCCCCGAGGGGAAGGCCCCATTCATCAATGGCAACGCGTTGTTCGCGAATCTCGGAGGCGGACACTTCCAGGAAGTGTCCGATTCCCTGGGCGTCGAGACTTACTGGCCCTGGGGACCGAGCGTCGACGACATCAACGCCGACGGCTGGGATGACATCTTCATCGCCTCGAGCATGAACTTCCCCCACCGCTACGGCATCAATTCGCTGCTGCTGAACGAGGCGGGCCGCCACTTCCTCCCCAGCGAATTCACGCTCGGTGTCGAACCGCGGCCCCACGGCGACACCGCGCAGGTCTGGTTCACCCTCGAGTGCCAGGGAGGGGACAGTCGCAATCCGCTGTGCCAGGCGTGCGCCGAGGCGGGCTTGCAGATCGGCTGTCGGCAGGGAGCGGCGGGGCATGATACGGTGATGGGTGCCCTGGGCTCGCGCTCGGCGGTGCTGCTCGACATCGATGGCGACGGCGACCTCGACATCGTCACCAACGAGTTCAACGCGCCACCCCAGGTGCTGGTGAGCGATTTGGCGCAGCGACACCGCATTCATTATCTGCAGGTGCGGCTGCACGGTACGCGCTCGAACCGTGAAGGCCTCGGCGCGCGGGTCACGGTGATCCTTCCCGGTGGCCGTCGCATCGTCAAGATGATGGACGGCAAGTCCGGGTATCTGTCGCAGAGCGACCTGCCGCTGTACTTCGGGTTGGGGGATGTCGACCACGCCGATTCGCTCAGCGTGCGCTGGCCGACGGGGAAACAGCAGGCGGTCGCCGGACCGTTGCCGAGCGGACGGCCGGTGGAGGTTACCGAGCCGTAGCGAGCACGCCGGGATCGGCGGCGTGCCAGATGGATTGCAGATCGGCGCTCGCCCGGGCAGCGGTCGACTGGTCACCCGCGGCCGCCGCGGCGCGGGCCAGCCCGATCAGCGAGCGCGTGCGCTTGGGCGCGAGCCGCAATGCACGGGTGAACTCGACTTCGGCCTCTCGTGGGCGCCCCGTCTGCAGCAGGACCTCCCCCAGCAGCTCGTGCGACGGCTTCACGGTCACGGGTGGACCGAACTCGAACGGCATCGCGTCTTCGAGCGCAGCGGCGTCGCGCAATACGGCGACGGCACCACGCGCGTCCCCACTCGCCTTCAGCACCGCACCACGGAGCTCCTTCTCCAGGATGGAGGGAACTGGGTCGCGTCCGGCCGTTGGTCCTCTCCCCCTGTCCCCCTCTCCGTTCCGGAGAGGGGGAACGAAGGCGACGATGTTCGCCAACTGCCGCTCGGCGGTCGCGCGATCACCGCGCTTCAACGCGCTGAAGCCCTGCAGGAACGCCCCCAGCGCCTTGTCGCGAGTCTTCATCCCCGACAAGTCGATGTCGTTCCATTGGAGGCAGGGGCTGTCCCACCGCTCCGTCGTGACGATGAAGTCGCCGCACATCTCGACCACGACCGCCGGAACGTTGCCGCGCCCGGTCGCCATGTTGCGGTGCACGAGATCGAGATGGCGCCACGCTTCGTCGTACCGCCCCTGCTGCAGGTACCCGTAGCCGAGCCAGTAGGTGTAGTGCGTCGGCGTCCACGACGCGCGATCGGGACCCGCGGCGATCTCATTTTGCGCCACGACGTCGTCCCACATCCCCAGGGCGAGGAAGATGTGGGTCGTCATGTGGTGGGCGTGCGGAGCGTCGGGGGCGATCGTCGCATACGCGCGCGCGGCCGGGAGGCCGAGCCGGGCGTGGGCGGGATCGTCATAACAATGAATGAGCAGGTGCGCGGCGCCGGGGTGGTTGGGAGCCGCGCGAAACACCTGCTCGAGCAGCGCGGCTGCCCGTAGATAGGTCAGCGTATCGCGGTCACCCTGATTCAGGCCCAGCAGCGACGCGGCATAGAACACTTTGGCATCCAGGTCAGCCGGAAACCGGGCAACGAGGCGGCTCATCGCCCGCGAGTACACGGTGTCCCGCGCCGCTTTGGACCCGTTGCCGTAGAGTGTTTCGACGGCATCGAGGTAGGCTCGCTCGCGCGCCGTCGGGGCCCTGGCCCGTCGTGCCGCCGCCGTGGGGCCGAGTCGCTGCAGCGCAGCTCGGGCGGCGCTGACGTCCTGCTGATTCCAGATGGGGTGGGTGTACGTCAACGCCTCGCCCCAGTACGCCATCGCAAACCCCGGATCGAGGCGCTCGGCTTCCTGGAACGCGGCGGCCGCGGAACCGTATTCGAAGCTGTGCAGCAGCAGCACACCGCGGATGAACGCCGGCTGCGCGGCCGCCGCTCCCGAATTCGGAAATGCGATCGAACCGAGCCGCGGCGCTTGTCCGGACAGCCCCCGGATCAGCGCGACTCCGACGACGAGCACCCGCACCGGGCTCACGGATGCGACCGCAGCAGCTCGGCGGCGACGTCCCGATAGACCGCGATCTGATGGCTGCGGAAATACAGGGACGCCCTCCGTCCCGGCGTATTGATCTGGAGCGCGAGCGATCGCCGCACGGGCATGTGACAATCGATGCACAGCGCGGTCAACCGGGCGCCGATCGAGTCCGCCCCGGGGTGCTGCGTGACGTCGTGGCACTGCTGGCAGTGCGGCACGAACGCCACCACGTCCCGTTGCACCTGGTGGACATCGTGGCAGGTGCTGCAGGTCATGGCAGGGCTCGCCAGGAAGCATTTGGAGCGGCGCAGCAGGGCGACCTGATTGCCGTGCACGTCGGGCACCGCGTCTTTCTGGGTGTCGGACGCGAGAAACGCCGCGAGACTGTCGCCGGGACGGAACGAGAAGGCCGGCCGCTTTTCGTCGCGCGCGCCCGAATGACACAATGCGCAGACGTCCATCTGCCGGTCGCGCACGGCCTTCGCGGAATTGAAGATGAACTGACCGGTGCTGTCGTCGGGGTGGGCGATCTGATACGCCATATGCCGGCGCGCACTGCCATGACATTTCTGGCACCCGAGGCCGAGCTCATAGACCCCGGAGTAGCGACGCACTCGACGGTCTGCTGCCAGCGTGAACGTCGTCGCGTGGCATTCGAGACAGCGGGGCTCGATCAGCCGGGTGAAGTCGATCTGTCCGTCGACGTACCCGGGGCTGTTGATCCACTGCCGGACGCCCGTCAGGTACGATACCGGAAGCTCGAACAGCAGACCGTTGCGCCAATAGAGATACGACTGGCCCCGGCGCCCGGAGCCGATCACGATATCGATGCGCTCGCTGCGTGCCCCGCCGCTGATCGAGTCCCACCCCGTCTGATACAACCCGTCGGCGCGCTGCTCCATCGTGAACCCGACACCCCGGGCCCGGGTGCGGAGCACATTGTGACCTGGAGCGAAGTCACCCCGGTTGATCGCCGCCGCGCGGCCTTCGCTCGACGTGCGGCGGTGCGCCGTGTGCGCGTACCTGTCGACGATCGCCGCGTGACAGGTGCGACAGGTGGCGGCCGAGTCCAGCCCCACGACGAGGAGCAGCGCCCACATCTAGTGGCAGGGGGTCGGGTCGGTGATCACAGGCGCCACAAACGAGCCGTGAATCGGCAGGGTGGCGGTGGGATCGTCGTAGCGGTCGGTCCGCTGCACCGGCAGGTAAAACCACCCGCTCATGACGAGGCCCTGCGGTACCGTCACGATCTGCGAGATCGTCAGACTTCCACCGGTTCGTGAGAACGCGTCGAGTCGAATGGACGACGCGATGGTATACCAGGATCCCCAGTCGCGCGGCGGACTGCAGAAAGGGTTGATGGTCTGACCGGAGCCTTCAGCGAGGCTCAGAGAGTCGATGGGAAACACCCCTGGGCTCGCCGGGGGAGTTCGCAAGAGGATGTCCGCTTCCTCCTCGACCGACGTGCCCGAAAATGTCCGCAGGCGGAGGCGAAGCGTCGGCGTGCCGCTGGTGCGCGTGTAGATCGATCCCCGGACCGAGACGCGTCGCGCGCGTTGCGCGGTGCCGAAGATCGTGTAGTACGCTTCACCGGTGGTGTCGGAAGGCTGAATGACCTCGACGGTCCCTCCATCCGTCACGGTATCGGGAGACAGGATGGCATGGGCGACCACCGGGATCGGACCGCCGACAGCGTTGGCGGTGACCCGACCGGTCGCCGAATCGAGCGTAATCGTCGGATTGGACGCGGCGCTGAACCAGACGACCGGACTCCCCGGAGTCTCGTGTTTCACGTCCACCGGAATGCGAAACGTGTCTCCCGGCATCAGGAATACCGTATCGACCAGCATCGTGACCCCGAGGGCTGGAGACACAACCACCACCGCGAAGCCTTCGACGCCCTGCGCAGCCGCGATGACGAGGGCAATGCCCGGCCCATGCGCGGTGATCTTCCCTGTTGCGGCGTCGATCGCAATCACCGCGGTATCGTGGGTGGACCATTGCACTGCCCCGGGGTCCTGGACGTTGCCGTGCGCGTCGTAGAAAGTGATCTGCCGTTTCACCAGCTGATCGCCGAGAAACATGCTGTCGAGCAACGGGGTGAGGATGAGCTTGGGGGAGGTGAGCTGCCCCACTTCGAGCCCACACGCCAGCAGCGTCGCAGCGAGCATCGTCCACACGAAGATTCGCTTCATGCACACCTTCCTGAGGGGGCACAGGGAGACTACAGGCACGGCCGCTCAGGGGCCAGATGCCTCGCTGCGACCCGGCGCATAACTTGAGCACCATGACCGACGTCCCGATTTCGCGGCGATCGCTCCTGGCCGGGGCCGCCGGCGCCCTGGGAGCGGGAGCCCTGCAGCAGCAGCTCTCCCGGCTGTCCCCTGCGGATCCGACGAAAGTTCCCGGCGCGCCCACGAGCGACCTCGGCGGGCGCTCGCCGTTCGAGCGCCCGCGCCGGGTGCCGGTCGGCGGCAACCAGGGCATCTCCCTCACGCCGCTGCAGGACCTCTGCGGCATCGTCACGCCCGCCGACCTGCACTTCGAGCGCCACCACGCCGGCGTTCCCGCCATCGACCCGCAGCGCTACAAACTCCTGATCCACGGGATGGTCGAGCGGCCGATGGTGTTCGACCTTCAGGCGTTACGCCGCTTCCCCGCCGTTTCGGCGCTGCACTTCCTCGAATGCTCCGGCAACGGCGGCGCGAGCTATCGCAACCTCCGTCCCGACCTGTCGCCGCAGCTGATCGACGGGCTCACGAGCACCAGTGAGTGGACGGGCGTACCGCTGGCCACGTTGTTCCGGGCGGTCGGCGTGAAGCCGGGCGCGACCTGGTTTCTCGCCGAAGGCGAGGACGCCGCCGTCATGGCACGCAGCATCCCGATCGCGAAAGGGTGGGAAGACGCGCTCATCGCCTATGGCCAGAACGGAGAGCCGCTCCGTCCCGAGCAGGGGTATCCTGCCCGCCTGCTGCTGCCGGGGTGGGAAGGCAACAGCAACGTGAAATGGCTGCGGCGCATCGAGGTCTCCGACCACCCGTTCATGACGCGGGAAGAGACCTCGAAATACACCGATCCGCTGGCCGATGGCACGGCACGCCAGTTCAGCTTCGTCATGGACGCCAAATCGATCATCACCTTTCCCGCCTACCCGGTGACGCTCCCCGGACCGGGGTGGTGGGAGATCAGCGGCATCGCCTGGAGCGGTCGCGGGATGATCTCCCGCGTCGAGATCAGCACCGACGGCGGACGGCAATGGACGCCCGCCGAGTTACAGCTCCCCGTGCTGGCGCGCTGTCATACGCGGTTCCGCTACTCGTGGAATTGGGATGGCAGGGAATCGCTGATCATGAGCCGCGCCGTCGACGAGACGGGATATGTCCAGCCCACACTCGCCGAGCTGCGGGCGGTGCGCGGCATCGGCACGTTCTACCATTTCAATCACATCCGGGCGTGGCGCGTGCGGAGCGATGGCAGCGTGGTGTTTGGACTGGAGGGTTAGCGTGCGCCGCGTCGTGCTGGTCGCGACGATTGGGCTCTCAATTGGGGCGTGTCGCGGGGGCGGTTCACCCCGGGGCTCCGCCCCGGGGTCAGCCCCGTCGAGCAATCTCCCGGTGTTGAACTTCGGGAGGACGGCCACAGCCGAAGAGATCAGAGCGTGGGACATCGCGATCTCGCCGGATGGGACGGGTCTGCCCCCGGGACGTGGGACCGCCACGCAAGGAGCGCTACTCTACCGCCAGAAGTGCGCGATGTGCCATGGACCGACGGGGACCGAAGGGCCAGCGGAGCGGCTGGTGGGCCGCGAGCCGCGGCAGGGATTTCCGTTCGGGAAGGATCCCGCGCTCGTGCGCACGATCGGGAACTACTGGCCGTACGCGACGACGTTGTACGACTACATCCATCGCGCCATGCCGCTCAACGCTCCAGGGTCGCTCGAGCCGGACGAGATCTACAGCGCGGTGGCGTTTCTCTTGTGGCGCAACGAGATCATCTCGGACACCACGGTCATCAACGCGCAAACGTTGCCGCGCGTCGTGATGCCGGCGCGGGACCGGTTCGTGACGGATAATCGGAGAGGTGGAGGAGAAATCCGTTAGTACCGAAAGCCGTGAGAAGTGAGACGTGAGAGGTGAGAAGCAGGCAATAATTTGGACTGGCGTGCGGTGATTTGATGTCACACTTCGCGCCTAGATGGCCATACTTCCACGGTGCGGGATCACAAGAGTATCCTGGCATGGCAAGAAGCCAATAAAGTAGTTGTGGCTGTGCTGCGAGGTTCGCGAGCATCATGGAAGCCATATGCTGCCACCAGCCTCCTTCCAGGTGACCTGAGCAAGGAAACAATCGAATGTTGTTCGCGCGCTCAGGGTTTGCTCCTGGGGTTGATCAAGCGCTATCGCGACCCAGAGAAGTAGGGTTGAGTCTGCCTCTCACCTC
>Ga0126383_10002497_pt1 | contig 11882 bp, 9 predicted proteins | sample PanSoiMetPlot_35_FD_96882 | JGI IMG/M metagenome (GOLD analysis project Ga0126383, IMG submission 96882) | Tropical forest soil microbial communities from Panama - MetaG Plot_35 | ecosystem: Environmental > Terrestrial > Soil > Tropical forest > Bulk soil | place: Panama | collected 2016-02-17
AATATGGCTTGCGCGTTGGCCATGAAGGGATCCGGTCTGGCAAGCCCTAATCCTCTCGTCGGTTGTGTAATCACTCGAGGAAAGACTCGAGTTGGCGAGGGTTATCATCGGTTTGAAGGACGCGATCACGCCGAAATCGTCGCCCTGAATGCGGCAGGCAAAAAAGCTCGCGGTTCCACACTCTTCGTCAACCTGGAACCTTGTAGCCATACCGGACGCACAGGCCCTTGTGCGGACGCGATCATTGCGGCTGGGGTTCGTCGAGTTGTTGCCGGTATGGAGGATCCAAACCCCTTAGTAGCAGGCCGTGGCTTCAGAAAACTCCGAGCAGCAGGTATCCAGGTAGACCTAGCACGCCCGGAAGAACAGGAATTCGCGCGCCGCCTAAACGAGGGCTTCGCTTGCTGGATTCGCACAAAACGCCCCTTTGTAACACTAAAGTCAGCTTTAACACTAGACGGTCAGCTTGCGTTACCGCACCACATGCGCAAAGGGAATTCTTCCTGGTTCACGTCGGAGGAGTCGCGCCATCGCGTTCTTTTCATGCGACTGAAGAGTGATGCGGTGCTTACGGGCATAGGAACTGTGCTTGCCGACAACCCACTCTTAACGGACCGCAGTGGCCATTCGCGTCGCCGAAAGCTGCTTCGGGTCGTTCTAGACTCGCGATTGCGTCTTCCCGTCAAGTCACGAATCGTGAAGTCATGCCAAAGCGATCTTCTTGTATTCACCGGCGTCTCCCCGAGATCTGCAAAGGCCCGGCTACTTCAGAAAGCTGGCGTCGAGCTGATCCAAGCCCCCATGAGGCAGGGAAAGATTGACCTTACTTTTGTGCTTGGTGAACTCGGGCGCCGGGAAATACTTAGTGTCCTTCTTGAATCTGGACCGGCACTCAACACGTCTGCGCTTGAGTCGGACATTGTCGATAAGCTGTTCCTTTTTTATGCCTCCATCATTGCTGGAACGCCCACGATAGCCTTTGCCAACGCGCCATTTGTTCTCTCTTCACTCCGGAGCGTCCAATTCCACGCGTTAGGCCTTGATTTCGCGATCGAGGGTTACCTGCACGACGTCTTTCGCGATTGACTTGCGAATCCGGGGCGGAGATACTCTTTGGCAAGTCTTTTTCAAGTTTGACGCTTCCGACTGGTCACATCTGCATCCGTGAAGGAGTGAGTCTGATGCGCCGCATTCCGATTCTCTTAGCCATTTTGCTTGGTTCTGCATCCCCGCGATTGGCCGCCCAAGAGCACCATCACGAGCTATCCGCCGAAGAGGTTGGCTCGGTCCAATTCGCGACTTCCTGCTCCAAATCGGTTGAGCAGAGTTTTGACGGTGCAGTTGCGCTGCTGCACTCATTCCAATACGAGCGGGCCAGGCAGGCATTTGAAGGAGTTTCGAAGCAGGACCCGTCCTGCGCCATGGCGCAGTGGGGCGTGGCGATGTCGCACTATCACGGATTGTGGAGGAACGGGGACACCGCAGCAGGTAGGTTAGCACTCAAAAATGCGCAACAGCTCGCGGCTTCCAACTCTTCCACGACGAGCCGCGAGAAAGAGTACATCGACGCCTTGGCAGAAGTTTATGCCGAAGGGGGCAAGGCCGGGCCGTCTTACGACCAAGCATTCGAGAAAAAGATGGGCGAATTGCAAGCCGCGTATCCCGACGATGACGAAGCTGCAATTTTTCATGCCCTCACACTCTCCATCACTGCTCCCAAAACCGACAAAACGTTCGCGAACCAGCGCCGCTGCGGTGAGATCCTCGAACCCATTTTCCAGAAACGGCCCCATCATCCCGGCGTCGCGCATTACATCATCCATTGTTACGACAATGCGGCGCTGGCGGAAAAAGGACTTCCAGCAGCGCGCATGTACGCGAAAATTGCTCCTGCCTCGGCTCATGCCAATCACATGCCTTCCCATCTTTTCACGCGAGTAGGATCGTGGGATGAATCCATCAGCTCAAACATCAAATCCGCTCGGCTCGCGGCCACTGACGAGCCAACTTCGAAAAACGGCGAAGCACGAGACCAGCACCTCCACGCCATGGATTATCTCGAATATGCCTATTTACAGAGCGGCCGCGTGAAGCAAGCTATGTCCGTGCTGAACGAAATGAATGCTTTGCCCTCAGTTCCCGGGCTCACACTAACAGGCGACTATGCGCTTGCAGCCATTCCCGCGCGTGTGGCGATTGAACTTGGCAACTGGCAGCAGGCCAGCGCCTTAACCGCGAGAAAAGGCGCGGTGCCATGGGCTGAGGCAATCACCTGGGCAGCCATCGGGGAGGGCAGCGCGCGAGCAGGAAATCTCGAACGCGCCGCGAGCGCCGAGCAGACGCTCGTCGCGCTCCGGGATGCCACGTCGAAACTGAACAATGTTTACTGGGCGAACCAGATTGAAGTGCAACGCCGCGAGGTTTCAGCATGGATGGCTGAGAAAGCTGGAAACAAGGCCGACGCGGTTTCCAAGATGCGTTCCGCCGTGGAGCTCGAAGAGAGCATGGATAAGGACGCTGTAACCCCGGGAGCCGTGACGCCAGCAAGAGAAATGCTGGCGGAACTGTATTCCCTGGAAAATCAACCGAAGGAATCTCTCGCTGAATATGAAGCTGTTCTCAAGGTGGCGCCAAACCGTTTCAATGCCGTCTATGGAGCAGCGCGAGCCGCAGAGGCTTCCGGGAACAGTGAAATCGCCAAGCGCTACTACCAGAAGTTGACTGAAATCTCGCCGGGCGACGAACGGCCCAAAGCGCCTGTGAAAGTCGCATCGTCTTCCTCTTCCTCCTCGCACTGAGAAACTCATTCGCTGACGCGTAGGACTGCCGCACCCGGAACGGCATCGTTCTTGAGGGCATTGAGGGCACGGTTGGCGTCCTGTAGCGGATAAACCTGAACGTGCGTTCGAATCGGAATCTCCGCCGCGACCTTAAGAAAATCCTTGCCATCCTGCCGCGTGTTGTTGGCCACGCTGCGAATCACCCGTTCCTCATACAGCAGGTCGTAGCTGAACGACGGAATTGGGCTCATGTGAATCCCGCCGAGCACGAGCACGCCGCCTTTTTTCAGCGCTTTGAGGGCAGCCGGAACAATTTCTCCCGCCGGTGCGAAAACAATGGCCGAGTCGAGTTTCTTTGGCGGTTCGTCCAACGTTCCGCCAGCCCAGGCCGCTCCCAATTCCAATGCCAGCTTCTGATGCCGCGCATCGCGCGTGGAAGCATAGACTTCCGTGTTCCAATACAGCGCTACCTGAATCGCCACGTGCGCAGCTGCGCCGAATCCATAAAAGCCTAGCCTACCTCCCGGCTTGATCCCCGAAAGCCGCAGGCATCGAAACCCGATGATTCCCGCGCAAAGGAGCGGTGCAGCCTGCTCGTCGGGGAATCCTTCCGGAATGGCGTAAACAAAATTTTCGGGTGCGACGATGTGCTCCGCATAGCCGCCGTTCACGGTGTAGCCGGTGAACTCCGGGTGGTCACACAAATTCTCTGCGCCTGAGCGGCAATACTGGCAGGTCCCGTCGGTCCTATGAAGCCAGGCCACTCCAACGCGGGCGCCAACTGCGAATCGCCGTGCGTCTTTGCCGAGTTTCTCGACCGTACCAACCACTTGATGCCCAGGAATCAGGTACGATTTCCGCGGAGGCAATTCGCCTTCAATGACGTGCAAATCCGTGCGGCATACGCCACAAGCCTGAACTCGGACGAGCACTTCGCCTTCATCCGGCTCAGGAACAGCAACGTCGGCAAACTCCAGGGGATTCGTTTCCACTTTCGCCGGCGCTCGCAGCAAACAAGCCTTCACGAGGATACCTCATGTGAAAAACCGCGGAATCACCGTTACCGTCTAAGACTAGTCTAAATTAGACTAGTCCAATTTAGACTAGTGCTTTCGGCCTCCCAGCGCGAAATGCTGTAGACTCATTCGAGAGGAAGCAAGGCCCAACTGTGTTTACGGGAATCATCGAGCATCTCGGAACCATCGAGGCTCTCGATCTACATCGCGATGGTGGCCGGGTTACCATCCACGCGCCATCTCTTGGACCTTCGCTCGGTGTGGCGAATAGCATCGCTGTGAACGGCTGCTGCCTGACCATCGTGGGAATCCACAACGGGCGCTTCTCCGCGGATCTGTCCGGTGAAACGCTAAGCAAAACTTCCTTCGGCTCAAACGATGGAGGCCTGCGCATCGGCTCGCGCGTCAATCTCGAACAACCACTTACAGCGGGCAAGGAATTCGGCGGCCACTTCGTTCTAGGTCACGTTGATACGATCGGCTACGTCACGCATTTGACGCCCGAAGGCGAGAACTGGTGGTACGGCGTGCGTCTGCCGGAAGAGTTTGCGCGTTACATCGTGCCGAAAGGTTCGATCTCTATTGACGGCATAAGCCTCACCGTGGCGCGGTGGCGCAACGGTATCGCTGAAGTGGCCATCATTCCCTACACCTACGACCACACCAACATCCGCGACCGCAAGCCCGGCGATGCCGTCAATCTCGAAGGCGACATCCTGGGAAAATACGTCGAGCGCTACTTAGAGGCACGGAACGCGGAGCAGCCGCGCTCAAGAATCACGCCCGAAGAATTAGTCGCCCAGGGATTCTGATTGCATAGCGATTGCCGCGAACTACCAAAGTACAGTCACACCGGGCTCACTTCCGTTCTCTTTGCCCGCGCGCCCCGGAAGTACAATATCAAGCCCAGTGCGATCGCTCCGACGGTGCCGCCGATCAACTTCAAGCTGAACACAAACTTGTTTGCCGATTCCCCGGGTGGAACGAACGACAGCACGATGCCTCCAACCGTGATAAGAAATCCAAGCCCACCTGCAATCCAGACGCCGCTTCTTCCCCCCGGGATCAGTACCGCATGAGGATTCTCATGGCGGTCTTTCCGGCCAGCTAGTTTGATCACGGCCGCATACATGTACAAAAACGGAATGAAATACAGAATCGTGGCCGCATCCACCAGAATCTGATACGCGCCGCTGATCGTTTCGTTCACATTGCTTAAGACCAGCAAGACCAGCGTGATCACCGCCTGCACGAGAATCGCAACGTAAGGCGTCCGCCACTTCGCATGCAGCTTCCCGAAGGCTGCCGGCATATACCTGTCGACGCCCACGATAAACGGCACTCGCGAAAGCCCCGCGACCGTCGTTCCTACGCCTCCCGCATTTCCGAAAGTGACGAGAAACGCAGCAATCATGCCAATCAATCCAAATTTCAGCGCTTCCGAACCGATCGCCAACGCTTGGTACACGCCGGACTTTGGGTCAACGGTCGCTGCCTGCATGATGGCGAGAACCGCGAACGTCCCGACAATGTAGATAATGGCAATGGACACTCCCGAGCCCCATATCGCCCGCGCCAGCGTCCGCTGCGCGTCGTGAATTTCGTCGCTCATCGCGGAAACCAGTTCCAGTCCCGCAAAAGCGAAAAGAATCTGCGGCCAGAAATTCACCGTTTCCCAATTCCAACGAGGCATCATATTTGCCCAGGTAAAGTGCGTGGCAGACCCGAAGCCCAGCCACACCGCCGCGCCAACTCCCACCAGCAGCAGCAAGGGAATGTAAGTCATCACGCCGCCCGCGTTCTGAAGCCATTTCCCGACGTTCAACCCAACAATGTTCAGCGCCACTGCAAGGAACAGCAAAAGCACCGAGCCGCCGAGAAGAAACAACCGGCTGTCCGCCAAGTGTCCCCAGGAGCTGCCGCCGATGTACGCCCCCATCGCGGCACTGGCAAGGAGCAGTCCTGGGAAATAAAAGAAGGAATAAATCCAATACGTCCATCCGGCGACGAATCCGTGAAAATCACCGAAGGCTTCCTTGGACCACACATACAGCCCACCTTCATGGGGAAAGCGCGTGGACAGCTCCGTGATTACAAATGCAGTCGGAACAAAAAAAAGCAACGATGCTAAAACCCATAAGCTGATGGAGGAAGTTCCATTGTGCGCGGCCGCCGCGATCCATCGTGGACCGAGGACAGACGCGATATTGAACAGAAGCACGTCCCAAAAACCCATTTCCTTGCGGAGCAACTTGATGGGATCGGGGGAGCCGTTCGCAGGTCGACTCACAGAGTTTCGTCCAGAGCGGGAATGAGTTCATCCTGTTTGCGGAAATTGACGATAAAAGGCTCTTGCGAATTTTCGAAGCCGTCCCAAGGCCCGAAGTAGGTCACGCGGCCTTCCTGCAAAAAAACAACTGTGTCGGCAAGCTTCTTTGCCAAATGCGTATCGTGCGTCACGACAACGGATGTTTTATGAAATGCGTGTTTCAATCGCAGGATGAGGTCGCCCATATGTCCAGCCATGATGGGATCCACCATGGTGGTAGGCTCATCGTAGAGAATCGCCTCGGGATTTTGCGCGAACGCGCGGCCAATAGCCACTGCGCGCCTCATGCCCGTTGAGAGTTCGCTGGGCGGCTTGTCGAGCACGTGGTCCACTTCGAGCATGTGCGCGATCTTTGCGACGTACTCATCGATATCCTCGGGAGTCAACCCTGGCTGGCCATCCAGAGGAAATGAGATGTTTTCGCGCACAGTGAGCGAGTCAAAAAGCGCTCCTGATTGAAACACCATCGTAACTTTGCGGCGCACCTCTTCAAACTGGCCCTCGGTGTAAGTCGTGACGTCTTCCCCATCTACGATGACATGCCCGGCATCCGCCTTCAGAAAGCCCATGATGTGCTTCAGCGTGACGGACTTGCCGACGCCGCTTCGCCCCATAATCACGCAGGTCTCTCCGTGCTTCACGGTGAAGCTCACGTGATCCAGTACCGGGCGTTCGTCGAAGGCCTTACACACATCGCGAAACTCGAAGAAATTCTCCGAACGAGGATCAACATAAGCCTGCGTGAGCTGCTCACTGTCCTCGCCGGGGAAATTCAGCTTTGGAGGCCCGCCACGGTTGATTTTCAGAATGTCGGTCATCTATTTTGAGCTTCCAGGATGCGCCGCGCCTCTTCGTATTCGGCGTGTGTGTTCATATTCCAGAAGAGACGCCCGCTTTTATCAAATCGTGCCCAATCCTTTTCCTCAACCACTTCCATGCTAACGCGTTTCATGGTCTCGGTCACTTTGCGTATGCCGTCTTCGAACGCACATTGCAACTTGCTCGTCGCGCTGGTATGCCAGCAGGAGCAGAGCGGTTCAGGTCCTACTGAGGATTGCGGTGTAACGACTGCCGCGCTGCTTGCGAGGGCACGCTCCTTCATGTACTTCAACCACTCGCCAGTAAGAAATGGCATGTCGCAGCCGACGATCAGGCACCACGTATGCTGATGATTTTGAGCGTGCGCGTCCATCAACGCCGTGATTATGCCTCCCAGCGGCCCTTCGCCAGGCCATTGATCTTCCACAACTCGCTCGCTCGAGTCCGCATAGCGGCCCAAAGGCGCCACGACACTCACCGATGCGGTTACGTCCTTGAGCAGCCTACTGATACGCATTAGCATGGATTCGCCGTTCAATTCGGCACGCGCTTTGTCGAAACCAAAGCGCGTGCTTGCACCCCCGGCCATGACGTACCCGTAAATCGTTCCCACGACTTTGCCTTCTTCAGTCACGAGGGCGCAGTTATGACTCACTCGTCTTCAATCGGTTCACGGCCTGGCCGGCGAATTCCCAGCTCACGCAACTTTTCCTGCAGACTCTGCCTATGCAGCCCAATTGTCGCAGCCGTGCGTGAAACGTTCCAGCGATGCTCGGCTAATTGCTTCATCAGATACGCGACTTCAAACTTTCGCTTAGCTTCTCGGAAATCGGCCTCGCCCATACCATTATCCGCTTGGTCGCCTGTGTGCTTCACAGAGATCGCTTCGCCGCGCACGACCTCCGCCGGCAAATCTTCCACTCCAATTTCCTCTTTGCGGCAAAGCACCACGCTGCGCTCCAACGCATTTTTCAACTCGCGCACGTTCCCCGGCCAATCGTATTTCTCAACCGCCGCCAATGCCTCACGGTTCAGGCGCGTCGTCCTTCCCAGCCTCGCGCCGTGCATCTGCAGAAACGCTTCTGCAAGCAGCGCGATGTCGCCCTTGTGTGAGCGCAAAGGCGGCAGGTCAACGGTTACGACCCGCAACCGATAGAACAGGTCCTCGCGAAATTTCCCATTGCGAATTTCTGCAGCCAAGTTGCGGTGCGTCGCGCTGATCACACGTACATCCACTGGGATCGAATGTGTCCCGCCGAGGCGCTCAATCGTGCGGTTTTCCAGCACACGCAGCACCTTGGCTTGCGTCACCGGATTCATGTCTCCAATTTCGTCCAGAAAAATTGTTCCGCCCGACGCCAGCTCAAATTTCCCTTTCTTCTGCTGCGCCGCGCCCGTAAACGCTCCGCGCTCGTAGCCAAACAATTCGGATTCGATCAGCGTTTCGGGCAAGGCCGCGCAATTCACCGCAACGTACGGTTTCCCTGCGCGCGGCGATCGCGCATGAATCTCCTGCGCCAGCAAATCTTTGCCAGTCCCGCTTTCGCCCAGAATCAGCACTGTCGAATCCGTCGGAGCCACGCGGTCGGCCATTTCGAATGTATGCCGCATTTCCGTAGAGCGGCCAATCATCTGGCCGAACTGTCCTTCGGTGGCCATGCGCCGGCGCAGCGCTTCATTTTCTTTTTCGAGGGTCGCAAGCTTCAAAAGGTTTGCAACTCGCTGCCGCAACTCTTCCAATTCAAATCCTTTAACTAAATAGTCCGCTGCGCCAAGCTGTAGAGCCTGGACGGCAGTTTTCGCCGTGTCCAGGGCGGATACCATCAGCACCGGCACTTCGCTTCCCTGCTCTCGCATCCATTTCAAGAATGACAATCCATCCTGCCCTGGCAAAACCACATCCAGCAGGACTAGATCTGGCTGTTCGCGCGGAAGTGCTTCATGCGCAGCCTCGGCCGAATCTGCTTCTGCGATACGATATTTTGCTTCCAAAGCGCGACGCAAACCGTATCTTGCCGCCGGCTCGTCATCCACAATCAGTATCGTCTTCATGGCAATCTTCCTTGCTTCTTTACGTTGTTACTTCCTTACTTCTTTGCTTCTTCCATCGGCAGCGTCACCTTGAATCTTGTCCCATGCCCATCCTTCACCGGGCTTTCCCAGTCCACCTTGCCGCCAAACTCCACTACGCGCCGCGCCACGATCGCCAAGCCCAAACCGGTGCCCTGCGATTTCGTCGTGAAGAAGGGCTGTAGAATCTTTTCCCGCAGCGCGGCTGGAATCCCCGGCCCGTCATCTTCTACATGCAAGCAGCAATCCCCATTTTCCAACGCCGCGCTCACGGTTACGTGCCCTCCCCGTGGCGTGGCCTCTAATGCATTCACCACCAGGTTTGACACAATGTCATTCAACGCCTCCGCGGTCATTGTAACTTTCGCGTCGAGAGCATTAATCTCTGCTTTCAGCTTCAGTCCGCGGCGTTCTGCCTCATGAGACAAGACACCTGCTACCTCTTCGATCACCGCCGCGGCATCACAGTGGGCTGTTTCAGCCGCCCGCCGAACCGGCGGCCGGCTGAATTGCAGCAGCTGATTCAGTTTCGTCGAAAGCCTGCCAATTTCCTCCAGAACCATCTTTGTCTCGCCGCGGATCGATTCCGGCAGCTCCGGATTCTCCAATTGAACTTGCAAAATCGTCTTCATTGATCCCAGCGGATTCTTCAGATTGTGCGAAATGCTCGCCGCCATCTGTCCGACCAGCGCCAGCCGCTCGCGCTCCGCCAATTCCCTTTCGAGCCGCAGCTTTTCCTCAATCAACCGGCACAAGTCCAGCGCTCCCGGCAACTGCTCACATAGAAACTCCAGCGCCGCCCTGGTTTCTCCCGAGATAGTCGCCCCATGAGGTTCAGCGTAAAGCGTACCCTCACTTTTTCCTTGGCGGAGGATTGGGAACTCGCGGGGATCGAATGCCAGGGCCGCGGGCGGTTCGTGTGTTGAAGTATCATCGAAATCGGTCTCCTGCTCGGCGACCAGGGCCAGCCGCGCTTCGCGCAGTTCCAACTGCTCTTTGACTCTTCGCTGGATGAAACGAATCAGCCGTGCCAAATTGCCTTGGCGGGCCTCCTGCTGGATTTCCGCCATCAGCTTTTGCACGCGATCCAACTCCAGCTGCGCGGTCTCCTTCAAGCTCCTGCCTAACACACGCTGCAACGGTTCGATGAAAACAACCAAGAGAAACAGCAAGATCGCGGCTGTAGCTTCCGGCGGCAACATCGGCTCGAGCCTGCCGCTCACTCTTCGCACCAAGCTCAAGTAAAGCAGCGCAAGAAAAGTAACGGACACTGCATAAACCAGATTCTTCTGGCGGCCGATGTTCAGGAAGTTGTATCGCATCACCAGCCACAGCATCACGGCGAATGGGACCAACGTCACGACTGCAACCGCTGTGCCGATTCGTGCCGCTGTGCCGGCGCTCAACTCTCGATGGAAGGCATGCAGAATCAGCACAAGAACCGAAACCACTAGGAAGAATTTCGCCAGTTGTTTGTGAAAGATTCGTTCCGCGGGCGTCGGCGCATCCGCCTCAAAGCGAGCCTGCCACCAAAAAGCGACAAACATAGCGCCAGCCAGCCAGGCTCCGTACGCAAGCCCCAGCACTTTCCCGGGCGTCAGCAGGTCAAAATTGGCGCCGGATGCCAATAGCGGGTAGAGATGAACGACAAAATATATTAAGGGCACGTAGGCGGCCACGAGAGACGCCCTTTTCGCATCGGGCCTCCGAAGCAAACCCCGCGTGCCCGCGTATTCAAAATGCAGATGAACCAGGATCGGCGGTACCGCGCACAACCCGGTGAGCAAGAGCGTGGCCGCAAACACTTGTAACGCTGCGGGCGGAATAGCGTAGTGAATTTGGGCGTTCAGCGCCAGCAGCGAACCGCTGTAGAAAAAGAACAGCGCCAAGCAGAGGAAAAAGAAAACGCGCTCGAAATTCCGCTGTCGACGATACCCTAGAATCACCACCATCCAAAACAGGTGCAGCAGCGTCCCCGCAGTGTAGCCAATCAACTGGATATAGAGCAGTTCACCCATGACGCTTCTCAGTGCTGGATTCTACGCTCCCCCTAAGGTGCAGAACAATCACCAAGTGCAAGGTTTTTCTTGCACTTGTTAACCGGTTGCAAGTGAATGGCTTACCTCGATGCGCGGACTGCAAGAGTTTGCGGAGACGTGGTGGAAATGCTTGACATGCAAGGATTTTCTGCTATATTAGCAGTCGGTTGCGAGGAGTGCTAACACTTCTTCAGCTTCCAAACCACAACCTAAGCCGCAAGATCACCTATGGAGGTTTTTCAAAGATGGCAGTGCATCTGACCCCGCTACACGACCGTGTCATCGTGAAGCGCATTGAAGAGAAGGAAACCGTCAAGGGTGGCATCATCATCCCTGACTCGGCAAAAGAAAAGCCCATGGAGGGCGAAATCATCGCCGTCGGTCCCGGCAAGCGCGAGAAGGGCGAACTGATCCCTCTCGACGTCAAGGCCGGAGATCGCGTCCTCTTTGGCAAGTACAGCGGTACGGAAATCAAGATCGAAGACGAAGAGTACCTCATCCTTCGCGAAGAAGAGATTCTGGCGAAGCTGAGCGGCGCCGCCAAGGCTGCCGGTTCCCGCAAGTAAGCTGGCGCAGTCGTTGTAGCTCAGGACGCCAGCCCTGAGGTTTCCAAGATGTAGGGGCCGGGCTTCAGCCCAGCTGCAGTACTAGCGGTCAAAGAATTCAAGAAGTCGTAGCGAATTTCAGGAGGAATCGAGAAATGGCGAAGCAGATTGTAACAGGCGAGAACTCCCGCCAAGCGATTTTGCGCGGCGTGAACGCTCTTGCCGATGCAGTGAAGATCACCCTCGGTCCCAAGGGCCGCAATGCGGTGATCGAAAAGAAGTTC
>Ga0126383_10002498_pt1 | contig 11880 bp, 11 predicted proteins | sample PanSoiMetPlot_35_FD_96882 | JGI IMG/M metagenome (GOLD analysis project Ga0126383, IMG submission 96882) | Tropical forest soil microbial communities from Panama - MetaG Plot_35 | ecosystem: Environmental > Terrestrial > Soil > Tropical forest > Bulk soil | place: Panama | collected 2016-02-17
GAGCCCGACCTCTCGCGCGCGTGCGAACAGCTTCGCGGCGCCTTCCGAGCGCTCGAGCGGCGGCCGCGTCCAGCCGCCGCCGAGCTCCAGCTTCGCGTTCGGGTTCACCGGCCGCAGCTCGGCCAGCGCCCGCTCGACCCGCTCGCGGTCTTCGCCGTACGAGACGCGAACGTCGATGCGTGCGGTGGCATCTGGCGGGATGACGTTGGTCGACGTCCCTCCCTCCACCACACCGACGTTGACGCTGCAGCCTCGCTCCTCGTCCGCGATCGCGTGCACCGCCTGGATCTGATGAGCAAGCTCCTCGATCGCGCTCACCCCCTCGCCCGGATGCGTCCCCGCGTGCGCCGCCCGTCCCCTGATCGTGAGCGTGAAGCGGCCGAGCCCTTTGCGTGCGGTCTTGAGATTCCCCGCCGGGGTCGGCGGCTCGACGACGAGGGCCGCGACGACTCCGTTCGCCGCCTCCTCGAGCGGCTCGCGACCCGTCACGCTCCCCTTCTCCTCGTCCGCGGTCAGGAGGACGCAAAGCGGGCGCCGGAGCTCACCGCCGATTCGAATCGCCTCGATCATCACGACGAGCGAGGCCTTCATGTCGTGGACGCCCGGCCCGAAGGCGCGCTGGCCATCGACACGAAACGGCATCGTCGCCAGCGTCCCCTCGGGCCAGACGGTGTCGACGTGCCCCGAGAGCAGGAGCCGCCCACCCTGCCCGGCGAGGTCGGCCCGCAGGTGACCGCCGTCGAGGAGCGTCGTCTCGGCCCCGAGCCCTTCGAGCTCCGCGGCGATCCGCGCCGAGACCGCGCTCACGCCCGCCGAGCCGGTCGGCGACTCGATCTCGACGAGCTCGCGCAGAAGAGCGACGAGACGCGCGTCGATCACAACACCAGCCTACCCCGCAGCGGTTATCGATCCTGCCCCGGGGGCACATAGGTCGTCCTCGGACGGAATCAGGACGAGATCGGAAGCCGCGAAGGAGCTAGGCCGCCTCGGCGCGGAAGAGGAGCCGGAAGGTGAGGTCCGGCGAGCAGCCCTGGCGCAGGAGTGCGACGGCGGCATCCTCGGTCACTTCGACCTGAGCAGCGAGGATCAGCGCGCCGCTGGGACCGGCGCCCGCCGCGAGGAATGCGCGCAGACGGTGGGTCAGCAGCGACTCGGCCTCGGAAGCCGTCAGGTGCTCGAATTCGGCCGCAGTCATGTCGCTAGCGGAAGCGGCGGAACGCGAGCCGCCCCTCGCCCCGGAGGAACATCCGGGCGATCACGACGACGCCGAGCTGAGCGATGGTGAGGAAAGCAGCAGCAAGAGGAGTCAAGGCCACAGTGCGAACTAGGTCGGCCCGGAGCGCCTGCGACTCCCTCCCTCGAACGAGTGATCGCCGGTGTGCACGGCCGATTGACCCGCGCGGGTCATGACCCAGAACCCATCGGCTGTCACGATGGCGCGAACGGGGCTGCAACAGGCGATTGCGGTTCTCCCTCGGTCGCCGTTCCCGCCACCCGACCTTGCCGCAGGTCTCGGGCGGTTGCAGCCCCTTTCCTACGGTCCGGGCGCCGAGCGGGCGCCAACAGGACGCTCATCGCGCCGCCGCAGTCAGCGGCGACCGGCGGGCTCGAGCAGGCCGAGCCGGTAGCCGGCGACGACCGCCTCGAGGCGCGAGTGAACGCTGAGCTGGCGCAGCAGGCCGCGGATGTGGTTTCGGGCCGTTTCCTCCGCGACTCCGAGCCGGTTCGCGATCTCGCTCGTACCGAGGCCGTCGGCCAGCAGGGCGAGCGCCTCCTGCTGGCGGGCGGTCAGCGTGGGTACACCCTCGGCCGCCCGACCCCCGGTCGCGTTGATGCCGTCTCGCAGGAACACGATGGCGAAGACGCCCGCGATCTCGCCGTCCTCGCGGAAGGGAACGGACGAGATGCTGACGGCGAGCCGTTGCCCGTCGGCCCCGAGTGCGGTCAGCGTGTACTCGGTCGAGGCAGACTCACCGATCAGCTTCTTGGCGAAGTGCGTGCGCGCGAGGTGGAGATCCTCGGGCGCGACGGTCCGTGCGTGGGACTGGCCGAGCCGATTGCCGAACAGTCTGAGGGCGCCGCGGTTCTGCCAGCGGAAACGCCCCTCGCGGTCGAGGACGTAGGCTGGCACGCTCACCTCCTCGAGGGCACGCGTAAGGTCGAGCGTGTTCGGCGTATCGACTTCGTGGTTCGGCATGTGACCCCGTCCGAAAGCCCGGCGGACCGAGGGGGGAGCCGGTCGGCCGCAGCGTTGCGAATCCTCACTGGACGGGTACCGTCGTGCTTGACCCGCGCGGGTCATCTTCCCTGCGTCTGCGTCGCAGGGCGCGCGCGGCCGCGCGCCCGGCACGGTCTCCGGTTCGGCCGCTACGGCACCGGCGTCACGAAGCCGCTGACCCCGACGCGGGACGATGCCCGACGGGCGACGCAGACCGGTGTCCTGACAAGGCCGACGCCGATGCGGCGTGTCGCGGACCGGTAGATCGTCAGGCCGACTTTCAGATGGACGTTCCCGCGCGGCTTGCCACACCAGTTGCGCCACTGGATCGCAACGTTGACGCCCGCGCGGGCCGGGAGCATGCGCGTCCGCGCTCCCGGCGGCCAAAGCCCACGCGGCATCTGCACGGTCAGCGCGGGCAGCACATTCTTGCCGACCTGGAGCGAGACGCGTGCCGGCAGGGCCGGGAGCGCGCAGGCCCGGTCGGTTCGGTTCAACAGCGTCAGCGACCCGACGAGCGACTGGGTCGCGCCCTGAAGGGTCCCGGCCAGCGTCAGCTGGGAGGCCCGGCAATGCGCGAGCGCGGGCGCGGACGCCGAACTCGTTGCGCCCGCTCCGAGCGCGCAACACGCCGCGATCAGCGCGATTCCCTTCATGAACCCATGAAAGCATGGAACGCAAGCGATGAAAGCGATGGTCTACGAGCGGTATGGGCCGCCTGAAGCACTCGAGCTGCGGGAGGTCGACAAGCCCGTTCCGGAGGACGACGCGGTCCTGGCCCGCGTCCACGCGGCCTCCGTGAACCCGCTGGACTGGCACTTCCTCACGGGCACGCCCTACCTCACGCGGTTCATGCTCGGCCTACGCGCCCCGAAGGAGCAGCGTCTCGGCGTCGACTTTGCCGGGACCGTTGAGGCGGTCGGCAGGGACGTCGACCACGTCGAGCCCGGCGACGAGGTCTTCGGCGGGCGCCACGGAGCGTTCGCCGACTACGTCGCCGCAAAGGACGCGGTCGTGCGCAAGCCGGTGGGCGTCAGCTTCGAAGACGCCGCGGCCACGCCGATCGCCGGAGTCACGGCGCTGCAGGGCCTCCGCGACAAGGGCGCCGTCCAGGCCGGGCAGAAGGTGCTGGTCAACGGCGCGTCCGGAGGCGTCGGCACGTTCGCCGTCCAGCTCGCCAGGATCTTCGGCGCGGAGGTGACCGCGGTCTGCAGCCCGCACAACGTCGAGACTGCCCGCTTCCTCGGCGCCGACCGAGTCATCGACTACACGAAGGAGGACTTCACGCGGAGCGGCGCCCGCTACGACCTGCTGCTCGACATCGTCGGGAATCACTCGTGGACGGAGTGCCGGCGGGTCCTCGTCGACGGCGGGCGGTACGTCATGGTCGGCGGCCCGAAGACGAATCGCCTGATCGGCCCGCTGGGGATGGCGGCGCGGCGGCAGCTCGTCTCGACAATCGGCAGCCGGCGTGCGATCAAGTTTCTCGCGAAGCTCAACCGCGATGATCTCGGCTACCTCGCCGGCCTGATCGCGGACGGCAGCGTGAACCCGGTGATCGACCGGCGTTACGGCCTCGCGGAGACTCCCGAGGCGGTCGGTTACGTCGGCGCGGGCCATGCCCGCGGCAAGGTCGTGATCGCGGTCTAGTCTCGCGGCCGCACCGGCGCGTCGACGCAGACGACCGTGGCGTCCTCGTCGCCGAGCACCCGGTAGCTGTGCGAGACCCCGGCAGGGGTGACGATCACGTCGCCGGGCTCGCAGTCGCGGCTATCGCCCTCAACCGTCCAGCGCATCCGGCCCGAGCGGATCGTGATCACGTGATCCTGCGGCGGGTCGTGGACGTGCGTCTCCTTGATCTGCCCGGCCGGGTGCGTGACGAGATGGACCTCGAGGTAATCGAGCCAGATCCCTTCGTCCTCGTCGGTCGGCCGGACGAAGCGGCTGTAGTCGGTCTTGTCGCTGATCTTGACCATGCGCTCCCTCCTTCCAGACGGCCAGGCTAGCCTCAGACCCGTGCGCCTGCTGAAGCGCGTGCTGAAGGGCGTGGCGTTCGCGCTGGGGATCCTGGTCGTGCTCCTCACGGTGGCGTCCCTTTTGTTCAACGCGCTCACGTCGGGCCGTGACGTTGCCGCCGCCAGGCTCTACCCGGGTCCGTACGCGACGGTGGACGGGACCCAGCTCTCGTACCGCACGTGGGGGGCGCACGGCAGCCCGATCATCCTCGTCGGCGGGTTCGTCGAGCCGGCATGGGTCTGGCACGAGGTCGGGCCCGAACTGGGACGGACGCACCGCGTCTACGCGATCGACCTGCCCCCGTTCGGCTTTTCCCAACGCCGCGGGCCGTACACCCTCGATCGCTGGACCCAGCTCACCCTCGGCTTCGAGCGGCACCTTCACCTGAAGAGGCCGCTGCTCGTCGGGCACTCCCTCGGCGCAGCGGTCGCGGTCTCCGCGGCAGTGCGGTCGCCGCGATCGTTTGCGGGAATCGTCCTGCTGGACGGAGACGCGCTGTCCGGCGGCGGTGGCGGAGCCTGGCTCTCGAACCTGCTCGTGCCGCCGTGGTACACGAGCCTGTATCGCATCGTCACGGACTGGGACTGGCTGCTACGCCGGGCGTTGCGAGGCGCGTGGGGAACCGCGAGCCCGCCGTTCAACGGGGCGTTCATCGAGCACTGGGAGCGTCCATTCCGTGTCAGCGGCACGGCCGCGGCGTATGCGTCGCTGTTCAGCCACGGGATCCAGGGCGTCTCCGCCTCGACGATCCGGCAGGTCACGGTGCCGGCGCTCGTGGCCTGGGGCGCCCACGACTCCGTCGACCCGGTGGACGCGGGCCGGCGGACGGCCAGGCTTCTGCACGCGCACTTCGTCGAGATCCAGGGAGCGGGACATCTCTCGATGCTCGCGCGCCCGCGCGACGTGACGCACGCGATCGAGCTGCTGAGCCGCGCGTAAGCTCGCGACGTGCAGTTCGGCACCCGGGAAGAGCTGGAGCTCCTGGCGCTCCTCGTCTCGGTGGGCGCGCTGCTCGCGCTGTCGCCGGCGCTTCGCGTTCCGCTGCCGATCCTGCTCGTGCTGGGCGGGGTCGTGATGAGCTTCATCCCGGGCCTGCCACAGGTGTCGCTGCCGCCGGACGTCGTCCTCGTCGCCATCCTGCCGCCGCTGCTCTACGCGGGCGCGTTCTTCACCTCGCTGCGCGACCTGCGTACCAACCGGCGACCGATCGCGCTGCTCGCCTTCGGGCTCGTCGCCACGACGATGGCGACGGTCGCGATCGTGGCGCACGCCTGGATCGGCCTGCCGTGGGCCGTCGCGTTCACCCTCGGCGCGGTCGTCTCCCCCACCGACGCGCTCGCGGCCACGGAGATCGCCTCCCGGCTCGGCGCGCCCCGCCGGATCGTCTCCCTGATCGAGGGCGAGAGCCTCGTGAACGACGGGACGGCGCTCGTGCTCTACAAGGCCGCAGTCACGGCGGTCGTGGCCGGGTCGTTCTCGCTGCTCGGGACCTCCGCGCGAATCGTCCTGAACGTCGTCGGCGGGATCGCGATCGGGCTCGCGGTCGGTTACGTCGTCCGAAAGGTTCGGCGCCACATCGACGACCCGCCCGTCGAGGTTGCGCTCGCCGTCCTGAGCGGCTACCTCGCCTACTTGCCGGCGGTCGCGCTCGGCGTCTCAGGCGTGCTGGCCGCGGTCACGATCGGGGTCTACATGGGCTGGCACACGCCCGAGCTGACCAACGAGCGGACCCGGCTCTCCGGCGATGCGTTCTGGGAGATCCTCGTCTTCCTCGTCAACGCGCTGCTCTTCGTGCTCGTCGGCCTCCAGCTGAGACGCATCATCGATGCGCTCTCGGGCATCTCGACGCTCAAGCTGACGGGCTATGCCGTGCTCGTCTGCGCCGCGGTGATCCTGACGCGGCTCGTGTGGGTGCCGGTCTTCACCTATCTGCCGCGCTTCCTGTTCCGTTCGGTCCGGGAGCACGACCCGTATCCGCCGTGGCAATGGCCGGCGATCATCTCGTGGGCAGGCATCCGCGGGGCCGTCTCGCTCGCTGCCGCGCTCGCACTCCCGAACGACTTCCCGCAGCGCGGCCTGATCGTCTTCCTCACCTTCGCCGTGATCGTCTCGACCCTCGTCCTCCAGGGGCTCACGCTGCCGGCGATGATCCGCGTGCTCAACGTCAGCGACGACGGGAAGGCGGAGCGTGAGGACGCCAAGGCTCGCATTCGCGCGGCCGAGGCCGCGCTCGCGCGGCTGGAGGAGCTGGTCGACGACGGAGCCATTCGGCCGGAGACGGCCGAGCGCCTGCGCGGGCTCTTGAACTTCCGGCGCAACCGCTTCGGTGCCCGGTTCGACGACTCCGACGACGGCGAGATCGAGGAGCAGTCGATCGCCTACCAGCGCGTGATGCGGGACTTGCTCGATGCCGAGCGCGACGAGCTGGTCGCCCTCCGCAACCGGGGCGTGATCGACGACACCGTCATGCACCGCGTCCAGCGCGACCTCGACCTGGAAGCCGCGCGGCTGGACCAGTGAACGAGGGCGGCCCGCAGCGCGTTCGCCTGATCTTCGGCGCGCTGCTGCTCGTACTGCTGCTCGCCTCGCTCGACCAGACCATCGTCTCGACGGCGCTGCCGACGATCGTGGGCGACCTCGGCGGGATCTCGAAGCTCTCCTGGGTCGTCACGGCGTACCTGCTGGCCTCGACCGTGGTCGGGCCGGTCTACGGGAAGCTCGGCGACCTCTTCGGCCGGAAGCTCGTCCTGCAGAGCGCAATCGTGATCTTCCTCATCGGCTCGGCGCTCTGCGGCATCAGCCAGAACATGACGGAGCTGATCGCGTTCCGTGCGCTGCAGGGGCTCGGAGGCGGCGGCCTGTTCGTGGTGACGCTCGCGGTGGTCGGCGACATCATCCCGCCACGCGACCGCGGCCGCTACCAGGGGCTGTTCGGCGCCGTGTTCGGCGTCTCGACGGTGATCGGGCCGCTCCTCGGCGGGTTCTTCGTGGACAACCTCTCCTGGCGCTGGATCTTCTACGTCAACCTGCCGATCGGCGTGCTCGCGCTGGTGGTGATCGCCGTGGTCTTCCGCGCGCCGACCGCGGTCGAGTCGAAGCCGAAGATCGACTACCTCGGAGCAGCCCTGCTGGCCAGCGGCCTCACGGCGGTCGTGCTCTACACGAGCCTCGGCGGGACGACGTACAGCTGGGGCGCGCCGGAGATGATCGCACTGCTCGTGATCGGCGCCGCGCTGCTCGCCGCCTTCGTCTTCGTCGAGTCGCGGGCTGCGGAGCCGCTCCTGCCGCTCGAGCTCTTCCGCAACCGCGTCTTCACCGTCACGAGCGTGATCGGCTTCATCATCGGGGTGGCGCTCTTCGGAGCGGTGACCTACCTGCCGCTCTACCTGCAGGACGTCAAGGGCCACAGCCCGACGGTCTCCGGCCTGCTGATCACGCCGATGATGGCCGGCCTGCTGATCACGTCGGTCGCGAGCGGCCAGCTCATCAGCCGCTTCGGGCGCTACAAGCCGTTCCCGGTCGCCGGCACCGCGATTGCCGTCGTCGGGCTCCTGCTGCTCTCGCTCCTCCGGGTCGGCACCTCCGCATGGGTCGCGGGGCTCTTCATGCTCGTGCTCGGCCTCGGGCTCGGGATGGTCATGCAAGTGCTCGTGCTCGCCGCCCAGAACTCGGTCGACTACCAGCACCTCGGGGTCGCGACCTCGGGGTCGACCCTGTTCCGCCAGGTCGGCGGTTCGATCGGCGTGGCGCTCTTCGGCGCGATCTTCGCCAACCGGCTCTCGGCGAGCCTGGCCACGCTTCTCCCGCCGGGCACGCACCTTCCGTCGTCCCCGAACCCGGAGGCGATCAAGCACCTCCCGCGGCCGGCACACGACGCCTATGTCACCGCAATCACGCATGCACTCCGGCCGGTCTTCCTCGCCGCGGCGGGAGTAACCGCCTTCGCCTTCCTGCTCACCTGGCTCCTGCGAGAGATCCCGCTGCGGGCGACGACCAAGGCCCCCGACGTCGGCGCGGGCTTCGACGGGGCGCGCGACGACAACGCGCTGCGGGAGATCGAGCGCGCGCTCTCGCTTCTCGCCGGACGCGAGCAGCGATGGCGCATGTACGAGCGACTCGCCGCGGGGGCCGGCCTCGACCTCGAGCCGCCGGCGCTCTGGACGCTCGCGCGCCTGGGCGAGCGCCCGGCGGCCACGGAGGGCGAGCTGGCCGAAGAGCTGCAGGTGGATGCACGACCGCTCCACGAGGCGCTCGCGGAGCTCAGACGGCGATCGCTCGTGCAAGCCGGGGCCGACGGAACCGTCACGCTCACCGAGCGCGGCCGGGGCGACTACGAGCAGCTCGTCGAAGTCAGGCGCGCCCGGCTCAACGTCCTCCTCACCGGATGGGAGCCGGACCAGGAGGCCGAGCTGCGTGGACTGGTGGACCGGCTCGGCCGCGACCTCGTCAGCGCGATCCCGGTCCCGCCCGCCCTGGCCTCGAGCTAGAGACGCCTGAAGATCTCTTCGCGGTCGACGCTCACGGCAAGGCCGAAGCGCGCCGCGACTTCGTCCTCGAGCCGCCCGAAGAGCTCGCCCTTGGCGCGCAGCGCGCGCGCGACGTCCTCGGCGTCGTAGGCCGCGAAGGTCGGCCGGAGCGCCTCGACGACGTCGTCGCCGGCCCAGTGCTCGAAGAAGCGGAGCCCGTGCCAGGTATCGCTGCCGTGGGCGCGCCAGCGCGCCAGCTCGACGATCTGCGTGGTGAGCCGGCAGTCGCAGGCCTGCTTCGCGAGGAGCAGCTCGCCGCGGCGCAGCTTCTTCGCCGCCCACAGCAGGTGGTACCAGAACTCGTTCGAAGACTGGTCGAGCTCGGCCTGGGTCGGAGGCGGCGGCTGCGGAATCGCTGCCGGCGGCGGCGTCACCCCGAGGCCGTCGTGGTAGAGGACCTCGAACCCGCGCGCAAAGACCGGCCCGGTGTCGGCGGGGATTTCCTGCGCAGCCCCGGCCGGCGGCACGACGAAGTCGACCTCGAGGCCGTCGCGAAACAGCACGCGTCGCTCGGCGAACCCGCCGACGGGCGTCGCCTCGACGAAGGACAGCAGCGGCTCCCCGAACCGGCTCAGCCAGTCGCCCTCGCTGAAATAGGGGTCCGGATCGTCCGCGAAGAGGACGACGTCGACGTCCGAATGCTCATCCGCAGGCGACGCTGCCCGGGCCTGCGACCCGAGCAGGACGACCGCGCGAATGTCCTCGCGGTCACTCGCCCACGCGACCACCTCGTCCAGGAATGCACGGACGCGCGGCTCCACGGACGCGAAGTCTAGTTTCGGCCGGCCCAAACAAAGGCCTCCCGCCGGAGTCATATAGTCCGGAACGGACTAGGCGGCACGCGTTCGGGGGAGGCTGATGTTCGCGTATCTCGTCAGGCGGATTCTCTGGACGATTCTCCTCGTCGTCGTGATCACGTTCGTCACGTTCCTGATCTTCTACGCGGCTCCGAACGACCCCGCGCGCACGGTGTGCGGTGGCTCCCAGGCAAGCGCCCAGTGCATCGCGCTGGCAAGGGAGCGGCTCGGGCTCGACAAGCCGATCCCCGTGCAGTACTACCGCTTCGTCAGGCACCTCGTCGTGGACCGCTCGCTCGGAACGTCGATGTCGAACGGCGGGCGGGTCAATTCTCAGATCCTGCAGGCCGCTCCGGTCACGGCCTCGCTGGTCTTCGGCGCCGCGGTGGTCTGGATGCTGGTCGGGCTGTTCGTGGGGATCGTCTCCGCGCTGAGACCGCGCTCCCTGTTCGACCGGGCGGCGATGATCTTCGTCCTGATCGGCATCTCGGCCCATCCGATCTGGATCGGGCTGATCTTCGAGTACTTCTTCGGCGTCAAATGGCACGTGACGCCGATCGCGAACTACGCGAACTTCTGGGGGGCGCCCAGAGACTCGGGCATGCCCGGCGGCCCCTGGCAGTGGTTCTACCACCTGATCCTGCCGTGGTGCACGTTCGCGCTGCTCTTCGCCGCGCTCTACGCGCGGATGATCAGGGCGAGCGTGATCGAGACGCTCGACGAGGATTACGTCCGCACCGCGCGGGCGAAGGGCGCCTCGGAGCGGCGCGTCCTGTTCAAGCACGTCCTCCGGAACGCGCTGCTGCCGGTCGTGACCATGCTCGGGATGGACGTCGGCGTCGCACTCGGCGGGGCGATCTTCACCGAGTCGGTCTACCAGCTCCACGGCCTCGGCTGGACGCTGGTCAACGCCATCGGGCTGAACGACTTCGCGGTCGTGCAGGGGGTGGTCGTCTTCGCGTCCTTCGCCGTCCTGTCGATCAACCTCGTGGTCGACATCCTCTACGCGGCGATCGATCCGCGGATCCGTCTCGCGTAGAGGTCCGAGCGCAGCAGCCGTCGGTAGGCGTGCGGGTCGCAGCGGAAGCTGCGCGGACTTTCCTCGGGGAACCGCTCCCGGGTGCGCCCTTCGGCTCGCTCGATCGCCGGCCACATCAGCTCCCGCGGCGGTAGGCGGAGCCGTCCGCTGAGGACGGCGGCGATCCATCGTCCCTGCGCCTCGACCACCGGGAGCAGCCCGCCGGGCGCGTCCACGAACCCCGCGAAATAGAGCCCGCGCGCCTCTGGCGGAACGATTCGGCGGTACAGCGGCAGCTCACGGGTCTCGGCCGATGCAAGCGGAGACGAGAGGTATGGAAGGCTGATCCGGTAGCCCGTCGCATAGACGATCCCATCGATTCGCTCCTCGGACCCATCGACGAAGCGCACGCTCTCCGGCCCGAGACGGTCGACCGCGGGCCTCAGGAGGATGTCGCCGCGCCTCACGGCCGGGACGAGATCGGAGGAGACGATCGGGATTCCCTCGAGCAGCCGGTGTTCGGGCAGCGGCCAGGAGGCCGGAAGCGGGCCGAGCGCGCGTGCGACCCTCACGCCGTAGACCGTGTTCAACAACGGCCACGGCAACCGGTTGAGTGGAGCAACGTCCGCGAGGTCGTACGGGCGGCGTCCGATCCAGCGTGGGATGACATGCACGGGGCTGCGCACGGACATGAACGTCCGCTCGGCGACCCCGGAGACCTCGACCGCGATCTCGGCCGCCGACTGGCCTGCGCCGACGACCAGCACGCGACGACCGGCGTAGGGCTCGGCCGTCCGGTACTCGTGCGAGTGGCTCGCGACCCCGTCGAAGGTGCCCGGATAGACGGGAAGCTTCGGAGACCGGAACAGGCCGGTCGCGACGACGACCGCGGCATAGTCTCTTCGCGAGCCGTCGTCGAGCCTGACCCGCCAGGCGCCGTCGCCGGCGGGCTCCAGGCGCTCGACGGTCGTCCCGAAGCGGATCGACCCGCGAAGCGAGAACGCGTCCGCGTACGCGCTGAGGTAGGCCGCCATCTCGCGGTGGCCGGGGAAGTCGCCGTAGGACCCGGGCATGGCGAAGCTGGGGTACTGCATCCGGGAGCGGGAGACGTTCGTGCGCAGCGACGCGTACGCGGCCGACAGGCCGTTGTCGTTGTCATAGCGCCAGAGGCCCCCGACGTCGGAGCCGCGCTCGATGCCCTCGACGGCGACGCCCAACTCACGGAGCGCCTTCATTGCCGCGAGCCCTGAACAGCCCGCTCCGAGCACCGCCACGCACTCTTCCATACTCTAGGGTACGGTATCC
>Ga0126383_10002499_pt1 | contig 11880 bp, 10 predicted proteins | sample PanSoiMetPlot_35_FD_96882 | JGI IMG/M metagenome (GOLD analysis project Ga0126383, IMG submission 96882) | Tropical forest soil microbial communities from Panama - MetaG Plot_35 | ecosystem: Environmental > Terrestrial > Soil > Tropical forest > Bulk soil | place: Panama | collected 2016-02-17
CGTGGGTGTCTCGCCTCCGCAGTCCACGCCGCCGGTGGATCATCCGCCCGTAACTCGTCCGCCGACCATCACCTCCGCCAGCGCGCAGCGGGTCAGCATTGCCCAGCTCCGTGGAACGCTGCCCGTTGCCCTAGGAAATGACCTCAGCGGCAACCCGGTCACCTGGATCTATCCAAACGGCAGACCGGGTTTGGATGTCGTCTCGCTGACCCTGGGGGAGCCCAATTACATCGACACCACCGAAGAGGACCTCTCGCCCTCCCCGCTCTACCTCAAGTTCATGGACGACCTGGCGCGCGACGCTTGCGATCGGGTCCTGCGAGCGGACTACGGCCGAAGCGCGGCGGCGGATCGATCGCTGCTTCGCTTCGTCGACCTGGCCGACACCGCCAGCACGAACGCCCCGGGAGTGAATCACAATCTGAGGTATCTCAAGCTCCGATTGCACGGGGTGAAGATCGACGACTCGGACGACACAACAGTCGCGCCCCTTCGAGACCTGTTCGCGCGCGGGGTCCAGGGCTCCGCCGGCTCGGCGGCGCCGACTGCCAACGACGTCAAGGAAGGCTGGCGGCTCGTCTGCAATGCGCTTCTCACCGCTCCCGAGTTCCACATCTACTAGGAGGCAGCATGTCTTCCATCCAAGGCTGGTCGCGCCGACAGTTTCTCGAGATCGCTGGCCTCGCCAGCGGCGCGGTGATCCTCCGCTCCGGATTGCTGCCCCGTATCGCCGAAGCGTCGACCGACAATCCGCAGCTGTTGCTCTTCGTTTACTTCTCCGGCGGCTGGGACCAGATGCTTTGCTGGGACCCGCGCGACATCAGCGACCCGAGATTTCAAGCGCAGTCCGCGTACTCGTCGGGCGGGACAGGAATCTATCCGGCGTACGATCTGGTCACTGACACAGTGGTGCGGGCATTGCTCGCCCAGCAGGCGCCGAACCCCACCGGCTTGCAGCAATCGGGAAATCTGACTTTCGGGCCCGCGGTGACGCCGTCCTTGATGGAGCACTACTCGGACCTGTGCATCATCCGCGGCCTGTCGATGGAGACGCTCACGCACGAGGTCGGGCGCCGCTATTTCATTACCGGAAAGTTTCCGCGCGGACTCACCGCCAATGGAAGCGCGCTGACGTCGGTGGTGGCCAATCAAGAGGGCATCAGCCGAGACCTGCCGAACCTTGCGATCAGCAGCGAATCCTACAGCGACGGGCTGCCCGCTTATGCGTCGCCGATCCACGTTAACAGCGCGAGCGACGTGCTGGACGTTCTGCGCCCGCTGGGCCTGCAGCTCGCATCGGCAAGCGATGCGGCAGTCCGCGATTTCGAAACCAGCGCCGACACCTGCGAACAGCACACCTATAACGGCGGTGGCCTGATCACGATGTTTCGCGACAGTCGGGCGAAGGCGCGCACGATGACGAACTCGACCGCTGCCCAGTACTTCAATTTCACGCTCAATCCATCGCAGCAGTCGCAGGATGTGAGGAACCTGTTTACGGCGATGCAAATTGCCACCACCGCCGACCTGAATGGACCGAAGGGAAAAGGCGCCATCGCCGCGCAGGCGCTTTGCAAGGGATTGTCGCAGGCCGTTTCCGTCCAAATCGCACAGAACATGGACGACCACTTCAACTGGGACACCAATCACGCGACCACGCTGCGGAACGGCTTCGAGGCACTCGGGCTGTTGATTCGCTACCTCAAGAGCCAGCCGTTCCGGGACACTGCGGCGAGCGTGTGGGATCACACCACTCTGCTGTGCTTCAGCGAGTTCGCGCGCACGCCGTTGGTCAATTCCCGAAACGGGCGCGATCATCACCTGACCTCCAGCTGCTTGGTCGCCGGTCCCGGCATCCGCGGCAACGCGGTGCTGGGCGGGTCGAGCGACCTCAACCTGGCCTACCGCAAGATGAACCTGAGCACCGGACTGCCGGACGACAACAACGGCACCCTCATCCACCCCTCCGATGTCCACGCCTCCGTTCTCAAGTCGATGGGACTGACCTACGATCATCTGTCGAATCAGTCGCCGCAGATCATCACCGCGCTTCTGAAATAGCGGCCGCAGCTTCGGCCGCTTCGACGGTTCCGCAGCTCAGTTCCGCGCGATCGTGCAGTTCAGCGGGGCGGTGCTGATCGGGCCATCCAACGGTGTCACGAAGTAGATCTCGAGATTGCCTTCGTCCGAGCGGCCGCGGGTCAGCAGGTGGTAACCGAACGTCGGGTTTGATCTCGTATCGTCGAAGACGAAATAGGTGCCGTTCCACGATGCCTGGATCGCGGTGAACGTCGCGTCCACTGGGTAGGGGCGACCTTGAGAGGCGACCCCTGTGAACTGCCCGGATGCCGTCGCCGTCTGGCTGAGCTCGGTCCATGCGTCGGATCTCCCGGAGCTTGACTCGCAGCAGACATGGCAAACCGACAGCGGATCCTCAGCGGGATATGCGTTGCTCGCCGGGCAACTGCTGCCGTTTGGATCCGCACAAGGAGGTTTCGAGCTGCATCCCGCGAGGAGAGCAGCGATGACGACGAGGCGCAGGCTCCGGATCGCGCGAGGCAACATTTTCAGGAAACGATAGCCCTTCTATCCAGTTCACGGAATGCCGCCTGCCAATATCTTGCAGAGCTTCGCCGGGTCGATATTGCCACCCGAGATAATGCACGCGACCTTGCCCCGACCGGTCCGTCCGGTCAGAGCCGCGGCGACCGCCGCTGCGCCTGCCCCTTCCGCCACGACGTGATTGCGTTCGACCAGGAGGCGGATCGCCCACGCCACCTCCTCCAATGACACAACGACCGAGCCGTCGAGCATTTGACTGACCAAGGGCCACATCTCTTCGAGGATTGTCTTGCCGCCGATTCCGTCCACGAAGCTCGGCGTGTAGCTCACTTCGCAAGGACGCCCCGCTTGAAGCGATTTGGCCAGTGGCGCCGCGGTCTCAACTTCGGCCGCATAGATTCGGCACGACGGGCGGCTCGCCTTCACCGCGGCGGCAATTCCCGTGCTGAGCCCGCCACCGCCATAGGGGACCACGACCGCGTCGAGATCCGGCAGATCCTCCAGCAGCTCAAGGCCGATGGTCCCGTTGCCCGCGATGACTGCCGGATCGCTCACCGGATGGACAAAAAGACCGTCCATCCCTTCGCGCCTGTGCTCGATGATCACCTGCCACCACTCGTGGAATGGCACCTTGACCACCGTCGCGCCCAGCCGCGCGATGGATGCGAGCTTCGCCTCCGGGGCGTGCTCGGGTACCACGACCGTGCACGGTACGCCGAGGCGGCGCGCGTTCCAGGCTACACCCTGGGCCATGTTTCCGGCGCTCGCCGTCCACACTCCTCGGGTTAGCTGGAGCGGTTCGGCCAAGGCCAATGCATTCCCGGAGCCGCGCAGCTTGAATGAGCCGATCGGCTGAAGGTTCTCCAGCTTGAGGTAAATCTCCGCCGCACTATCCGAGTCCAGTCGCACCAGGGGCGTTCTGACAACCAGACCCTTAATCCTCTGGCGAGCGCGCTCTATCTGCTCGAGCGAAGGCGCTGTGCGCGGCGAAATATTCCCTGGAACGTTGCCCAAGCTCAGAACTCGACCCAACGCCCGACGCGCTCCTCGCGGGCGCGGCGGTAGAGGTGCTGCGCCGCAGCCACATCTTCCACTGCAAGGCCCAGCGATTTAAAGCAGGTGACCTCACTCCGCGAGGTGCGCCCCGGCTTGGCGCCAATCAGCACTTCGCCCAGCTCGGCTCGAATGTGCTCCGGACCCAAGCCAGCCTCGCGCGCCGCGATCAAGTAGTCGCCAGCTTCATTGAGCACCGACTCTCGGCGATCGGCGAACAGGCTGACTGCTTTGACGGTCGCGGTGTCCAGCTCGCGTTTGTGGGGTTGGCTCGCGCCCACCGCGTTGACGTGCGCGCCCGGCTGAAGCCACTCTCTTCTGATTACCGGCTCAGCAGCGGTCGTCGCCACCACGATCAAATCTGCGCCGCGAACCGCATCCTCGACGCGGTCGACGGGCTCGACCGGGAAACTGCAGGCGGACGACACCTCCTCGGCAAAGCGGCGAGCGTTTTCGAAGTGGCGGCTTGCGACGCGGGCGAGGCGAACTGAACGGACGGCGGCCATGGCAGCGAGGTGAGTGCGCGCTTGAACGCCCGAGCCGATGATCGCCAACGAGGAGGCATCTTCGCGCGCCAAGGCGCGGGTCGCGACGCCGGAAACCGCCGCCGTCCGAATCGCCGTGATCGCCGATGCGTTCATCAGAGCGAGAAGCTCGCCCGTATCCGGGCTGAACAAAAGCACGCCGCCCTGATGAGCATCCTTGCCCTTCGAAGGATTCGCAGGAAAGACGCAGATCACCTTGAGCCCGTAGGTGGCGGACGGCTGGCCGATGTATGCGGGCATCAACGCCATCAATCCGGAGGCCGCCGGAGGCTGGACGATCATCCGCAGCGGCTGATGGACGGCTCCTCGCGCCAAGGCGGTGAGCGCATCCGTCATCACGCCGATGCATTCGTCCATTGAAAGAAGTTGTTCAATCTCGCTGCTGGTAAGAATTAGCACGCTCATGATCCGGCTCGTGTGTGGCGACGACTCAGCTTCCACGCCTGGCAAGACAATTCCTGGCCCATTCGAAGGCGCTGCTTATCATGCCGAACCGATCTCGGATCAATACGCACATTGCTGCCGAGCGATCTGCATCGTGTAAAATCTGCCCTGACCAGAATGGCTCGCACCCGTCATCACACTCAAGCTGCTCCGATACCGCTGCGCCAGCTTCCTGCCGCGGCGCTTCGCGCTGTGCTTCGAGACGGTTACTCGCTCGGAGACTTTCGCCGGGATGCCCTCGCTGGCCTGGTGGTGGGAATCGTTGCCCTGCCGTTGTCGATGGCGCTTTCGATCGCGGTGGGTGCGCCGCCGCAGCACGGGCTCTATACGGCGATCGTCGCCGGATTTGTCGTCGCGTGCCTCGGCGGTTCTCGCACCCAAGTGACCGGGCCGACTGCCGCGTTCGTAGTGATTCTGGCGCCCATCTACGCCAAGTTCGGGTTGGGCGGGCTGCTCATTGCGGGCGCGATGGGGGGCGGCTTGCTCGTGCTGATGGGCTCGCTGCGGCTGGGGCAGTTCATCGAGTTCATCCCTCACCCGGTCACCACCGGCTTCACTGCCGGGATTGCGACGGTGATCGCCACTCTGCAGATCAAGGACCTGCTTGGATTGCGCCTGCAGTCCAATCCCGAGCACTTCTTCGAGCGAATCCACGCAATGGCGCTGGCTTTGCCGACGGCTTCCGCCTGGGAGCTTCTAATCGGCCTGCTGACGCTCATCGTTCTGTTTTCCGCGCCGAAGATCATCCGGCGCATCCCGGCGCCGTTGATCGCGCTGTCGGCAGCTGCAATCGCGGCGGTCCTTCTTGAGAAATTCGCGCCAGGCTTCCACGTCTCGACCATCGCCAGCCGATTTCATGCCACGATCGGGGGGAGCGTCATTGAAGGCATCCCCCGACTGCCGCCCATGCCGATGCTTCCCTGGTTAGTACCTGGACACGACGGGCAACCGATCGGGCTCAGCTTCCAATTGATACGCCAGCTCTCTTCCGGCGCCTTCGCGATCGCGATGTTGGGCGCGATCGAGTCGCTGCTTTCGGCAGTGGTTGCGGACGGGATGGCGCGCACGAATCACGATCCGGACGCCGAGTTGCTCGCGCTCGGTGTTGGAAACATCATCGCTCCCTTTTTCGGCGGGATTCCTGCGACCGGGGCCATCGCGCGCACCGCCACCAACATTCGCTCCGGCGCGCGATCTCCGATCGCAGCGATGGTCCATTCCCTGACCGTTCTGGGTGCGGTGTTGTTGCTCGCGCCGATGGTCGGCTATTTGCCAATGGCCTCGCTCGCCGCGCTGCTACTGCAGGTGGCCTGGCGAATGTCGGAAACCAAGCACTTCTTCTACATCCTTAGGTTTGCTCCCAAGAGCGATATTGCGGTGCTGCTCACTTGCTACGGCCTAACCGTCGGCGTGGACATGGTGGTATCGGTGAGCGTCGGCGTGGTGCTTGCAGCTCTGCTGTTCATGAGGCGGATGGCGGAAGTGACTCATGCGAGGCTGTCCGAAGGCGAGCACCCCGCGCTACCAGGCGGCTCTCTGCCCAAGGGCGTCGTCGTGTACGACATCAGCGGGCCTCTATTCTTCGGAGCGGCACAACGAGCGATGGCGACGCTGGGCGTGATTACGGAAAAGACGCGGGCGGTAATTCTCCGAATGGAGCAGGTGCCGGTGATCGATGCATCCGGCCTGGTGGCGCTCGAGAGCTCCCTTGAGCGGCTGCGCAAGCAACGGATTCCCGCCATCCTCGTTGGACTGCAGAGGCAACCGATGCGGGCCTTGGAGAAGGCGCAGATCCGGGAGCGGCCGGGGCAGTTGGTTATCAGCTCGACGATCGAAGCGGCGATCCGGATGGCAGAGGACCTAACTCACACGCCTCACGCGCCGCTGGAAGAAACGACCGCGCCGGATGCGGTTCCAACCAAAGCCGCCTCGTCGTGATCTCTCGCCACTCGCGTCTCCGCTAGCCGCGCTGGAAGCTGAAGGATTCGACCATCGTCACTGCAACAGGCTTGCCTTCGCGCATCGCGGGCGTGTACGGGCAACTCTGCAGCCAGACCTTGATCGTCTTGAACAGAGCGCGCGGGGCATCGCCGCCTTTGAGCGTCACATCGCCGACTCGCCCATTGCTGTGAACCACGTACTCCACCGTCATGCTGCCGCCTCCGCTGACGACGGCGGGCGGTCGCTCCGGTGTGCAATTCGGGCCGCGCTGCGGCTGGCTTATTTCGGGTTGTTGAGCCAGCGACAGGGGCGTTTCCTGGAGAGGCGCAACCCCTGGCGGTGGAAAGCTGAGCAGCTCGCTCATTCGCTTCGGCCGCGTGTTTTGGCTTGCCCGGCATTCCTCCAGCCAGCGCTGCGCGGCTGCGAAGAGCATCGGCGATGCGTGCGGATCCTCCAGCTCGATTTCATCGACGCGGCCATCGACTTCGACGGTGTAACCGACCAACACCACGCCGTAACGGCCCTCGCTCGCCGCCTGATCCGGCACCGGCGGCACGGGCGACGGACACGCGGGCAGCGCCACGGATTCGCCCGCTTCAGCCACACGGCGGACGTGCGTACGCTGGGCGCAACTGGCCAACAAAATGAATGCGAGGAAGGCGATGGCGCTGGCCCGAAGCGACATCCCGCCCCGTCGAGTGTGCATCCCGTCTCCTTCCTGATGCTCGAGGGAACGCGCCCCACGACCCTCGACGGTAGAAAGGATAGCTCTGCGGTCGATCGGCAGCAATGGGGGAGACCCGTGACCCTGTCGACGGGCGGCCCGGCCCCTGGCATATTTCGCGTTGGTACAACGAAATGGTTGGCTCAGCTGCGGATACCGACAAGTTTCGAGCGGAGTACCGAGCCAAGAGCATCGGACCCCGGTACTCGGGATGGCTGCATTTTGCGTTCACCACCTTGGGCTCGCTGGCGGTGATCGCGTTTGCCATTTCTCGCGTTCGCCAACCAAGCTGGCAGGAGCTCCTCGTCCTGCCGATCGGCTTCCTGGTGTCGAACGCCGCCGAATACTTCGGCCACCGGGGACCGATGCATCGACTGCAGCGATACCTGGGCGTCATTTTTCGCCGACACTCGGTCGAGCACCACCATTTCTTCACCCACGACCGGATGTCTTATGAGTCATCTCGCGACTTCAAGATGGTGCTGTTTCCGCCGGTGATGTTGCTCTTTTTCCTCGGCGGAATGGCGACGCCGATCGCGTTGATTCTCTTTTTGGTTATCTCGCCCAATGCGGGTTGGCTTTTCGTTGCAATCGGAGTGGGCTACTACCTGACCTACGAGTGGTTGCACTTTGCCTATCACTTTCCCGAGCATACCTTCGTGGGCCGGTTCCCTCCGGTGCGCGTCCTGCGGCAGCATCACCGCGCCCACCACAACCTCGCGCTGATGACTCGCTGGAATTTCAACATCACGTTCCCGATTTGCGATCGGCTGTTCGGCACTACCTATCGCCGATCTCCAGAAGGCCGCCTCGATCCCGAAGCGGCGCCGGCTGCGTCTCAGCAGTAGCGCCTACACATTTCACCGATTCGGAGTTGACACGGGCGAGGACGCCAAACAATAAGTCCCGCCATGCCGAGGAGTAGACACGCGCGACTTCGGTCGACCCTCTTCTTGTTAACGCTTGCATCGTTGGCACCCGGTCAAGCCGAAGCTGGACGTCGCGCATTTCTCTTCGCCTACGATTCAGAGATTGTTCCCGAAGGGGACGTGGAGCTAGAGCAATGGTGGTGGTCTGAGTCGCGGATTCCTGCAAACCCCGATGCAGGCAGACCGAATGCGAGGCCAGCGCTGTATTGGATTTGGTCTGCACCCGTCATTGGTTTGACCAATCACCTGGAGCTGTCTCTTCCATTCCAGGTGGTAGCCACCAGCAACAGCACTTCACTGCAAACGTTTTCTGCGGAGCTCTACTACCGGCTCTTCTCGAGAGAGAAAGAGGGGGGCGTCCAACCTCTTCTGCGCGTCGCTTATCATCACGCGATTCAGGCCCGCATCCCTTCGAGCGCGGAGGCCGATCTGGTCGTTGCCTTTGGCAAGCCAAATGAATTGCACCTGGTGTTGAACGCAGGCGCCACGTTCAGCTTCCCCTGGCCTGAAACACAGCCGCCCCTGGCCCAGTTCATCCGTCCAAGCGTAGGCGGTGGGCTCTCCTTCCCGCTCGATTCCCGTGGTGAATTCCGACTCTCGACCGAGGTGTTGGCGGAGTTCCAGGACAGTACCTCCAGCTCGTTCCCGCGATACCTGGTCGGCGGTGCGCTATCATGGACGCGTGGAAGAATCTGGGTTACGGCTGGAACGATGGTAGGGCTTACCGGTCTCTCCTCGGCGACGCCCCCGTTCATCCCGAGGCTGCTTTGGGCAGTCGCTCTTTAGTCGCCTCGCTCGCCCTGTTTTGCGTTGCGGCGGCGGAGGCGGCGGACGGAACGGTGGAGGGGACGGTCCGCGTCCTCACGCGTGGCGAGAATGGCCAAACCGTTCCAAAAGCGGACGCGTCCGGCATCGTTCTCTACGTCACTGGGTTCAGCCAACCTCCGCCGCCGGCGGAGAAGCCCCGCATTGCGCAGCGGAACAAGACGTTCATTCCCGACGAGCTGCCGATCGTCGTTGGACAAACGGTCGAGTTCACGAACGAAGACAAGCTGATCCACAACGTCTTTTCCACCTCGAAGGCCCGTCCGTTCGACCTGGGTAAACCGCGCGTGGGCGAGTCTCGCGAGATCGACTTCGGCCGCACGGGCGTGGTCGACATCTACTGCGATATCCACGAGGAAATGGTGGCGACCATCTTGGTGCTGCCCAACCGGGCGTTCGCGGTGACCGGAGCGGACGGCAAGTTCGTCCTGCGCAGCGTGCCCGCCGGCCGGTATCCGCTGTTCGCATGGAGTCGCCGAAGTGAGCCGGTGCGCGTCGAGGTCGACGTCAAACCGGGCGAGGTGACGAGCGTCGCCCTCGAGGTGACGGAAACCAAGTTCGACACCAAGCATCTTGGCAAGTTTGGGCAGGCCTATCGAAAGCAGCCTATCTATCCGCAGTAGCGGAGCAGGTGCGAGGGGCGCGCTGGTAGCGCCGCGGCCGTCCCGCTACATTGTGTCCGAAATGATCTCGACGGAGCCAAGCCCCTGCCCGGATGAGAACGAGTTGATGAAGTCGCTGCACGGGCTTCTCACTCCCAACAGCCGGGCGGCGCTCGAGCGTCACATCGATCAGTGCGATCGGTGCCGTTCGCTGGTGGCCACTGTGGTGCGAGTTTCTGTCGCGCCAGAAGATGAAAAGGTCAACGACGAGCAGCCAGGAGCGGCGAGCCTGCCTCGCGGGACGAACCTCGGGCGGTACGTGCTGCTGGACTGCATTGGCCGCGGCGGGATGGCGGTGGTCTACGCGGCCTTTGATCCGGAGCTGGACCGGAAGGTAGCAGTGAAGCTACTGCGGACGGACCTTCCGGGGACTCCCGCGGAGCTGCGCGCCTCATTGCTTCGCGAGGCCCAGTCGATGGCGCGACTCACCCACCCGCACGTCATCGCCGTTTACGATGTCGGCACCTTCAATGACCAGGTCTTCCTCGCGATGGAATTTATCCGCGGGCGCGATCTTCGCGCCTGGCTGGGCGAAGCTCGGCGATCTTGGTCGGAAATCCTGGAGATCTTTATCAAGGCCGGCGAGGGGCTGCGCGCCGCCCACGACTCCGGCCTGGTCCACCGCGACTTCAAGCCCGACAACGTCCTCGTCGGCTACGAGGGCCAAGTCCGCGTCACCGACTTTGGCCTGGCGCACCGCCTGCGAGCTCCCGGCGAAGAGGAGCACTCGGCCTCCGAAGCGGCACCGGCGCTCGATGGCAATGTGCTGGCCGGAACGCCGCTCTACATCTCGCCCGAGCAGTGGCGCGGTAAAAGCGCCGACGCGCGCTCGGACCAATTCAGCTTTTGCGTTTCGCTCTACGAGGCCGTCTACGGCGCGCGGCCGTACCCCGGCAAAACTTCAGCGACCTACGGCGGCATGGTGCCGCCCCCGCCGAAGGGCAGCGCTGTCCCCGGCTGGGTTCGCCGAGTGCTGGTGAAAGGTCTCAGCCTCGAGCCCGAGGAGCGCCACGCGTCGATGCACGAGCTGCTGGCGGCGCTGTCGCGCGGTCTTAATGCGCGAAGGTACCGCGCCTGGGTCGCCACGGCAGCGCTCATCCTCTTCGTGCTCTCGTTCGGAGTCGAGCAGGCCGTCGAGAGCTCCGCGCGCCGGGCAGTCGAAGCTGACCTCGCCCGTGCGACGCAGTTGTTCCGGGTCAAGGCCACCGAGCGCCTACAGGACTTCGATACGCGCGCCCAAGCGGTGTTGAAGAGGGACTTCTTGTCGGAGGCGCTCGGAAAGGCGGACGATCTCGACGCGCGATTGGGTTTGGCGGCGGAGTCGGAGGATCAGGGAATCGGCTACTCGCACGATCTCATCCTCTCGGCGGACATGCCCTTGCTCGACGGGGAGGACGTGGTGCTGTTCGTCGATCCCCAGGGTCGAGTTATCTACAACCGCGCCGACGAGAACATTTTTGGAGCCAAACCCGGTGGCCTGGACATCCTCGATCAGGCCCTGGAGGGACACCCCGCGGAAGCGCTGTGGTCTCCAACCCAGGTGGCCCGCGCGCCGCTGGTGCTCACCCCCGTCGAGTCCGACCAGGACTTGCTGCTGCTTTTCGCGCGACCGGTGACGCGGGGTCGCAAGATTCTCGGAGCGCTGGTGTTTGGGCGTTGGGTGAAGGATTCCTTCCTGCCCAGGCTCGAGGAGAGCGTGGGGGATCGCGTGGTTCTCCGCGCGCCCGACCACACGCAGGTGGCGACGATCGACGGCGATCTCAAACCCATCGAGCGCCTCGGTGATAACCCCAGTCCGGTTCTGATGACGCTCGGCCAGCAGCGAGTTCTGGTCCAGTCCGTCGAGCTGGGAGGTCTCGGTGGTGCATTGTTGGGGCGCGCGTTTTTGGTTCGCAACTTTGACGACCAGGTGCAGCCCATTCTGTGGCGGTTTCGCCGGGACGCGCTCAAGTACGGCGCAGTTGGGATCCTCTCTCCGGTCGCGCTCTACGTGTTTTGGCGAGCTCGTTCGCGGCGCAAGCTGGTGGCCGCAGCTAGGCCCGAGTCCGGCGCAACAGCGAGCTGATGCTCACGTCCAACTGGCTCTGGACGAGGTACATCAGGCTGTCCAGCTCGCGAGAGTCGAGGCGGAACTTCTTCGAGAGCTCTTCCCGCGTCTGCTCGAGCAGAGACTTGCGGGCCTTGGCAATCCAACG
>Ga0126383_10002500_pt1 | contig 11880 bp, 7 predicted proteins | sample PanSoiMetPlot_35_FD_96882 | JGI IMG/M metagenome (GOLD analysis project Ga0126383, IMG submission 96882) | Tropical forest soil microbial communities from Panama - MetaG Plot_35 | ecosystem: Environmental > Terrestrial > Soil > Tropical forest > Bulk soil | place: Panama | collected 2016-02-17
ATCTTCCAGCTTGCGCACGAGTTCGATCACCTGGGTCGCCTTCGCACTGGGCCACTCCGCGAAGGCAGCGCAACCCAGAAATTTTTCCGCTACCTCGTCGTAGCTCATCGGGTTCGCAGGACTGCCTTTGCCGAAATCCGCCCGGCCTGAGATCGTGCGCCCATCCTTCAAGGTGATTTTCAGAATTGTGGTCATTTTGTCATACCCGGCTTTTTCCGCCTCGGCATCGGTATAGAAGCGAACGCGTTCCACCATATCTTTCACGTCAGGGCGGTTTGCCATGGCATCGGTAAAGCGGGTCAGATCGGCTTTACCGTCAAGCAAGAGAATAGCCATGCAGAATTCCATGCTGAACTTGGCCTGAAGGCCAGTCTTCGGATGGTGGTGAATCAGCGCATTCGGCATGTTGCGATTGGTGCCAACCTCTATCCGTTCAACATCGGCAGCCTTGATGGAGTTGGCGTGAATCAGTCGCAAAAGCTCGGTCATTCCGGGATGGGTAAGGGAACCGGACGGAAAAGGCTTGATGGAAACACCTGGATCATGGAATGTCCACGGTTTACCGAGCCGATCTACAATGGAGCTCGGATCGTATCCGCCACCATATGCGTGAAAGAAGCCGCGCTGGGCTTCCAGAATTTGTTCTGCCGCCGTCCAGCCGAGAGCGGCAAAGTCGGCCGCAACCACTCCGCTCTCGCTGGCATGACCCGCTTGAAAACTCTTCATCATGCTGCCGAAGTTTTCGCGCAAGCCGGCAGCGTGACTGGCCGCGATCCCAAACGCGCGCGTGGTCTGCGCAAGATCAAAGTCTTTGAGTTTGGCACAGGCCGAAGTGCCACCAAACACTCCACAGGTTCCAGTCGAATGGAATCCATCTTCGTAGTGGCGGGGCGATATTGCCTCTGCGATCTTGCATTCCAATTCCACCCCCAATTGGTAGGCCACAAGCAGATCTTTGCCGCTCCGGCCGTGCAGTTCTGCCGTCGCCAGAGCCGCCGGCAGGACGCAGACTGTCGGGTGCACCAGCAAACCATAGACTCGGTCTTTACCCGATGCGAGTTGAGTATCGTCGAAGTCATCCACGTGGATCGCCACGCCATTGGCAAAAGCGGCAAACCGCGGGGGAAGTTTTGCCGCCGAGCCTAGTACGCTTGCGCCGCTCGGGGGGAAGCCGAAAGGTTTGACGTACTCCTGGATTAAGCCTGCAGTTTCAGCCTTGGATCCGCTAAGTGCAAGGCCCAACCCGTCCAGGATCGATTTCTTACCAAGTTCCAGTACATCCGGCGGGATGTCGGAGATCTCCGTGTCCACCACAAACTTGCTGACATATGCGGTCAGCTTCTGGACTTGTGGGAAGGGTGGCTGCTCGCAAGGTTTTTCCGCGGAGTATCCCAGCGCTGGTTCAGCGTGCCCTAACAATTCAAGCGAGGCTCCGAGCCCAGTCGCTACTTTGAGAAAGTCTCGTCTTCTCAGGTCGCCATTCATTTCAGCAGGTACCTCGGGCCCGCTATCAAGTCCGATCTTATTTCAATTCGCTCTTGAATACTTTGCCTCCCTTCATCACGAACTTGACTCGTTCAAGTTCGGTGATGTCTCTGGTTGGATCTCCGGTGACTGCCACAAGATCGGCGAACTTGCCCGGTGCGACCGAGCCTACACGATCCTGCCATCCCATCAGTAAGGCGGCTTCCGAGGTTGCCGCCCGCATCGCCTGGAGAGGAGTCATGCCGAGTTTCACCATGTATTCGAATTCTTTGGTCTGGCTCCCGTGAGGAAATGGTCCGACTCCCGAGCCAAAGGCAATCTTGACGCCCGCAGCTACCGCCTTTGGGAAGGAGTGTTCGGAAACGTCCGCAACACTGTGCCCTCCGTATTTCTTCATGTCGTGCTCACGGTCAAGTTGGTAGTGGTACAGTGTTGGCACCAAATAGATACCTTTTTGAATCATCATCTTGATTCCGCCGTCATCAAGGTCGACACCGTGTTCAATCGACTCCACACCGGCATTGATACAGTTGCGGAGTCCCTCGCCGCCAAATGCGTGGCAGGAGACTTTGTGCCCCCTCCTGTGAGCCTCATCGACGATGGCATTGACTTCCTCCGCGGTGAAGGTTGGGGGAACCACCATCTTACCGTCTTTATCGAAGGTAAATTGGTAGGCCGCGTATAGCTTGATCCAATCCGTGCCATGCGCAATCTGCTCCCGGACGGCTTCACGCGCCGCCCAGGGGGAATCTACCACTTCCAGCGCCCTGGGAAGCGGGACTTCCTCTGAGTAGCCATTCATGATGAACCCTCCGGTGGCTTGAATGCCGCGGGTCGACACCTGCATGCGCGGCCCTTCGACCACGCCGTGATCGATTGCATTGCGCAGGTCCACGTCGCTGTACATAGCTCCCAGGGTCTTGAGGTCGCGAAGAGTCGTAAACCCCACCATCATGTCTTTCCGTGCGTTGGAGAGTGCGGTCAAGGTACGGTACTGGTAGGAATAACGCAGAATCTGCTCTTCCAGGTCAGGTCCGTTGCCAAAAACGTGAGTGTGTGCGTCGATCAGACCAGGGAGAACAGTGGCGTGACTCAGGTCAATGACCTCGGCATCGGAGGGAACCTTGACTCGCTCCGCGGGGCCGACTTCGACGATTCGGTCGCCCTTGATAAGGACGATCTGGTTAGCGGCGAGCGTGTCGGACTTTCCATCGAAGAGCCTTCCAGCCCGAACCGCGGTCCAGTGGTCTGGCGCAGGTGTTTGCCCGCGAACCAGGGCGCAGGCAAGCAGCAGTAGCGTGATAATTTTTAGGTTATGCATGGTGGGAGGGTAATGCTACTCCCTCGAACATTAAGGTCCTATGAAGGCCAAGTGAAATCCCTTTCAGACGAAGTCTGCACCACTCGAGCATCCCGAGCGCAAAAAGGAAGAATTCAAGTCCGACTTAGGCTCGCCTCGCTCGGTGGACAGCTGAGGGATGTCCCCAGAGCGAACTGGGGTGGCTGTTCTGAATAACTTTTCATCTTGGCTTCGCTTACGGTTCAAGTGGAATCGCAATATACTAGCACGGGGAAAAACGATGCGGGTTCTGCTGGTTGAGGACGAGACCAAAGTGTCTAGTTTTGTCGCGCGTGGATTAATCGCCGAACGATTCGCTGTGGATGTCGCCGCTGACGGCCAGTCCGGGCTGGAGCTAGCCACCACCTATCACTATGACCTTGTGATTCTCGACCTAATGCTGCCGGGAATGAATGGCAGCGAAGTGCTGCTCCGTATTCGCAAGCAGAATTCCCACGTTCCGGTACTAATTCTGACTGCCCGCGACGCAGTGGATGACAAAGTAGGGAATTTTGAAGCCGGCGCGGACGATTATCTGACCAAGCCTTTTGCCTTTGCCGAACTGGTCGCGAGAGTGAAGGCATTGCTGCGGCGGGGACCCGTTAGTCGCAGCAGTGTGGTCCGAGTGGGGGATCTGGAACTGGACCGGCTCTCCCAACAGGTAAGACGTGCTGGGAGGCGGGTTGACCTGACCTCAAAAGAGTACTCGTTGCTTGAGTATTTGATGTCAAACGCGGGGCAGGTCCTGTCGCGAACCATGATTATCGAACACGTATGGGATCAGAGTTTCGACGGAATCACCAACATCGTGGATGTCTATGTTCGGCACTTGCGCAGCAAAGTGGATGACCCCTTCGAGCACAAGCTGATCCGCACTGTACGCGGCGTGGGCTACACCATCAGCAGCGGAGCACCCGCGTGAATACTCGCTCGCTGCGCTTCCGCTTGACGGCTTGGTATTCGGGACTGCTTGCGGGCTCGTTGCTGGTATTTGGGGCTTCAGTCTACTTGGGTCTGGAGCGTTACCTGTATTGGAACCTGCACGACACACTTACGGCCCAGTGTCGAACGATTGGGACAGAATTACTCCCGCAACTATCCGCCAAGAGCGCTTCCTGGTTGGCGACCGAGATTGACGAGGCTTACGCTCCGGAAGTAAATGACCGTTTCATCCGCGTAATCCGTCAAGGTGCGGGGGTAGTGTACCTTTCGGGTGCTCCGAAGGATGTCATCTTCAATCCCGAGCAGCTTCCGTGGCCCACTGACGAACAAAGGGGAGGAGCGCGCCATATCAGGTTACGGGGGGGGCACAAGCTGTTGGTAGATTCCCTGGAGTTCACGACGCCCGACGGAAACCACTTTCTGGTGGAAAGCGGAGTGCCCGACGATCAAGTCGCAGTCGTGCTTCATGGCTTGCTGTTGACGCTGGGCATTTACTTGCCGCTGGTGGTTTCGCTGGCTGTGGCGGGCGGTTACTGGCTCATGCGGCGATCGCTGCAACCGGTCGACGAAATCACCAAGCGGGCCGAGGGTATAACCTCCTACAACCTGAGCGAACGCCTGCCAGTCATTAGAAGCGGAGATGAACTGGAGCGGCTCTCGGTTTCGCTGAATCATATGATCGAGCGGCTGGACGACGCTTTCCAGCACATCAACCGCTTTTCAGCGGACGCTTCGCATGAACTGCGAACACCTCTAACGATTCTCCAGTTGGAGCTGGAAGGCATTGTCAACAGCCATCGTGATAACCCGGCCCTGACCGATCAGATCGGGAGTGCACTGGAGGAAACCCACAGGATGTCGCAGATCGTGGAGAAGCTGTTGGCCATTTCCCGCATGGATGCTGGTGAAGTGAAAATGGAAAAGGTCCGACTTGACCTCGGCGAGCTGGCCGCTTCGCTGGCAGAGCAGATGAGGCTCCTGGCCGAAGAAAAATCGATTGTTCTCCGAAGCCATGTCGACCGAGGAGTTTGCGTAGAGGGCGATCGCTCGCGACTGCAGGAAGTCATCGTGAACTTGGTTGACAACGCCATCAAATATACCCAGGTAGGCGGCCAGGTCGATGTCAACGTTCGCAGAGGTGCAGGCAAGGCCATTCTTGAAGTCTCGGACAACGGCGTGGGAATACCTCCCGACGAGCTCCCTCACGTCTTCGAGCGATTTTATCGGGCAGACAAGGCCCGGTCCCGGAGGTTGGGAGGCGATGGGCTAGGCTTATCCATCGTGAAAGCGATCTGTACGGCCCACGGGGCGCAGATCGATATTGTCAGCCAGGAAAGGCTAGGCAGCCGGGTCAGCGTTGAGTTTGCTTTGCTTGAAGTGCCCGAAGTTGACGAAACCAGGGCAATAGCAGGGAAGCTGTAATTCTGAATGCGATTTCATGATCCTTTCATGGGGCTTTCATCTGCTGCGAGTACCTCTAACTAAGTTCTCGTCCGACGATAACCCGGGATCCCACGTGTAGACTTCATATGTTGGCGTCCGCCCAGCAGACACTATGAGCCAACCCGCGACGGTGCTGAGAGACCGGAGCCTCCCTTCTCGCGCAACTTCCGTGCGCTGGCAGATGATGGGGATTGTGACGGCAACGAACGTCCTCACCTACTTGGATCGCTTAAACATCAGCATTGCTGGCAAGTATATCCAGGATGAGTTTTCAATCTCCCTGCAGAGCATGGGTTGGATTCTCAGCGCGTTTCTTCTCAGCTACGCGCTTTCTCAGGTTCCCGGCGGATACTTGGCCGACCGCTATGGGCCGAGAAAAGTTGTAATGGTTGCCGTCACGTGGTGGTCTTTCCTTACGGCAGCTACCGCAGTGGCTCCACAGCTCCCCTTTGCGCATTGGTTTGGACTGGCTTGGTCATTCGCCATTGTCCGATTCTTGATCGGTCTCGGAGAGGCACCTAGTTTGCCAAGCTACACTAAGGTCGTCGCCAACTGGATGGGAGAAGGACGCCGTGGCCTGGGTAGCAGCTTCAACCTGCTGGGCATTGGACTCGGGGGTGCGCTCACTCCGGTCTTGATCACATTTATCATGCGGCATTGGGGATGGCGAGCTTCTTTTTGTATTTGTGGTCTCTTGGGAATTTTGATCGCTGCGGCATGGTATTTCCTAGCTGCGGACCGGCCTGATCAGCATCCTCGGGTCAATCAGGCTGAAATGGAATTGATCGGTTGCGACCGGTCCAACCGCGCTCAGTTCGCATCGCGGGGACACGCTCCCTGGGGACAGATCCTTGGCAATCGGTCAGTGGTTGCTCTGGTGGTGGGGTACTTCTGCCAGGGTTTTCCGATTTACTTTTTCCATACCTGGTTATTCATCTACCTGGTCCGGGTGCGCGGCTTCTCCCTTACACAGGGCGGCTTCTATGCAGCGACTCCATACCTGGCGATTGCCCTCGCTTCTCCGATGGGAGGTTTCTTTTCTGACTTTGCCGTTCGCAGGTTCGGAAAACGCCTGGGACGCCGGATCGCGGTGTGGATCGGCATGTTTGCGTCAGCCATCTTGATCTGGGAAGGTGCTCAAGCAGGAGACAAAATCATCGCGATTTTGCTGTTGGCCGCAGCCGCCGGATGCAACATCTTTGCTTCGGTTACGTTCTGGGCAACATGCATTGATCTGGGCCAGGAGTTCGCGGGCTCGGTCGCGGGATTGATGAACACCCTGGGAAATCTGGGAGGATGGCTTTCCCCAATCGTGACCGCCTACATGGCTGCAAAATTCGGTTGGACGTCGGCGCTGACATTGGCCTCCCTGATCACCGGTGTTAGTGGTCTTTGTTGGCTCTTCGTCGATCCAACCGAAGGGATTCGAGGGTCCGGCAGCGGTCAGAAATCATGAAAACAGACTCACGCTTTTGGCTGCATTACTGCCATTGAACTCCAACATTCGAACGGACGATCCTGCCCTTTTGGTCTTCGCGGCATGGCGGGGTGGGTTTGCGAGATCGTAAACAGTCCGCTCTTGCACGTGATCTGTCATGATTATCTGCTAGCTCAGTTCAGCAGAGCTTCAAAACAAGTTGGAGTGCCGCCTAGCACGGTGTTAATTTCTGCGAGCAAATCGGAGAGTCCGCTGATCTCCGTGTGATGTTGAGGCAAACACCACTCGAGCGATCATTGAATTGGACCGAAATGGACCGTACTCGGCTTTTAGCCGCAAGCAATTGAATGGGATAACTTGGCGGACGCCATCGTTCGCAACAATGAGGTCGTCGGTTCGATCCCGACTAGCTCCAGCAATCTTCTCAATTACTTGCAGTGTTAATTTTCGACACTCCTGCGCGACTTTGTTCGCGTCACGCGGATCCATGATGCCATCTTGGTTGGTTTGTGCGCCGGCGCGACGGTCGTAGGTACCCGGTTGACATCCTTCTACGCTAGCAAGTTGAGGCCAGAAAACTCGTCTGCGCGTGGGAACGAATCTGGGAACGGAAGCAACGTCTCAGTACTCTGTGCGTGCTCGTATGCTCCCGGCGTGCTTGCTAAGTCTCTGATTTTCCACTGCTCAGTAGAGTGTGAAAGTTGCAACACCTTTGTAATCAGAGAACTACCGGGAATGCTCGAGAGCACTCAGGAATGCTCGGGAGCATATTGTTCAACACGGGACAGAAAGATGGACTCACCAATGGACCCTCGTTGAAACCGGGTTGGCACCCAGTTTTCTTCCGACTCGCTTTGCATTTTCGCGGTGGCAGTTTAGCTAAATGTTGCGATTCATCTTCTGGGTCGCCGATTCAAGTAACGAAGGGATCAATAACGCGCACACCGGCCTTCGCGAAATCGGTGTAGTTTCGTGTAACGACCGCAAGACCGTGGACCATCGCGGTCGCTGCGATGAAGCTATCCTTGATCGGCATCGCTTTCCCAGTTTTGCGAAGACGCGCCAGCAGTTCCGCCCATTTCAACCCTATATCCGCTTCCCAGGGAAGGCAGTGAAGTCGCCCGACCCCTGCGTTGAACCATCGTTCGAGCGCCACCCGCTTCTTTCCCTGGGGCAGAATAAGAATGCCGAAGCGCAATCCCCCGAGAATCACGGGATCGATCGCGATTTCAGACTCATGGGCGCGAAGCCAGTCCACAACTCGCGGATCCGGCGATGGTTTCGTCGGCTCACTCAAAACGTTGGCGTCAACCAAATACTTCACAGCGTATCGGTTGACTCAGAGTCGATAGGAACGAAGAAATCCTTGTACGGACAGGCGAGCAGCCAGTCGACGGCCCCTTCGTTCCGCGGCGCAACTCGCCGAACGAGGCGATAGTCTCCACGATCAAGGCGCTCGATGTCGAACTCCTGCCCAGGCTCAATCCGGTCCATTTGCCGGAACTCTGCCGGCAAAACAACCTGCCCTTTCGAAGAGATGGTAGTCTTCATATCGAAGTAAGATATCGTCTTACCTCTCCCGAAGTCAAATACTGCTTGATCGAAGCAAGCTTCGGCCGGACCCACGCCGGAAGCCAGACGGCTTGCAAGTGCTTGAAAAGATGGTGGGCGCTATAGGATTCGAACCTATGACTTCCACCGTGTGAAGATGGCACTCTACCGCTGAGTTAAGCGCCCAACTCTTTCAGGTCAATCACTTGCGGACCACCCAAACACCCACCGTACCAAAGCGTACCAAATTTTTTCCGTTCACGATACTGCTGTAAGTTTCGCTGCCGCCTTCAGTTCGGCATAAATCGCCTCCTGGGTCTGTCGCACACTCGCCTCGATTCCGGCGCCGCACCAAAAGCAGGGTTCGCCGATACCTGGAGGGTTTCCGGTACTCCTTCTTATCGCGAATTGCATCTTAGGAGGCTGAATCGTCGAAGGTTCAAGCCCGTGGAGAGGCGAACGCAATGACCAAATATTCCGTGGCGACTCAACGGGAGAGTCAGGCGCTGATGCTCGAAACTGCGGATGGCCGACAACGCGTCATGATTGCGCGAGTCTCGCCAGAAATTGATTGCGGACGCTTCGCCATCAAACGTGTCATCGGTGAAGCCGTGATCGTCGAGGCCGACGTCTTCAGCGACAGTCACGACCAGGTTGCCTGCCAAATCCTGTACGGCCAAAACGACGCTGAATTACAACCTTCACCGATGACGTCGCTTGGCAATGACCGCTGGCGGGGAGAGTTTTTGGTCACCAATTTGGGTAGATATTGTTTCACGGTGGAAGGTTGGATCGACCGCTTCGAGACATGGCGCAGAGATCTGGAAAAGAGAATTTCGGCGGCACAGGACGTTTCTGTCGATTTGCTCATTGGAGCTGGTCTAATCGAGCGAGCCGCCAGGCGAGCTACGGGTGAGGATGCCAAGGTATTTCGGGATTGGGCGCAGCGGTTGCGAGAAAACCGGAGTGACGAGTCGGGTGCGGCAATTGCTCTCGACTCTGATCTCCTTAAGCTTATTCGGCGCTATCCGGAGCGCGACCTCGCCACCCGCTACGATAAGAAAGTGCTCGTCACTGTCGAGCGCGAGAAAGCACGTTTCTCCACATGGTACGAGCTGTTCCCGCGATCGTGCTCGCCCGAGCACGGACGCCACGGAACCTTGCGCGATTGCGAGGAATGGCTTCCTTACGTCGCCTCGATGGGCTTCGACGTCATCTATCTTCCGCCGATCCATCCGATCGGGCAAACATTTCGGAAAGGCAAAAACAACACCCTTCCAGCTCTGCCGGACGATGTTGGCAGTCCTTGGGCTATCGGGTCAGCCGAGGGCGGGCACAAGTCCATTCACCCAGATTTGGGCACGCTCGAGGATTTCAGGCGGTTCCTCTCCAAGGCATCCGATCATGGACTGGAGGTTGCGCTCGATATTGCTCTCCAGTGCACCCCTGATCATCCCTACGTGCAGCAGCATCGTGAGTGGTTTAGCGCGCGCCCGGACGGCACAATCCAGTATGCGGAGAATCCACCCAAAAAGTATCAGGACATTTACCCGCTCAATTTCGAGAGTCCACAATGGCGAGATCTGTGGCAAGAACTGAAAAGTATTTTCTGTTTCTGGATCGAACAAGGCGTGCGGATCTTCCGCGTCGACAATCCTCATACCAAGTCCTTTCGGTTTTGGGAATGGATGATTGCCGAAGTTCAAAAAAGTCACCCCGACGTACTCTTCCTTGCCGAGGCGTTCACAAGACCCAACATCATGGATCGACTCGCGAAGCTTGGCTTTTCCCAGTCATACACCTATTTCACCTGGCGCAACACGAAGCAGGAACTCACCGATTACTTCAGTGAGCTCACGCAGACCCAAATGTGTGAGTTCTTCCGCCCAAACCTTTGGCCAAATACGCCGGACATTCTCCCGGAATTTCTGCAGGTCGGCGGGCGTGCGGCGTTCATGGTGCGGCTGATTTTGGCCGCAACCCTGGGTGCCAGCTATGGGATCTATGGCCCCGCTTTTGAGCTGTGTGAGAATCTGCCGCTCGAACCCGGCCGGGAAGAGTATCTGGATTCCGAAAAATATGAACTAAAACACCGCGACCTGAATTCCAAAGACAGTCTCAAGAACCTCATTTCCAGGGTGAACCGCATCCGCAAGGGCAACGGGGCACTACAAAGCAATCGCAACTTGCAATTCCATGAAACCGATAATCCGGCACTGCTTTGTTACAGCAAGGCGACGGACGATCTCTCGAGCGTAATCGTCGTTGTGGTGAATCTTGACTGCTTTCACACGCAAACAGGCTGGGTGCGCATCGACCTGAGCAACATCGGGCTGGACACGCGTCATTCGTTCCAGGTTCATGACCTGCTCAGCGAAGGCCGGTTTCTCTGGCAGGGATCGCGGAATTACGTGGAGCTTGTGCCAGAAAGTTTGCCGGCACACATTTTGCGCGTGAGACGGTGGGTTCGGACCGAACGCGATTTTGACTACTATCTCTGAGCCACTCCGTCGAACGGGGCTATCAGGTTAACAAGGCCCAGCACGGGAACGGAAAGCCTATGACGCAATCAGCGCTAAGCGAATTCGACCGCTATTTACTTGCGGAAGGCACTTTCCATCGCGCATACGAAAAACTTGGCGCACATCTTACGGAACGAGACGGACTGCGGGGCGCTCAATTTGCGGTGTGGGCCCCTAATGCAAAGCGCGTCTCTATCGTCGGCGATTTCAATAACTGGGACGCATCGGCCAACTGTATGGAGCCGAGCCCAGCGGGAGTCTGGGAGACATTCATACCTGCTATTCGGCAAGGAGACATTTACAAATATCACTTGGAATCGAATTTCCGAGGGTATCAGGTGGACAAAGCCGATCCGTACGGTTTCGGCGCGGAGATTCGACCTCACACGGCTTCTCGCGTGTGGGACCTGGAGAGCTACTCCTGGCAAGACAGCTCGTGGATGGCAGGCCGGGGCAAGAACAACTCACTCGATGCACCCGTCTCCATTTACGAGGTACACCTCGGTTCCTGGAGGCGCGTGCCGGAGGAGGATAACCGATGGCTCAGTTACCGGGAAATCGCTCCTCTTTTGGCCGACTATGTTCATAACCTGGGCTTTACCCACGTTGAACTGCTTCCCGTAATGGAGCATCCCTTCGATGGTTCCTGGGGATACGAAACCACGGGCTACTTCTCTCCCACAAGCCGCTTCGGCACCCCAACCGACTTCATGTATTTCGTGGACTGCCTCCATCAGCAGGGCATCGGTGTGATTCTCGACTGGGTACCCGCACATTTCCCAAAAGATGAAGCTGGCCTCGGTTATTTCGATGGATCTCATCTTTACGAGCACTCGGATCCGCGACAAGGAGAACACCCGGACTGGAATACCTTCGTCTTCAACTATGGCCGTAACGAGGTGCGGAGCTTCCTGATCAGCAATGCGCTGTTTTGGTTCGACAAATATCACGTTGACGGATTGCGCGTTGATGCCGTCGCGGCGATGCTCTATCTCGATTATGGGCGCCGCGAAGGCGAATGGATCCCGAACCGCTACGGCGGCAAAGAAAACATTGAAGCAATCGAGTTCTTAAGGATCCTCAACCAAGAGGTCTACGGTGCGTTTCCGGATGTAATGATGATCGCTGAAGAATCAACGGCTTGGCCGCAGGTTTCCCGG